>Ga0315271_10002153_pt1 | contig 12276 bp, 8 predicted proteins | sample C3_top_MG_FD_204664 | JGI IMG/M metagenome (GOLD analysis project Ga0315271, IMG submission 204664) | Sediment microbial communities from Yellowstone Lake, YNP, Wyoming, USA - C3_top | ecosystem: Environmental > Aquatic > Freshwater > Lake > Sediment | place: USA: Wyoming | collected 2017-08-01
AGGGGCACGGCGCCGGCCGCCTCGAGGTCCGGCACCACGCCGAGGCGGTCGAGGAGCCGGACCGCCTCGGGGCTCATGTATTCGGAGCAGGGCTTGTCGCGGGGGAACGCGGCGCGGTCCAGCACGACCACCCGCCACCCGGCGCGCGCCAGGTGCACCGCGGCGGCGCTGCCGGCGGGGCCGGCCCCCGCGATCAGGACGTCAGCGTCCACGCGGCTCAGAGGACCCGGTTGTAGGAGAGCCCGTCGAGGATCATCACGTTCGGATCATTGAGCGGGAACGCGAGCGAGTAGCTCGTGTCCAGCGCCGCGCCGGTGTACAGCACCAGGACCACGCCCTGGGCCAGCCGGTAGGTGCAGGCGGCGCTCGTGGTGTGGGTGATGCCTTCGGAGAACTGCCGGCTGTCGATGGTCTGCAGGCAAGCCCCGCCGGCCTTGAAGACCCAGGTAGTCTGGGTCGTGATGAAGTCGTTCGCGGGGAGGGGCGTGATGACGGTGGTCTGCCAGGTCCCGACGATCAGCGTGGCCGCGTTGCTGCTTCCGCCGCCGCTGGTGCCGCCGTTCCCATCCGGGTTGGGCAGGTAGTCCGGCGTGAACGCCGTGCCGCCTTCGCAGGCGGCGAGCGTCAGGCTCAGGGCCAGCAGCACCACCCCGAGGCTGCCCAGCCCGCGAGCGCGGCGGCCGCCGTGGCGAGTGCATTGACTCCGTCGTTCGTCAACCATGAGAACCCCCCGGTAAGTGTCGTCGGCCGGCCGCAGCGGTGCATCCGGAGCTCGCTGGCCTCGCCGCAATGGTCGCAGCGAAACTTACCCTGCAAGCCCGCCCCGAGCGCCGAATCGAGCAGCATGCCCGCGAGCCCGAGGCCGAAGGCCGCGCAGGCGCCAGGCCAGCCCAGCATGGGGAGGGCGGCGCACGCCACCAGGGCGGCGCCCGCGGCCGCACCGGCGGTCCCGAGCGGTGTCACCCCGCCGCTGGTGCCGGCCGGCACCCGCTGGCGGCTCAGGAGGTCCCGCGGCGGGGTCGGGCTGTGGGCGCCCGCGGTCGTGGCCCAGGTGTCCGCGGCGGCGGCGGCGAGTCCGGCGGTGAGCGCCCAGAGTGCGGCCCCGGGTGCCGGCGCCAGCAGGGTGAGCAGCGCTGGCGGCCCCCCGTTGGCGAGGACCTGCCAGGCGTCGCGCCGGTCGCCTTTGCCTTCGGGGTTTCGTCCCGGGGCGGGCCAGAGCCGCGAAAGCGCGGAGCTCGGGGCGAAGAACGCCATCAGGACGAGCGCCCCTGGCCACCCGGTGGCGGCCAGCACCGTGGTGCCGACGATGGCGGCGGTGAAGGCGCCGGAGGGCCTGAGGGTACCTGCCCGCCAGGCGAGGGCCGCCACGCCCGAGGAGAGGAGGGCTGCCTGGAGGAGCGCCACCGTCAGCCGGGTTCGGCGCCCCGGAGCGCCCGCCGGATGCGGGCCGCCGCCTCATCGGGACAGCGAATGCCCCGGGCGGCGCGTTCCAGCGCGGCGAGGAAGTTCCGCTCGAAGTGCTCATGCTGCAGGCAGTGCCCGCACGCGGAAAGGTGGCGCGCCACCCGCTCCTGGTTGTCGGGCGTGAGCTCCTCCTTCAGGTAGTCCTGCAGGAGGTCGAGCGCCTCGGCGCAATCCATACGGGATGTGTTCATGGCCTCTTCTCCGGCCGGACGATGCCGGCCTCCACGGCGTACTCCCGCAGCGCCGCCTGCAGTTGCCGCCGGGCGCGGAAGAGGCGGGACTTCACCGTCCCCACCGGCACGCCGAGCATTCCCGCGATCTGGGCATAGCCAAGTCCCTCGACATCGCTCAGCACCACGACCTCCCGGAACTCCTCGGGGAGGGCGTCGAGGGCGGCGAGGATGCGGTCGTCCACCAGGTGGTGGAAGAACTCGCCCTCCGGGTCGCTCCCGCCGCCTTCGTGCGTCAGGGCGTGGGATTCCGCCACCTCGATGTCCACCAGCCGTGGTGCGCGCCGCCCGCGCCGGTAGTCGTTGATGAAGGTGTTCCTCAGGATGGTCAACAGCCAGCCCCGCGCGTTGGTTCCCTGGCGAAAGCTGTCCCACGCCCGGAACGCCTTCAGCACCGTGTCCTGCACGAGGTCCTCCGCGTTCGCGGCGGTGCCCGTGAGGCGGAGGGCCATCCGGTACATCGTGTCGAGATGGGGGAGGACGTCCCGTTCGAACGCGGTTTCGGCTTCGGGCAGGGGGACCATGGAGGAAATGTCCCCGCCCCCCCCGGGGCGGCGCAAGCGCGCTCTGGCTGTGGGGGCAGGGCGTGGGTACTTTCTTCGTGTCTATGACGTGGATCACACTCCGCTGCCCGTGCCCAGGATGACCGCCGCCGGCGGGACGCCGGCCATCATTCCCCTGAGCCTGCTCGAGGCGCTCCGGAACCTCGACACGCCGGTCGAGGACGGACTCGAGGAGCTGGCGGGCGAGATCGTCTCGAAGCGCTTCGGGCTGAGCGGCACGGTGGCCGCCCAGATCCAGCGCTACCAGGCGGCCTACCAGCGGGGGCTGGCGGTGCCCGAGTCCGAGACGGTGGCCGTCTTCCGCCTGGTCAGCCGCCGCCCCGACGCGGCGCTGGTGTACGCCGACGCGGGGCGGCGCGCGGCGCGCTATGCGGCGCGCGGCGCGGCGCTCCCGGTCCGCGCCCTGCTCGGTGCGGCGCCCGGGGCGCTCCGCCGCCGGATCGGTGCCGGCGCCGCGGCCCGCGCGGCCCGCAGCGCCTTCACGGCCGAGCTCGCGGTGCGCGGACGGGCCGCGGAGGCCTCGATCGCCGAACCCCTGTCCCTGCTCGCCACGGCCGATGGCCTGGCGTGCTCCTTCTATGGCGCGGCGCTCGCCGAGTTGCTGCGCACGCTCACCGGGTTCGAGGGCGCGATGGTCCACGCGCGCTGTCGGGGCCGGGGAGACGACACCTGTCGGTGGCAGGCCGCCGCCGCGGAGGAATACGCATGAGCCCGCATCCGTTGCCGGACCGCCGCCAGCTGGCCGAGGGTCTCGACGCCGTCGGGGCCGACGGCTGGCTCCTCTTCGACTTCCACGGACTCAATCCGGTCGCCGGCCGCGTGCTCGGCCTCGGCGGGATGGGGAGCCGGCGGCTCTTCGTGCTCCTCCCGCGGGACGGGGAGCCGGTGGCGGTGGCGCACAAGATCGAGCTGCAGCCGCTGGAAGGCTTCCCGGGCCGGATCATCCCCTACGCGCGGTGGGAAGAACTGCACGCCGCCCTCGCCTCGATCGTCCAGGGTCGGACGCTGGCGATGGAGACCTCGCCCGACGACGCGGTCCCCTATCTGGACCGGGTCCCCGCCGGGGTCGTGCAGCTGATCACGAAGCTGGGCGGGCGCGTCGTGCCCTCGGCCTCGCTCGTCACCCGGTTCGCCGCGCGCTGGAGCCCGGAGGAACTGGCCGACCACCGCTACGCCGCGGAGGCGCTGGCCGAGATCGCCCGCGCGGAACTGGCCTGGGCGGTGCGGCAGGGCGGAAAGGGACTCACCGAGACGGCGCTCCAGAAGCGGGTGGTGGCGGCCATGGAGGCGCGGGGGCTCAAGCTCACCACGCTCCCGATCGTGGGGTTCGGGCCGAACGCGGCCAATCCCCACTACGAGCCCGAGGCGGGCAAGGACGCCACCCTGGCGAAGGACCAGGTCATCCTGCTCGACCTCTGGGCCGGCCGGGGGAGCACCACCACGGTGTTCGCGGACCAGACGTGGATGGGCTTTTCCGGGACCACGGTGCCGGCGGAGGTCGAGAAGGTCTGGGTCACCGTGCGGGACGCCCGGGACGCGGCCATCGCCGCTGTCCAGGGGGCGGTGCGGGCGGGGCGGCCGGTGGCCGGCTTCGAGGGCGACCGGGCGGCGCGGGGGGTGATCGAGGCGGCCGGGTACGGCGAGTACTTCGTGCACCGGACCGGGCACTCGATCGACCGGGACCTCCACGGCTCGGGCCCGCACCTGGACGACTATGAGACCCACGACGACCGGGAGCTCCTCCCGGGGGTGGGGTTTTCGGTAGAGCCCGGCATCTATATATCAGGCGTCATCGGGGTCCGGAGCGAGATCAATATGTACTGGGGCCCGGGGGGGCCCGAGGTCACCCCCGCCCAGCCCCAGCGGGAGCTGATCAAGATTGGGGGCTAGACCCCCCCTTCCCAAAATTAAAAGCGCGGGATATGCTTGTCGGGCACGATGGTGGCCGCACCGTCGTTCACCCGCTCCATCCTGAATTGTTTCAGCCAGTTACGACCGGAAAATTCTCCCCCTCCCGGGTCGTGACTCTTGCTTGACACGTGATTTCGGTCACAGCATATTGGTCAGACCGACCGGGCCGCGGTCGGAGTTCTCGATACATTCTTGGTACTCAAGCAGTTTTCTCTCGCCGGCAAGTCCGGCGCATCCGCAGTCGCATTCCCCAACTCGGCGCGTCTGGCGCAAGGAGGGAAGCGCGTGCATTCCGGTGTTCGATTTGTTGGAACCTCTGTGTTCACACCTTTGGAGGATGTGTCCATGATGCAAAGTTGTGTGAGCGCCTTCGCCCGTGCCGCGCGGACCCTCGCGCTGTCGGCAGTCGTCCTTGCGGTGGGGGCGTCGACGCTCCTCGCCCAGGGCTCGACTGGTAAGATCGAAGGCAAGGTGCGCGACCAGCAGGGCGCGCCCATCGCGAACGCGCAGGTGACGATCGTCGGAACCAAGTTCGGCGCGCAGACCAACGCCGACGGGTACTACTTCATCAACAACGTGCCGGCCGGTGTGGTCTCACTGCAGGCGGCATTCATCGGGTACAAGACCACGCGGCTTGCCGACCTCCGGGTGCCTACCGGACAGACCGTCACGGCCGATGTGACCCTCGAGTCCACTCCGGTGGTGGTCGAGGAAATCACGGTCGTGGCCGCCCAGAACGTGCTGGTCCCGCGGGACGCGGTGACCACCAAGCAGAACGTGGAAGGCGCCTACGCCGAAAAGCTGCCGGTTGACCGGATCAACAACGTGCTGGCGCTTCAGCCGGGCGTCGTGGCCAGCAACAGCGGCAACACGCTGTCCATCCGCGGTGGTCGCCCGAGCGAAACCGGCACCATCGTCGACGGCGTGCCGGTCAACCCCGGCAACGGCGGCGGCGGCTTCGTCACCGGCGGCGGCAACGTCATCTCGGTCGGCACCAACGGCTTCGAAGACGCCTCCGTCACCACCGGCGCGCCCTCGGCCGCCATCGGTGGCGGCCAGTCCGGCATCATCTCGATTTCCACCCGCACCGGCGGCACCAAGTTCACCGGCGCGGTGGGCTACGAGACCGACGGCATCTTCGGCAACAGCACGAGCCTCGGCTTCAACCGCGTGACGGCCAGCCTCGGCGGCCCGATCGCCCAGAACCTCACCTTTTTCCTCAGCGGCGTGCTGGAAGGCTCCAAGTCCAACGGCGCCCTCGGCAACGCGGGCATGGACCGCGCCGATTCGCCGTACTTCGTTGAGGCCGGCGTGGACACGACCGTGGCCGTCCCGACCGCCAAGGGGAGCCAGACATCGGACACCGCCTACGTCAGCGTCCAGAACATGGCCGTCTACACCGGCAAGTGTGACGGCACGATGTCGCCTGGCACTGGCAGCTCCCTCAACATCAAGAACAGCACCAACCCGGACATCGCCAATAACTACGGCGTGAACTGCCAGGGCATCCGGCTTCCGGGCACGGCGGTCTCGGCCTACCAGTACCAGGCCAAGCTGAACTACACCTACGGTACCGGTTCGCGGCTCTTCCTGAGCGCCCTGGGCAGCCAGGGACAGGGGCGGAACTTCACCTACGTCAACCTGTACGACCCGCAGCAGATCTTCGGCAACAACGCCCAGAACAAGGTCTACACCCTGGGCTGGACCCAGAACCTGGCCAAGTCCTCGGCGCGGGCGCTGGCGCTCGACGTGAACCTGTCCTACCAGAAGGACGAGTTCATCCAGTCGCCGCTCACCCGCGCGTCGGAAGTGTCGAGCCGGGATCCCTTCGGCGGCTTCATGATCTCGCCGCTCAAGTTCGCGTTCAACTTCGACAACTTCCCGCTCAACGACCAGCTGATGACCAACTTCCAGCAGAACATCCCTGGATCGCGTCGCAGCCCGTACGACCTCGAGAACACCGCGCAGTACTCGCTGGTCGACAAGTGGCGGAACAACGCCTATGGTCTGCTCGGCTTCACCGAGGCAGGCGGCCCGACGGGTCGGCTCTTCCTGAACCAGGAAAACCGGTTCCTTGGCAACGCGGCGCTCGACTGGCAGATCGATCGGTACAACCGCCTCAAGATCGGCGGGGGTTTCACCAACTATGACATCAAGTCGTACTCCTCCTCCATGACCTCACAGGCCTTCTCCGATTTCTACATGGAGAAGCCGGTGGCCTACAGCGGCTACGCGGAAGACCGCCTCGACCTCGGCGACGTGGTCCTGGTGGCCGGCCTCCGGTACGACTACTACAACACCAAGGCCTCGCACCCGGCGTATTGCGACTCGACGGGCAGCTGCTCGCCGACGCCCCGGATCACGACCAACCCGCTGTACGATCCGTCCAACCCGACGGCGTCGCTGGACTCGATCTACGTGCCGAACGCCTCGCACAGCTTCCTGTCACCGCACGTCCAGGTGTCGTTCCCGGTGAGCGAGCGCACCAACGTCCGGCTCTCGTATGCCTGGCAGGTGCAGCCGCCGGACTTCGCGCTGATCCTTGGCGGCATCAATACCGACATCTCGGTGACGAACACCAACAACGTCTACGGGTCCGACCTGGGCTTCGGCAAGACGGTCAGCTTCGAGTTCGGCGTGCGTCACGCCTTCTCGGACGACATGGTGCTCGACTTCTCGGCCTACAACCGCGACGTGGCCTCCAACGCGGCCGGCCGCCTGCTCACCCTGTATGACCCGCTCCGCCAGTCCAACGCGGACTACCGGTACATGACGAACGCCGACTTCGGCAACTACCGCGGCTTCGACATCCGGCTCGACAAGCGGATCGGCAGCCTGTTCAACGGCACCCTGGCGTACAGCTACGCCAACGCCCAGAACACCGGCTCGGATCCGTTCACCTACATCAACTTCGGCTCCCGGATCCTGAACCAGCTCTCCGGCGGCAACGACCCGCCGCCGCAGGCGATCCTGCCGACCACGTACACCCGGCCGCACAACCTGGCCGGCTCGTTCTCGGTCACGTTCCCGAACAAGTGGCACGCCGGCAGCACCACGGGCGCCATCTTCCAGAACGTGGGCATGTTCGTCACGTTCCGGATCGCCAGCGGCACGGCCTACACCCGCTGCCCGATCGAGACCGGCAACCAGGCCGTCCTCTCGACGCAGGTCTGCGCCAACCAGTTCCAGGGCGACGTGAACGGCTCGCGCCTGCCGACCTTCCGGAACACCGACTTCCGGCTCACGAAGGGCTTCAATTTCGGCGGGACGGACCTCACCGCCTACTTCGAGGCGCGCAACCTCTTCAACTTCACGAACACCACCACGGTGTTTGCGGAGACCAACGGCACCTCGAACGCGGCCGAGCTCCAGCAGGTCTGGAGCGGCGACTCCTCTGGTTACGCGCTGGAAGCCGCCCGGTCGGGCGCCTACAACCTCAGCTCGGGCGACATCAGTTTGCCGACGGCCAACATGTCGGCGTGCTCCAACTGGGTCACCCAGGACGGCAAGGCCGCCGCCCCGAACTGCGTGTACCTGATCCGGGCCGAGCAGCGCTTCGGCAACGGCGACGGGACCTTCACGCAGGCGGAACAGCGGAACGCCTCCTACGCCAATTACTACTCCGGGCGGAGCGTCGCCAGCTTCACCTCCCCTCCCCGGCGTCTGCGGCTGGGCCTGGAGCTCAACTTCTAGCGTGAACGAACCACGGCGGGAGAGGGGCGGCGCGCCACGCGGCGCCGTCCCCTCGACCAGCCGAACAGTATTCATCTGAGAGAGGACGCAATGCACTCACCATTCCGTAAGAGGGGCCTCATCCTGGCGGGCCTGCTGGCGCTGGCGCTCGCGGCGGTCTCGCCGGCGGTGGCCACCGCCAAGCCGGAACCGGGAGCCAAGGGCAAGGGAGGCTTCCGGCTGTTCGCCCGCTCCCTGGGCGGCATGACCGTCAACCGGGTCTACCTCGGCCTCAATTCCGACGGCGAAGTCGGCGTGGACTCGACGAACTCGTCGACCATCGGCGGCGGCTTCTGGCCCAAGGGGACGCCCGACCAGTACATCTTCAACAGCGGCTTGCAGATCGCCGGCGTCGTGTCCAACCCGGGCGGTTCCTGGAACAACGACACCACCGGTGCCTTCTTCTTCGACCCGAAGGGCACCACGCAGCACGGCGTCGAGGTGGAGCCGATCTACAACACGACGAACCCGAGCGACTTCCAGGCCCTCAAGGACGCCGCGCCGGGTTCCGAGATCGCCGCCGGCCGGGTGCCGAGCGGCATCGACGAAACCGCCAACCTCTACGTGCCGCTCCTCCAGGGGCGCGTCCAGGCCTCGCAGGGCGACGTCTGGTTCATGTCGTGGGACGGCAACCCGTCGCTCAACGCCGGCCGCAAGCACCCGCTCGGCGTCGTGGTGGAAACCCGCGGCATGGGCTGGAATTACCCCACCGGCAACGAAGACATCGTGTACTTCACGTACACGTTCTATAACGTGACCTCGACCAACCCGGCCGACTACGTCAATATCCGGCCTGAAATGAAGGCCATCCTGCTCCAGAAGGCGCAGGAGTTCCAGGCCACGAACAACGCCGCGTTCCCTGAACTGCAGACGCAGCCGCTGCCGACCGGTGGGTACACCATCACGAACTTGTACGCCGCCTTCGCGACCGACATGGACGTGGCGACCTCGGGCCAGAACTGGTCGAGCGTCAACCTGCCGTTCGCCATGGGCTACACGTACGCCGACAAGATGGCTCCGGCGTCTGGGTGGCGCTTCGAGGCCACGACGTTCGCGTCGCCCTTCTTCCCGGCGGTCGGCTTTGCCGGCATCAAGTACCTGAAGAGCCCCACCGGCCCGGGCGCCATTCAGCTGTTCTCCAACACGATCAACGGCAGCCCCTTCTCGGGCGCCTTCAACGACCCGCAGAACACCACGCAGCTCTGGCGCTACCTGTCGGCCAACATCTCCGTGCCGGCCGGCGACCAGCCCTGCAACACCGGCACGCCGTCGGTCACGCACATCTGCTGGGTCAACAACACGTCGCCGAGCGACATGCGGTTCTTCCAATCCTCGACCAGCCTCACGCTGGCACCGGGCGCCCAGGGCACGATCGTCGTGGCGTACATCTTCGCCGCTCCGGTCGCGATCCCGGGCTGTAACGCGGCGCCGTGTGCCAGCATCAAGCCGCAGTCGCCGCAGTTCCTGGGCGACCCGGCCGCGCCGAACAACGGCGCGACGGCCATCGACAGCCTCACTGGATACAAGAGCTGCACCGACCTGAACTCGAGCGGGTTCTGCGAGCAGACCAACGCGTTGGGCCAAGACGAGTGGAAGGTCGTTCCCGGCTCGCTGCTCGGTAAGGCGTACACGGCGCAGGCCGTGTTCAACGCCAAGTTCCTGCTGCCGTTCGCCCCGGACCCGCCGAACTTCTTCCTGATCCCCGGCGACAACGCGGTGACCGTCCTGTGGCAGCCGACGACGTCGGAAGTGGACGGCGACCCGTACTACTCGGTGGCCAGCAACGTCAACAACCCCCTGTACGACCCCAACTACAGGCAATTCGACGTCGAGGGCTACCGGATCTACCGCGGCCGCGTTGACAACGGCGACGAGCTGAGCCTGGTCGCCCAGTTCGACTACGCCGGCACGGTCTTCAAGGACTACGACGGCATCGTCAACGCCATCAACACCTGCGCGCCGAGCAACACGCCCGTCCCGGTCATGACGCTTTGCCCGGTGCCGTACTCGAATCCCTGGGCGCCGGGCGTGCCGCGCACGGTCGCAAACGATAACCCGCTTGTCGGCACGGTCACCCAGGTGCTGCCAGCCAACCGCCTGCTCCTGGCGAACGGCCTGGTCTACGACACCAAGACCGACACGGTGATCACCGGTGCTGCCAGCGGCGGCAAGCCGCCGCTCACCGACACCGGCGTGCCGTTCGTGTTCGTCGACGTGAACGTCCGGAACAACTTCCGGTACTTTTACGTGGTCACCGCATTCGACGTGAACTCGATCGTCTCCGGCCCCACCACCCTCGAGTCGTCGAAGGCGGGCACGGTGGCGGTAGTGCCGCAGGCGCCGGCCAGCAACGTGGTCCAGACTGGCGTCCTCAGCACTGCCATGTACGGCCGCGGCGTCAACCAGAGCGCGGTCTTTCCCTCGGTCCCGAGCATTGACGCGACCAAGGGCACCTTCAGCGGTCCCTTCCCGCCGGCCAATGGCGGGGTCCTGGGCTTCGTCGGCCAGTTTGCCAGCCAGGTCGTCGGCAGCTCCGGGTCGCTGATTGCCCGGCTCGACAGCTTCCACCTCGGTCAGGTTGACCTGAGCGGCTGCTGCGGCGGCTCGGACCCGGCGGGCGGACTGCCCATTCACTACTTCTTCATGTTGGGCAACGGCACCGACTCGGTGAAGGTCGACGTGCCGATCCAGCAGCAGTTGGACGCGCCAGCCTCGGTGGCGGTGCTCTTCAACGCCCTCAAGGTCGATTCGACTTTGGCCGCGGTCTACGGCGGCGGGAGTGGCTACGTCCTCAAGGGCCAGTTCGAGCCCACGATCGCCTCGAGCCCGAAATCGGGTGACTGGGGTATCGGCCTCGGCCTGGGCGAGCCCGGCTTCACGGCGGCCGACTTCACGGCGGCGGGGGCGACCGGTGCCCGGTACAACGGCGTCCGGTGGTTCGACGGCCCGTCGCCAGCCAACAACGAAGTCACGGCCAACCCGATCAGCGGCTCCTGCGGTTCCGGGACCTCCGCTTGCCCCGCGGCCGGTACACTCAGCTTCCCGAACGCCGGCGCACTGACAGGCGTGACGGCGGTCTACCAGCCGCTGTCCTACACCATGTTCAACCGCGAATGGCGCAACATGGCCGAGACCCAGGCCGGCGCCCGTCGCGCCGCCGACTACAACGTGTACTGGGGCGCGGCCGGCAAGGTGGACTCGGTCATCGACGTGACGCACAACGTCAAGGTTCCGTTCCAGTCCACCAACGTCAACGGCGGCTGGGGCATCCTCAACACGTCGGCACAGGGGGCAGGCGGTTACGACACCCGGCCCACGGTGCTGACGCCGACCGACTGGACCTGCGTCGAGCCGTTCCGGACGCTGGCCCCGGGCAAGGCGGGCGACTTCTTCCAGTGCACCTCCGCCACGCCGTTCCTGCTGAGCCAAACGGCAACGCTGGGCTCGGTGGCCTTCGGCTCGGGCGACAACCAGTCGACGTCCGCGCCCAAGTCCGTCAAGAACACGGCGAACATCGAGCCGAACCCGGGCTTCGCGATGTACGTGGCAGGCACCATCAGCTTCTTCGAGATGACCACGTTGCCGGCTTCGGGCAAGGTGTGGGCGCTTCGCGACTATACCGGCGTCGTCTACGGCGGCACCGGCACGGGTGGCTCACCCAACAACGGGCCCTACTCGTTCGCCCCGACCGTCCGGCCGTTCACCGCGCTGGGCGCGGAAGTCCACGTACAGTACGACGTGGTCAACCAGGTCAACGCCGCCACCAACCAGGGCCTCGACCAGGTGCACACGATCCCAGACCCGTACTACGTGACCAACGCGTACGAGAACACGTACGACAACCACATCATCAAGTTCGTGAACCTGCCGACGCAGGCGACGATCCGGATCTACTCCGCGAGCGGCGTCCTGGTTCGGGTGCTCCAGTACAGCTCGCCGGAATACGGCGGCGCGCTGGACTGGAACGTCAAGAACCGGAACAACCAGGTTGTCGCCAGCGGCGTGTATTTTTACCAGATTGAATCGGGCAATGCGCGCCGCATCGGGCGCATGACGATCGTCACCTTCGCCAAGTAGCCACGCCGGGGGTGGGGGGACTCCTCCCCCCACACCCCGCATCCAGGAGACAGAACACTTATGAAGCGGCACACTGCGCATGGGGTTGTCCTGGCGGCGCTGCTGGTCGGCGGGTTGCCCGTGGCCCTCGCGGCCCAGGCCTCGGAGATCAACAGCGACAACACGCCGTACGGCACGACGTCGGGAGAATTCCTTCTCCTCGGCGCCAGCGCTCGCGGCGCAGCCCTCGGCAACTCGTTCCAGGCGATCGTCAATGACGTATCGTCCCTGTATTACAACCCCGCCGGCCGTCGATCATG
>Ga0315271_10002154_pt1 | contig 12276 bp, 13 predicted proteins | sample C3_top_MG_FD_204664 | JGI IMG/M metagenome (GOLD analysis project Ga0315271, IMG submission 204664) | Sediment microbial communities from Yellowstone Lake, YNP, Wyoming, USA - C3_top | ecosystem: Environmental > Aquatic > Freshwater > Lake > Sediment | place: USA: Wyoming | collected 2017-08-01
CGCGCCAACCCGCAAAGCTCGGACGGTTCGCTGAGTCAAATTCATCGGCGAAACTGAAAAGTTCACGGGCTCTCAGTTCAACGTCGATGCTGTTGCACATGCCTCCGACAGCACGTCAGAGACCCTTCCCGCGCCAAAGTGCTTCAAGTGCAAGAAGGGCGTCGTCGAAGCAGTATTGGCACAGGACAACGCGGTCGTGTGGGTCTGCCCCAAGTGCCGCATAGAGGGACGCATCTCGAACTGGCAGGGCAGCATGTGGGATCTGCGGAACCGCCCGCCGACGTCAGGCTGACCAGAACGGCGGATCTGGTGAAGCTGTCATCGAAGCTATTCCTGCTGTCCGCTGACGACACGCTGCACGCGCTGGCCAGCACCGCCTTTATGCGCATGCTCCGGCAGGAAGACCTGGCCCGCGTACCCGACTTTGCCGGACAGCGTGTGCGCCAAGCCAGCGTCGTCGTCCAAGTCGTCGGCGGCACGCCGTTGCAGATGGTGCACTCGACCTTCTCCATTCTCGACATCAAGCCTGATGGTTTTCTGGATGTCGACCGCCTCAACACCCAGCAAATCGCCAGACTGGACGTGAGTTTTGATCGTTCAAGTCCTGCGGATGAGGTTGCCGGCGGCCCCGTCATCGACGCTGCCCAGAGATTTGTCGCTCGGGGTGGCTCTTGGGAGCCTGACGCGCGCCTTCTGCGCCGCATCGAAGCAGCCGCGCTGGGGAAGGCGTCATGCCCTCGGGTTCGACTGCTTCGGTGACGGACTGGAGGCAAGGCAGCTCATCGACCCGCCAGCACTGATGGGCGCATGCTTCCAAGCCAAACGCCTTGTCTCAGATCTCGACCTGATCACGTCGAACGGCAGCTTACCGGTGCAGTCAGGAATCTCCGGTCTCGGCCACTTCCAGCAATTCGAGCGATCGGGAATCGCGACGACGATGACCGGTTTCAAAGTACAGCCGCCGTAGGGCGACGGCCGTTCGAACGCGACCATTCTCCTATGCGGTCGCTCACAGTCTTGCTGCCCCGATCGGCATCCGATGCACGCGGTACGTCAGCAGTTCGATCAACCGAACTGGCGTTGCCGACCCGAAGCCGCCCTACGACTTTGAGAACACGGGTACAAGAAGCGGACATTCCGCAGGGCCAGCGTCACGAGCCGAAGGTTACTAGGGCTCGATCTTCATTCCGTCGACGGCGAAAGTCACCGGGCCCTTGTAGCGCGACTTGATCGACGCCTCGACCTCGGTCCTTGCCTTGTCGATCACCGGGGACAAGTGACCCAGCAACAGCTTCCCCGCATTCGTGTCGTCGGCCACTTCGCCGATCGCCTTCGGGGGGGTGTGCAAGGTGTAGAGGATCGGCGGCGAGCCTGGCGGGTCGAGCACCACGCTGTTGAACACGAGCAGGCTGGTGCCCTTCGAGATGCGGCGCAGGTCGGCCAAGCCTTCGGCATCGATGTCGCCGCTGAAAGTGATGCTCTTGCCGGCGTGGTCGATGCGGTAGATCACCGCCGGTGCATCGCGGTGGTGACCCGCGATCGCGCTGATCATGAGATCCCCATCGGAGTAGATCTTGGTCGGCGCGCCATTGGGTTGCAGCGTGGCAATGTCGGTGGGCTGGATCGTCAGCGGCGCAGAAAAGTCACGCAGGTAGCCGAACGCACCGCCCGTGCCGAACAGTAGATCGATGAAACGGGTCGTCGATGGATAGCTCGCATCGTCGCCAGAGCCTTTGCGCCCGTCCGGCCCGAACACCTGGAAACGGATCGGCCCATTGCTCGACACCGCCCGGGCCTTGAACAGACCGGGCAGCTCGCCCGCGTGGTCGACGTGCAGATGCGTCAGCAGCACGACATCGACTTTCGCCAGCGACAACCTGGCCTCACCGAGTCGCGCGAACGACCCCGGCCCGGCATCGACCAGGATGCGTGGCGTGCCGTCAACCAGCACCAGGTAGCTCGACCCTGCGCGGCCGGTTGCGCCCGGCCCGCCCGATCCGAGCACCACGAGCGACAAGGCTGGAGCAGAAGCAGGAGACGATGCAGACTGCGCCCCCGCATCGACGACAAGCCCCAAGGCAAGCAGGACCATGAGGCCAGCACGAGCGAGTCGATGAGCAATCGTCATGGGATGAATGTCCTGCGGTTCACGGTTGGTCGCGCCAGCGTCGCAAGGCTTACGCCGCACCCCTGAATACTCACCGCGAAACCTGCAGCGCCTTGCCTGGTTTGCCGTCCTGTTCCATCGCGACAACGAGGTAAGCACGCGCAGCGGTACCGTTGCCCGCCAGCGTCGAGCGCAGTGCGCCGACCGCACCCACGATCGCGGCGCCCGCCGGGTTGGACATGAACTTCGCGATCGGCGTCAGGGTACCCGACCCGTCGGCCTGCATCGAGGTCGCGAGGAAGTAGGTCTTCTTCGGCTCCAGCCCCGTGACGGCCGCCTGAATGATGTCGACCAGGCCCTGGTTGTTGATGGTTGCGGTCGTCATCACGTCGGTCTGGCCAATCGAGCCGAGCGACAGGTGCCCGGCCAAGCCGGCTTCGCCCAGCGGCACCAGGTTCGCCATGCCGTCACCGCTGGGCACCGCATTCGAGATGTAGGCCATGCCCTGCGGTGCTTGACCGCTGGCGATCGTCGACTTGACGGTGTTGCTGGCGGTGTCGATCAACGCCACCGCGTTGGCGTTCTCCAGACCGACGGCGACGAGCGATCCATCGCCCGATGGCCACAGCCCGTGCGGCAGGTCGCCCATCGGGATCGTGGCCATCAAGCGGGGTTGATCGTCGGTGGTGAAAACCTTGACGGCGTTCAACCCACCGACCGTCACATACGCGAACTGGCCCTGCGGCGTGCGTGCGATGTTGACGTGGTTCGTGATCGGCCCGGTGTCGAGCACGGCGAGCACCTTGAACGGCGGTCTCGCGCTGAAGACCTGGGTCTTGCCGATGTCCTTCAAGGTCTGCCAGACCTGCTTGCCGTCGGGCGTGGCCGCGATGTCGGGGCAGAACGGCGAGGGTTGCGGCACACGGCCGACGATCTGGTGCGTCTTGACCGACACCACCACCGTCTCCGGCGAGAAGCTCGAGCAGATATAGCCGTACTGGTTGTCCGGCGAGAAGATCGTCATGCCCGGGCCGTTGGGCACCGTGATGCGGCGCTTGGGCTCGAAGGTCTTGCCGTCGAGCACCTGCAGATAGTCTTCGCCGCGCACCGTGACCCACACTTCCTTGCCGTCCGGCGTGAACATCGCCTCGTGCGGCGAGCGGCCGACGTAGCTGATGTGCTTCACCGCATTGGTCGCGGTATCGATGAAGGCGACCGAGTTCGATCCGATCGACACCACCGCCAAGGTCTTGTGATCGGGAGAGAAGCCCATGCCGTGCACGAGCAACTGGCCCTTGTAGAGCGGGCTGAGGTTCGCCGGCGTCTGTTCACCCAGCTTGATGACGCCGAGCAGTTTGGCGGTGGCGGGGTCGACCACCGACACGGTGTTCGAGAACTGGTCGGAAAGGTAGATCCGGTCTTTGGAAGACACGGCGACATCGGGCGCCGTGCTCGCGCCGGGGGCCTGGCCGGCCAGAACCAGGCCCGTGGCGAGCGTGCCGACCAACGCGGCGACGATTCGATTGAGTTGCATCAGGGAGCTCTCGGTGAAGTGATCGTTGGGGTGGCGGGTACCGTGGTGGACGGGGTGGACATCGTGTCGATCCGACGCTGCATCACGGCAATTTCCTGCTGCTGCGAGACGATGATTTCCTGGGCCATGCGGCGCAGCACCGGGTCTTTGCCGTAGAGCAGCTCGACCTTGGCCATGTCGACCGCGCCCTGGTGATGCGGAATCATGGCGCTCGCGAAATCGTGGTCCGGATTCCCGTTGCGCTTCGCGTTCGCCATGCCGTGGTGCATGACCTCGTCGACGTTAGCCATCAACTCGGGGAACGTGTGCGTCATGCTGACCGGCAGTAGCGAAGGTGCCGTGCCGACCGACATCGCGTGGTGATCGTGTGACGGCATCTTCTGGTCGGCCGCGAAGCCCACGGTCGCCGCGCCGGCGGTAGCAAGTACAACCCCTGCCAGCAGAGAACGCAGATCGACTGTCATGCGCGGCGGGTCACGGTGAAGGTGACTTGTTTCATGATGTTGTTTCGTGGTCGTCGGTGTGGTGTGCGTTGTGTGAGACGGCCGGCTTGAGCCGTCGATTCCATCGGACCTCAAATAAAGTTTGACCCGGCGCTTCTACCTGATCCAGCACCGGCAGCAACAGTTCTCGGCGAGCCTGCAGCGCTTTGTGGCGCATTGCGTGGCCGCGCCGAACAACGGTCGCCGACGGCGTCTTACTTGGGTTGCTCGTTGCCGTAGGTCTTGGTCAGGTACTCGACGATCAACGGGATGTCCTCGTCGGCGATCGGCGCCTTGAACACGACCTGCATGCGCTTGGCCATGGCGTCCCAGTACGGGCGCGGCGCGGTGGCGGGTTGGTACTGCATGTACTCCGCCGAATGACAGGCCGCGCAGATGGCCTGCGCCTTGGCATAGCCCGGCAGCGTGCTCGGTTTGAGTTGGACGCCGTCGGGCGGCAGGTCGATGCTCTTCGAGCCTGCCAGCGCATGGGTGCTGGCGCCGAAGCCGGTCAGGACCAAGGCAAGGGCGCCCGCAGTGAAAACTGCTTTGTGATTCATCGTGCTGCTCCTCAAACCGCAGTTACTTTGACGGACTCGACCACGTTGCGCATGTAGCCGGCCGGCTGCCACAAGGCCTCCATCGGCTGGCTCTGCCCGGAGCGGTTCCAAGCCCGAACGCGCAGGTCGTGGGCGCCCTTGTCGGGCGTGAAGCCGAAGGTGAATTCGCGGAACGAGTAGCGGCCCATGTCGGCGCCCAACTTCGCACCGCGCCAGCTCTGGCCGGCATCGGTGGAATAGGCCACTTCGCGCACGCCCTGCCCGCCGTCGAACGCAATGCCACGCACCACGGCCTGCTGGCCGGCGCGCAGCTGAGCGCCGTCCTGCATCGACGTGATGAACGAGCGCACGTTGAAGCGGCCGATCGGGCGCGTCGCAGCTGGCGTGGTGCCAGGCTCGACACAGGCGCAGTCGTTGTCGGGCACGCGGTAGGCCGGCTTCATCCAGAAGCCTTCGAAGCTCGAATCGACGACCTCGATCTCCGACAGGTGCTTGACCCAGTAGGTGCCGTAGTAGCCCGGCACGATCAGCTTGACCGGGTAGCCGTTGAGCAACGGGATCTCGGCGCCGTTCATCTGGTAGGCCAGCATCGCCTCGCCGTCCATCGCGTGGTTGACTTGGATCGACTTGACGAAATCTCCGCCGCCGAAGAGCGCGATGTCCAGCCCGTTGAAGGTCACCTCTCGGGCGGTGTTCTTCAGCTCGGCGCGCGCCAGCACGTCTTTCAGAGGCACACCGACCCAGCGCGCATTGCCCATCGCGCCGTTGGCAAGTTGCCCGCCGGTGACGCGCGGGCTGAAGAAGCCGCGGCTGTTGCCCGAGCACTGGTTCACCGCCACCATCTCGACCGACTTGAACTCCGTGCGCAACTGCGCCAGCGTCAACTCGTAGGGCTTGCCGGCCGCATTGCCTCCGATCTTGATGACGTGCTTGTCGCCGTCGATCGAGGTCGGGATGCCGGCATTGTGATAGCGCACGAAGAACGCGTCGTTCGGCGTGATCAGGCCGTCGTTGAAGACCTCGAACGGCGTCTCGAGCTGCGGCGGCCGCGAGGTCAGCACGATCAGCGGACGCTTCTCGGGGTAGGCGACGAGGTTGCGCTTGCCGTTGGCGAACGGCAGTTCGCCCGTGGTTTGGGCGAAGGCGCTGCGGCTGAGCATGCCGAGGCCCGCGCTGGCGAGCGCGCTGGCGCCGCCCGCGATGAGCCGGCGGCGCAGGCGGTTAGTCTGAAGGTCGTTGTTCATCGTGTCTCCTTGTGTGTGTTTGAGATGGATCAGCCCGGTGCATTGGCGGTGTTGCCGAAGCTCGCGCGCGCCACCGCGAGCGCCTTCTTCTGCTGCGACACCATCACCAGCGGTTTGCCGTCGCGCGACGTGACGACCTGCCAGTAGACGTTGCCCCACCAGCCGCTGCCTTCGCGCATGCTCACCGGCGCGTCGAATGCGAACACGGTGACCATGCCGCCCTTCTCGAAGAAGGTGGTGAGGTGATAGACGAGGTGGCCGTCGATGTCGCAGGGCCGCATCAGCTGCGGGAAGCCCGGCACGGTCTTGCTCTGACCGAGCCCGAGGTGCTGCAGCAGCGGCTTCGCGTCCATGAAGTTGCCGCGCAACGTGCGTTCGTAATACTCATGCTCGATCGCGCCGCGCACCAGCTCGGGCGGGCGCATCGCCAGCACGCCGCCGGTACCGACGCCGAACAGCAGCAAGGCAGCGATGCCGCGCTGCAGACCGCGCCGGGCGAGCAGTGGTGTGCGGCGCAGTAGGTGCGACGGTGGATCGCCAGGGTCGTAGGCGAGTGCCAGTTCGGCGCGGGTGCGCAGGTCGAACGCGCTGTCGGGTGGTTCCTGATCGTGGTTCATGTCAGACTTTTCGGAGCGGTGTGACTTGTGAAAGCGCGCTGGCCCGTTCGGGCGGCGCCATCGCGGCCTTCAGTGCGTCCCGGGCCCGCGCCAAGCGCGAGAGCACGGTGCCCGGCGCAATTTCCAGCGCGTCGGCCATTTGCGCGGTCGGCATGTCGTCGAAGTAGTACAGCACCAGCACCTCGCGGTGGATCGGCGCGATGCGCGTCAGTGCGCTCACCACGTCGAGGCGGTCGTCGGTGCGGGGGTCGGCAGCCGCAGGGTCGTGAAGCGCGTTGTCGTCGTCTAGCGATTCGGTATGGGGCGCGAGGTGGCGCAGCGCACTGCGCCGCATGATGCGGAACAGCCAGGCCCGCGCGAGCTCGTGCTGGCGCAGCTGCGTGCGATGTTTCCAGGCGCTGGTGAAGCAGTCCTGCACCACATCCTCGGCCACCGCGCGCGAGCCGGTCAGCGCCCAGGCGCTGCGCAGCAGGAAGCGGTAGTGCTCGCGCACCCATTGGTTGTAGCGGGATTCGGCCGACTGGAACATGCGTACAAGAGTGCGCCTTGCGGCGCCTCATTCCCTCCAGGCCGCAAAAATCTCGCCGGGGTTTACCCGCAATGCATGGGACCTGCGGACTATCGAACTGTGGCGTTCAGCTGTCGATACACCTCGCCGGAAACCCGGGCCAGCGCGGCGCGGTCGGCGTCGGCCGAGATCGCATAGCCGAACGGGCCTTCGACCCAGTAGAAGACGTTGACCTTGCCTTCGCGGGCAAAGCGGAACGCGGTGTCCTGGTTCGCGCCGGTCGGCGTGTTGGCGCTCGTGCTGGCGGCTTTGCCCAGGGACGTGTCGGAAGACGTGCCCAGCTCGCCGATCTCGTTCGAGACGTACAGCGTCAAGCGGCTGCCCGACTCGTCGCGGTACATGAACTGCGCCACCGGCCCTTGCCCGCCAGGCAGCAGGCGACCGCCCTCCAGCGCATAGCCCACCGCCTGCAGATGCGGCGGCTTCATCGGCGCGCCCATGCGCTTGGAAAGCCAGGCGATCAGCTGGTCTTCATGCGCTGCATCGACCTCGACCGGGCGGCGCTGCTCGGGGCTGTAGACCGCATGCGCCACGGCCGCGCGCTGGGCAAAACCGGTGGCCGACGTCATCGTGATCGAGGCCGGGCCTTGTTGACCGAGCGCGATTGACGGCGCCATGTTCGACACACCGCCGTGCAGGCCCCAGCCGGTGGCGCCACTGACGAGCGCGATGGCGATGCCGGCCGCCAGGCGTTGCAAATACCACGGCGTGCGCGGCTGCGCGGCGCGCAACACGCGCTGCGGCGGGGTTTCGTCCAGCACCGGGTCGAACAAGGCGCGCAGCTCGCGCTTCTGGGCGCGGTAGCTCTCCACGCGCGAGGCTTCGTCGGGACGGCTCGCGAGCGCGGCCTCGATCTCGCGCTGCCGCTCGGCGGTGAGTTGCCCATCGACGAGGGCGTGCAACTCGGCTTCGGTGATCGGCGGAAACAGGGGAGGCGGTGGGTTGGGAGTCATGGTGAGTCACTCATTTGACGACCTTCAGGCGCACGGGTTCGTCGCGCCCTTCCATCAGCGAGCGCAGGCGCTCGCGCCCTCGCGACAAGCGCGACATGACGGTGCCGACCGGGATGCCCAGCGTCGCGGCCACCTCGGCATAGGACATGTCTTCCAGTGCGATGAGCAGCACGATCTCCTTCTGCTCGACGGGCAGCAGGTCGAGCGCGCCTTGCAGGTCGAGCACGGCCAGGCGTTCGCCCTGGGTCGGCGCGACTGCGACGTCGGGGGTGTCGTCATCCATCAGGACAGTCGCCAGTTTTGGCCGCCGAATGCCATCGACGTGCAGGTTGTGCATGACGCTGAAGAGCCAGGCGCGCATGTCGCGAACCTCGCCGCTGCCGCGCCAGAGCGCCGACTTGGACCAGGCACGCTCCAGCGTGTCCTGCACCAGGTCGTCGGCATCGTCGCGGTTGCCGGCCAGCGCCCGCGCGTAGCGGCGCAGGCGCGGCACCCAGCTCAGCAGGGTCTGGTCGTCGTGCATGGTCGATCGGCAGCTGGGAAGGTTGTCACTCCTTGATGATGTGCCAGACGCTCTTGAAGTTGTCGCCGGTGCGGTCGCCCGCCTTCTGGTCGGCCTTGTAGGTGTACACCGGCTTGCCCTTGTAGGCCCACTGGCGCGAACCGTCGTCACGCGTGACGATGGTGTAGGCCCCCACCGGCTGGTCGGTGGCGGTGGCCATCATCGGCGGCCACAGCCCGGCGCAAGGGCCGTTGCAGAGGCTCTTGCCGCCGTTGGCCGGGTCTTGGTCGAAGGTGTAGAGCGTCATGCCGCTGGGGGCGACGAGCGCACCGCCCGAAAGCATCGCCGGGGCCTTGACGGCGGGCGCAGTCATGTTGGCGCAACCGGCGGTCAGCAAGAAGGTGGCGGCGGAAGCGGCGATCGCGAGGGTCTTGAACATCGAAGGACTCCTGAAAGGCTGTGGTGGGTTCGTCTGGCGGTGTGGGCTGGTGCTCACAAGGGGGCAGACGGCCGGAGCCTCGCCGGTATTCCGTCGGCCTTCAAAAAATCGAAGGCGCGGGGTCGAAACCTGCGCGTTCGTGAACTTTTTCGCGCGGCGGGGAATGAAATGCAGGCCGACGCCGTCCACCCCCATGAGTCGCCGCATGGCGGCTTCCGTTCTGCAAACCTGCCACGCATCTACCAAGGACTCATGATGAACCCACCGTTCGCAAGACACCTGCTACTCGCCCCCCTGATTGCCCTCGCCTGCGCCGGCGCGCAGGCCCAAAGCATCACCGATGCCGTCGGCGACTTCCTGCCCACGTACACCGGGCCCCAGAACGGCGACGTGGACGTGGTGAGTGCCTTCGCCGGCTACAACGCAGGCAACGACACCTTCAGCTTCTCCGGCACCTTCGCCGATACGGTGGGTATCACGCCCGGTGCGTTCTATGTGTGGGGGCTGGACCGCGGCGCCGGCACCGAGCGCTTCGTCGCCGGCAGCCCGTCGGTCGGGCAAGGCGTGAAGTTCGATGCCGCGATCTTTTTGCGCCCCGACGGCACGGCGCGCGTGACCACCTTCATCGGCTCGGCGGCCACCGCCACCGAGGTCGGCTCGGGCACCGCCAAGATCTCGGGCAGCACGATCTCGGGTTCGATCTCGGGATCGTTGCTGGCGTCCACCGGCTTCGCCAAGTCGGACTACACCTGGAACCTCTGGCCGCGCATCGGCACGACCAACAACACGATCTCCGACTTCGCGCCGAACGGCATGAACGTTCCGGTCGCCGCGGTGCCGGAGCCGACGACCTATGCGCTGATGGCGATGGGCCTGGTCGCGATCGGCTTTGCCCGGCGCAGGCAGACCGGTCAACAGCTGATCGGCTGATGGCAGAAGCCTCAGTTGCCGCGTTTTGCGGCAACTGAGGCTCAGCGCAATTCGCGCCCGAGCAGCCGCTCCAGCGTGCCGCGCGGCGACGTCTCGGGCCGCTGCTGGTGTGCCGTGTCCAGGTAGAAGGTCTGCTCCAGCATGTGCTGGCCGCCCATCGCGGCATGCAGCACCTGGTCGCTGAACACGACCCAGGTCGTGCCGGGCGCGAAGGCCACGCTGGCCTGCGGGCTGCTCTGCTGGAACGCGACATCGGCTTTCGCGCGGTCGTGCAGTTGCAGCATCAGGTGGTCGTATTCGGTGCGGCGGCGTTTGGTGATGCCGGTCTTCGCGAGCAGCCAGGCCGAGCCGGGCCAAGGCCGCCCGATGGCGGGCAGGTAGCGCTTCGCATGGGCCTCGAACGGCTCGCCGACGCGCCACTCGCGCGGCTTGCCCGAAGGGTTGATGTTGCAGAACACGCGCAGCAGCCGCGTGCCCTGCATCGGGTTCGATGGGAACGCGTCGATGTGCAGGCGCGTGTCGTCCTTGCGCCAGCTGCTCTGGCGCCCCGCGACGTCGACCGGGCGGAACGAGGTGTTGCCACGCCGCAGGTGACCGCGGTAATGCGGGAACAGGCGCAGCGCCAGCGCTTCGCTTTGGTCGGCATAGCGCACGATCATCGCGCGCAGCGCCGCCTGTTCGGCGGCCGTGCCCGCCGCGCCGCGCATCTGGCCGCCCGGCCAGCGCACCGAGATGTTCTTCGCCTTGCCGTCGGCCCAGCGCGGATCGCGGAAGCGGAGTTCTGTCTCGAGCAGTTCGAACGGCAGGTAGGGGAAGCGCAACACCTCGCCGGCCTCGAGCACGGCTTCGACGCCGCGCGTCGGGCCGTCGTCGGCCCAGGTGGTGTCGGGGAACTGGCGAACGATGTCGATGATCATGGGGGTCGCGCCGGGTTGTCGAACAGTCCGCTGTTGGAGGCCGTCAGCTGGCGGTTTGGAACAGCATGCCCACGTCGGTCCAGCCGCGGACGATGGGCAGCATCGGGCGGCGCCGCCGGCCGACTCAGGCGTCCCGCCGGGCCGCCCCAAGGGAAGGCCTGCGCCCCCTTGGGGGGCAGGAGCGTAGCGACGTGGGGGCTGTCATCTCAGCGCACCCGCATGCCCGGCACGGCGCCGGGCCACGGTTCGAGGATGTAGAGGCCGGGCTCGGCGCTCGTGCCACTTCCGGGCTCGGCGTGCGAGGCCGCCAGCACCATGCCTTCGCTGACGCCGAACTTCATCTTGCGCGGCGCGAGGTTGGCCACCACCACCGTGAGCTTGCCGACCAGGTCGGCGGGCTGGTAGGCCGACTGGATGCCGCTGAAGACATTGCGCATCAGGCCTTCGCCAACGTCGAGCGTCAGGCGCAGCAGCTTGGTCGAGCCTTCGACGCGCGCGCAATCGACGATGCGGGCGATGCGCAGGTCGATCTTGGCGAAGTCATCAACCTTGATCTCGGCCGCGATCGGCTCGCCGCCGGGGGGCGGCAACTCGATCTGAGGCGGTTCGAGCAGGGCTTCGAGCTGCTTCGCGTCGACCCGTTGCATCAGGTGCTTGTAGTCGCCGATGGCGTGCGCGCCGAGCGCGCGTGACGCGTCGGCGAAGCGCATTGGCTCGACGCGCAGGAAGCCCTCGACTTGGGCGGCCAGTTCCGGCAGCACCGGTTTGAGGAAGATCGTCAGCAGCCGGAAGGCCTCGATGCACACCGAGCACACGTCGTGCAGCACCGCCTCCTGGCCGGCCAGCTTGGCCAGCTCCCAGGGCTTGTTCTGGTCGACGTACTCGTTGACACGGTCGGCCAGCAGCATCACCTCGCGCAGCGCCTTGCCGAACTCGCGCTCTTCATACAACGCTTCGATGGCCGCACAGTGCGCGCGCAGGCCGTCGAGCAGCACCCGGCCCTCGACACCCAGGTCGGCCGAGAGCACGCCGCCGAAGCGCTTCGCGATGAAGCCCGCGGCGCGGCTGGCGATGTTGATGTACTTGCCGACCAGGTCGCTGTTCACGCGCGCCATGAAGTCGTCGGGGTTGAAGTCGATGTCCTCGACCTTCGAACTCAGCTTGGTGGCGATGTAGTAGCGCATCCACTCGGCGTTCATGCCGAGCTCGAGGTACTTCAGCGGCGAGATGCCGGTGCCGCGGCTCTTGCTCATCTTCTCGCCGCTGAGTTGCAGGAAGCCGTGCACGAAGATGTGGTTGGGAACCTTGCGGCCACTGAAGTGCAGCATCGCCGGCCAGAACAGCGTGTGGAAGGTGATGATGTCCTTGCCGATGAAGTGGATCTGCTCGACTTCCGGGTCGGCCATGAAGGCGTCGTAGTCCA
>Ga0315271_10002155_pt1 | contig 12276 bp, 8 predicted proteins | sample C3_top_MG_FD_204664 | JGI IMG/M metagenome (GOLD analysis project Ga0315271, IMG submission 204664) | Sediment microbial communities from Yellowstone Lake, YNP, Wyoming, USA - C3_top | ecosystem: Environmental > Aquatic > Freshwater > Lake > Sediment | place: USA: Wyoming | collected 2017-08-01
ACAACGGGCCGGCTTCGCCGCCGCCGCCGCAGAGGAATACGCCGGTATCCGCCGGGAACGCGCGGCCCGCACCTCGGGCGAGCGGCTGGTCCGGTACGAGGAGGCCCGCCACAACCGCCTGGCAATCGAGTGGGCCGGCGTGACCCCTCCCGTCCCTGGCTTCGTGGGCGTCCGGACTTTCGCGGACTGTCCGCTGGAGGAGCTGGTCGATCGGATCGACTGGACCCCGTTCTTCCAGAGCTGGGAGCTCCGGGGCCACTACCCCGCCATCCTCACCGACTCCGAGGTCGGGCCGGCGGCCAGCGAGCTCTTCGCCGACGCGCAGGCGCTGCTCGCCCGGATCGTGCGGGAGCGCGCGCTGCAGCCGAGGGCGGTGGTGGGGTTCTTTCCAGCCAATACTGTGGGCGATGACATCGAGCTCTATAGCGACGCCGGTCGACGGACCACGCTGGCCATCCTGCCCACCATCCGGCAGCAGATGGCCAAGGGCGAGGGCCGCCCCAACCTGGCCCTGGCCGACTTCGTCGCCCCGCTGGAATCGGGCCTGGCGGACTACCTTGGCCTGTTCGCGGTGACGGCGGGTCCCGGGCTCGAGGCCCTGGTGTCGGAGTTCGAGCGCGGCCACGACGACTACTCCGCCATCCTGGCCAAGGCGCTGGCCGACCGGCTGGCCGAGGCGCTCGCCGAGCGGATGCACGAACGGGTCCGCCGCGAACTGTGGGGCTACGCGCCGGACGAGCACCTCGCCAACGAGGACCTGATCCAGGAGCGGTACCAGGGGATTCGCCCGGCACCCGGCTATCCGGCCTGCCCGGACCACACCGAAAAGGGCACCATCTTCACGCTGCTGGACGCCAGGGAGCGCACCGGGATGACCCTCACCGAAAATTTCGCGATGTACCCCGCCGCCTCGGTCAGCGGTTACTACTTCTGGCATCCGCAGTCACAGTACTTCGGCGTCGGCCGGATCGGGCGCGACCAGGTCGAGGACTACGCGCGCCGAAAGGGCATGCCCATGGGCACCATCGAACGGTGGCTGGCGCCGAACCTCGGCTACGAACGATGACCACCCTGCGCCAACTGATCGCCGACGGCCGGGTCCACGTCATCGACGGCGCGATGGGCACCGTGCTCTACAGCAAGGGGGCCTTCCTCAACGTCTGCTACGACGAGCTGAACCTCAAGGAGCCCGCCCTGGTGCGGGACATCCACCGGGCCTACCTGAAGGCAGGCGCGGAGCTTCTCGAGACCAACACCTTCGGCGCCAACCCGCGCAAGCTCGCCCACTACGGCCTGGCCGACGAGACCGAGGCCATCAATACCGCCGCGGCCCGCCTGGCTCGCGAGGCGGCCGGCAATCGAGCTTCCGTCCTGGGCGCCATCGGGCCCCTCGGCGTCCGGCTCGAGCCGTTCGGCGAGACCAGCGTGGCCGAGGCGCAGGCGGCCTTCGGGCGCCAGGTGAGCGGGCTCCTGGCAGGCGGGGTGGATGGGTTCATTCTCGAGACCTTCAGCGATGTCGACGAGTTGGGCGCGGCGGTACGCGCCGTCAAGGCCCAGTGCGACCTCCCCATCATCGCGCAGATGACGATCGGTACCGATGGCCGGACGGCCTACGGCACCGAACCGGCGAGCTTCGGCCCGGCCATCGAGGCGATGGGTGTGGACGCCATCGGCATCAACTGCTCGGTCGGGCCGCAGGGGATCCTCGAGGCGATCGAGCAGCTGGCGGAGGTGACCGACCTGCCTCTCTCGGCCCAACCCAACGCCGGCCTGCCGCGCGACGTCGGTGACCGGAAGATCTACATGGCCTCGCCGGAATACATGGCGGGCTACGCCCGTCGCATGGTGGAGGCGGGGGCGCGGTTCGTGGGCGGCTGCTGCGGGACGACGCCCGAGCACATCAAGGCGATCGTCGGGTACGTGCAGTCGGTGACGCCACGGCATCACCACATCGGCACCACGACCGAACACAGGGTCCAGGGCGTGGCCCCGGTGGCGCTGGCCGAGCGGTCGCGCTATGGCGCCAAGCTGGCCAAAGGCGAGTTCATCACTACCGTCGAGATCGTGCCGCCCATGGGCGTCGATCCCGGGCCGATGTTCGACCAGTGCCGCGCCCTCAAGGCGGCCGGCGTCAATGCGGTCAACGTCCCCGACGGCCCGCGCGCGCAGAGCCGGATGGGCGCGCTCATTTCGGGGCTGCTGATCGAGCGCGAAGTGGGCATCGAGACGGTGGTCCACTACGCCTGCCGCGACCGGAACCTGCTCGGCATGCTGTCCGACCTGCTGGGCGCGGCCGCCGCCGGCCTCCGCAACCTGCTGATCGTGACCGGCGACCCGCCCAAGATGGGTCCCTACCCGGACGCGACGGCGGTGTTCGACATCGACAGCATCGGCCTCACCAACCTGGTGGCGCGGCTCAACCGCGGACTCGACCCGGGCGGCAACCCGATCGGCCAGCCGACCCGGTTCGTCATCGGGGTGGGAGTGAACCCGGCCGCGCCCGACTTCGAGCGCGAGCTGTCGCGATTCGCCTGGAAGGTGGATGCGGGAGCCGAGTTCGCCATCACGCAGCCAGTCTTCGACCTCGACCAGCTCGACCGGTTCCTGAAGCGGGTGGAGCAGTACCGGATCCCGATCATCGGTGGCATCTGGCCGCTGGTCTCGATCCGGAATGCCGAATTTCTGGCCAACGAGGTGCCCGGCATCATGGTGCCAGACCAGGTCCTGGATCGGATGCGGGTGGCCAGCGAAAAAGGGAAGGAGGCCGGGCTGGCGGAGGGTGTCCAGATCGCGTGCGAGATGCTGGCGGCGGTGCGGGACCGGCTGGCCGGGGCTCAGGTGTCGGCGCCGATGGGGCGGGTTCCGGTCGTGCTTCAGGTGCTCGCGGCCGCCAACCGGTAGCCTATCGGGGCGCGGCCCGCACCACCAGGCCCAGCGGCACCGCCCGAAGGCCGGGCCAGCGGATCTCGGTTCCGGACCCGTCTCGCACCAGCAGTTGGCTGGAAAGCCCGCCATCGAGCATCACCGCCCGGATACACCCGAGCGCTGCCATGATCGCGGCGGTCTCCGGCACGGTCGGCCCGACCGGGAACGCCGCAGCGACCCCGGCAAGAGAGGCCAGCCGAGTCAGAGCAACCAGGACCCGACCGTCGCGGAGCAGCCCGATGGCCAGTCGGCTGTCGCGATGAAGCCGGTCGAGGCCGAGTCCGTCGCGGCGGAGTGGCTCGGGGAGAAGACCGTCCTCCACCAGCAGTGCCGGATACGACTGCAGCGCTTCACTCGTCTCACCGGCGGCGCGCCGGGTGGCCATCGAGTCCGCCGGAAGCAACGCCACCCGGCCGTCCCGATCCACCAGCACGGCGAGGGAGAGGGGCCCGATGCCGGGGTGGCGGCGCTCCCTGCCGCGATGCACCACCCATCCCCATGGCCCCGCATCGGTGAATTGTCCCCCGTTGAAGGCGGCGATCGCGTCCGCGGGAGCGGCGGCCAGCGTCCAGGGCCGGGCCACGCCCGCGCTGTCCACGTTCGCCGCCAGTTCAAGCCGCACCAGCGACGGGTCGAGTCGGACGAGGACAAGATTGAGTCGCGGGGTCACGCCCTCCACTTCGAGCGGTGCCTCGGCGTATTCCAGGCCGGGCCGGATGGCGCGCCAAGCGAGCCCACTGGTGATGTCACCATCCGCCGCTGGCCAACGGGACGGCATCGTCGGGCCCCGCCAGACCGGCCACCAGCGGCCCAGGACCTCGATGCGCGGAGCCGCGGAGTCGGCGACGCGAAACGGCCCCGCCAGAAGCGGCGGGGCCGAGAGGACTGCAGCCAACATCGCGAGGGTGATCACCACCCGGTCAGGTCGCCCCACTGGGTCCAGAGCGTCGGCTCGTATTCGAAGTACTGCTGCAGCGCGAGCAGCTGTTCCCTTTGCGTCGCCATGGCCGCCAACTCGTCCGGGCTGTAGACGTACCCACCGGGCTTCTCGCCAGCCGGGATCTTGCCTCCAGACACCACCCAATAGGCGATGCGTTCGCGGAAGATACCCAGCTGCCTGGCGGTGAACTGCTGCCGACCGGAGGCCGAGATCCAGCTGGAATCCGGCGTCGGGGCGTCGACCTCCGGCGCTTCAGGCGGGGAGGGTGGCGGAGGGCCACATGGGCGAACGCCGGGAAACGCCATCGCCGTCCCTCGATAGCCAATCACCATGGCGGAGTCCCTGAGCTTGGCGGCGCGCACCTTATCCGTGGCTTCCAGGGCGAAGGCTTTTCCCTTCAACTGAAGCGAGGCCGCCATCAGCGCCTGCGACTTCTCCATGTCCGCCTTGGGGTCGGTCACGTCGCTCTCGGCGCCCTTCTCGAAACAGGAGTCCCACTTGGCGCGCTTGATACGGCGGGGATCCGCCTCGTAGGCATCGAGCTCGCGGATCGCCTTCTCCAGCCGGGATCGGCCCGGTTCGATCGCCGCCAGGAATTGGGTGATCCGCTCGGCGGTAATTGGCAGGACATCGAGGGATTGCTTGAGGCCCTGCGCACCGGCGGGCGAAGGGGCCAGCAGGGCGAGGGCGAGGACGGCGGCGAAGTTGCGGGACATGACGACTCCTGAGGAACCCGGCGTACTAATTGTGAGGGCTCGCACCATTCGTCGCAAGCGGCTCAAGCGTGGGGCCCTGGACTTGGCTTGACAAGCCAGAGTCCGTTGCCGATAGTGTGTCAGGTGCCGGCTCCGGCCGGCGCCGTCTTTTTCGCTCCCCACACAGATTGAGGTCAGCATGCGGTGTCGCTCCCGTGCCTTGGCAGGCACTCTGGTTCTTCTCGCGGTCGCGGCCTGCTCAGATACTCCGGTCCAGCCGGGCGCTGACCTGCCCCTCTCCCCGGCACGGGGCGGGCTTGGGCAATCGGACGACGTCATGCCTGGAGAGGTCCTCTTGAAGGTGGCTGGCGGCGCCGATGTGCAGGCCATTGCCGTCGGGCACGGACTCGAGGTCGTTGGGGTCGGGTACCGCGGCGCCTTCCACATACTGCGCGGACCAGTCGGGAATGAGCGCGCCGCCGCTGCCACCCTCCGGCTCGATCCGGCGGTGGTCTGGGCCGAGCCCAACTTCCTCAGGCAGACGACGGCAATCGACCCGAAGCTCTGGGCGTTCTACAACCCGGGCGGACTCAACATGAAGTACACCTCGGGCAAGAGCTCGGGACAGAATTTGCCCACAAGCTACGCCTCGATCCTGGACGCCGACGAGGACAACGTCGGGGGGTATGCCAGCGGCGGCGTGGATGTGGTCATCGGCAGCATCGACACCGGAGTAGACTTCAACCACCCAGAGTTCACCGGCCGGCTGATCCCGGGTCAGGACTGGTACAACAACGACAATGATCCCACCGACGACGACGGCCACGGCAGCCACACCACCGGCACCATGGCGGGGAGCACCGTGGGCGTGGCAGGCGTGTCCGGCGCTGCCGCCCACGTGAAGGTCTATGTCCAGAAAGTCTGCGGCCGCCGTGGTTGCCCGACGAGCGCCATCGTGAACGCGATCAGAGCTGCCGCGGACCAAACCGGCATGGTCGCCATGAATCTCAGTCTGGGTGGCTCGTCCGAATCACAGGCCGAGAAGGACGCGATCAGCTATGCCACTGGAAAAGGCGTCCTGGTCATCGCGTCGGCCGGCAACAGTGGCTCCGGCACCGTCTCCTGCCCTGCCTGTGATCCAAACGCCATCTCGGTTGCCTCGACGACGTGGCGGGACGAGAAGGCCTCCTACTCCCAGTACGGGCCGGGTCTCGACATCTCGGCGCCAGGGGGCAGCTGCTACTCCAACACCACGCCCGAAGGCTGCATCTACAGCGCCTACAAGGGCGGCGGCTACGCCTGGCTTCAAGGCACCTCGATGGCCGCCCCGCAGGTGACGGGCACAGCTGCCATCGTCGCGTCGAAGACCGGGCTGCGCGGCGCGGCACTCCGCAGCCGTCTTGAGGGTTCGGCCGACGACAAAGGGCCCGCGGGATACGACCAGACCTTTGGCAATGGCCGGCTCAACAGCTACCGGGCCGTCATGAACACTCCGCTGGGCGCCGGGCAGTAGCCACCTCGAAGACGAACCCCGACGGGCCCCCTCCAAGGCGCCCGTTTCGTTTCCGGACACCCTCTCCCCGGGATGTGGCGCGCGGACCACGGCCGCGCCCAGGCAGGTCGCTTCGGGACAACCGGAGTGGAGCAGATCTTGCGCTGCACTGCGGAGGTCATCCACCCCCCAGGATTATCATATGCTTCGCTTCCGCCACCTCGCGGCCTCCGCCCTCGTTCTTGCAGCTTGCGCGGACCAGCCGAACCCGGTTGCACCCCCACAGCCTGCGCCGGCCTCGCTCCTCGCGACCAGCGGACAGGATCAGTCGTTGCGGGACCGCTACATTGTGGTGTTCAAACCCACGGTCAGTGACGTGGACGCCACGGTGGACCAATTGGTCCGCGAAAATGGCATCGGCCAGGTCCATTTCCGGTACCGGGCGGCGCTCAAGGGCTTTGCCGCCACGCTGCCGGCCCCGGCCCTCGAGGGGGTCCGCCGCAACCCGAACGTGGAGTTCGTCGAGGCCGACGGGCTGGCCTACGCCATCGGGACGCAGGCGAGTCCGCCCAGTTGGGGGCTCGACCGGGTCGACCAGCCCGCGCTCCCGCTCAACCAGAGCTATTCCTGGACTTCGGACGGTACCGGGGTGCGGGCCTACATCATCGACACCGGCATCCGCTTCACACACGAGCAGTACAAGGGTCGGGCCTTCTCGGGTTACGACTTCATCGACAACGAACCCGACGCATCGGATTGCCATGGGCACGGGACCCACGTCGCGGGGACGGTCGGGGGCAACACGACCGGGATCGCCAAGAACGTCACGTTGATCGCGGTCCGGGTGCTCGACTGCAGCGGCAGTGGCAGCTACAGCGCCGTGATCGCGGGCGTGGACTGGGTCACCAACGATCACAACACGCTCAGGACGCCCGCGGTCGCCAACATGTCGCTGGGCGGTCCGGTATCCTCGTCGCTGAACCAGGCGGTCACCAATTCGATCAGTGCGGGCGTCGTCTACGCGGTCGCTGCTGGCAACAGCAACGCCGACGCCTGCGCCACGTCCCCAGCGAGCACACCGAAAGCGCTCACCATCGGCGCCACCGGCAGTAACGACGCGCGGGCCTCCTTCTCCAACTTTGGCAGTTGCGTGGACCTGTTCGCGCCCGGCGTAGGGATCACGTCTTCGACCATCACCGCCGACAACACCTACGCCAGCTGGAGCGGCACCTCCATGGCCACGCCACACGTGGCCGGGGTCGCGGCGCTGTACTTGTCGGTCAATCCCTCCGCCACACCTGCCCAGGTTGAGAGCGCGATCAAGGGCGGCGCCACTGCCAATCTGGTCACCGATCCGGCAGGATCGCCAAACCTGCTACTCTACAGCCTGATCACGGCTGGCGCGCCACCTCCGCTGCCCCCGCCGCCAGCCACCATCACCGTCCACGTTGGCAGCCTGACCGGCACCTCAGCCAATTCAGGGAAGAAGTTCTGGAAGGCGACGGTGAGCATCCTGGTCCTAGACGCCAGCAGCCAGGCAGTCGCCAACGCCACGGTCAGCGGCAGCTTCACTACGGGCGGTTCCGGTTCCTGCGTGACCGGATCCACTGGTCAGTGCAGCGTTGTCTCGGGCAATCTCGCCCGAAGTGTGCTCACCACCACGTTCAACGTAGGCACCATCTCGGGCACCAGCATGACCTACAACTCGGCTGCCAACACGCTGTCGACGGTCAACATCGCCCACCCATGACGCTCCCCAGGGGAGATTCACACCCGAAGGGCCCCTCGCGGGGCCCTTCGTCGTGTTACTGACCGTCCGCCCGCCTGACCGTCCGACCGTCCATCACACCATCAGCACCACCTTCCCGATCACCTGCCGCCCATGCAGATACTCGTGCGCGGCCACCGCACCGGCCCGGTCGAGCGGGAAGGTCCGGTCCAGCACCGGCCGGACCGCTCCGTCCACCACCAGCCGGTAGATCTGCTCCAGCCGAGTCCGGAGGATCTCCTCCCGCGCCTGCAGATGGAGCAGGTGCACGCCGAAGATCCCGATATTGGGCTCGATCAGCGACAGCGGGTGGAACCGCGGCGTCTTGAGCCAGGCCCGCGCCATCGTCAGCCAGTTCTGCCGCCACCCCGGCATCGCGTCACTCAGCCCGTAGAAGACCAGCCGGCCCAACGGCGCCAGCAGCCGCCGACAGGAGGCGGTCGCCGCGCCACCCAGCGCGTCGAGCGCCACGTCCACGCATCGAGCCCCGCCCGCCGCCAGCACCTCCGCCTCCCAGTCACCAGCGGTGTCGAAGCAGTCGGCCGCGCCCAGCTGGCTGGTCACGAACTCCCGCTTCCGCGCGGCGCCGGCGGTGCCGAAGACCCGCAGCCCCGCCTGCACCGCCAGTTGAACCGCCGCCGACCCGACGCCGCCCGCCGCATTCAACACCAGCGCGGTCTCCCCCCGCTTGCCGTTCCCCGCGTCGAACAGGCAGACCCACGCTGTCAGGAACGCCACCGGCACGGCCGCCGCCTCGGCCGGCGAGAGCGATGCAGGGCAGGCGAACAGATTCCGAGACGGTACAATCAGGCCATGGGCGTAGCCGCCATGGCGGATCAACGCGATGGCCCGGTCTCCCTCATGCCACTCCGTCACCTCGGCCCCGACTCGCGCCACCACGCCCGCGACTTCGAACCCGGGGCTGTAGGGCATCGGCGGCACGGTGGAGTAGATCCCGGCCCGCATCAACAGGTCGGCGAAGTTCACACCCACTGCCTGGGTCCGCAGGTGGACCTCGCCCGGCTCCGGGTCGGGCAACGGAATCTCCCGCTCCGCGAGCACCCCGGGGCCGCCGTGCCGCTCGATCCGTACCGCCAGTGTCGTCCGGGTCATGGCAGCCAATCTACCGCTGCCCTTACAGGGCTGTCGGAGCATCGCCCCCTGTCACCTTGCTATCTTAGTGTGGCATAGCAGCTTCAGACGCTTCTCCACGGGGAGTCCCGATGTCCGACACCACCCTGGCGCCGCAGGCCTTGAGCATGCTCTCCGAAGAGGAGCAGATGTTCCGTCAGGCGGTCCGGGATTTCGCCGAGTCCGAGATCCGGCCGCATGTGAGCCGCATGGACGAGGCGGGGCAGTTCGACCTGGACCTCCTCCGGAAGCTCTACGATATGGGCCTCATGGCGATCGAGTCGCCCGAGCAGCTTGGCGGCGCGGGCGGCACGATCTTCATGGCCAGCCTCGCCATCGAGGAGCTGGCCCGGGTGGATGCCTCCGCGGCGATCTATGTGGACGTGCAGAACACCCTCGTGGTCAACTGCCTGCTCCGGCGGGGATCCGACGAGCAGAAGCAGCGCTACCTGCCCCTCATGGCCACCGAGCTGCTGGGCGCCTTCGCGCTCTCCGAGCCGGGCAGCGGCAGCGACGCCTTCGGGCTCGCCACCAAGGCCCACCTGAAGGGCGATCACTGGGAGCTGACGGGCCGCAAGTTCTGGATCACCAGCGGCGCCGAAGCCGGCCTCTTCATCGTCTTCGCCAACGCGGATCCCTCCAAGGGCTACAAGGGCATTACCGCGTTCATCGTGGAGCGGGAGTTCGAGGGCTTCAGCGTCGGCAAGAGGGAGAACAAGCTCGGCATCAGGGCCTCCAGCACCACCGAGCTGATCCTCGAGAACTGCAGGGTCCCCGCGGACAACGTCCTCGGCCCGGTGGGCCAGGGCTACAAGATCTCGATCGAGACGCTGAACGAGGGGCGCATAGGCATCGGCGCCCAGATGATCGGCGTGGCGACCGGCGCACTCGATGCGACCGTGCGGTACGTGAAGGAGCGGAAGCAGTTCGGCAAGGCCATCAGCGAGTTTCAGGGGGTCCAGTTCCAGCTGGCGCAGGCGGCGACAGAGGTCGAGGCCGCCCGCCTCATGGTGTACAACGCCGCCCGGCTCAAGGATGCCGGGCAGCCGTTCACGCGGGAGGCTGCCATGGCCAAGCTCTTCAGCAGCCAGGTGGCCAACCGGGCCTGCTCCCTCTGCATCGAGCTCTTCGGTGGGTACGGCTACAGCAAGGAGTATCCGGTCGAAAAGTTCTATCGCGATGCCAAGATCGGCACGATCTATGAGGGTACCAGCAACATGCAGCTTCATACCATCGCCAAACTGCTGCTGAAATAGTGCCTTTGCCGTGGGGATGCGTCGTGCAACACCGTCTGCCGTCACTACTTGCACGCCTTGCCGTGGTGGCCCTCGCCGCCACGGCCCGGCCGGCCGTGGCCCAGCAGGCTGCAACGGAGACCCCCGCCCTGCAGCAGCAGTTGAACGACTGGTTCCGCCGCGCCGCCCGGGCCGCGCCCGGTGAATGGGGCGTGGCCGTCGCCAATCAGAACGGCCAGCTGCTCTGGGGGGTGAACCCGACCAAGCCCCTGATCCCTGCATCCACCGTCAAGATCTTCACCACCGGCTTTGCCCGGACGACGCTCGGCGCCAACGCCCGGCAGTATACCCGCGTGCTCGGCACCGGCTACGTGGATCCCAACGGCACCTGGGCCGGGACGTGGGCGCTCGAAGTGAACGGGGACCCCACCCTGGAGCGGCCTACCCGTTCCGGGCCGATGCTCCACGACCTTGCCGTCCAGCTGGCCGACCTGGGGGTCAAGCGCCTGGCGGGACCATTGATCATCCAGAGCGCGCAGGGCGAGGCTACCGCGCGCTTCCCCGACAGCTGGTCGCCGAAGCACCGCGGTCGCCGCTTCGCACCACTGATTGGGGCGGTGACCCTCAACGAGAACCTGATCAGCTTCACCATCGCGCCGGGCCGGGTCGGTGCCCCTCCGCGGGTCGTCGCTTCCGCGCCCGACGGCATCGCCGAGCTGGTGCAGATCAAGGCCAAGACGGTCAAGGGCCGGCGTGACCGGCTCCGCATCCTTCCCCAGCCCGGCGGACGCTACCTGGTCACCGGGACCATCGGGGTCGGCCGCCGAGGCCGCACCTACGGCGGGCCGACGAGCAACCCGCGGGCCGTGCTGGAGGCCGCCTGGGCGGCGGCTCTCCGGGGCGCCGGGATCGACTGGAGCCGTGGACCGGCGCTGTCCGGCGCCGACGGCCGGGTGACCGGCCGGCAGACGCTGGCGGAGGTGGTGTCCGCCCCGTTCGATTCGATCGCGCACGAAATCAACACGCGGAGCCTCAACATCGGGGCCGAAGCGCTGCTGGAATGGGCCGCGGGCCCGACGGCCGACGCGGCCCGGCGACTGACCGAGCATGTCCGCCAGATAACGGGCGACAATCTGGGCGTGACCCTGGTGGACGGCAGCGGACTCTCGTCCCTCGACCGCGCCTCGCCGCTGACGTTCGTCACCTATCTCGCCCGGATGCCGACGACCCCCGGTGGCCGGAACTTCGCGCTGCTGCTGCCGGCCGCCGGGAGCGGCACGCTTCGGAAACTGGCGGGCGGGGTACCCGCCCCAGGGGTGGTGCACGCCAAGACGGGCACGCTGGGCAACGCCTCCACCCTGGTGGGCTACCTGGGACACAAGGATGGCATGCTGCTCATCTCGGTGATGTACAACGGACCCCGGGTCTACACCGCCAAGTCGCAACAGTGGAAGCTCTTCCGCACGCTCGGCGCGGAGGGGACCATCATTCCCACCGACTCGCTCGAGGCCGAACTGGGCGGAGAAGGCCTGCCCCCGAACTGAGCACCGGTTGCCCCCCGCCTGGTCGGTGCCAACGCTTCGTCGGCGCCGGACGTAATAACTCCAAACACGTCCCTGTGCCGTTCCACTCCATCCGTCGAGGAGCCCCATGAGGTTCATCCGACTGGTCAGCCTCGCTGCCGCGGTCGTCGTAGCGGGATGCGGACATTCCACCCCGGCGCAGTCGCCGGCGCCACAGGCCCCGAGTCCGGCCGCCACCCCGCAGACTGGCCAGCCCGGCGGCGCACCGGCGGGCAGCGCCGCCGCGGGCCGTCCGGCCATGCAGCAGGCCGACACGGCGCAGCGTCCGGGCGGCCCGGCCCAGGCGGGTGAGCCCAGTCCGCGGCCCTACGCCCGCGTCATCACGCCCGAGGCGAAGAGCCGGGCCGGGCTGTTCAAGACCCACCAGGTGGGCACCCGCGTCTACTTCGAGATCCCGAAGGCCGGGCTCAACAAGGAGATGCTGGTCGTCACCCGGGGCGCCAAGGTGCCGATCGGCAACCTGGCCGGCTGGCAGATCGGCGAGAGCCGCGTGGTCCGGTGGGAGCG
>Ga0315271_10002156_pt1 | contig 12275 bp, 14 predicted proteins | sample C3_top_MG_FD_204664 | JGI IMG/M metagenome (GOLD analysis project Ga0315271, IMG submission 204664) | Sediment microbial communities from Yellowstone Lake, YNP, Wyoming, USA - C3_top | ecosystem: Environmental > Aquatic > Freshwater > Lake > Sediment | place: USA: Wyoming | collected 2017-08-01
TCTCGTCGTCGTGGCCGAGGACGAGGAGACATGGGCGATCGGGGTGATCGCCATCTCGGACCTGCTGCGTGCGATGGCCGAGGTCCCGGGCGAGGAGCCTCCGGCGCTTCCGGAGACGAATCCCGTCGCCCCGGTCCCGGATCTCGATCCCGGGGCGCCGGAGGAGCGCGGCGACTGACCGCCGGGCGGGTCCTGCCGTCTGCACCCCGACCTGCACCCCGACCTGCACGCCGGGCCAACGCGACGACCTACGCGACGACCGACGCGACAACCTACGCGACAACCTACGCGATCACCTACGCGATCACCTGCTCGAGCCCGGCCTCGTAGCCCGCGTCGAACGCCGCACAGTCGAGGTCGACCAGCTCGGGCCGCCTCGAGCCGAGGATCCGTGCCACGGCGCGGTGGACGCTCTCGGGCTCCACGAAGCGGCGCCGGCCGAGCATCGCACCGAGCGCGACGATGGACACGAGCCGGTCATCGCCCGCCTGACGGGCCAGCGCCGTGCAGGGCACATCGAGAACCTCGAGGTCGCTGCGGCCCGGCTCCGCCTCGATCAGGGTCGTGTTGACGACGAGGAGGCCCCCAGGGGCGACCGACGGCGCGTACCTCGCCATCGACGGCGGGTTGAGCACCACCGCGTGATCGGCCCGGTCGACCACCGGCGAGCCGATCGCCCGGTCGGCGACGATCACCGTGCACGAGGCCGTGCCACCCCGCATCTCGGGCCCGTAGGAGGGGATCCAGAGGACCTCACGGCCCTCGAGGAGCGCCGCCTCGGCCAGCACCTTGCCGGCGAACAGGATCCCCTGCCCGCCGAACCCGGCGAAGATCGTCGAGCGCTCCATCAGAAGCCCTCCGAGACCGAGCGGGTTGCTGGGCCGGGTTGCGGCAGGCGTTGCGCGATGCCACGGGGCCGGTCCACGAACGTACCGATCGGGTAGGCGTCCACCACCTCGCCGCGCAGCCGTTCCATGGCCTCGGACGGGGTCATGCCCCAGCCCACGGGGCACGTGGACAGGACCTCCACCAGGGACAGGCCGTTGCCGTCGAGCTGGATCTCGCACGCGCGCCTGATGGCCTGCTTCGCCTTGCCCACGAGGCCAGGGTCGCCCACGGAGACCCGCGCCGCGTACTGGACGCCGGACAGCAGCGAGAGCATCTCGGTCATCGGCAGCGGGTAGCCGGTCGTGGCGATGTCGCGCCCGGTCCGGCTGGAGGTGGTCCGCTGGCCAACGAGGGTGGTCGGTGCCATCTGGCCGCCGGTCATCCCGTAGATGCCGTTGTTGACGAAGATCACGGTGAAGCGCTCGCCGCGTGCGGCCGCGTGGACGATCTCGGCGGTGCCGATCGCCGCCAGGTCGCCATCGCCCTGGTAGGTGAACACGACCCGGTCCGGGCGAAAACGCTTCACCCCTGTCGCGACCGCTGCGGCCCGGCCGTGGGGGGACTCGACGGCGTCGAGGCGCAGGAAGTCGTAGGCGAACACCGCGCACCCGACGGATCCGACCAGGATGGTCCGGCCGCCGAGATCGAGCTCCTCGAGGACCTCGGCGATGAGGCGGTGGACGATGCCGTGACCACAGCCCGGGCAATAGCTGGTCGGGTTCGAGAGCAGGGAGGGCCTGCGGTAGATCGTCCGGCCCTCGACCGGCGGCGTGGCGGACGCGGTCATCGTCCGTCCTCCCCGTTGCGGCCGCGAGGCGTTCGGGGGACGGGATCCGTGCGCGACCATGCAGCGCGGGCGGCGCCGACCACCTCGTCGGGCGTGGGGATCATGCCGCCCATCCTGCCGTGCAGGAAGACGGGCACCGTGCCCTCGACCGCCAGGCGCACGTCCTCCACCAGCTGGCCCGCCGAGAGCTCGACGACGACCACGCCGCGCGCGCCGAGCGCTGCCTCCCGCAACGCACCAGCGGGGAAGGGCCACAGCGTGATCGGGCGGAACAGCCCGACCCGCAGGCCGTCGGCCCGCGCCCGCTCGACGGCCGTTCTCGCAACCCGGGCAGCGGTGCCGTATGCGACGAGCACCACCTCGGCGTTCTCGAGCTCCTCGCCGGCCCAGCGGACCTCGGCGTCCACGATGCGGCGGTAGGTCGCCTGGAGGTCATTGTCCTGGCGCTCGAGATCCTCCGCCCGCAGGTGGAGCGACCGGATCGACCGTGGTTCGCGTCCAGCCGCCCCTTCGAGGACCCAATCGTCCGCCCGGGGCTCGAGGTCCCGGAACGCCGGCGACACGGGCTCCATCGCCTGCCCCAGGAGCCCGTCGGCGAGGATCATGACCGGGGTGCGATACCGCTCGGCGATGATGAAGGCGTCACGGACGAGCTCGATCGCCTCTGCGATGGACGATGGGGCGAGGACCGGCACCCGGTAGTCGCCATGGCCATGGCCCTTGGTGGCCTGCAGGTAGTCACCCTGGGCGGCGCCGATGCTGCCGAGCCCCGGCCCGCCCCGCATCACGTTGACGACCACGCACGGCAGTCGCGAGCCCGCCATGTACGACATGGTCTCGGCCATCAGGCTGATGCCCGGGCTCGACGACGAGACGAGGACACGGGCACCGGCTGCCGAGGCGCCGAGGGCCATGTTGATCGCACCCAGCTCGCTCTCGGCCTGGATGAAGACGCGGCCCTCCTCGGGCATCCGCCGGGCCATCCACTCGAGGAGCTCCGCCTGGGGGGTGATGGGGTACCCGAAGTAGGCATCGCACCCAGCCGCGATCGCCGCCTCGGCGATCGCCTCGTTGCCCTTCATCAGGATGCGGTCGGGGACTTGCGACGCCTCGCGGCCAGTGCCTGACGGCGAGGCGACGAGGTGGGGGCGCTCGGCGCCTGCAGGTCGGTCGAGGACGGCCATCGCCTTCAGGCCCCCTTGGGGCGGGCGAAGATCGTGAGCGCGGCGTCGGGGCACATCCGGGCGCACTTCGCACAGCTCGTGCAGGCGTCGGCATCCACGAGCTGGACGGGATGGTGGCCCATGGCATTGACCTGCCCCGTGTCAAGCACCAGCGCACCGGGCCCGCAGACGTCGATGCAGAGGGCGCAGCCCTTGCATCGCTCAACCGCCACGAGCACTGGCCGGAACGACGGGGTGCCGCCCGGAAGACGCCGGAATGGAGCGTCGACGAGCGGCGCGGACATGGCCATGCGGTGCACCTCCAGCATCGAGGATGCCCGCTGGCCGTGGTCGTGGGCAGAGCCGAAATGCCGCTCCCCGCGTGCCGGTCATCCCGGGCCGGACCGGGCACCCCGCCCCGGTCCCCGGCCAACTCGAGATGCCCCGCTACGTTCCGGCCGGGCGCCGCGGCGGCGCGTCTCCGGCGATGGCCCGGACGCGGGCCACCAGCTCCTGCTCGGTCAGTCGCTCCGAGGGGGCCGAGTGGATGTGCCGCTGCCCGCCGTGATGCCGGTCCTCGGCCCGAAGCGTGCGCTCCAGCCGTTCTCGCAGCATGCCGGGTCCGACCACGGTGACGTCATCCGCTTCCGGGACGTGGGCCGCAACGCCGGCCACGAAGCGTCGGAGCTGCCCGCGTCGCGCCCGCTCGAGGCTGTCCTCGCCCCCGCCGTACTCGTAGCGCTCGGCGGGATCGATCCTGGTGCCGTCGCCGGAGCGGTGCCGGCCCGGCACGTCGGACCGGATCCTCTCCACCGTGGCGCGATCAGCCCACCGGACGATGATGGCCTCCTCGCTGTCGATCCAGACCAGGGTCGTGGCGCCCTCGTGGCGTGTCGGAGCGTGCACTGTTCGCACCTCGCTCAACTGTCCCAAGCCGATGATCGTGGCCATTCGTGCCGGCGGCCAGAGGCATCCGGGACGACCGGGCGGGGCGAACGGCACCAACGCTCGGACGGTGATGTGACAAGATCCGGGGCCACGCCGTGCCAACGGCGCGGTGCATGCATTCGAGGCGACCGATGCTGGACGAAGCACCCGCTTTCGAGCCAGTCCAGCGGCTTCCGGACGGACTGGATCGCGACGTCGCCTGGTGGTGCGAGATGGGCGAGGCGCGAGCCGTTGCCGATGCCTGCGCAGCCGCGGCGGGCGTCCCCGGAAATCCCACCGGAGCGACCACGGCGACGGTCGGGGGCGCGGTCGTGTCGGCGCTGACCGTCATCGACTTCGGCTACTTCAACCGCGTGATCGGCCTGGGCATCGCCGCCCCGGCGACGAGGGCCGACGTTGCGGCTGCCGTGGCCTTCTACGACGGTCTCGGATTGCAACAGGCAGCGATCCACGTCGCCAACGGCGCCGCCCCCGACCAGCTGCCGGACTGGGTCGCGGAGGCCGGCTTCGTGCTCGGCGGCCGCTGGGTCAAGATGTGGCATGACCTTCGCCGGATCGACGCAGTCTCTGCAGACCGGCGGATCGAGCGCATCGGCGCAGAGGATCGCGAGGCCTACGGCGACATCGTGATGGCCGCGTTCGAGATGCCCGAGCCCGTCCGCGACTTCGCGGCTGCCACCGTGGGGCGGACCGGCTGGGTCCACTACCTCGGGTACGAGGGCGACACCCCTGTCGCGGCGGGTGCCATGCGCGTCGACGAGGACGTCGCCTGGCTCGGCTATGGGGCCACCCTCGAGGGGCACCGCGGACGAGGATGGCAGACGTCGATGTTCCTCCGGCGCCTTCACGACGCGCGTGACCGCGGCTGCCGCCTTGCGGTCACCGAGACCGGCGAGGAGAACGACAAGAACCCGGTCAACCCCAGCTACCGCAACATGGTCCGGACCGGGTTCAGGCTCGCCTACGCACGGCGCAACTGGTACCGGGGGTAGGGTTCGCCGTCGGTCCGCCGCCTGGGCCGGCGGAGCGTGGTGCGGCCAGCGGCCCCGGAACGCCGCACGTCCGTGGCTCCCCAGCGCAGTCGGATTGCCAGAAGCCGCCGCACGGCCGACATCCTCGTGACCTTCGGATCGTGGCGCACGCACGCGTACGCCGAGGCGGGTGCCGACCCGTCGCGACAACGGGTCGCCGAGCGCGAACGTGATGTCCGTCTCGTGGGTGAGCCGCGCATGCCACGATCCGCCCGAAACCTGCAGGGCTGAGACACCCGAGGACGGCTGGAATATCCTCGTTCCCAGTCACACGACCGGCCAGTGCGACGTGGGCTGCCGTCGCACGGCGGCCGCGCCATCGTCCAGGATCGATGAACAGAACGGAGCATCGTCCGGCGCCGTTGGCGCCAACTGGCCACAGCTCGCCGGAGTTGCACTTGCACCCAGTCATCACACGATTCTCGACACGCGGCAACAGTCTTGGGGTTCGTTCACTTCTTCGGCGCGGTCACGCCCCCGTCGCGGGCGGGTCCCGGCCGCACCTGATCTACCTGGCAATCGGCTTCCCTCCGGCAGCCAAGAGCTGTGCCTACCGGATGCGCGAAACGGCGAACCAGTTCTGCTCGCTTGGGTGGGACGTCACGGTCGTGACCATCCTGCAGAAGTCCTGGGAGCGGGAGTTCGGCCTCGACCACACGCTCTCCGACGCGGTCAACCCCCGGGTGAAGATCGTCGAGCTCCCCCTGGTGAGGAAGGACCTGGAAACCGACATACGCAAGTTCTCGGAGAAGCGCGCGCTGCAGCCAGCAACTTGGGCGAAGCAGGAACGCGAACGCCACTTGAGGTTCTTTCCCGAGCTCGTCTTCGGCGGCTGGCGTGCCGGCCTTGAGCGGGGCGTCCTCGACGTCCACCGGGCGCAGCCCGCGGACCTGCTGCTCGTCACCTGCGCACCATACGTGAACCTGGCGGCCGCCCTGCGGCTGTGGAACGAACACCAGGTTCCGTACGCTGTGGACTACCGTGACGGCTGGTCAATCGACGTCATCGGCGGTGGCGAGGCATTCACCCGGGAATCCGAGGCGGGCGTCTGGGAAGACAAGGTCCTGCGAGAGGCAACCTCCATCTGGGTCGTCAACGACCCTATCGCGGAGTTCTATCGCGAGCGCTACCCCCACCTTGCCGACCGCGTCGAGGTCGCGCGCAACGGCTTTGATCCGGATAGCGTGCCCGAGTTCGCAGTCCGACCGCCGCGCGATGAAGGCCTGGTCTTCGGCTACCTGGGATCGCTGAACGTTAGCCCCGCGTTCCTGGGAACCGTGCTGGAGGCATGGCGGGAGGCACGGCGGCGCGACCCTCTCGTTGCCCGCTCGCGCTTCGAGATCCGCGGCCATATCGGCGCCGGCGCCCTCCGCGAGGCGAATGCGCATACCGAACTCATCCAGGAAGCAGGGTCAGACGGCGTGACGTTTGGCGGGCCTGTTCCCAAGGCCGAGGTCGCCGAGACATATGGCCGCTGGGACGCCCTGGTCCTGATGCTCGTGGGCGGCCGCTTCGTCACTTCGGGCAAGGTCTATGAGTACATGGCCACCGGTCTGCCGGTGGTCTCGGCCCACGAGGTGGACCACGACGCATCGACCGTGCTCGCAGGCCGTCCGCTGTGGACGGGTGCCCGCGGCTTGGACGTGGACAGCCTCGCCACCGCGTTCATCGAGGCCGCCGGCATGGCCACGGAGGCGACCATCGACGAGCGTGCCGCGGCACGCGCTCACGCCAGGCAGTTCACTCGGGCTGCATTGCTCGCGCCGTCGGTTCGGCGGCTGGCGGAAGCGGTGCAACCGGGTTCTGTCGCGGCAGACGGTGTCGAGGCATGATCGACGTCCTCCTGGTCTCGGTGGCGGCAACCCCGGCCGAATCGCTGGAGGCCACGGCCCGCCGCCTCCAGGGGCCTGACGTTCGGCTGCGGCTGGCTGCCTTCACCAAGGTGGCGGATCTCAACGACTCAACGATGTTCACGGAGCTGCGAACGTTCGCCCAGGATCCGACCAGGCTCGGCCGCAAAGGGGCCGCAGCAGCCGCGACGGCTTCGGCGCCAAAGCGCGCCTGGATGCATGGCCAGCGGGACCATTGGCTTCGTGCGCAGGCCCGCAGCGCGAACGTGATCGTCGCACTGGACGCCCAAGCGGTCTACACCGTCTGGCAGCTAGCCCAGACCAACCACGGCGCGCATGCATGCCACGGGACGGCTGCCGCCGCGCGTGCTGTTGCCGCTCGCCGCGAGAGGCCCCGGCATTACGTCCTGACCGACCTCCTCGGCTCCCTGCCAGCACCAGGGTCGATCGCCCGTGCTGCCGGACGCAGGACGCGCCGACTGCTTGCGGCAGGAGCCCTCTGGTCCACAGGACCGACGGCGCTCCACACGGGCCTCGGCGCCGGAGCATGGCGGATGGTCGTGGCGGCCCCTGGCCTGCCAGAGATTCCGCGCTACAGGTTGGCCAAGCGGGTTGCCCGAAGCCTCCAGCAAGCTGGCCGCCCGGCCGCGGCAGCGCTCGCGCTCGGTTCTGCGGCGAACCGGACCAAGGGGCTGTGCCGGCGTGCGGACCTCCGGGCGACAGCCGCGATGTTGGAGCTCAATCAGGGCATGGTGCCGATCGGGCTGACCGACGCGATTGCAGGGCAGGCTGCCTGCGCGGACCGGAGCTGGAGCCACGGCAACGGCATGGCGACGGCTGGATCTCTGGTCGGCGCGATGAACCTGGCGTTTCACCGCGTGCTGCATTTCGACCGCACCGAGTCGCCCATGGCAGGCGACCCCGCGGCCTTCCTCACGCCACTCCTGACGAGCACGGCCTTCGCTGCGATGACCGCAGGTGCGGGCCGCACCCAACCTGCGGCTCTGCCCCCGGCCGATCGGCCGCTGCGACTCCTCTTCGTCACCTACGGGAACGAGAACTTCCTCACCCTCATTCGCGAACGGTACGAGCGGAACCCTGCCGTCGAGGTTCGCTCGCTCGATGTTGCGATGGAGCCGTCCCACGCGCGCTTGGTCGAATCCCCGTTGCGCATGGCTGCCTTGAGGCTTGGCGCGGACACCGAGCTCAAGCGGGCTGCGGAGGAATGCCTGCGGCCGCATCTGGACTGGGCGGACACGGTGTTCGTTGACTGGTGCACTCGTCCGGCCGTCCTGTTCACCGTCGTCGACCCCGGTACCACCCGGATCGTCGTACGGCTGCACAGCTTCGAGGCGTTCAGCCGCTGGCCCTTCCTTACCGACTTCTCGCGGGTCGACGACGTCGTGTTCGTGTCGGCGCATCTGCGGGATCTGACGGTCGCGGCGGTGCCCGCGCTTCGTCGGCCTGGTTCCCCAGCGCTCCACGTCATCGCCAACGCCATGGACCTGGAGCGCTTCGCCCGCCCCAAGGAGAGCGGTGCACGGTTCACCCTCGGACTGGTCGGGATATCGTCCGTGGCCAAGGATCCTCGGTGGGCCATCTCGGTGCTCAGGCTGCTCAGGGCAGAGGACGAGCGCTACCGCCTGTTCCTCATCGGTGCCGATGTGGACGGGAGCCTCAGTCCCGCCGCTCGCGAATATGCAGCTCTCTACGAAGGCGAAGTCGCGGCGCTCGAAGCGGTGGGAGCGGTCCGTCGGCTCGGCCAGCTCGCGGACTTGCCCGGGGCCCTGAGCCTTGTCGGTGTGATCCTGAGTTCCTCCGTGCGCGAGAGCTTCCACAACGGGTTCGTCGAGGGTGCGGCCAGCGGCGCGGTTCCAGTCGCCCGGGATTGGCCCTTCTTTGCCGGCAAGCCGAATGGCGCTCGAACGCTCTTCCCCGCGAGCTGGGTGGTCGACACGCCTCAGGAGGCCGTCGACCGAATCCATGTCGTGACGGCGACCGAGGAGTCTTGGAGCGCGGCGGCCGACGACGCCTCGGATCACGCTCGGACGACCTGGGGATGGCCCGCGGTCGCAGGGGCATTTGACGATCTTCTGCTCAACGCCTCAAGCGCTGGGGCGCCTGGCGGGAACGAGGCGCCCGAGACTCGCGCGCCACCCTGACCACCTCCGCGTGGCCATCGGATCGGGCCACCCAGCCCCTCCGGGCCGGGCCGTGTCCCGGGCCGTCGTGACAACTGGCACTCATGCGCATCTGCGCATACGCCAATCATTGCACCCATGGACGAGATCACGGCCCTCCAAGCGGAGATCCTGAAGACGCTCGCGAACCCCCGCCGGCTGGAGATCCTCCACCGCCTGGCGGAGGGACCGTGCGAGGTGGGCCGGCTTGCCGAGGAGATCGGCGCCAGCCAGCCCAACGTCTCGCAGCACCTCTCCGTCCTGCGGGCGGCAGGTCTCGTGGAATCAGAGCGCGACGGTCGCGAGGTCCGGTACCGGCTCACCGATCCGGACGTCATCACCGCCTGCGCCGTCATGCGCGGCGTGCTCCAGCGCCGCCTCAGCCGGCTCGGCCGCCTGTCCCAGAGTGACCAGGTTGCGGCTGAGCTCGTGGAGCTCCAGTAAGCGCCCGAGGAGGGCACATGGACGAACCGATCAACTTCGTGGCCTTTTCGGGCACCGACGACAGGCTGCAGGCCCTTGCGGTGATGACCGCCGGCGCTGCGGCTCTCGGGCAGCGGGTCAACATCTTCCTCCAGTACTGGGCGCTCGACGCCTTCTCGAAGGCGAAGATCGACCTTGACCACGGCCTTGCACCCGAGGCCGGCCCCGAGGGTCGCGCCAAGGTCGATGCGCTGGCGAAGGCCGGCCAGGCGAGCTGGGCCGACACCCTGCGCATGGCCAAGGACCTGGGCGAGATCGACATCGAGGCCTGCTCCCTGTCCATGGACCTCCTCGGCCTCGAGGAGTCCGACCTCGACCCGCTCGTCGACGGCGTGGAGGGCGTCACCGCCTTCTACCTGAACGCCGGCGAGGGCCGCATCGTCTTCATCTAGCTACCGGAGGCACCACTCATGGCCGACCAGCAGGTCGATGCCCGCGGGCTCAACTGCCCCATGCCGATCGTCAAGACGGCCCAGGCCGTGAAGGCCCTCACGTCGGGCCAGACCCTAGAGATCCTCGCGACCGACCCGGGGTCGGTCAAGGACTTCGCCGCCTGGTCCAAGTCCACCGGCAACGAGCTGGTGGAGCAGACCGTTGACGGCGGTGTCTACCGCTTCGTCATGCGCAAGAAGTAGGGATATCCCGATGACAGTCGCAGAAGCACCCGTCCTGGCCCCGGAGGCCGCAGTCATGCCCGCTCCCGTGGAAGAGCCCGAGGCAAAGCCCAGGGACATCCTGATCATCTGCTACAGCGGAGAGCTGGAAAAGACCTGGGCCACGATGATCCTGGCCACCACCGGCGCTGCGATGGGTGCCAAGGTCCGCGTCTTCCTGACGTTCTGGGGCCTCCAGACGTTCGTGAAGGATGGCCGGCGCATCACGGGCGAGAACATCATGCAGAAGATGATGTCCGCCATGCAGCGGCCGGGCATCAGCCACCGCAAGCTGTCCAAGATGAACTTCCTGGGCATGGGCCCGTGGATGATGCGCAAGCTTGCCAAGCAGTACAACGTGTCGAGCCCCCAGGAGCTCCTCGCGATCGCGCAGGAGATGGGCGTCGAGTTCATGCCCTGCCAGATGACGATGGACATGTTCGGCCTCAAGCGCGAGGACATGATCGACGGGCTCGGCGAGCCGGTCGGTGCCGCCACGGTCATCGGCCTGCTCCAGGGCGGCGACGCACCCCTGTTCATCTGACCGCCAGGCGACCACGGGCGGCGCGTCCCCGCCGCCTTCCTCGCCCCAGCGCAACCGGAGTACCACCATGACCGAGACCACCCTCCCGCCCATCACCACCACGATCGACGCGCGCGGCAGCTTCTGCCCCGGCCCCCTGATGGAGCTGATCCGTGGCATGAAGGAGTCCGAGGTCGGCGACGTGCTCGCCGTCCTGTCCACGGACAAGGGGTCCAAGACCGACATCCCCAAGTGGATCGGGAAGGCGGGCCACAACCTGATCGGCGTGTTCGCCCGCGACGGCTACGACGAGATCATCGTCGAGAAGGTCCGGTAGCCGTCATGCAGCGCGTCGTCGTCCTGGGTGGCGGTGTGGGCGGAACCCTCGCCGCGAACCTCATCGCCCGCAAGCTCAAGAAGCGGATCGCGGCCGGCGAGGCGAAGGTCACGGTCGTCGACGCGACTGGCGAGCATGCCTACCAGCCGGGCTACATGTACATCGCGATGGGCCAGGAGCGGGCGGACAAGCTCGTCCGGCCCGAGCGGAAGCTGCTCGACGGCAATGTCGAGCTGGTGGTCGGCGAGATCACCCGGATCGACACGGCGGCTCAGTCCGTGGCCCTCAAGTCGGGTGCGGAGCTCGGGTACGAGCACCTCGTCATCGCGACCGGCTCGCGCATCGTCCCCGAGGAGATGCCCGGGTTCGAGCAGGAGGCCCACCACTTCTACAGCGCCGAGGCCTCGGCGAAGCTGCGCACAGCCCTGGACGCCTTCACGGGCGGCAGGATCGTCATCGGCATCGCCGGCATCCCGTACAAGTGCCCGCCGGCGCCGCTCGAGGTCGCCTTCCTCGTGGAGTCGGAGCTCCGCGACCGCGGTCTGCGGGACAAGAGCGAGATGACCTTCCTCTCGCCGATCAACCGCGCGTTCACCATCGAGAGCGTTTCGGACATGGCGACGCCGATCTTCGGCGAGAAGGGGATCAACCTGGAGCTCCTCGCGGGCGTCGGCGAGATCGACGCCGAGCGGAAGGTGGTCATCACCGACGCGTTCGAGGAGCACCCGTACGACCTGCTGATCTGCGTGCCGCCGCACCGCGGCGCCCAGGTGCTGGTGGACTCCGGCCTGGCACCCAAGTCCGGCTGGCTGCCGACCGACCGCCACACCCTCCAGGTCAAGACGGTCGCGAAGCCGGCGCCCGGCCAGGCCGACGCGGACATCCCGCGCTACGCCAACGTGTATGCCCTGGGCGACACGACCGATCTGCCGCTGTCGAAAGCCGGCTCCACGGCCCACTTCGAGGCACCGATCGTGGCCGAGCGGATCGCCGCCGCCGTCGAGGGCCGTGAGCCCGAGGGCAAGCACGCGAACTACACCGGCAAGGTCATGTGCTTCTTCGAGGTCGGTGACGGGAAGGGCACGCTGCTCCAGTTCGACTACGACCACCCGCCCAAGCCGCCCAAGCCGGGCAAGCTGTGGCACCTGGGCAAGATCGTGTTCAACAAGACGTACTGGCGCACCGTGCCGCGGGGCCGCATCTAGGGTCGGTCCTCGCGCCGGGGCGGCGCGTTCCCCGTCGTCCAGCCCGCCCGCGCAGGCCCGGCGAGCCTACAATTCCGGCGTGATCCACCTCATCCCCGGTCGCCGTCCATGAGCGGCCGCGTCTTCCGCCGCGCCACCTCGCCCAACCCGCCCGTTGCGGTCGCCGCGCACGGCTCCACCATCGTTGATGCCGACGGTCGCGAGTACCTCGATGCTGCCGGTGGGGC
>Ga0315271_10002157_pt1 | contig 12274 bp, 10 predicted proteins | sample C3_top_MG_FD_204664 | JGI IMG/M metagenome (GOLD analysis project Ga0315271, IMG submission 204664) | Sediment microbial communities from Yellowstone Lake, YNP, Wyoming, USA - C3_top | ecosystem: Environmental > Aquatic > Freshwater > Lake > Sediment | place: USA: Wyoming | collected 2017-08-01
CGCATCGCAAGACGGTTTCCTACGAGCGCGCGCTCGCGTCACCGGACGGGGGCGTGCGCGAGATCGAAGTTCACCTGCTGCCGCACCTGATCGACGAGGCGGGAGGGGCGCCCGGCCAGCAGCCCGGCCAGCAGCCCGACCAGCCTGCCGGCCGCCTGGTCGGCGCGTTCGTGATGATCTCCGACATCAGTCGTCACCGGCTCGCCGAGCGGGCCGCGCGCGAGTCCGAGGAGCGGCTCGGCAAGTTCATGCAGGCCAGTGCGGAAGGCATCGTGTTCCACCAGGACGGCATCATCACCGATGCCAACCCGCCGTTGTGCCAGCTCACCGGCTACCTTCTCGAAGAACTGCTCGGGCGCCGGACGCTCGACTTCATCGCGCCCGACCACGTGGCCGAGGTCGCGGCGGTGATGGCCTCGGGCCAGGAAACGGCCTACGAAAGCGTGCTGATCGACAAGCACGGCCAGCGCATTGCGGTCGAATTCATCGTGCGCACGATGCTGCGCAATGGCGCGCGCATGCGCATGACGATCGTGCGCGACGTCCGTGACCGCCACCATGCCCAGGCGCGCATCCACCACCTGGCGCACCACGACGCGCTGACCGGCCTGCCCAATCGCCTGTCCTTCATGGAACAGCTGGCGCAGGCCATGGGTCGGGCCGACGAGAGCGGTTCGCGGCTGGCGCTGCTGTTCGTCGACCTCGACCACTTCAAGCGCATCAACGACTCGCTCGGCCACCTGGTGGGCGACGCCTTGCTGCGCACCGTGGCGCAGCGCTTCACGGCCAGCCTGCGCACCACCGACATCGTCTCGCGCTTCGGCGGCGACGAGTTCATGGTGCTGCTGCCGGGCCTGGCGAGCGGGCCTGCGCACGCCGCCGACGCCGAGGAAGTTGCGCAGAAGCTGCTCGCGGCCATCGGCGCGCCGGTTCACGCCGACGGCCGGCCGCTCTCGGTCACGCCGTCGATCGGCATCGCGCTGTACCCGGGCGATGCCGACACCCCGGCCGAACTCGTCAAGCACGCCGATGCCGCGATGTACCAGGCCAAGGCGCGTGGGCGGGCGAACTACCAGTATTTCGACCGCGGCACCGTCGGCGCGGCCTACGCCGAACTCGTGCTGGAAGGGCAATTGGCCCAGGCGCTGGAACGCAGCGAGTTCGAGCTGTACTTCCAGCCGCAAGTGCGCGCTCGCGATGGCTGGCTGATGGGCGCCGAAGCCCTGCTGCGCTGGAACCATCCGCAGCGCGGCCTGCTGGCGGCCGACGCGTTCATTCCGGTCGCCGAGAAGCGCCAGCTGATGCTGCCCATCGGCCAGTGGGTGCTGGGCGAAGCGGCTCGCTGCGCGGGGCACTGGCGGCGGCTGGGTCTGGTCGTTGCGCCGGTGGCGGTCAACCTGTCGAACATCCAGTTCCAGGCGAGCGGCTTTCTCGACGCGGTGGCGGGGGTGTTGAACACCGAAGGCCTCCTGCCGGGCATGTTCGAACTCGAACTCACGGAACGCATGCTGATGGACGAACTGCCACAAGTGAAGGAGCGCCTCGCTCGCCTGAAGGGCATGGGTGTGCGGCTCTCGGTCGATGACTTCGGCACCGGTTATTCCTCGCTCGGTCACCTGAAGGAATTGCCGATCGACAAGTTGAAGATCGACCGTTCTTTCGTACACGACCTGCCGGGCAACCGCGACTCGGCCGCCATAGCGAGCGCCATCATCCAGATGGGCCGCAGCCTCGGGCTCACGGTGGTGGCCGAGGGCGTCGAGACCGAAGTTCAGCGTGCCTTCCTGGCCGAGCAGGGCTGCGACGAACTGCAAGGCCTGCTGCTCAGCCCGCCCTTGCCGCAGCGCGAGTTCGAGGCCTGGGTGCGTGCGCGTCAGCCCGGCGGCGCACCGCCGGTGGCGCCGGTCGTCACTTCTTCTTGACGGGCCGCTTCCAGCCGGCCAGCGTCACCTGGCGAGCGCGTGCCACGGTGAGCTGGCCGGCCGGCGCGTCCTTCGCAATCGTCGAGCCACCGCCGATGGTGGCGCCATCGCCCAGCGTGAGGGGTGCCACCAGCACGCAGTTGCTGCCGACGTGAACGTCGGCGCCGATCACGGTGCGGTGCTTGTTCGCGCCGTCGTAGTTCGCGACGATGCTGCCGGCGCCGAAGTTGACACGCTCGCCCACGCTGGCGTCGCCGATGTAGGCCAGATGGTTCGCCTTCGCACCCCGCCCGAGGCTGGCGTTCTTGACCTCGACGAAGTTGCCGATGTGCACGTCTTCGGCCAGCACCGCGCCCGGGCGCAGCCGCGCGAACGGGCCAACGAGCGCGCCCGCGCCCACGCTCGCGCCCAGCGCCTCGCCGTCGATGTGGGTGAACGGGTGGATCACCGCACCTCGGCCGATCACCGCGTTGCGGACCATGCAGTTCGCGCCGATGCGCACGCCGTCGCCGAGTTCGACGCGGCCCTCGAAGATGCAGTTGACGTCGATTTCCACGTCGGCGCCGCATTGCAACTCGCCGCGCACGTCGAAGCGGGCCGGGTCGGCCAGTCGCACCCCGGCCTCCATCAGCGCAGCGGCCCGGGCGCGCTGGTAGCGCCTTTCCAGGTCGGCGAGCTGCACGGGGCTGTTCACGCCCAGCACCTCGGTGTCGCTCGGCGCCAGGGTCGCGGTGACCGGCATGCCCTCGGCCACGGCCATCGCGACGACGTCCGTCAGGTAGTACTCGCCCTGGGTGTTGTCGTTCTTCAACGCGGCGAGCCAGCGCTTGAGCGACGCGGTCGGCGCGGCCATCACGCCGGTGTAGACCTCGCGGATCTGGCGCTGCATCGGCGTCGCATCCTTGTGCTCGACGATGCCCTGCACCCGGCCGCCTTCGGTCGCGTCGCGCCCGGCGGGGTCGCCGCGCAAGACGCGGCCGTAGCCGCTCGGGTCGTCGAGCGCGATCGTCAGCAGCGCGAGCTGGGTGCCGCCGCACGACGCGATCAACGCCCGCGCCGTGGCGGGCTCGATCAGCGGCACGTCGCCGTTCAGGATCAGCGTCGTGCCGAAGTCATGCAGCACCGGGACGGCCTGCAGCACCGCATGGCCGGTGCCCAGTTGCGGCATCTGGCGCACGAAGCGCAGGTTCGCGGCGTGGGCCGACGCCTCGACCTGTTCCGCGCCGTGGCCGGTGATCACGACGATGCCATCCGCCCCCAGGCCGGCGGCGGATTGCAGAACATGCTGCAATAGGCTCCGGCCGGCCAGCTTGTGCAGTACCTTCGGCAGGGCCGATTTCATGCGGGTGCCTTTGCCCGCCGCCATGATCACGATGTCGAGAGCCATGCCTGCCTATCCCACGTCCTGGTTCAGATCCTTCATTATCGCGGCGCGCTCGTGGCTGCTCGTCGGCGTTTCGGTCGGCCTGCTGGCGCTGCTCGGCGGCTGCAGCGCGCTGCGCATCGGCTACAACCAGGCCCCCGACCTGCTCTACTGGTACCTGGACGGCTACGTCGACTTCAACGGCGCCCAGACGCCCCGTGTGCGCGAGGCGCTGACGCAGTGGCTGGCGTGGCATCGCCGCTCGCAGCTGCCCGACTACGCCGCCCTGCTGGCGCGCGCCCAGACCGAAGTGCTGGCCGACACCACCGCGGCCCGCGCTTGCGAATGGCAGCGCGAGGTGATCGTGCGTGCCGATGTCGCGTTCGACCGTGCCGCTCCGGCGGCCGCCGAGTTCCTGTTGACGGTCACGCCGCAGCAGGTTGCGCACGTCGAGCGCCGCCAGGCGAAGGCCAACGACGAGTTCCGCGACGACTACCTGCAGTCCGATCCGCGCAAGCGCGCCGAGGCGACGCTGCGCCGCACGGTCGAGCGCGCCGAGTCGCTCTACGGCAGGCTCACCGACGTGCAACGCGCGCGCATGGCCGAGGCGCTGCCGCGCTCGCCGTTCGACCCGGAGGCCTGGCTCGCAGAACGCCGCGTGCGCCAGCAGGAAGCGCTCGCGCTGATGCGCCGGTTCGGCGGTGACACCACCGCGCGCGAGCCCGCGGAGGCCGCCCTGCGCGCCTACGTGCAGCGCCTGGAGCGCTCGCCGCGTGAACCCTACCGGCGCTACGCGGAGCGGCTGAGCGCCTTCAACTGCGCCTTTGCCGCGACCCTGCACAACGGCACGAACGCGGCCCAGCGACGCACCGCCGCCGACAAGCTCGCGGGCTGGGAAGGCGATGTGCGCTCGCTCCTCGCCGAGCTGCCCCGCGCGGTGCCAGCGGACACGGCGCGCTGAGCAGCCAGCAGCCAGCAGCCAGCAGCCAGCAGCGGGGCTTTCGGGGGCGGTCAGGGCGGCGACAGCGGCACGGTGACGACGTGCGGCTCCGGGTTGCTGGCCGGGAAGTCGCGCAGCGCCGCCCGGAACATCGGCGGCAGCAGGCGGTCCAGCGTTGCCGAAGGGCCGCTGTTGCTGGCGCGGGCTTCGTAGAGGAGTTCGCCGGTGTTGTGGTCCCGGATCAGCAAGGCCACCTCGCGCTCGAAGCGTGCCGAGGTTCCGTAGCCCGGGTCCCAGCCCGGGCCCCAGGGGCCGCCCCCCCAGCGGCCGTGGCGGTAACCGGCGCCGCGTCCGTAGACCGGCCCGAAGCCAGGGCCGTAACCCAGGCCACCGCGCCAGTACATCGTGTCGAGGTCGTACCAGGGGTCGTCGATGGCCACGCGTGCGCTGAGCTGGAGCAGGTATTGGGCGTCGCTCGCGTCGGCCACCGAAGTGAAGCCCGCCGCTTCGAGCGCGGCGCGGGCCGCATCTTCGAGCACCTGCTGGCGCTGCGGGCGGGCCTGCTGCGACGGCAGCCGCTCGAACACGAAGCCGGCGGGCTGACGGCCGGCCGGCCAGGCGCCGTAGGTCGACACCTCGTTGTCGATGTTGTTGAATGCCGCGCAGCCCCCGAGCAGCAACGCGAGGGTGGCAACAGCCAGCGTCCGGATCATGGTCGTCTCCTTGAGGGCCCGCCGAGCCTGCCCCTGGCAGCGCCCTCGGCGTCGCCAGGGTCAGGGTTCGCCGTGGATCGCGATGGTGGCCCCGGCGGGCGGGGCACACACCTCTTCATCGAAGGCGTGGTCGCCACCCGCATCGGCCACGCCGGTTGCTTTGAGGCCGGTGAACGGGTAGAGGTTCCGGTCCATCAGGTGCGAAGGCACCACGTTGCCCATCGCGTTGAACATGTTCTCGATGCGGCCCGGGAACCGGCGGTCCCAGTCGCGCAGCATCTGCTTCGTCTGCACCCGTTGCAGGTTTTCCTGGCTGCCGCACAGCGTGCACGGAATGATCGGGAACTGCCGGTGAACCGCCCAGCGTTCGAGGTCGAGCTCGTTCACATAGGCAAGCGGTCGGATCACGATGTTGCGGCCGTCGTCGCTCACAAGCTTGGCCGGCATGCCCTTCAGCTTGGCGCCGAAGAACATGTTCATCAGCAGCGTCTGCAGCATGTCGTCGCGGTGGTGGCCGAGCGCGATCTTGGTCGCGCCGAGCTCGCCCGCCACGCGGTACAGGATGCCGCGGCGCAGCCGCGAGCACAGGCTGCACATCGTCTTGCCTTCGGGGATCACGCGCTTGACGATGGAGTACGTGTCCTGGTTCTCGATGTGGAACGGCACGCCCTGGCGCGCCAGGTATTCGGGCAGCACGTGGTCCGGAAAGCCGGGCTGCTTCTGGTCGAGGTTCACCGCCACGATGTCGAAATGGATCGGTGCGCGCGCCCGCAGGCTGATCAGGATGTCGAGCAGCGCGTAGCTGTCCTTGCCACCCGACACGCACACCATGACCTTGTCGCCTTCCTCGATCATGTTGAAGTCGACCACGGCCTGGCCGACCTGGCGGTGCAGCCGCTTGCTGAGCTTGGTCAGCTCGACCGACAGCCTTTCCTTCAACGGCGTGTCGAGCACAGCGCTCATGAGGCACCCCGCTCGCCGTGTACGTCGAGCGACCCTCCGTGAGGGTCGGGCCTTGCTTGGGGCGGCCCGGCGCGGCGGCCCGCGACGACCTTCATGTCTTGTCCTTGATGCCGAACACCTCGCAGCCCACCGCGTCGCAGTCGGGGTACACGTCGGGCTTCTCGGTGGACACCTGAGCGGCGCGCACCTTCGGGTGCGCGAGCATCAGCGCCAGCATGTCGTCGCACAGTGTTTCCTGCAGGTGGATGTGGCCGCGTGCGATGCGGGCGGCGATGCTGCTGCGGATGAAGTCGTAGTCGACCACTTCGTCGAGCTCGTCGGACTTCGGCGTCGACAGCGCGAGCGGGATGTACAGGTCGACGTTGATCACCACGCGCTGTTCGCCGGTCTTCTCGAAGGCGTGCACGCCGATGTTGATGAACACTTCGTAGTCGCGCAGGAACAGCCGGCGGCAGTCCATCAGGCTGGGGTGACTGAGCAGGCTTTGCATGGGGCTTTACGTATTCTTGGCAAGGTAGAGCACGTCGCGCGGCTGCGCGCTCAGGTGCTGGCCGCCATCGACCAGCAGCGTCGTGCCGGTGATGGCGGGAGACTCGATCAGGAAGCGCACCGCGCGCGCGATGTCTTCGGGCGTGGACGAACGCTGCAGCGGCGTCATCCGGTGCGCCGCCGTGAACTCGTCGGCGCTCATCGGGCCCGACAACAGCGTCACGCCGGGCGCCACGCCGCACACGCGAACCCGGGGCGCGAGGGCCTGCGCCAGCATCACGGTGGCGGCCTGCAGCGCGGCCTTCGACAGCGTGTACGAGAAGTAGTCGGGGTTCGGGTTCCAGAGCTTCTGGTCGAGCAGGTTGACCACGCATCCTGTTTCACTGCAGCCCGCCAGATGGTCGTGCAGCGCCTGCGCCAGCAGCACCGCCGGTGCGGTGTTGGCGCGCCAGTGCAGGTCCATTGCCGCCATGCTGAAGGTGGCCGGATCGTCGTGCTCGAAGGTCGATGCGTTGTTGACCACCGCGTCGAGCCGCCTGAAGTGCGCCACCACCGCCGGCACGAGCGCGCGGCAGTCGGCTTCGTTCGACAGGTCGGCCCGGAACGCGCGGGCCGATGCGCCCAACGCCTGCAACTCGGCCACCGTGGCCAGCGCGTCGGCCATGGAGTCGCGGTAGTGCACCGCCACATCGAAACCGTGGCGCGCCAGGTCGAGCGCCATCGCGCGGCCCAGCCGCCGGGCGGCGCCGGTCACGAGCGCGACGCGGCGCGAAGGTTCAGGGGCCGATGGCATGGGTTTCTACAATGAGGCGATGCATGACAGCGCCAGTGTATCGGCCGCCCTCTCCAGACTGATCCGCACGGCCATTGCACGCCACGACGGCTGGCTGCCGTTCGACCGTTTCATGGCGATGGCGCTGTACGCGCCCGGGCTGGGCTACTACGCGAACCACAGTCGCAAGTTCGGCGCGTTGCCCGAATCGGGCAGCGATTTCGTCACCGCGCCGGAGCTGTCGCCGCTGTTCGGTCGGGCGCTCGCGAGGCAGGTCGCGCAGGCCTTGCAGGCGAGTGGCACGGACGAGTTGTGGGAGTTCGGCGCCGGCTCCGGCGCCTTGGCGGATCAACTGCTGGGCGCGCTGGCAGCGATGGGCCAAACCGTGCAGCGCTACACCATCGTCGACCTGTCCGGCACGCTGCGCGAACGCCAGCGCGAGCGGCTCGCGGCGTATGGCAAAACAGTGCAATGGGCCGATGCCTTGCCCGAGCACATGGCAGGCGTGATCGTCGGCAACGAAGTGCTCGACGCGATGCCGGTGCAGTTGCTTGAGTTCGATGGCGTGCAGTGGTTCGAGCGCGGCGTGGTCGAACAGGCCGGCCACTTCGGCTGGGGCACCCGGCCGACCGCGCTTCGCCCGCCGTTCGACACCGCCTTCCCGCCCGGCGCCGTCGTCGAAGTCCACCCGCAGGCCGAGGCCTTCATCACCACGCTCGCCGAGCGCCTGACGCGCGGTGCCGCGTTCTTCATCGACTATGGCTTCCCCGAAGCCGAGTACTACCACCCGCAGCGCAGCCAGGGCACTCTGATGTGCCACCGCGCGCATCGCGCCGACGCCGATCCGCTCGTCGACGTGGGCCTGAAAGACATCACCGCGCATGTCGACTTCAGCGCCATCGCGCTGGCCGCTCAGAACGCCGGGCTCGACGTGATCGGCTACACCACGCAGGCCCACTTCCTGATGAACTGCGGCGTGCTCGACCTGCTGCAAGGTGCCGACCTGAAGACGACCGCCAACACGCAGAAGCTGCTCACCGAACACGAGATGGGCGAACTGTTCAAGGTGATCGGGTTGGCGAAGGGTTGCGATGCGGGGTTCATCGCAGAGCCGATCGGGTTCGTGCGCGGCGACCGGACGCACACGTTGTGAGGCCGAGTCCGTGATCCGTTGGCTCTTCATCGTCTTCATCGCGCTGCTGCTCTTCAGCGGCCTGCGGCCCTGGCTGGAGAAACTCGGCTTGGGCAAGCTGCCCGGTGATTTCCGCTTCCGCCTCTTCGGCCGCGAGTGGTTCATCCCGCTGGCCAGCAGCGTGGCACTGAGCCTGCTGGCCATGTTGATTGGCAAGCTGTTGTAGCAGGCCTCCCGGGTTTCAAGCGGCCACGGACACGCGCTTCAAGACCTGCCGCGTGGCAGCGGTGGCGCGTGCATCGGCGCTTGCGGATTCGGTGCCGATGCGCCCGAACAGGTCCTTCGGGTTGCCCGCCGGCGGCACCAGCAGCACGTCTTCGCCGGCACCGTGTTCCTGCGCCAGCGCGTACACGTGGCGCAGCGCCGAATAGTCTTCGAGCGCGAAGCCGACCGAGTCGAACACCGTCACCTGATCCACCGATTCGCGGCCCGCCGCCAGCCCCGCCAGCACGCGCCACAGCTCGGTGACGGGGAAGTCGGCCGGCAGCTGCTGGATGTCGCCTTCGATGCGGCTCTGCGGCTCGTATTCGACGATCACGCGCGCCCCGCGCAGCACGTCGGCGTGCAGCTCGGTCTTGCCGGGACAGTCGCCACCCACGCCGTTGATGTGCATGCCGGGCTCGACCATGTCGGGCGTGATGATGGTGGCGTAGCTCTTGTCGGCCGTCACGGTCGTCACGATGTCGGCGCCGCGCACAGCCTGCGCAATGGAGGAGGCTCGGATCACCCGGATGGCCGGGGTTGTGGCCAGGTTGCGCACCAGCTTGTCGGTGGCGCTGGCGTCGACATCGAAGACCCGAATCTCGTCGATGCCGACGAGCGTGTGAAAGGCCAGCGCCTGGAATTCGCTCTGCGCGCCGTTGCCGATCAGGGCCATGCTGCGCGAACCCGGCCGCGCGAGTTTGCGTGCCACCAGCGCCGAGGTGGCAGCGGTGCGCAATGCGGTGGTCAGCGTGAGTTCGGACAGGAACAGCGGGAAACCGGTGGCCACGTCGGCCAGCACGCCGAAGGCCATCACCGTGGGCATGCCTTGCAGCGTGTTGTTCGGGTGGCCGTTGACGTACTTGAAGGCGAAGCGTTGCGCGTCGGCCACCGGCATCAGCTCGATCACGCCGCCGGGCGAGTGGCAGGCCAGTCGGGCCGATTTGTCGAAGTCGTTCCAGCGCAGGTAGTCTTCGGTGATGGCCTCGGCCAGTTCGCGCAGCAGGCGCGGCAGGCCCACTTGCCGTACCAGTCGGGACATCGAGGGCAGGTCGAGAAAGCGGGTCATGGGGTGGCTCCGAAGGGTTCACGGTGCCTTTGGATGGCATCGATGAAGGCGATTCTTCCGGTCTTCCCGGCCAACAAATAGCCAGCACCTCGACCAGTTCGCTCGATAGCATGATCACATTGCATCGTGAGGAGAAGCAAAGTGATCAAGCTCGACGACACCGACACCGAACTCCTGGCCCTGTTGCGCACCGATGGCCGCATGCCGGTGGCCACGCTGGCAGCGAAGCTGCGCGTCGCCCGCGGCACGGTGCAAAACCGCATGAGCCGGCTGGAACGCGAAGGCGTGATCGTTGGCTACACGGTGCGCCTGAAGCCGCAGGCCGAGGCGCAGCGCATTCGCGCGCTGATGACCGTGGCGGTGGAAGGCAACCGCAGCGCCGAGGTGCTGCGCGTGCTGCGCGGCCATCCGAACGTGACCGGCCTGCACAGCACCAACGGCCGCTGGGACCTCGTGGCCGAGCTGCGTGCCGACACGCTCGAGGCCTTCGACCGGGCGCTCGGCAGCATCCGCCTGATCGACGGCATCGCGAGCACTGAAACGAGCCTGCTGCTCTCGACGCACAAGGTGTGACCCACGGCAAGACTTCAGCAGACATGCAACCGCGCCGCTACGATCAGCGACTCGTTCCAACGAAAGAAAGCGCGACGATGAACACGACGAACGAAGCCGGCCGGTTCGGCAGTGGCCAGGCGGTGAAGCGGGTCGAGGACGCGGCCTTGCTTGTTGGCCAGGGCCAGTTCACCGACAACGTGCTGGTGCCCGGCCAGACCCACATCGCGTTCCTGCGCTCGCCCTATGCGCACGCGACCATCACGGCCATCGACGTCTCCGCCGCGTCCGGCATGCCGGGCGTTCTGTCGGTCTACACCGGCGAGCAACTGGCGCTGGCCGGCGTCAAGCCGATGCCCAAGCTGGCGGGCTTCCCGCGCGCGGGCGGCCAGCCGCCCGCCACCGCGCTGCGCCGCGCGCTGGCCACCGACGTGGTGCGCTTCGTCGGCGAGGCGGTGGTGGCGGTGGTCGCGCAAACCCGCGAGCAGGCTCGTGACGCCGCCGAAGCGGTCATGGTCGACTATGAGGAACTGCCCGCGGTGGTCGACCCGGTTCGGGCCATCGCCACCGGCGCGGCGGTGCTGTGCCCGGAAGCCCCCGACAACATTGCCGCCGAGTTGCGCCACGGCGACGCGGCGGCCACCGTGGCCGCGTTCGAGCGCGCGGCGCACGTGGTCTCTCTCGATCTCGTGAACCAGCGCCTCGCGCCCAGCCCGATGGAGCCGCGCAGCATCAACGCCATGTTCGATGCGGCGAGCGGGCGCCTGACGGTGCGCATCGCCAGCCAGATGCCGACCGGTGTGCGTGGTTCGCTGGTCGACGCGATTCCCGGCATCACGGCCGAGAACGTGCGCGTGGTCGTGGGCGACGTGGGTGGTGGCTTCGGCATGAAGACCGGCATCCACCCGGAAGACATCGTCGTCGCCTACGCCGCGATGGAGCTGAAGCGGCCGGTGCGCTGGCAGGCCGAGCGCGTCGAGGAATTCCTGTCGGCGGTGCACGGCCGCGACGTGACGAGCCGCGCCGAACTCGCGCTCGACGCGAACGGCCGTGTGCTCGCGATGCGCGTGCGCTCACTCGCCAATGTGGGCGCCTATGCGATGGGCGTGGGCGTGGCGATCCAGCTGCTGATCGGGCCATGGGTCTCGACCAGCATCTACGACATCGCCACCATCGACCTGCACTTCCTCGCGGTGATGACCAACACCACGCCGACCGGGGCCTACCGCGGCGCCGGCCGGCCCGAGGCGATCTACATCACGGAACGCCTCTTCGACGCCGCCGCGCGCGAAATGAAGCTCGACCCCGCCGAGTTGCGGCGCCGCAACCTGGTCGCGCCGGAGAAGATGCCCTACACGAACGCGATGGGCCAGACCTACGACAGCGGCCGCTTCGAGCAGATCCTCGACCGCGGCCTGGTCTTGGCCGACTGGAACGGCTTCGCCGCGCGCCGTGCCGCAACAGAGAAGGCCGGCAAGCTCCGCGGCCGCGGCATCGCCTCGTTCCTGGAATGGACCGGCGGCAACGTGTTCGAGGAGCGCGTCACCGTCAACATCACGGCCGATGGCTTCATCGAGATCGGCTCGGCCACGCAGGCCATGGGGCAGGGCATCGCGACCAGCTATGTGCAGCTCGCGGTCGATGTGTTCGGCGTCAGCATGGACCGCGTGCGCATCCTGCAAGGCGACACCGACCGCGCGAACGGCTTCGGCAGCGCCGGCTCGCGCTCGCTGTTCACCGGCGGCTCGGCCGTGCGCGTCGCGTCCGAGCGAACCATCGAGCACAGCAAGCAGCTCGCCGGTGAAGCACTCGAGGTGGCGCCGGCCGACATCGCCTACCGCGAAGGGCGCTTCGAAGTGGTCGGCACCGATGTGGGCATCGGCCTGTTCGAGCTTGCCGGCAAGCAGGCAGAGAAGCGCATCTGGCTCGATTCCACCAGCGCGGTGGGTGGCCCGACCTGGCCGAACGGCTGCCATGTGTGCGAGGTCGAGATCGACCCCGCCACCGGCCACGTCGACGTGGTCGCGTACTCGTCGGTGAACGACATCGGCCGGGTCGTCAGCCCGGTGATCGTCGGTGGACAGATCGAAGGTGGCGT
>Ga0315271_10002158_pt1 | contig 12270 bp, 4 predicted proteins | sample C3_top_MG_FD_204664 | JGI IMG/M metagenome (GOLD analysis project Ga0315271, IMG submission 204664) | Sediment microbial communities from Yellowstone Lake, YNP, Wyoming, USA - C3_top | ecosystem: Environmental > Aquatic > Freshwater > Lake > Sediment | place: USA: Wyoming | collected 2017-08-01
CAGCCATGCGGTCACCCTGGAAGCAGGCTTCGCCAATCCTCCCAACACTTCACGAGCCGGCGTCTGGTGGCGGTGGATTGATGGGAACATCACCCGCGAGGGCATCACTCGCGACCTGACGGAGATGTCCCGCAAGGGCATCCGGAGCGTGGACATTTTCGACGTCGGTGGCGGTGTCCCTGCCGGCCCGGCGACGATGATGGGAACGCAGTGGCGCGATCTGTTCAAACACACCCTCACGGAAGCCGCGCGACTCGGAATCGAAGTGCGCGTGGTCGCCGCCGCCGGCTGGGGCATGGGCGGGCCGTGGGTTGATACCACGCATGCCGCCAAGAAGTTGGAGTATGCCGAAATCCAGGTGGACGGGCCGCGTCATCTCTTGGCAACCCTACCGAAGCCGCTGGGGGCTGAGTCGTTTTATCAGGATGTCGCCGTGATTGCCTTCCGGGAGAAACAGAATGCCCCGGTGCGCCCGTCCCGGATTGTTGCCAGCTCCGAAGTGGGCAACTACTGCACCGACGAACACAACTGGCCGGCGGAAAACCTTTTCGACTGCGACCCGGATACGTGTTGGAAACCCAAGGTCGCACCTTCTGCGGAAAATCCCGCGTGGATCGACGTTCACTATCACGAGCCGATTGAGGCGGCGTCCTTGATGGTCGTTTCTCCGGACGGATGCGGCCCGCGAAACTGCGAATTCCAGGCGTCAACGGACGGGAAGGTGTTCACGAAGGTGGCGGCGTTTGAACTCGCGCCCGGCGAGAACCGGCGGCTGAATTTTTCGCCGGTGCAAGCCAAGGTGTTCCGCTTGCAGATGACTTCCGCCCATGTGCCGGATGTGCAGTTGGCCGAGGTTTGCGTATTGCGTCAGGGCGATGAACCGGCCCTGCGCCGCGGCATCAAATGGTGGCTCTTAAAATCCGGTAAGCGCAGTTTCTGGGATTGGCCCAAGGCCGGTCCGGCGGTTCTGGACGATGAATATGCCGAGCCCGATGTCGCTGATTGCCGCAGCGCGGAGACGGTTGAGCTCACCGCGAAAATGGACGCCGCCGGCACGGTGCACTGGGACGTGCCTCCCGGCCGCTGGACCATCGCGCGGTTTGGAATGACGCTGGTGGGAGAACCGCCACGGTCCATGAGTTCCGCCTTGAAGGGCGGCTACGAGGCTGATCCCTACAGTCGCAAAGCCGCCGATTTGCTTTATGACAATACAGCCAAAGTCCTGCTGGCCGATGCCAGTCCCCAGGCTCGCAAGGCGCTGAAGGGCGTGCTGCTCGACAGTTATGAAATCGGCGCGGCAGTGCAGGGGATTCAAGCCACTTGGACAGACGGTTTTCGCGAAGAATTCCGTCGGCGCAACGGTTATGATTTGATCGCCTATCTCCCCGCCATGATGCGCCGGGTGGTGGATGGTCGGCGCGAAACCGGCCGCTTCTTCTGGGATTACCGGCAGGTGCTGGCGGGGTTGTATCTTGATTTCTATTCGCAGATGACGTCGCGCGCGAATCGGGACGGTTTGCGGATGCGGGCGGAGAACGGCTACGGCTCATATCCATTCCCCCACATTGACGGTCTGGCCGCTTACGGAAGGATTGATGAACCGATGGGCGAATTCTGGTTCAATGATGGCGGTCCGTGGGGGCTGATCATGGCGCAGCACTTTCATTTCGCCGACTCGGTCCGCACCGCCGCCTCGGCTGCGCGCATCTACGGCAAGTCCCGCGTCGCCGCGGAGGCGCTGACGATTGCCGATGGCACGCGGCAATCGCCGGGCGATTGGAAGACTACGCTCGACTCGCAGTTTTGCACCGGCCTGAACGACACCATGATCCACCTTTGGTCGCACCAGCATGATGTCAACGCCCGCCCGGGATTGTTCACGTATGACGCGATCAACGCCAACATGACGTGGTGGGAACAAAGCCCTGCTTTCCTCGACTACATCGCCCGTTGCCAATCTCTGCTGCGGCACGGCCGCTTCGTCGCCGACTTCTGCTATTTCTTCGGCGAGGACACCGCGCGCTTCGTTCCCGGGCGCAAGCAGGTGCAACCCGCGCTGCCCGCCGGCTGTGACTTTGACGGCATCAACGCCGAGGTGATCCTTTCGCGCCTGTCATGCAAGGACGGTCGCCCGGTTCTTCCCGATGGCCAGGCTTATCGTTACTTGGTCGTTCCTTCCACGCCCGGCTGGAACGTGACCCTGCCCGTGCTGCAAAAAATCTCCCAGCTTGTCCGTGATGGAATGACTGTCATCGGCGCGAAGCCCGGCGGTCCTCCCGGTCAGGGGGAGGCGGCGAAGGAAATCCGGCAACGACAGGAAATCATTGAAGCGCTCTGGGGCGGTGACGCTGCTGGCAAGTTGAATCGGAGAGTAGGGAAGGGACGCGTGATCTCCGGCGATTCGCTGGCCGACATTCTCGCTGCCGATGGGGTGTCTCCCGATGTTGCTCCGGCTGGGGCAGCGTCGCCGGGATGGGAGTCGGTGGATTGGATTCATCGGCGCAGCAACGATGCGGACATTTACTTCCTCGCCAACAGCAGCTCGAATGTGGTCCGGCAGACGATTGCCTTCCGAGTGGCCGGACGCCAGCCGGAGTGGTGGAATCCGCTCACTGGAGCACAACGCGCTCTGCCGGAATTCGTTTCCACGAATGGTTGCACCGCTGTCCCCGTTGTGCTTGAGCCTGGCGGTTCGGCGTTCGTGGTATTCCGGGAAAAAATTCAGAATCATGCTGGCAACGCGCAACTAGCCGGCGGGGTCAATTTTCCTGAACTGAAGCCGGTGCAGGAAATTGCCGGCCCGTGGACCGTGCAATTCGATCCGCGCTGGGGCGGGCCGGACTCGCCGGTGACGTTCAACCGCCTATCCGACTGGAAAGACCACACCGATCCCAAGATCAAATTCTACTCGGGAACAGCGGTCTATCGCACCACCTTCAGCCTCCCGCCGTCGGGCCAAGTTTCTTCGTCGCCAATCTTCCTTGATCTCGGTGCGGTGAAGAACGTGGCGGAAGTCCGGCTGAACGGAAAACTGCTTGGCTCGCTCTGGTGCGCGCCTTGGCGCTTGGAAATCACCGAAGCAGTTACGGCCGGTGAAAACACGCTTGAAATCACCGTTGCGAACCTCTGGAACAACCGCATGGTCGGCGATGCGGCCTTGCCGGCGGACCAGCGCGTGACGCGATCCAATGCCGTCCGCAAGCCGGACGATCCTCTGCTTGCTTCCGGCCTGCTCGGGCCGGTCACATTGCAGTGTCAGACGGAGTAAGAGCCCAATTCGTAACGCACACTAAACCACGATCTCATGTCTCCCAAAGAACGAATCCTCGCCACGCTCCACCGTCAGCCAACCGACCGCACGCCGGTGGATCTCTGGCATACGCCGGAAATTTCCGCTGCGCTCCGCAAACACTTCGGCGTGCAGGATGATTTCGCGATGTGGCAGGCACTCGGACTCGACAAAATCGTCTGGGACTTCATGGACTACAAAACTGACGCCGGGCGTGCGGGGGCGCAATCCGGCGCGGGCGCGGAATCTGGCGGTGACCGCACCATGTGGGGCGTGCCGCTCAAGAACATCCAAGCCGGCGAGGCGCAATATGCGGAGATCGGTGAAGCGCCGCTCCTGAATTACGACACGCCGGCTGCGCTGGACAACTACCCATGGTGGCCCAAGGTGGAGCGCTTCGATTACGACGGTGCGGTGGCACTGGCGGAACGCGCCTCCCGCGACTACGCCGTCATCGGCCCGTGGGTTTCGTTCTTTGAAATCTACTGTCAGTTGCGCGGCTTGGAGCAGTCCATGATGGACTTGATTGAAAGCCCGGAATTGGTGGAGGCGATTCTCGACCGCGTGGAAGCCATCCAGACCGACATGATGAAACGTTTCTTTGCCCGGGCCGGCAAGAACCTCGACCTCGTCTTCATCAGCGACGACATCGCCGGGCAGCAGTCGCTGCTGATGTCCGCCGGAATGTGGCAGGAACATTTGCAACCGAGGCTCAAGCGCTGGTGCGGTCTGATCCACGCCCACGGCCTGAAGGCGTTCTATCACACCGACGGCGCGGCGCGACCGCTCTTGAAGTCGATCCTTGATTGCGGTGTGGACGTGTTGAATCCCATCCAGCATGCCTGTCCGGGCATGGACATGGCGGAGTTGAAGAAGGAGTTTGGTGCGCGCGTAATTTTCCATGGCGGCGTGGATAACCAGTTCGCCCTGCCGCGCGGGACAGCCGACGATGTGCGCCGCGAGACGCGCGATTGTCTGGCGACGCTCGGTGCGGGGCGCGAAGGGTTCATCTGCTGCTCCTGCCATAATGTCCAAGCCGGCACGCCGCTGGAAAACATCTTTGCGATGATCGAGACCGTCCAAAATTCCTGAATTGAATCACCCAATGAGTCAGACCATAGCTCCTGATTACAGTCTTACCGGCGTGAACGCGACGCTGGCCGTTGAAAAGGGCCTTGCTGAGGCCGAGTGGTATACCACGCCCGTCCCCAAAGCGGAAATGCGCAAGCTCCTCGAACGCCGCAACGGCCCAGCCATCCGCGACACAATGCTCCTATTTGGTCTGCTGCTGGGAACTGGCTGGGCCACATTTGCGCTCTGGGGCACTGGGTGGGTGGTGATTCCCTATCTGATCTATGCCGTGCTTTACGGGACGAGCTCGGATTCGCGGTGGCATGAATGCGGGCACGGCACGGCGTTCAAGACCGACTGGATGAACAGCGCGCTGTATGAGGTCGCCTCGTTCATGGTGATGCGCGAATCCGTAGTCTGGCGCTGGAGTCACAACCGCCATCACAGCGACACCATCATCGTCGGCCGCGATCCCGAGATCCAGATTCCGCGTCCGCCCGACATTCGTGCGCTGGTTCTGAGCCTTTTCAACGTGGGCGGATACCGCACCTATTTTCCGAATCTTTTCCGCCACGCGCTGGGACGCATGTCCGCTGGCGAACGCACGTTCATTCCCGAGTCCGAATTTCCGAAGGTCTATCGCAACGCACGGCTCTGCGTCATGCTTTTCGGGTTGGTGATCGCCTCGGCCATTTTCTGGCAGAGCTGGATTCCCATTTTCCTGGTCATTCTGCCGCAATTCTTCGGCACGTGGCTCATGATCATCCACAACACCACGCAGCATGCCGGGTTGGCCGAGAACGTCCTCGACCACCGCCTCAACTGCCGGACGGTTTACATGAACCCGATCAGCCGGTTCATCTACTGGAACATGAATTACCACGTCGAGCACCACATGTTCCCGCTCGTGCCATATCACGCGCTGCCGAAATTGCATGCGGTCATCAAATCCGACTGTCCTGCGCCTTATCCCTCGATTCTATCCGCGTGGCGCGAAATCCTGCCCGCGATTCTCCGGCAGGTGAAAGATCCTGCCTACCACGTCAAACGCCAGTTGCCGGCGGCGCTCACGCGGGCGGTGGAAGGCATCCGCGCCACGACTGCCGCGACCGATGCCGACGGGTGGATTGAAGTCTGCGCGGCGGCTGATCTGGGCAAATCGGATGTCATCCGTTTCGACAACGGCCGAAAAACCTACGCGCTCTGCAGGGACGCCAGTAGCGCTCTCTTCGCCACGGACGGCATCTGCACCCACGGCAGCAACCACCTAGCCGATGGCCTCGTCATCGGGGGCACGATCGAGTGCCCGAAACACAATGGTCGTTTTAACCTGGCCGATGGCTCGCCCGCCCGCGCGCCGATTTGCCGTGGCCTGCGCACGTATCCGTTGGAAGCCCGCAACGGCCGGCTGTTCCTGAATCTCAACCGTCCCGGCGGCGCGGGCGCGCGCGAGGCAAAACCCATTACGTTGCGCGTCGTCAGCAATCGCAGCGTCTCCACGTTCATCAAGGAACTGATGCTTGAACCCGTTTCGCCTGGCGACGCTGTCGCCTTCACGCCCGGCGACTATTTGCAGTTCGACATCCCCGCCTACGGGACGATCCGCTTCGCCGACTTCGACATTCCCGAGCCCTATGCTTCGGTGTGGCGGGCGCATCATCTGTTTGATCTCGTCGCAAAAAATCCCGGCGATGCCCGGCGCAATAACTACTCGCTTGCGAGCAACGCCAAGACTGAATCTGCATTGCGCTTCAACGTCCGCATCGCCACGCCGCCACCAGGACAGGACTGCCCGCCCGGCGTCGGCTCGGCCTATATGTTCAGTCTCAAACCCGGCGACACTGTCAGCGCCATCGGGCCGTTCGGCGATTTTCACATCAAACCGACGCAGAAGGAGATGATTTACATCGGCGGCGGCGCGGGCATGTCGTCACTGCGGGCGCATCTGTCGCACTTGTTTGAAACCGAAGCCACGGCCCGCCGCGTGAGCTTCTGGTATGGCGCTCGTTCCCGGCAGGAGATTTTCTATCAGGATTACTTCGAGGGCATCGCCGTGAGATTCCCGAACTTCCGTTTCCACCTCGCGCTGTCCGCCCCGCTGCCGGAGGACAACTGGACTGGTCATCGTGGTCTCATCCACGAAGTCGTCCTAGAACAATATCTCAAATCGCACGCGAATGTCCGGGCGGTGGAGTTCTATCTGTGCGGTCCGCCGCAAATGATTGCCGCCTGCCGCAAGATGCTTGCGAGTCTGGGCGTGGCCGAATCGCAAATCGCGTTCGACGAATTTTAATTATGCGCCGCTATTTCAACGACGGTTCGAACGACGCGCCGAAGCTGCGCGTTTATATGAACTTGGACAACCTCGCTGATTTGCGCCCGGGTTCAGTCTGGCCTGGTCTCGAAGGCAACGAGCGCATGGCCCGCCTTCGGGCGGATGGATTTGACGGCGTGCAGGTCACCAGCGGTGAGCCGCCGCCGGCAAGCGCGATGCCCTTCTGTGGCCTCGACCGCATCAACACGCCCGCGGAAGCGTTACCCATCGCGCAGAAACACGCGGCGCGCGGCGACGAATGCCTCACCGTTCACGCTGGCTGGGGCATCGAGGACGAGGACGACGTTTACCGCCTGGTGGAATCCATCCTGAACGCCTCGGAAAAGACCCGGCTGCCGATCTTCATTGAAACCCATCGCGCGACGATCACCCAGGACATGTGGCGCACCGTGCAGATTACCAAGCGATTTCCCGAGGTGCTCTTCAACGGCGACTTCAGCCACTTCTATTGCGGACAGGAAATGGTCTACGGCGGCATTGAGTTGAAAATGCAATTCATGACGCCTATCTTTGATCGCGTTGGCTTCATGCACGGTCGCATCGCCAGCCCGGGTCACATGCAGATGCCGGTAGACGATGCCGCAACGCGCCCGGTTGCGGCGAGCGGCGTCACGGATTATTTCGCGGACTTCCGCATGATGTGGACGCGCGCCATGCGGGGCTTCCTCGATCACGCCGAGGTGGGGGATGTTCTTGTCTTTGCCGCTGAATTATTGTCTGGCTCGTATTACTATGCACGCCAGGTCCCCGATGCGCGCGGAGAACTGTTTGAGGAAACCGACCGCTATCAGCAGGCATTGCTTTACCAGCACATCGCCCGGGAATGTTTTACCAAGGCTCGTGGCGGTGGTGACGAAACTGCATGCCGACGAAGATTTGAGTGCAATCTCCAAACCCTGAAGCTCGACGACTCCTATCAAATCCAATGAAACACATCTACCTGATTCTCCTCATCGCGACGCTTTCCCGCTTTTCCGCCGCTGCAACCGATCCGTTGGCGGATGGCTTCACCAATCCGCCCGAACAAACCAAGCCGTGGTGTTACTGGTATTGGATCAGCGACAACCTTTCCAAGGAAGGCATCACGCGCGACCTCGAAGCGATGGCGCGCGTCGGCATCGGCGAGGCGCTCATCGGCAACATATACGAAGACAAGGTGCCTGCGGGGAAGATCAAGGTGCTTTCGCCGGAATGGTGGGCGATGGTCGAGCACGCCATCCGCGAGGGCGGCCGTGTCGGTGTCAACATCGGCATGTTCAACTGCCCCGGCTGGAGTCAATCCGGCGGGCCGTGGATCAAGCCCACTGAGACGATGCGCTACCTCGCCACGTCCGAGACCCCCGTGACTGGTCCGCAGAAGTTTTCCGGCAAGCTGCCGTCGCCCAACGCGCAATTTCAGGATGTCGTGGTGCTCGCGTTCCCCGCGCCGCAAGAGGATGGTGACACGCTTGCGGCCCATTCGCCGCGTGTGACCTGCACGCCCGTAGTGACCAACGTCGCCAATTTGGTAGATGGTAGGCTCGAAACCGCGCTCGTCTTTCCGGCGGGATCGGGGCAGGGCGGCAGTGCTTTCACGATTGATCTGGAACTGGACTCCCCACTGAATGCGCGCTCGCTCCAGCTTTTCCCGGCCGGGAAGCCTTTCAGCGCGGATGTCGAACTGCAGGCCATGGATGCGGCGGGAGCGTTTCAAACGGTCCGGCGTTTCAAGTGCGATTGGTCCAATCTCTCTACGTCAGTCGGTTTTCTGCCGCAAGCGCCGGAAACCATTTCCATCCCGGCCACCTTTTCCAAGCACTTCCGGCTGATCTTCACGAATGGGGTGCAAGGTCACCGGGAGTTCCTTCCCTCTCAAGAGGCGGCATTGGCGGAGATCAAGCTGTCCGGCTCGACTCGGCTCGAGTCGTTTGTCGAGAAGCAACTGGGCAGGATGCACCCCACGCCGCTGCCGATGTGGGACGCTTACCTTTGGCCGACCCAGGCAGAACCGGATTCCACCAAGTTCGTCGTTCCCGCCGCCGCAGTCCGCGATCTAACAAAACAACTCGCCGCCGATGGCACGCTGACCTGGGACGTGCCGCCCGGCGATTGGATCATCCAACGCATCGGGATGACGCCGACCGGCATGAAAAACTCGCCTGCTTCGCCCGAGGGACAAGGGTTGGAAGTGGACAAGATGAACCGCGCGCTGGCGCAGCGGCATTTCGATGCGTTCATCGGTGAAGTGTTGCGTCGCATTCCCGCCACGGAACGGAAGGCTTTCAAGCGTGTGGTCGCTGACAGCTACGAGATGGGTTCGCAGAATTGGACTGATGGCTTCGACGCCCAGTTCCGCCAGCGTTACGGCTACGACCCCAAGCCGTGGCTACCGGTGTTGAGCGGCCGGCTCGTCGGCAGTGCGGATCAGAGCGAGCGCTTCCTCTGGGATCTGCGGCGGCTCGTCGCGGACCGCATTGCGACAGAATACGTGGGTGGACTGCGCGATGCCTGCAAGCCGCATGGCCTAGGCTTGTGGCTGGAGAACTACGGTCATTGGGGCTTCCCCAGCGAATTTTTGAAATACGGTAGCGAGTCGGATCGCATCGGCGGCGAATACTGGGTCAACGGCGACCTAGGCGCCATCGAACTGCGAGCCGCATCGTCGTGCGTGAACACCTATGGCAAGAATCTCATCGTGTCGGCTGAGTCGTTCACCGGCGGACCGCCGTTCCAGAGCGCGCCCGCCGCGCTCAAGGCACGTGGTGATTGGGCGTTCTGCGAGGGCGTGAATCACTTCGTGCTGCACGTCTATATCCACCAGCCCTGGGAGGACAAAGTGCCCGGCGTGAACGCCTGGTTCGGCACGGAGTTCAATCGCCACAACACGTGGTTCGAGCGGAGCAAGGCGTGGATTGATTATCTCCGCCGCAGTTGCTGGCTGCTGCAACAGGGCAACCGCGTCGCGGACGTGGCTTACTTCATCGGCGAGGACGCGCCCAAGATGACCGGCGTCCGCCAGCCCGAACTGCCGCCGGGCCGCGACTTCGATTACATCAACGCCGACGTCATTGAAACGAAACTGTCGGTGAAGAACGGCGTGCTGACGTTGCCGCACGGCACGACGTATCGCGTGCTGGTGCTGCCCGAACTGGACACGATGCGCCCCGAAGTCCTGCGCAAAGTTCGCGACCTGGTAAAAGCCGGCGCTACGGTGCTCGGCAAGCCGCCCACACGCTCGCCGAGCATGCAGGATTATCCGCGCTGCGATGCTGAAGTGCAAAAGCTCGCGGCGGAACTTTGGGCGGGAGCAAACACCGCTAACCCCGGCGAGCGCGTTTTCGGCAAAGGCCGCATCGTTTGGGGACGTTCATTGTCAGATGTGTTAGCCTCGCTCGGCTCGACACCTGACTTCGAATCTTCCGCTCCACTGCGCTTCACCCATCGTCGCTCGGGGGACGCGGATCTCTATTTCGCGGCGAATCCGAAGGCGTCGCCGCTGACGACCACCGCCGCGTTCCGCGCGGGCAACAAAGCTCCTGAGTTCTGGTGGCCGGATTCCGGCCGCATCGAGCGGCCCGCTGTGTATGAGGTGAGCAACGGCATCGTGCGATTGCCGCTGACCTTCGGCCCGAATGGCTCGGTGTTCGTGGTGTTCCGGGAAAAAGCCGCCCGCGCTGCCGACCGGATTGTTTCCGTGAAGCGCGACGGGCGCGAACTACTGGGCACACAGGTGACGCCCTCTGCTGCTGACGTTGCCGCAATCACGCCGAACAACTTTACCTTTGCCGTATGGGTCAAACCCGACGCTGGAACGGAATTGGCCGGAGCATCCAATCAGGGGGCGGCTGCGCTGGGCTGGAAACGGAATGATCTGCTGACCGCGCCGCATGGCAGTCAGTTCGCCAGCGCGGGGCACGCCGGCTGCGGCCTCGCCGTGGGCACGAACGGTGTCAGCATTCTGGAGCATGCCGCAGCTTACTTCGCCGCCCCGCTGGTTCACGTGACACCGTTGCGGGACTGGACGCATGTCGCGGTTACTTATCGCGACGGCCAGCCCGCGCTCTATCTTAATGGCGTCCCGGTCTGCAACGGCCTGCGCAGCGAGCATGTGGTTCACTCGGGTGCGAGCGCCGGATCGGTCGCACAATTCCGTGGGCAGGCAGGGGAGTTCCGGGAAATCGGTCGTGCCCTGAGCGCCGCTGAGGTGGCGGACCTCGCCCGCACCATGCTGCGGCCGGATCGCGGCCTGAGCGGCTCGGAATTGCAACTGACGCGAACCGGTCGCGGCATCACGGCACAAGCCGCGCAGGCTGGCGACTACGAACTGCAAATGGCCGACGGCAAGACCCGCAAACTGACCATGCCTGCTTTGCCTGAAGCCCAGGTCGTGGATGGCCCGTGGGAAGTGCGGTTCGCTCCCGGTTTGGAGGCTCCCGAGCAGACGACCTTCGCGCAACTGGTGGATTGGTCCAAACATCCCGACGCCGGCATCCGGCATTTTTCCGGCGCGGCGGTTTATCGCACGACCTTCGAATTGCCCACAACGAGCGCTGCCGAGCGCCGATCGCGTCTCACTCTTGACCTTGGATCTGTGCGCGACATGGCCACTGTGCGTTTGAATGGCCGCGACCTTGGCACGGCCTGGCAGTCGCCATTCCAGTTCGACCTCACTGAAGTAGTGCGCCCCGGCAACAACACTCTGGAAATCGAGATCGTGAATGTTTGGAACAACCGGCTTGCTGCTGACGCCGCGCTCCCCGCCGACCAGCGAAAGACCGTCCTGCTTTCACCGACGGTTAAACAGAACACACCCCTCTTGCCCGCGGGCTTGATTGGGCCGGTGAAACTTCGGATGGCGACGTTTATGACTCTCAAATGAGGTTGAGTAACCCGCGAACATACAATCACGATGAATAAAAAAATCCACCAAGCCTACCAACTCGCCCGTGAACGCTACGCCGCCATTGGCGTGGATACCGACAAGGTTCTCAAGCGACTCGCCAAAGTCCCCGTCTCGCTCCACTGCTGGCAGGGCGATGATGTCACAGGGTTTGAAAACTTCGGCGGCGCGCTGACGGGTGGCATCGTCTCGACCGGCAATTATCCCGGCAAAGCCCGCACGCCGGATGAACTGCGCCACGATGCGGCGAAGGCGCTGTCGCTGATCCCCGGCACGCATCGGTTCAATCTCCATGCGTTCTACGGCGAGTTTGGCGGCAAGAAAGTGGATCGCAACGAAATCGAGCCGCGTCATTTCAAGAACTGGATCGACTGGGCGAAGGATCTCGGCATCGGACTCGACTTCAATCCCACGTGCTTTTCGCATCCCAAGTCGGCGGATGGGTTCACGCTCTCGCATCACAACAAGTCCATCCGCCAGTTCTGGATCGAGCACTGCCAGGCGAGCCGCAAGATCGGTGCAGCGATGGGCAAGGCGCTCGGCACGCCCACCGTCACGAACGTCTGGATTCCCGACGGCATGAAAGATTCTCCCGCCGATCGGCGCGGCCCGCGCGAACGTCTGGAGGAATCGCTGGACGCAATCTTTAAGCAGAAGCTGAATCCACAGCACAACCTTGATGCGGTCGAGGGCAAG
>Ga0315271_10002159_pt1 | contig 12269 bp, 13 predicted proteins | sample C3_top_MG_FD_204664 | JGI IMG/M metagenome (GOLD analysis project Ga0315271, IMG submission 204664) | Sediment microbial communities from Yellowstone Lake, YNP, Wyoming, USA - C3_top | ecosystem: Environmental > Aquatic > Freshwater > Lake > Sediment | place: USA: Wyoming | collected 2017-08-01
GGCTATGATACTTGGCTATGTCACGCAAATTGAAAAAAGGCTACTTTGTTCGCGGCGAGTTTGTCGCCGAAGGCAGCGAGCGCGATCTTGATCTCAAACGCGAACTCAAGGGCACGGATGAGCAAAGCCGGACCGATCTGAAACGCGAAAGCACTGAACTGCAGAAACTCGGTGAAGACCTGCTGACACTGCGCGCCGACCTGATGGCAAGGCTCGATCTTAGCGAGAAGCTCAAGGACGCCGTGCAGGAGGCCAAACGCATCACCAATTTCGAAGGCAAACGCCGCCAGATGCAGTTCATTGGCAAATTGATGCGGCAAGTTGATCCCGTTGTACTCGAAACAGTGCGCACGGCACTGACTGAACAGAGCAGCGGCTCGGCGCACGAGAATCTCATGCTGCACCTGACTGAGACCTGGCGTGAGCGGCTGCTCAACTCGGAGGACGCCGTCGGCGAGTGGCTGGTCAAGTGCCCGGACACCGACGCACAGCAACTGCGCGCATTGATCCGCCAGGCAAAAAAAGACGCGGTACCCGAGAAACCCGGCGCCGCAGTGCGCCATGGCCGCGCCTATCGCGAGCTGTTTGCGATGGTTCGCGAGCACCTGACAGACACTGAGCCAGCAGGCAAAACACCATGAACACTTCACGCTCCCAGGATTTCGACAAGGTCAAGATCGGTATCGTTTCCGTCAGCGACCGGGCTTCCAGTGGCATCTATGTCGACAAAGGTTTACCCGCCTTGCAGGACTGGTTGACGCGCGCTCTGAAGAATCCGATAGCGTTCGAGCCGCGGCTCATCGCCGACGACCAGGCCGCCATCAGCGCCACCCTGATTGAACTGGTCGACGCCGGTTGTGCTCTGGTCCTGACCACCGGCGGCACCGGCCCGGCCCGGCGCGACGTCACGCCGGAAGCCACGCTGGCGGTGGCGCACAAGGAAATGCCTGGTTTTGGCGAACAGATGCGCCAAATCAGCCTGAAGTTCGTGCCAACAGCCATCCTGTCACGGCAGGTGGCCGTGATACGCGATCAAACGCTGATCATCAACCTGCCCGGACAGCCCAAATCAATTCAGGAAATACTCGAGGGCCTGCGCGGCAGCGACGGTGAGATCCTCATGGCCGGCATCTTTGCAGCGGTGCCCTATTGCATCGACTTGATCGGTGGGCCTTATCTGGAAACCCATGACGAGGTCTGCAAGGCTTTTCGGCCCAAGTCAGCCATCCGGCCACCACAATAAGACAGCCTGCTTTCGCCTCCATAATTGGCGAAATATCAGAGAGGCATCATGACCACAACGCAGGCGACGCAACTGCATGGCATCAAAGACAACCGCACCCGAGGTAGGGTAGCCGATTTTCTGTCTGCAAAAGTTGGTGCGGGAAGCAAGTTGTCAGTGGTGTTAACCACAGAACCACGAATGAAGGACAGTCCCTATGAGCAAAGACAAAGGTAAGGTCGGCGGCCCGGTTGACCGGATAGTGGTGTTTCAGGAAAGAGCTATTCGTCGGACCTGGCATAACGACGAATGGTGGTTCGCTATCGTCGATGTGGTGGGTGTCCTTACCGATTCGGTTCAACCAGAGGGCTACGTTAAGGATTTGCGCCGTCGTGACTCGGAGCTTGCCAAAGGGTGGGGGCAAATTGCCACCCCCCTTCGGGTCGAAACGGCGGGCGGTGCGCAGCGGGTGAACTGTGCCAACACCGAAGGGCTGTTCCGCATCATCCAGTCCATCCCGTCGCCCAAGGCCGAGCCCTTCAAGCGCTGGCTGGCCCAGGTAGGCTATGAGCGGGTGAAGGAAATTGAAAACCCCGAGCTGGCCAGCGCCCGCGCTCGCGAACTCTACCAGGCCAAGGGCTACCCGCAGGCGTGGATTGAGAAACGGTTGCGCTCCATCTCCGTGCGCGGAGAGCTGACCGACGAGTGGAAAGCGCGGGGCGTGGTAGAAGGCAAAGAGTATTCCATCCTCACCGCCGAGATCGCCCGCGCCACCTTTGGTATCACGCCCAGCGAACACAGCCAGCTCAAAAAGCTGGATCAGGTCAAAACCGGCAATAACCTGCGCGACCACATGACCGATCTGGAACTGATCTTCACCATGCTGGGCGAAGCCAGCACCACAGAGATTGCCCGGCGCGCAGATACCCGGGGTTTTGTTGAGAACCGCACATCCGCCAAACAGGGCGGCACCATCGCAGGCAATGCCCGCAAAGCACTGGAAGCCAAAACCGGCAAGCCGGTGGTGAGCCGGGCCAACTACTTGTCGATTGCTGGAACAGACGAGATGGTTGTCGCAGTGCCTGCGACCTCAAAACCCAAACGCATAATTGTTAAAAAGTAAGGCAGGTTTAAAGCTTACGCGCTTCAGGTGGAAACTAGGATTTACTTGCCCACCAACTGATTGAGCTTCTCCGCCTCGAAGTGCTCGCTGCGCGCCGCGTCAGCAGGCGCGCAATCCGGCTCATGTCTTTGCCGGGTGAGTTTGTCGATGGTCTGCCACAGCATTGCAATCTGATGTTCCTGCGAAGCGGCGTTGTCGATCAAGCCTCGCATAGCCTGGCTGAGGGGATCGTCATTTTGCGTCACGCCATAGGCTGAGAACCCCATCTTCGAGGCGGCCTCTTCGCGCCTGACATCGAGCTCTGCCTGGATGATGCGCGCCGGGTTGCCCACGGCGGTAGCTCCTGCCGGCACCGGCTTGGTGACCACCGCGTTGGAACCAATCTTGGCGCCGTCACCGACCTCGAAGCCACCAAGCACCTGGGCACCGGCACCCACCACCACATTGCGCCCCAGCGTCGGGTGCCGCTTGGCACCCTTGTAAAGCGAAGTACCACCCAGCGTTACGCCCTGGTATATGGTGCAGCCGTCGCCAATTTCAGCGGTCTCGCCGACCACCACGCCCATCGCGTGATCGAAGAAGACACCGTCACCGATCCGGGCACCGGGATGGATCTCGATACCGGTGAGAAAGCGTGCAATGTGCGAAATAAAACGACCCAACCATTTGAGCCCGTGCTGCCAACACCAATGCGCCGGCCGGTGCAACAACAGGGCGTGCAGCCCCGGATAGCAGGTTAGAACTTCCCAGCGGCTGCGCGCCGCCGGGTCGCGGTCAAGAATGCACTGGATATCGGAACGTAATCGCGAAAACATGGGTCAAGTCTAATCTTTCGGAGGTGCCCCGATTGCTGGCAGGGCGTTAGGCGATCTGACACTTCGATCCATCATTTTGGCAATGCCACGCAGAATATGTATTTCCTCCTGCGTGACACCAGCCCGGTTGAACATTTGATTGAGTCGGGGCATCAGCTTCTTTGGCGCCTCGGGGTCCAGAAAGCCGATGCTGACCAAAGCCCGCTCCCAATGCGCCAGCATGCCGGCCACCTGACTGCCGTCGGCCAGTTCGGACTGGCTGCCTGCATCTTGCACGCTGAACGCGCCCAAGGCCAGGCGCCATTCGTAGGCAATCACCTGAACGGCGGCCGCCAGGTTCAGCGAGCCGAATAGCGGATTGCTCGGAATGCTCAAGGCCACATGACAGCGATAAACGTCTTCATTTTGCATGCCAAAACGTTCTGAGCCAAATAGAAAAGCCACGCCCTGCTGCGCACCGGATGGCGCTCTTGCGAGCTGCTCGAAGTGCTGGCGTGGCGTCACGGTCGGTGGACCGAAGTCGCGCGGCGTCATGGCCGTGGCGCACAAATGGCTGATGCCCTGCAGAGCCTCGTCAAGGTTTGCCACGATGCGCGCGTTTCTCAGCACGTCGAGCGCGCCACTGGCCCGCTGAATCGTCTCCTCCCGGTTCAGCACGTTGGCCCAGCGCGGCGCCACCAGCACCAGGTCGTCAAAGCCCATGGTTTTCATGGCACGCGCGGTGGCACCGACGTTACCGGCGTGACTTGGATTGATCAGGACAAATCGGGTTTGCATGCGAGCCCGTTAAAATGCATCTATTGTCGCCGGCAAAAAATGGACTGTCATTGCGGGCGTGACCCGCAATCCATGGATGCCGGATCAAGTCCGGCATGACAGCCCCAAAGGGACAGAGCTGAAGATCTGTCCCGCAAAGAAAATATATGTCCCCAAATCTGCATCCCATGATCAACGTCGCCATCAAGGCGGCCCGCGCCGCTGGTGCCATCATCAACCGTGCCGCGCTGGATGTTGAATCGGTCAGGATTTCGCAGAAGCTGGTCAATGATTTCGTGACCGACGTCGACCATGCGTCCGAGAAGATCATCATCGAGACCCTGCTCACGGCCTACCCCGGGCACGGCATCTGGGCCGAGGAATCGGGCCAGGAACACGGCGCCAAGGATTCGGAGTTCGTCTGGATCATCGACCCGCTCGATGGCACCACCAACTTCATCCACGGCTTGCCCATCTATTGCGTCAGCATCGCGCTCGCGGTCAGGGGCAAGGTGGAACAGGCCGTCATCTACGACCCCAGCCGCAACGACCTGTTCACTGCCACCAAGGGGCGCGGCGCCTACATGAACGACCGGCGCCTGCGCGTCTCCAAGCGCATCCGCATGCAGGAATGCCTGATTTCCACAGGCTTCCCGTTCCGACCGACCGACGACTTCAATACCTACCTGCGCATGATGGGCGACGTGATGCAGCGCACCGCCGGCTTGCGCCGACCGGGTGCCGCCGCGCTCGATCTGGCTTATGTCGCAGCCGGTTTCACCGACGGCTTTTTCGAGACCGGATTGCAACCCTGGGACGTCGCGGCCGGTTCCTTGCTGGTCACCGAGGCCGGCGGCCTGGTGGGCAATTTCACCGGAGAATCTGACTTTCTAGAACAGCACGAATGCCTGGCCGGCAACCCGCGCATTTATGGCCAATTGGTGACCCTGCTCGGCAAATACAGCAAGTTTGCCTCGGTTGCCGACAAGACAACCCTGCAAGCGGGTCAGTCGGCGTAAATACCGGCTTTCTGGATGATCGGACCCCACTTGGCGATCTCTGACTCCAGTTGGGTCTTGAGGCCGGCCGGCGTCACCTTGTCCATCGGCACAATGTCACAGCTCAGCTCCGCCATGCGTTGTTTGAACATCGAATCCTGCAGTGCGGCACGCAAAGCCACGTTGATTTTTTCCAGCACCGGTAGCGGTGTGCCTTTGGGTGCATACAGGCCGTGCCAGACCTTGACTTCAAAACCTTTCAAGCCCTGCTCGTCGAGCGTTGGCACGTTGGGCAAAGCGCTCAGGCGCTTGAGCGTCGTCACGCCATAAACTTTGACCCGACCGTCCTTGATCATAGGCACGGTGGTTGTCGTCTGATCACACAACAGGTCAACCTGGCCGCCCAGCAGATCGTTCATGGCCGGGCCTGTACCCTTGTAGGGAACCGTTGTGAGCTCGACGCCAATCTGACTCATGAACAGCAGCCCACATAAATGCGACACCGCGCCCATTCCGGCATTGGCGAGCGAGACCTTGTCCTTGTTGGCCCGCACATAAGCTTCAAGCTCCTTGAAGTTGCTAGTCGGAAAGTCCTTGCGCGCCAACAGCGTCATGGGCACATCAACCACCTGGCCGATGTATTCAAAGTCCTTCAGGGGATCGAACGACAACTTCTTGTAGAGGGCTGGCGCCGTCGACATGCCCAGGTGGTGAATGAAGAGCGTGTAGCCGTTCGGCGCCGCCCTGGCAACCCGGGCGCCCGCGATAGTGCCACCCGCGCCCACGGTGTTTTCCACCAGTACCGTCTGCCCCAGCGACTTGCCCATCGGAACCGCAATCATGCGTGCCACCAGATCGGTCGGTCCGCCAGCGGCAAACGGCACTACCAGGGTCACCGGCTTTTCCGGCCAGTTGGTCTGACCGATGGCCGGTGCAATGGCGCCCAGGCATAGTCCGGCGAATGTTGCTATCAGCCGGGCCTTGAACTTCAGATACATAGGTTCTTCCTCACAACAAGTTGATTTGCAAATCCTACACCTGCCTGCAGACTGCCTTCAAGCATCCTTATTCCGACTTTGCACCAGCGTGCGCTGCGCCAACCGCACCACAGGCCCATCCACCATGCGGCCGTCAAGACTGACAACACCACCGCCCGCGGCCTCGACTGCGGCCAGGACGCGCCGCGCCCAGTCCAGTTCGGCGCCACTGGGAGAAAAAGCCGAATTGACCACTGCAACCTGCAGCGGATGAATGCACAACTTGGCGCCAAAGCCGGCACGTCGGCTGCGCGAAGTGTCCGTCTGCAATTGCATATTGTCTCTTGTGTCGATCGTGACACCATCGATCGAAGTGACAATACCGGCGCGTCGTGCCGCCATGACCACCGCCAGGCGCACCGGCACCAATTCCGCTTCATCGGACCCGCAAGCGAGCCCCAGGTCGGCTTGAAAATCAAGATTCCCAAACGTCAGTCGCAGCACCTGTGGCGCCGATGCCAGCGCATCGACGGCATCCAATCCGGCAAGCGACTCCAACAGCGGCAGCAGGGCGCAACTCGGCCCTAGACTGAGAGCCAAATGCTGAAGAACGACAGCTGAATCGGCCTTGGGCAACATGACCGCTCGCAAACCCTGCGTCACCAGTTCACGCAGAAATTTCAGATCAGCATCCATCCAGGGCGTTGCACTGGCATTCATGCGCACCACCAGCCGGTCGAGGTCGGTCAGCGTGAACTGCTCAAAAGCATCGGCCAAGCGATCACGCGCGCTATTCTTGTCACGCGGCGCCACCGCATCTTCGAGGTCGATGATGATGGCATCGGCGCCGGATTCCAGAGCCTTGGCAAAACGCTCGGGCCGGGTTGCCGGCACAAACAGGAATGAGCGCGCTGCTGCCAGTGTGCCAAACGGCGCGGTTAATGGGGAATTCAAATTACCGGTCATACCCTGCCCTCCAACAGAAAGCCGACGCGCGGCCAGTCGGCTACCGTCCAGAGCGCTGCCAGCGCAGTCTGCATCTGCATTGCGCTCACGCTAGCGCTGAAGGCCGCCAAACGCAAGGCCTTGGCTGTGATTTCATCGCGGCTCAGCGTGTTGCCGGGATCGCCCTTGGGTTCATCGACGCGACCGTGCAGCACGCGGCCATCCGTCGTGCTCACCGTTACCTTGCCGATCCAGCGCTGCGGATACGCCGCATCCACTTCCGCGTCGAGCACCATCTCGACCCGGTCGCGCAGCGCCTGCGTTGCCTCATCGAGAAAATGCTGCTCGAACTCAGCCAGACCGGCATGACCAAAGCGCGCCGCCAGCGCCAGCGTCGTGCCCATGGAAAACTTGCTCTGGTGCACCGTCGTCGGCTTGAGCACCGGCCCGAGCACGTCGATTGCACCCTGGTGCACGTGCGTGACCACGCGATCCAAATCCGGCGGCTTGAGATGATTGATCTGCATCACCTGCAGCAGCGCATCGGCCGCCGGATGGGTGTGGCGACAGCAGGCGTGGTATTTGAACGATGTTTCGCTTGTAGCCCAGCGCGTTCCCAGGCCGTCTGTCAACTTGGCCGGATCGGCATCGCTCGACATGCCCGCGGCCATACCCTGCTGACCTTCGAGAATCTGCGCCGCGCCGGTGAAACCGTCCTTGGCCAGATAGGCTGCCATCAAGCCGGCAGCGGCCGCGTGCGCCGTATGCAACTGCTTGCTGTCGGCAGCCGTGCGCAGAAACTCCCAGAGTCCGGCCGACTGGGTTCCGGCAGAACCAAAGGCGTGCTGCATCCTGAGCGCATCCAGTCCGAGCAGATGCCCCACTGCCGCTGCCGCTGCCAAGGTGCCGGCGGTGCCGGTGGTGTGGAACACCTTGTAGTGCGAGCGTCCCATGAACTCGCCGACGCGGATGCCGACCTCGTAGCCGGCCACTGCTGCCGTCAATAACTGCTCGCCGCTGGCACCGAGCGCCTGCGCCACCGCCAGCGCGGCGGGAAATACCACCGTGGCCGGGTGAAAGACCGAGCCGTTGTGCACATCGTCCTGCTCGACCATGTGCGAAGCTGCGGCGTTGGCCATCGCCGCCAGATAGGGGCTGGTCGATGTCCCGCCATTGATCACCTCCGACGGACCGCCCTGTGGACCCATCGCCAGTGCAAAGCGCGTGATGTTTTGCACCGGCCGGGCATCGCGCCCGGCCACTGCGGATCCGAACCAGTCCACCAGCAAGTCTTCGGCCTTGCGGATCACGGGCGCTGGAATATCGGAAAAGCGCAGGCCGGCGGCAAAGGCGGCGAGTTCAGCGGTCGGGGAATTCATCGCAACGTCTCTTCCAAATCAAGGGAATCAAATCGCACCGGCGGTGCGCAACGCTGCAATGGCGCCAGCATCCTGCCCGAGTTCGCGCAAGATGGCGTCGGTGTGCTGGCCGACCGCCGGGATCGGATCCATGCGGTAGTCGAAGGCGTCGCTGCGCCCCGGCGGCAGCAGCGCCGGAATGTCGCCGGCCGGCGAGCCCACGGCCTGCCAACGCTGGCGCGCCTGTAACTGCGGGTGTGCCCAAAGATCAGCCATGTCGTTCATACGCGCGTTGGCGATCTGCGCCTGGTCCAGGCGCGCAAGCACCTGCTCGGTGCTGAGTTTTGCGAAGGCACCGAGGATGATCGCCTTGAGCGCCTCGCGCTGCTCGTTTCGGCGCGCGTTGCTGGCGAAGCGCGGATCGACGGCCAGCGCGGCATTCTGCAAGACCAGTTCGCAAAATGCCTTCCATTCGCGCTCGTTTTGCAAACCCAGCATCACCGTGCCGCCATCGCCGGCCTGGAACGGACCATAAGGGTAGATGCTGGCGTGCGACGCGCCAGTGCGCGGCGGTGGCGGCGCCCCGTCGAAAGCGTAATACAGCGGATAGCCCATCCACTCGCTCAGCGACTCGAGCATGGAGACATCGATGTGCGAACCCTTGCCGGTCCTGCCGCGCAGCAGCAGGGCCGATAGCACGCCGGTGTAGGCGTACATAGCAGCGGCGATGTCGGCCATCGAGTTGCCGGCCTTACTCGGCGCCTCGGGTGTCCCGGTGACCGACAGCAGGCCGGCCTCGCTCTGGATCAGCAGGTCGTAGGCCTTCTTGTCCCGGTACGGGCCATCTTCGCCGTAGCCGGAAATGTCGCAGACGATCAGACGCGGATGACTTGCTCGGAGCGCCTCGTACGCCAAGCCCATGCGTGCTGCCGCACCCGGTGCCAGGTTCTGCACCAGCACGTCGGCCTTGTTCAGCAACTGCAGCAAGAGGGCCAGCGCAGCAGGCTGCTTCAGGTCCAGCGTCAGGCTTTCCTTGGAGCGATTGGTCCAGACAAAGTGCGAGGCCAGGCCTTTGGCGCGTGTGTCGTAGGCGCGGGCAAAGTCGCCAGTGCCGGGCCGTTCAACTTTGATCACGCGCGCACCCAAATCGGCGAGCTGGCGTGTGCAGAACGGCGCAGCAATGGCATGTTCGAGGGAAACGACGGTGATGCCGTCAATGGGTCTTGGGTTCATCAAAAAGACCTCGGCAGCCCCAGAACATGCTCGGCAATGAACGAATAGATCAGGTTAGTCGAAATCGGCGCCACCTGGTAGAGTCGGGTTTCGCGGAACTTGCGCTCGACGTCGTATTCGTTGGCAAAACCGAAGCCGCCGTGAAACTGGATGCAGGCATTAGCGGCTTCCCAGCTGGCCTTGGCCGCCAGGTATTTGGCCATGTTGGCCTGGGCGCCGCAGGGCTGGCCGGCATCGAACAGTTCGCAGGCTTTATAGCGCATCAGGTTGGCGGCCTCGACCTCGATGTAGGCGTCGGCAATCGGAAACTGCACGCCCTGGTTCTGCCCGATCGGGCGGCCGAAGACGATGCGTTCATTGACGTATTTGGTGACACGGTCCAGGAACCAGTAGCCATCGCCAATGCATTCGGCGGCGATCAGCGTGCGCTCGGCGTTCAGACCATCGAGGATGTACTTGAAGCCCCTGCCCTCCTCGCCGATCAGGTTCTCTTCGGGTATTTCCAGGTTCTCGAAAAACAGTTCATTGGTCTCGTGGTTCACCATGTTCGGAATCGGGCGCACCGTCATGCCGCTTCTTTCCGCTTGGCGCAAATCCACCATGAAGATCGACATGCCTTCGGATTTCTTCTTCACGTCGGCCAGCGCCGTGGTGCGCGCGAGCAGGATCATCCAGTCACTGTGCTGCACGCGCGAGATCCAGACCTTCTGCCCGTTGACCACATAGCGATCGCCGCGCTTCACGGCGGTGGTCTTGATCCTGGTGGTATCGGTGCCGGTGCTGGGCTCGGTCACACCCATCGACTGCAGGCGCCATTCGCCGCTCGCAATTTTTGGCAGGTACAGCGCCTTCTGCGCTGGCGAGCCATGGCGCAAGAGCGTGCCCATGTTGTACATCTGGCCGTGGCACGCGCCCGAGTTGCCGCCACTGCGGTTGATCTCCTCCATGATGACCGATGCCTCGCTCAACCCCAGACCCGAGCCGCCGTACTCCTGCGGAATCAGGGCCGCCAGCCAGCCGGCTCGGGTCAGCGCATCGACAAAAGCCTCGGGGTAGGCGCGCTGCTCGTCAACCTTGCGGTGGTATTCGTCGGGGTATTCGGCGCACAGGGCGCGCACGGCGTCGCGGATGTCCTGGTACTGGTAGTGGTCGCTCTTGATCATGGTGGATGTCTGTTCTTGTCGATCGGTCGCTTCAGGCAAGCTCGGCTGTGCCCTGCATGGTCAACCAACCCTCGTGGTCCTGCGCCCAGAGTTGCACTGTCTTGCCGTCGGCCGAGGGCCGGCCGTTGAGCCGGAAGGGTTGCAGGTCGAAGGTCGGGCGCACGGCCTTGAAGTTGAAGCTTTTGACGAAGGCGTCCGACGTATGGCAGCGCAGCAGATCGACCAGCAAGGTGGCGATCAGCGGCCCGTGCACGATCAGGCCCGGGTAACCCTCGACTTCGGTCACGTAACGCCGGTCGTAGTGGATGCGGTGGCCGTTGAAGGTCAGCGCCGAATAGCGAAACAGCAGCACATCGTCGGGCACGATCTCGCGCTGCCAGGGCGCGCCCTGCTCCGCCGCCACGGGTGGCGTCACGGGGTCACTGGCATGAGCTGCAGCGCGATAGACGATGTCATGCTCTTCCTTCAACGCCAGTCCCTTGCTGTTGTGCACTTCGTGTTTGACAAGCACGAACAGCAGGTCACCGCTGCGTCCCGCTTTGTGCGTGACCGATTCGATGCGTGAAATACGCCGCACCGCATCGCCCACGCGCAGCGGATTCTCTGGTCGCCACTGCAATCGACCACCGGCCCACATGCGCCGCGGCAGCGGTACCGGCGGCAGGAAGCCACCCCGTTTGGGGTGACCATCCGGACCGATCTCGCTTTGCCGGTGTTGCGGCAGGAAGTACAGCCAGTGCCACAAGGGAGGCAGCACGGTCGATCCCAGCACCGGCGCCGCGTCCTCGCGGTCCAGCGTGGCGGACAGGCCGCGCACGGGCGCCGCCGTGATGTCATCACTGAGCGTCTCGGTCTTGCCAACCCAGCTTTGCAGATGGGCCAGCGTGGCCTTGTCGAGGGTTCGGATTTCGTTCTTCATCATCTTCATCAAATGGGACTGGGTTACGATGATGCCTCCATTTTGACCTGACACCATGAAGATACCGCTCATCACCGATGAACTCGAATTGCTGCGTTCGCTGGTCGACCTCGATCAAGGTCCGCAAATCATCGAATTGGGCTGTGGCGCGGCGCAACTGTCACGCAAACTGCTGGAGCGCTTTGCGGCATGCGAAGTCAGCGCGCTCGAAGTGGACGAGCGCCAGCACGCCAAGAACCTGCTCAGCCCCCAGGCGCGCCTACACTTCCTGCAAGCGGGCGCGCAGGCGATTCCATTTGAAGCCGGCCGTTTCCACCTGGCGCTGATGCTCAAATCCTTGCACCACGTGCCTCTGGATCTGCTGGCCCGGGCACTCGACGAGGTACACCGCGTGCTGCGCCCGCAAGGCCTGCTCTACGTTTCAGAGCCGGTATTTGCTGGCACCTACAACGAAATCATGCGCTTGTTTCACGACGAAGAAAAAGTTCGTGCCGCCGCTCTGCGCGCAGTGCAGCAAGCGGTGGCCGGTGGCGCCTGGCAGCAAATATCCGAGGTGTTCTTCGATATGCCGGTGCGTTATCGCGATTTCGCCGACTTCGAGCAGCGCCTGATAGCCGTCACTTACCTCGATCACCGACTCGATGCTGCAACCCTGGCAGCGGTGCGGGCGCGCTTCGAGCAGCACATGACCCCCAACGGCGCTTACTTCGAGCGACCGATGCGGGTCAACCTGCTGCGCAAGATCGAGCCCTAGTCCTTG
>Ga0315271_10002160_pt1 | contig 12264 bp, 7 predicted proteins | sample C3_top_MG_FD_204664 | JGI IMG/M metagenome (GOLD analysis project Ga0315271, IMG submission 204664) | Sediment microbial communities from Yellowstone Lake, YNP, Wyoming, USA - C3_top | ecosystem: Environmental > Aquatic > Freshwater > Lake > Sediment | place: USA: Wyoming | collected 2017-08-01
GCGGCGGCGCCACGCCACTCCCGGACCCGCCGCATCAGGCGCGACGGCCTCTAGGTCACGGCGCCCAGCAGGGCATCGCTCTCGGCGAGCGCCGGTCCCGCCTCCAGCCGCGCGAAGATCTCCCGCGCCGCGGCGAGCGACCCGGCCGCCTCCGCCCGCTTGCCCAGCGCGGCCAGGCAGCGACCGCGGCCGAGCAGGGCGTGCGCCTCCTCATAGGGCACGCGGAAGTCGCCCCAGCGAGTGGCGGCGTGGGCGAAGTGAGCGGCGGCCGCGTCTATCGTGCCGTCATGCTCCTCCAGCAGACCTTGCAGACACGCAACGACGTTGCGCTGCATCGGCAGGATGGAGTCGATGCCGGACGAGAGGCGAGCAGCGAGCGCGACGTCGCCGGCCGCGAGCGCCGTGCGCACCGCCTCGGGCAGGTAGGCCACGTAGTTGGGGCCGCTGCCCGGTCGCGGGCGCGTCTCCCACCCGTCCAGGAGCTCGAGCGCGGTCCCGGCCTGCCCCAGGCTGAAGCGGACGGGCGCCGACGCCAGCAGCGCGTAGGCCGAGATCCACGGGATCTCGCTCTCCAGGCCGCGCTGTTCGAGCCAGGCGACGAACGGCTCAGCAAGAAACGCCTCTCCGCGGCAGACGCGAAGGACCGCCTCCTGCGTGCGCACGATGACGAGGTCCGACCCCGCCTCGCTGCGCTCGAGCTCGGGGATGAGCTCGGCCGCCGTAGAGAGAGCCTCGTCCCACTCGCCGAGCATGCCGAGCGCCTCGACGAGGTTCACGGTCAGACGCCGGGCGGTCTCGGCATCCCACTCCCCCAGCCGGCCCGCCGAGCCCGTGGAGTCACGCGCCGGCGCCGCCTCGAGCGCCTCCAGGCGGAGCCGGCGCGCCGCGTCGAGCCCCTCCGTCAGGGCCTTGGCCGCCGCTGCCGGCCCGCGGTACGACAGGAGCGCGTCGGCCTGGTTGAACGTCAACAGGGACGCCTCGTCCATCCGTCCGCGTTCTCTCGCCAGGCGCAGACCCCGCTCGTAGTCGTCGAGCCCGCCCACATCCCCCATGATGCAGCGGATGCCGCCGCGGTACCCGAGGGACAGGACCGGCTCCGGGAGCCCGAGGCGCTCCGCCAGGCCGATGGCCTCCTCCAGCTTCCCCAGCCCGGCGCGCGGATCGCCGGAGAGCCACAGCGAGCGCCCGAGCTTACCGAGCACCGTGACCGTCTCCGGGCAGGACGGCTCCCTGTCGAGAAGCGCCAGCGCCCCCTCCAACTGGAGCGTGACGCCGGGGTCGCCCAACGCGTAGAGGACGTCGGCGCGGCGGGCGGCGGCGAGCGCCGCCGCCCGCCGGTCGCCGGCCGCGGACAGGCCGACGGCGGACTCGAGCAGCGCCGCCGCGGACTCGCGATAGCGGCCCTCCTGGAAGAGGGCCTCCGCCGAGCGGGACAGCAGCGACGGCCGTCCTGGGTAGTCCGGACCGGCCAGATCGAGCGCCCTGCGATAGTGCCGCGTCGCGGCGCGCACGTCGAGGCCGGTGGCGCGGTCGCCGGAGACGCCCAGATACTCCACCGCCGGCCCGGTCACCGTCGCGGCGAGCTGGACGTCGCCCGCCGCACGAGCCAGCTCGGCGGCGGCGGCGAAGTGCCCGCCGAGCACGTCCGAGAGGTCGCCGCGCGCGCGCCCGCCGACCTTGTCCTGCAGCCAGCGAGCGAAGGCGGCGTGCTTGACCGCGCGCACCCCTCGCGGCACCTCTCCGTAGGCGACCTCCCGCACCATCCAGTGAGCGAACGCGAACTCCATCTCGTCCTCCAGGAGCGGCTGCCGGACGGCGGAGATGAGCTGCCGGCTCTCAAGCTCGAGGAGGCCTCGGTCCAGGAATCCGGAGGGCCCACTGCCCAGAGCGTCCAGCGCGCCGCGCCAGAACGCCAGCCCGATCACCGCCGCGTCGGCCAGCGTGCACTTCGCGGCGGCCGACAGGGCATCGATGCGAGCGGCGATCACCGCCTGCACCGACTGAGGCAGACCGGCAAGATCGAACGCCGCCTCACCGCCGGAGTCCGCGAGAAGGCGCGCGAGCTCCTCGGCGAAGAAGGGGTTGCCCTCTGCCCGCCGGGCGACGAGCTCCACGGCCGAGCCGGCGCGTCCCTCCATCTCCGGGAGCGAGGAGACCAGCGCCCGGGTCTCGGCGTCGGTCAGCCTGTCGAGCCAGATCCTCGTCACCCGGCCGCCGGATGCCGCGAACGCAGGGTGCTGCTCGAACACGGTGGGACGGGCGGTCCCGACCAGCAGCAGAGGCAGGTCGACGCCGTTCACCGCCACGTAGTCGACGAAGGCGAGCAGCGCCTCGTCCGCCCAGTGCAGGTCCTCGAGCACCAGGACCAGCGGCCGGCGGGCGGCGACCTCGTGGAAGAACCGCAACCACGCGGCGTAGTTCTCCTCCGGCACGGCGTCGGGCGCGTCCAGGCCGACGAGCGGGCGCAGGCGTTCGCAGATGCGGCGGTGGTCGGGCCCCTCTTCCACCGCGCGTTCGAGGAGGTCGGCGGCCGTCTGCGGATCATGTGTCTCGAGGATGCCGGCGTGCGCCTGGACGACCTCGCGCAGTGCCCAGAAGGTGCGGTCCTCGCCATAAGGGACGCAGCGCCCGTGCCGCCAGGTGATGAACTCACTGCTCGTGTCCACGAAGGCGAACAGCTCGCGCACGAGCCGCGTCTTGCCGATCCCGGGATGGCCGATGACAAGCGCCACCTGTGGTTTGCGCGCGTCGACGACCTTGCGCAGAAGGCTGATCAGGAAGTCCCGCTCGCTGTCGCGGCCGACCAGCGGCGACAGGCGGCCGCCGGTCGCGTCGCGGCCCAGGCGCGCGACCGGCTGCAGGGCGAGCCATCTCACCAGCGGCCGCGACTTCCCCTTCACCGCGACCGGGGCAAGGCATTCGTAGCGGATGGCCCCTTCCGTCAGCCTGTGGGTGAGCTCGCCCACGACGACGGTGCCCGGCGCCGCCGACGCCTCGAGGCGGGCGGCCGTGTTGATCGCGTCGCCCGCCACGAAGCCGTTGCCCAGGGTCGGGTCCACGTCGTGCGCCACCAGCAGCTCACCGGTCATCACGCCGGCCCGAGCCTGGAAGAGCGCACCGTCGGGCCGGCTCAGCTCGTGGAGCCCCTCCACCAGCCGGATCGCCGCACGCACGGCGCGCTCCGGGTCGTCCTCGTGGACGACAGGGACGCCGAACACGCCGACCACGGCGTCCCCGATGAACTTCTCCACCGACCCGCCGTAGCGCTCGATCACCGCTCGCGCCATCGCGCCGAAGGAGCGCAGGCAGGCGTCAACGTCCTCCGGGTCCGCCTGCTCGCCCATGGCGGTGAAACCGACGAGGTCGCAGAAGAGCGTGGTGACGGTCTTGCGCTCATCCGGGAGGGCGACCGGCTCGGAAAGCCTCGCCCCGCAGGCCGGACAGAACCTCGCTCCGCCCGGAGCACTCGCCGCGCAAGACGGACACTCGCTGGGCGTGGACGCTGTCATCCCCCTCTTCCCCGCATCTGCCGACGTCAGAGCATCTCCAGTTCTCTCAGGCGACGTGACACCATGTCCCCCGCCGCGCTGGCCGCCGGCGCGTGGCCCGTCAGCGCCATGATGAACGGTTCCTTCTCGAGCGAGAAGAGTTGCAGGTCCGTGAGCGCCATCACCGTAGCCGTTCGAGGCGTGTTCTGGATGAGGGCGATCTCGCCGAATCCGTCGCCTCGCCGCAGGACGCTGACCTCCTGACCCTGCTTGGACACGCTGACCTCCCCGGTGGCGATGGCGTAGAAGCAGTCTCCGTCATCGCCCTCTCGGATCACCGTTGTGCCCGCGGCGACCGTGACCGGCTGCAGCGCCCTGGCCAGTCCTTCGAGCTCCGGCGCCGGCAGCGGCGCGAAGATCGGGATCATGCGCAGCAGCTGGATCTCCACCTGTGGCACGTCCGCGGCGTCGTCGATGCTCCGCAGCCGCCGCCACGAGAGCACGACGAGGAAGAGGAGGAGCGCCGCGGTGCCGATCAGCGCCGCCCGCGCGCCGCTCAGGCCGACAAGGAGGGGCACGAAGATCGCCGAGATCGCCAATCCTGCACACATGAGCGACTCGAGCAGGGCGAAGACCTGACCCAGCACTTGAGGAGGCGCCGCGCGTTGCAGCAGGATGCGGCCGGTGACATCGAACACCGACCGGCTCACCCCGGCCGCGGCGATCAGCAGGAACGCGCCGACCACTGTCGGGGCGACGCCGAGGACGCCGAGTGCTATGGCCGCAGTGACGATGCCGGCGACGAGCGCCGGCGCCAACCGGCGGAGGCCCACCAGCGTCGCCGTCACACCGACGCCGATCACTCCTCCCGCACCGAAAGCCGCGTTGAGGTAGCCGGCTCCTGACTCGCCGATCCCGAGCGTGGTGATCGCCAGCACCACATACAAGACGTCCAGAGCGCCCACCAGGATGTACTGCGAGCCGACGACTCCGACAAGCGTGCGCACGGCGGGCACCCGCCACACCGCCACCACGCTCTCGCGCACCTCCGCCGTCAGGGACACGCCGTCGGTGCGCTCGGTCATCGGCGGCGGCCCGGGGACGCCGACGAGGAGAAGCGCGCCGGCGAGCGTGAACCCGGCCAGGACACCGGCCGCCAGCGCCGGACCGCCGACACCGAGGAGCACCCCGGTCAGCGCCGGCGCCAGAAGCACGCTGGCATTCTCCATCCAGCTCGACACCACGTTGCCGGCGGTGAGCTCCTGCGGGGTGCGCACCACCCCGGGCAGCAGGGCGGCCTGCGCCGGGCGAGGGACGGACAGTGCCAGGTTCATGACCGGCGCGACCACGAACACGATCCATCGAGGGGCGTCCAAGGCCATTACCGCGGCGAGCGTCGCCATCGTCCCGCCCATGACCAGCAGCCCCAGAAACAGCACCCTGCCGGCGCGCGCCCTGTCGGTGATGGCCCCGAGGTACGGCGCGACGAAGATGCAGGGCACGAGCTGCACGAGGATGATGATGCTCACGGCCAGCGCGCCGCCGTGGGTGTAGGCCCACACGGTGAGCACCAGCCACACACCCCACTCGGCGCTGTTGAAGGCCAGCCACGCCAGCTCCACGAGGAGCAGCGCGCGGTTGCGGAAGGCCGTCGCAAAGACCCCGGCCGTGCTGCTCAGGCGACTCTCGCCCCCAGACCCCATGCGGTCCCCTTCAGGCGTGGATACCCGTCATCTCCCGGCGCCTGAGCCCCAGCCGCCAGGACCTCGTCCACCCGCCCCGACCCGGCACGAGCTCAGCCCGGCGGCAACAGGCCGATGTCTCGCGAGCGTTGCACTGCGTCGGCGCGCGAGGAGACACCGAGCTTGCGATACAGGTTCTTCACGTGAGACTTGACCGTGTTGCGCGAGACGTAGAGCTGCTCCGCGATCTGCGACTCCGTGTAGTACGTGGGCAGCAGGTCGAGCACTCTGTGCTCGGCGGCCGTGAGCGGCTCCGCGACGCGCGTCCTTTCGACCCCCTGGCGCAGATGCTCGACATGCTGGCGCAGCACGCCGGCATCCGGGTACCGCCCGAGCGCAGCCGAGGCGGCCGCGGCGTGAGCCTCGCCTTCGATGGTGTCGCCTCTCGTCATCGCGACCTCTCCGAGCACGATGTGCGTCAGGAGGGCCATCCACGGATGCGGGACCATGTGCTTGAGGAGCCGGTGCACGTCTGCCGCCGCGGTCTCCACGTCGGCGTGCGGGTCTCGCGCCAGGATCGCGATCCTGGCGAGCAGCATGGGCAGACAGCGGCGGCTGGTGCCGAACCCCAGCTCCGCCAGGCGCGCGGAGGCGCGCGCCTCGTACTCCTCGGCGACCCCCCACTCCTCCTGCTCGACGGCGATGAGGGAGAGGTAGCCCAGCGCGGCCAGCTCGGCGGAGGAGTTGTAGATGGAGCCCTCCCGGGCACCCAGCGCCAAAGGATGGAGCGCCCTCTGCGTGGAACCCGAGAGCCACCGCGCCACCCCGAGGGCCACCTGAGCTTCGGCATGCCAGCCGCTCCCCGGCGTGGCCTCCAGCTTGGCGGCCAGCTCGGCGTCCTTGCACATGCGGATGATGCCGTCCGGCGCCACCGTGGCACGCAGCAGAGCCTGGGAGGACCGGAGCGATGATGCGCCATCTGGTGACGGTTCGTCGGTCATGGGCGCATCACAGGCGACCCGGCCCCAGCGTGCGCCCAACTCGCCGGCGTCCAGGGCGGTGAAGACCCAACCGGCGGCGAGCGTGAGTGCCTTGTCGCTGAGGATCTGCCGGTCGTCGAACGAGAGCAGCCAGCGACGTACCGTCTCGGCCTGGCCCCTGTCCCAGAGTATCGGCCAGGACGAGGCCACGATCGTCGCCGCGGCGGCCACGTCGCCGCCCGCCAGCAGGTGGTAGACCGCGCCATCGGAGTCGTCTTGTCGCGCGCACCACTCGCCGGCGAGGCAGTGCAGCCGCCGCGGCTCCCCTGGGTGGCGTCGCTCCAGCTCCGCCGCCATGGCTTCGGCGAAGAGATGGTGATACCGATAGTGCAGACCTTCGTCGCCGAGGGGAGTGAGGAAGAGCTCCTCATGCGCGGCTCTCCGGAGGAGGTCTCCGGCGTCGTCCCGCTCGGTCACGATCACGCACGACGCCGGCGTGGGTTGACGCAGGACCGACGTCCGCATGAGGAACTCCTGGATCTCCGCCGGCTGCCGTTCGACGACCTCGGAGGTCACATAGGCGGCGATGTCCCCGTTCCCGCCGGCGAGTCGAGGGAGCCACTCCTCCTTCGACTGATCTGCGGCGGAGATGCAGGCGAAGCGCAGCCCGGCCGCCCACCCCTCGGTGGCCGTGAGCAGCGCCTCCACCACATCGGGCTCGGGGTCGCAGCTGCCGATGAGCCGGACCAGATCGGCCGTCTCGGCCTCGTCGAAGGCAAGGTCCGCCATGCGGAACGCGGCCAGTTCGCCGGCGGCGCGCAGACGGGCGAGCGGCAGCTCCGGGTCTGCTCTGCTGCCGACCGCCAACTGCGCTCCGGCCGGCAGATGACGGAGCACGAAGTCGACCACGCCCCAGGCGCGCTTGCTGGCGATGACCTGGGCGTCGTCCAGCACAAGCACGAACGATCCCGCCTCAGCCAGCGCCCCTGCGAGCATCGGCAAGATGCGCTCGCGGACCGGCGGCACCGTGAGGTCGAGCAGATCCACGACGCCCGCGTCGACCGGCGCCACGGTACCGAGCGCTTCCGCCAGCTCACGGAGAAGGACCACAAGGTCGTCGTCGGCCGGCTCGAGGCGGAGCCAGACGAATGGCCGCGGGTCGTCGTCGGCCCACTGGCGCAGCGCCATCGTCTTGCCGGACCCGGCAGGGGCGCAGAACAGGACCAGCGGCTCGTGGTGGGCGGCCAGCCGCTCGAGCAGAGCGGTTCGCGGGACGAGGTCCACGTGGACGGGAGGGAGGCGGAAGTTCGCCGACGCGGCGGCAGTCGGCGACCTCGCGCGCCAGCGGCTGCCCTCGAGTCTGGGCGTGCCGTCGATCGACCCCGTGCGTGCAGTCACTTCCCCCTCCCGCAGTGACGGCGAATCGCTCTCGATTCTACGCCCGTCACCACGCGGTGACCAGAGGCACGGACGGTTGGCGACCGGACCGCGCGAAACGACGGTTCGTCTGGTTGGTCCCTGGAGAACACCAGGCCATGATCGGGTCCGTCCCTCTTCTCGGAACGAGCTGAGGGCAGCCTGGCTGGCCGGCGAAGAGGACCCTGCCCCTACAGGGAGCTTCCTCACACGTGCACAGGGCGCGCGGCTGGACCGCGAACACCTGCGCATGTGCGCATTCGGCGCAGACGAAGAGCCGGGAGGGCACGGCGGGAGGCTCCCGGACGAGCCGCGTCATCGACACGGCCCCGCTCGTGGTCGTCGGCATGGCCCCTCCTTGTCGCGGTGCAGGGTCTCTCGCGTGCACCATATCGAGGCGCGAGAGGCCCGGCCTCACCCTCTTGGGGTGGTCTCGTCGACACGGCCTGAAGAAGCAGCGCCACCCTTGCGGGATGGTAGCGGGCAAGGAATAGGATGAGGCCGTCCACGGGGCCAGCAGCGGGGGTGACGCACATGGGGACCGACCGACCGCCTCTTCTCACGTTCGACCCGGAGCGCCTGCGCGAGATCGGCCACCGGACGATCGACACGCTCGTGGACGAGATGACCAGATGCGCCGCGGACCCGGTGGTCAGAGACTCGTCGCCGGAGGACATGCGGCGGCGGCTCCAAGGGCCGCCGCCGGATGAGAGCCGGACGTACGAGGATGTCCTGGCGCGGGTCCTGACCGACGTGACCCCCTATCGCGGCAGGCCGGACGCCCCCGGCTACCTCGCCTTCATCCCGGGGTTCACCACCTGGCCGAGCGCCATGGGCGACCTCATCGCGAGCGCGCTCAACCTGGACAGCTGCTGGTGGGCGGGCGGGGCCGGGATGGCTCAGCTGGAGCTCACCGTGCTGGGCTGGTTCGCCGAGTGGATCGGCTATCCGGCGAACGCCTCGGGCGTGCTCGTGAGCGGAGGGTCGGCGGCCAATCTGACCGCGCTCGCCTGCGCGCGAGAGCGGCTGGCCGGCGCGATGCGCGACGACCTCGTCGTGTACCTCTCGGCCCAGAGCCACTCATCGGTGGCCAGGGCCGCCCGCGCGCTCGGCTTCCGCCCCGAGCGCGTCCGCGTCATCCCGGTCGACCGCGAGTTCCGGATGCGCGTCGACGCCCTCGAGCGGACCCTCACCGCAGACCGCTCCGCAGGACTTCGACCGCTCGTCGTGTGCGCCAACGCCGGGACCACCAACACCGGCGCCATCGACCCACTGCCCGGACTGGCGGCGCTGTGCGCCGAGCGCGGCTGCTGGCTGCACGTCGATGCCGCCTACGGCGGATTCGCCGTCCTGGCGGAGCGCGGCCGGGCGGCGCTCGCGGGCATCGAGCTCGCAGACTCGGTCACGCTCGATCCGCACAAGTGGCTGTTCCAGCCCTTCGAGTGTGGCGCGCTCCTCGTGCGCGATCCCGACGGTCTGCGGCGGTCGTTCGAGATCCTCCCGGACTACCTGCGGGACGTCTCGGCCGGCGGCAACGTGAACTTCTCGGACCGAGGCTTGCAGCTCAGCCGCATGTGCCGGGCGCTCAAGGTGTGGATGTCCGTCCAGACGTTCGGGGTCACGGCCTTCAGGGCCGCGGTGGACCAGGCGCTCGACCTGGCAAGTGAGGCGGCGGAGAGAGTGCAGGCGAGCGAGGAGCTCGAGCTCCTGGCGCCGGTCGAGCTCAGCGTGGTCGCGCTGCGCCGACGGCCGGCGGGCGTGACGGAGGAGCGCCGCATCGACGATCTGAACGCGGCGCTCGTCGGCGCGGTCGAGCGGTCGGGCGACGTCTACATCTCCTCGACGCGACTCTTCGGCCGTCAGGCTCTCAGGCTCTGCGTGCTGAACCCGACGACGACTGCCGAGCACGTGCACAAGGCGCTCGACATCATCGAGCAGACGCCGCCCGGCGAGCTGGCGCCGCAGCAGTTCGCCCCGCCGCAGCGACATCCGGACGTGCAGGCCGGCTGGCTCACGCGGCCGTCGGTGTCGGCCGACGACCTGGCCTGGGTGCCGCTCTTCTCAACCATGGACCCCGCCGACGTCGCTTCGCTCCTGGACCGCGCCACGGAGCGCCGGCTGCAGGCCGGCGACCTGCTGATCGAGCAGTGGGACACGACCCGCGACGTCTACATCATCCTGGACGGCTCGTGCCGGGTGCGAGACGGAGAACGCGTGATAGCGACGGTCGGCCCAGGCGACTTCACCGGCGAGATGGCGGCCATCGATTGGGGCGCCGGCTTCGGCACGCTCCGCGCCGCGGAGGTCCAGGCGGAGACGCCGTGCCGCGTGCTCGAGCTGACGCCGGAACTCCTGAGAGATGTCCTCAGTCGCTCGGTCCAGGCCCGGGAACTCGTCGAGCGTACGGCGCGGACCCGGCTCGCACTCATGGCCACGACCTAGAGCGAATCACCCCGATGGGGTGAGGCCGCGCACATGGCGCCTCGCTAGAGTCTCCACGACCGGGAACCCGGACGAAGGAGGCGGCCTTGGGACTCAGCGGGCCCGTCAGGATGATCGCGAGCTCGGCGCAGCGCGTCCGGCACGTCTGCGAGGACTGCGTGCACGCCGACAACTGCGCCCTCGAGCCAGGCCTCATCTGCACCGAATCGGCAGCCCCGTACTTCTCGCGAGAGCTCTTCATCTGGCAGGCCGCCTGCGACCGCCACGTTGCGGCCAACGGCGGCGACCTGAGTCTGCACGTCTATCCCTGAAGGAGGAGGCCCGATGCTCCCCCTGCACGCCATGCGTCTGCAGAACCCGGAACTCGTGCTGCCGGAGTTCAAGCCGGGACGGGTGAGGGCCGGCGACACGCCCCTCCACCGTGGCTGGTTGCCGGTGCTGGCTCGTGTGCCGCTCTTCGCGACGCTCCCGCAGAGGCACCTCCGCCGTATCGCAGACCTCGCCGAGCTGCGCCGCTTCAAGCAGGGCACGCGGATGGTCCGCGCAGGCGCGCGGGGAGACGCGTTCTACATCCTTCTCGACGGAAGCGCCCTGGTGACCACCCCCGCGGGCCACACGCGGCCGCTGCACGAGGGAGATCACTTCGGAGAGCTGGCCCTTCTGGACGGTGCGCCGCGAGCGGCCACGGTGGCGGCAAGCACCGCCGTCGCGGCGGCGCGGATCGAGCGCTCGGCGTTCCTCGGCCTGCTCGAGGAGGAGCCGGCGATCTGGGCCGGCCTCGCCCAAGGTCTCGTGAAGATCGTGCGCGATCTGCAGCAGGCATAGCGCACGACGCACGACCTCGAGATGTGCGGAGACGGACGCTCCCTGCGACGCCGAGCAAGGTCGCGGCGAGCGTCCGTCAGTCTTGCCCGGGGCCTCCGCTGAGGCCCGCTCCAGCGGAAGGCGCCTCCGGAGCGGCGATCGACTGCAGGATCGACCTGCCGTCCGCCTGCAGCGGCGGAGAGATCCGGAGCGCGTCGCACACCGTCGGCGCGACGTCCATGAGGGAGAAGGGTTCCGCGATGACGGTCGCCGGCTTGATCCCCGGGCCCGAGAACAGGCAGAGGGAGCGCATGCCCCAGGCGCCCTCGTCGCGAGTGTCCTGGGGCAGGATCTGCCCGTGCTCGTCGGCGAACTCCTCGTGGACGGCGTAGACGACGTCGCCCACGCCGTCTCCGAACAGCCCGAGACCCACGGCCTCCTCGGCCGGGACGACCAGGCTGAACGGGCACACTCCAGCGTCTGGATCGAGGTAGTCGAGCAGCGCCCGGATAGCCCGCTGACGGACTCCCTCGAAGTCGGCCGCTGAGACCACACCGCCGGGGTCGCGGCCGGCGAGGTTCACGCGTACGTAGCAACTCCCCTGCGGAGACGCCAGCGTCCGCGTCCAGTCGATGGCCGCCGGGACGGCAGCGTCGCCGGCCTGTTCGGCGAGGAGGCCGGCCCCCGCCAGGAGGCGGCGCAGCGGCACGCGCGCGCCGCCCGGCTTGGCGCCGTGGTCGGAGACGAGGGCGACCAGCGCAGGGGCTTCGGCGGCCTCGAGCAGCAGCCCGACCGCTTCGTCCAGCTGGCGGTAGACGGCGCGCTCGGCCGCTTCGTAGCGCCGGCGCTCCGCAGCATCCGGCGTCGCGCGCTCGTCGAGCTTGGCCGAGCACAGGTGGTAGAAGGAGTCGATGGCGTGGAAGTGCACGCAGAACAGGCGCCACGGGCGCTCGCGCATCAGAGACGCGCAGACGTCCGCCAGCCAGGCGGTCGCCATGCCCGTGAGGTCGACGAAGGTGTCGAGGTCGATGCAGCCGAGCCCGAGGGAGTCCCAGCCGACGCCGGGCGTGGGCAGGCCGGCGAAGCCGCTCGTGTCCCCGACCGCGCCCGCGGGCTGCTCCAGCCAGCTCGCTCGACAGATGTCGGTGACGTAGAGGCGAAAGAGGCCGGTGGCCGGGTCGAGGTCCTGAAGCTTGAGCCGGAACAGGGCGTCGACCGTCTCGCCATCAACGACGAGGGGCAGCTCGAGCCGGCCGCTCCACTCGCCGGCGGCGAGTTCGGCGAGCGGTGCGCCGGCGCTGGGCAAGGAGAAGCGCACCGCCGGCCCGGCGCTTCCAGCGACCACGCGGCAGACGAGAGTGACGCCCTGGAGCACGTCGTCGTAGGCATCTCTAAGGCTCAGCTTGAGGTAGAAGGTTCTCCCGGAAGGGGGCAGGCTCACCGGCGTCGCCC
>Ga0315271_10002161_pt1 | contig 12263 bp, 9 predicted proteins | sample C3_top_MG_FD_204664 | JGI IMG/M metagenome (GOLD analysis project Ga0315271, IMG submission 204664) | Sediment microbial communities from Yellowstone Lake, YNP, Wyoming, USA - C3_top | ecosystem: Environmental > Aquatic > Freshwater > Lake > Sediment | place: USA: Wyoming | collected 2017-08-01
CTGGCGGCGCGCCGACGTCGTCGCCGCACTCACGTCGTGGGGCGTCATGGTGCCCGTGGCCATGGCCTATGCGGCCCTCGCGGGCGTGCCTCCCCAGTACGGGCTGATCACGGCGTTCGCCGCGCTCGCCGCCTACGCGATCTTCGGCACGAGCCGCCACATCAAGGTCACCACCAGCTCGACGATGGCGATCATGTCCGCCTCGGTCGTCGCTCCACTCGCGGGCGGGGACCCTGATCGATACCTCGCGCTCACCGCCGGCCTCGCGCTCGTCGTAGGGGCGATCCTCCTGGCGGCCGGCCTCATCCGCCTTGGCTTCATCGCCGACTTCCTGGCCAAGTCCGTCGTGACCGGGTTCATCTTCGGCCTCGCGATCACGATCATCATCGGCCAGCTGCCGAAGCTTCTCGGCGTGCCCGGCGGTGGTGACGGCACGATCGAGCAGGTGCAGGTGCTGATCGGCAACCTGCCCGACACGAACCCGTGGACCCTCGCGGTCGGGGCCGGCTCGCTGGCCCTGATCCTCGTGCTGCGGCGGATCTCCCGGAAGATCCCGGGGCCGCTCGTCGCGCTCGTGCTGGGCATCATCGCCGTGGAGGCGTTCGACCTCAAGGTCCACGACGTCAGCGTCGTCGGCGAGATCCAGACCGGGATCCCGATCCCGGGGCTCCCGAACATCTCTCTCCTCGACCTCCCGTTCCTCGCGGCGGGCGCGGCGGGCGTCGTCTTCCTCGCCGTCGGGGAATCGCTCGGAGCCGGGCGAGCCTTCGCGTCGCGGCACAAGTACGAGATCGACGCCGACCAGGAGCTCGTCGCCCTTGGCGCGGCCAACCTGTCGTCGGGACTGTTCGGCGGCTTCACGGTCGATGCCAGCCTGTCCCAGTCGGCCACGGCCGAGTCGGCGGGCACCCGCTCGCAGCTCTCCTCGATCGTCACGGCGGCGCTCATCTTCGCGACGGCCGTGCTGCTGGCTCCCCTGTTCAAGAACCTGCCGAACGCCGTGCTCGGCGCGATCGTCATCGCCGCGGTCCTGGGCCTCATGGACGTGGCCGAGCTGCGCCGCTATGCAGCCACCCGGAGGACGGACTTCATCCTGGCGATCGTGGCCCTCGTGGCGGTCGTGACCACGACGGTCCTGGTCGGCCTGATGGTCGCCGTGCTGCTCTCGCTGATGCTCGTTCTGTACCGGGCAAGCCGGCCGTACGTAGCCCGGCTCGGGAAGCTCAGCGGGGAGCGCGCGACGTTCGTCGACCTGGAGCGCCACCCCGAGGCCGAGGCGATCCCCGGGCTCCTGATGCTGCGCATCGACGCCCCGCTCTACTTCTTCAACGTCAACGTCGCCCGGAGCGCCATCCTCGAGGCCGTCGCCGGCAGCGACCCAGGCCCGTCGGCGATCCTGCTCGACATCGGCGCGTCGGCGGACTTCGACGTGACCACGGCGGACATCGTCGGGCAGCTGATCGGCGAGCTGCACGAGCGGTCGATCGAGGTGCTCCTCGCCCAGGTGAAGGGCCCGGTCCGCGATCGGATGCGGAAGATGGGCATGATGGAGATGGTCGGCGAGGAGCGCGTCTACCTCTCGGTGGCCGCCGCGGTCGAGGACTTTCGCCAGCGCGCCACGTCAGCGGCCGCTCCGGGCTGACGCCCCGGGAGGGCAGGGGCGCGCGACCGCGGCTCAGGCGTGCCGGGAGCGCGCCCGCTCGCGACGCAGGATGAACAGGCTGATGACCGCCACCCAGGCCGGCAGCACCAGGATGAACCAGTCCCAGAACGTCACCGCCACGAGCAGGACGACCCCGACCAGGTAGCCGGTCCAGGCGACCCACCTGGGGAACGCCCGGCTTCGGAGCCCGATGGTGGCCGTCGCGATGAGGAAGACCCCGCCGGCGCGCGTGGAAAACGCAAACAGGAGGGTGTACGCGAGGGTTCGTGTGGCACCGACCAGGGCCGCCGAGGGGGCGTCCTGGCCCAGGTAGCGGACCCCGACCACGATCATGCTCGCGACGGCGGCGGCGGCGAACAGCATCGCGACGAAGAGCAGGCCGGCACCGAAGAAGACGGTCGCGAAGAAGCGGTCCTCGCGTTCGCCGATCTGGTCACGAACGACCGCCACGAACCACAGGAACATGATCCCGGCGAACGGCGCCAGGTAGAGCCCGCCGATCACGACGGTCGTGTCCTCGCCGCTCGCGAACAGCTGGACCAGCTCCGCGTCGTCGGCGGTCGCGAGGGGCGAGCTCCGGAGCAGGAGCAGCGCCGCCGTGAACAGCACGGCGAACAAGAGCCCTGCGATGCTTGCGGCCCACGGGGCGCGGAGCTGGCGGCCGGCCTCGTCGAGGACCGTCACTGTCGCGTCGCGCTCCGGCGCGTCGGCGCCCGGCTGGATCGCCCCCTCTTCCGCGTGCTCACTCATGACACACCTCGTCGAACCGCGTTCGATGTCCCGCAGCCCGGATCATGCGCTCCCGAGGAACGTGCCCGCTCGTCCTGGGCGGGTGCCGCTCGTCAGCCTCCACGAGACGTCTACGTGAGTCAGACGTCGAGCAGAGCGTCGGCCCCACGCGTCTCATCCCGTTGAGGCGATGCCGGCGGCGGCCGACGAGGCTAGCATGAGCAATGCTTGGCCGCCGCCGTGGGGCTGTCGTGTCCTCCTCGGCCAGATCGAGCCGCCCATCCCCAGGACCGGCGCACGCAGCGAGGGATCACGTCATGGCTGAGGAACGGAGCGACGTCCTCGTCGCCGGCTACCCGAGCGTCGAGGCGGCGAACGCGGATTTCGACGGTCTCATCGCCGCCGTGAAGGCGAAGACGGTCCGGATCGAGGCCGCCATCCTTGTCAGCAAGGACGCCGACGGCAACGTCGTCGTGCAGCAGACCGGCGACAACCTCGGCCGAAAGGGCCTCGGCTACGGCGGCGGGGTCGGCTTCCTCGTCGGACTCGCGGCGCCGCCGCTCCTGGCCGCGACCGTCGTCGGCGCGGCGGCCGGCGGGATCATGGGGCGGTTCGCCAACAAGCGCCTCGAGACGGGTATCCACGACAAGATCGGCGAGGCCCTCCCACCCGGGCGAGCCGCGATCATCGCGACCTACGACGAGGACCAGAACCTCGGCGTCCAGCAGGTGCTGCCCCAGGCGCTGGCCCGGTCTGTCGTTCACACGCACGCGTCCGGCGTCGGCGCCCTCAAGGGCTCGCTCGCAGAGGCGATGGGGAAGTTCTCCCAGGACCGCTCGGTGCTGCCGATCCCCGACCGCACGTTCGGCGGCGCGATCGGACGGACGATGGACACGTCGGTTGGCGACTGGTCGATGATCCCCGGTCCCAAGGCGCCCGACGGGGCCCCGAACGTCCTGGTCGTCCTCATCGACGACGCCGGCTTCGGCGGCCCGGAGACCTTCGGCGGCGAGATCCGCACCCCGGCGCTGACCCGCGTCCAGCAGATGGGCCTCACCTTCAACCGCTTCCACGTGACGGCCGTCTGCTCGCCGACGCGCGCTGCCATGCTCACGGGGCGCAACCACCACCGGGTGGGCATGGGCGGGATCGCGGAGTTCCCCGGCCCCTTCCCCGGCTACACGGGGACGCGGCCGCGGAGCTGCACGGCCCTGCCGCGGATCCTCAAGGAGAACGGGTACATCACGGGCGGCTTCGGCAAGTGGCACATGACGCCCGGCCGCGAGATGGGGCCTGCGGGGCCGTTCGAGCACTGGCCGCAGGCGTGGGGGTTCGACCACTGGTGGGGCTTCCTGACCGGGGCGGCCGGCCAGTACGACCCGATCATTACCCAGGACAACTCGGTCCTCGGCGTGCCGGACGGCAAGGACGGGAAGCTCTACTACTTCCCCGACGACATCACCGACAAGTCGGTCGAATGGCTCCACGCGGTGCGCGCCCACGACGCTCACAAGCCGTTCTTCATGTACTACTCGACCGGTGCGACGCACGCACCGCACCACGTCGCCAAGGAGTGGGCCGACAAGTACAAGGGCAAGTTCGACGACGGCTGGGACGCCTATCGCGAGCGGACGCTCGAGCGCCAGAAGAAGCTGGGGATCGTCCCGCCGGACACCGACCTGGCACCCCGGCCCGACCCGTACCCTGCGTGGGACACCCTGGGCGACGCCGAGAAGAAGCTCTACGCTCGCCAGATGGAGGTGTTCGCCGGCTTTTCGGAGAACACCGACTGGAACGTCGGTCGCCTGCTCGACGCGGTCGAGGAGATGGGCGAGCTCGACAACACGCTGATCCTCTACATCTGGGGCGACAACGGCGCCTCAATGGAGGGGACGATCACCGGCTCGTTCAACGAGACGACGTTCTTCAACGGCCTCGTTCTCGACGCCGAGCAGCAGCTGGCGCTCATCGAGAAGTTCGGCGGCCTCGAGGGGCTCGGCGGCTTCCACAGCGCCCCGCACTTCGCGGCGGCCTGGGCGCACGCCCAGAACACGCCGTTCCAGTGGGGCAAGCAGATGGCGAGCCACCTCGGCGGCGCGCGCGACCCGATGGTCATCGCGTGGCCGGGCCACATCAAGAGCGGGGGCGACCTGCGGACGCAGTTCACCCACGTCATCGACATCGCCCCGACGATCCTCGACCTGGTCGGCATCCCCGAACCCAAGGTGGTGGACGGGATCGAGCAGGAGCCGATGGACGGCACACCGTTCGCGTACACGTTCGATGACCCGGCCGCCGGTGAGCGGCACACGGTCCAGTACTTCGAGATGTATGGCAGCCGCGCCATCTACAAGGACGGCTGGTGGGCCTGCGCCCGGCTGGACAAGCTGCCGTGGGACTTCTCGCCCGCGACGCTTGCGCGGTTCAAGCCAGGCACGTACGACCCCGACCGGGACGCCTGGGAGCTCTACTACCTGCCGGACGACTTCTCACAGGCCCACGATCTCGCGGCCGAGCGGCCGGAGAAGCTTGCCGAGCTGCGGGAGCTCTTCTGGCAGGAGGCCGAGCGCAACCGGGCGCTGCCGCTCCTCGGCGGCATGGCCGTCTTCTTCGGCATCCTGCCACCGATGCCCATGAACACGCGCCACACTTTCGCGGGCGACGTCCAGAACGTCTCGACCACGGTGATCCCGCGGATCTACGGGCGTTCGTACGCCATCGAGGCCGACATCCACGTCCCCGAGGGCGGCGCCGAGGGCGTCCTGTGCGCCTTTGCCGACTTCATCGGCGGGTTCTCGCTGTGGGTGGACGAGCGCTGTCACCTCGTCCACACGTACCAGTTCCTCGGTGTGGAGACCTACAAGCAGGTCTCGACCGAGCCGATCCCGACCGGGGATGTCACCGTCAAGATGCTCTTTGAGATCGACGAGCCCAAGCCGGGGGCGGGCGGCAGCGTGACCCTGTGGGCCAACGACAGGCAGATTGGCGAGGGCCGCCTCGACCACACTTGCTCGATGCTCTTCACCACGTACGCCGGTATGGACATGGGCCGCGACAATGGTGGCGTAGTGGACGACGCCTACGAGGACAAGGCCCCGTACGCGTTCACCGGCACGCTCCGGAATGTCGTCTTCGACCTGAAGCCCCTGAGCCTGGAGGCCGAGCAAGCCCTCCACCGGGCGGCCCAGACCGCGGGCGTCGGCGCCGGCGCCGGCGGCTAGGAAGTCGGCTCGATCGGGAGTGCACGCAGGTCTCCCTTTGGGTGGCCCGTGCCAGCATAGGAGGAGCCATGACTGAGAGATCGATCGACGAGCTGGGGCCCGTCGACTACCTGGTGGTCGAGTTCCCGGAAGGGCACCAGAACTTCACCGGCGAGGCAGCCGAGGAGCTACTCCGGCTCCATGACTCCGGGATGATCCGGGTCATGGACCTGATCTTCATCGGCAAGGGCACCGACGGGACCATCATGGCCCAGGAGCTGGGCGACCTCGACGACATGGGCGAGCTCGCCCGGCTCGAAACGGAGCTGGCCGAGACCCTGGCGGAGGCTGACGTCCTCAAGTTCGGCGAGGTCATGGCGCCGGGCTCCCTGGGCGCCGTACTCGTCTACGAGAACCTGTGGGCCGCGAAGTTCGGGTCCGCCCTCCGCCATGCCGGCGGCCAGCTGATCGCCAACGGGCGGATCCCCGTCCAGGCCATCATCGCCGCGATCGAGGCCGACGAGGCCCTCGCGGGAGGAGGAAACTGACATGCCGCTCCGACCTTCCCGAGTTGCCAGGGCCGCGGTCGTCACCGCCGCCGTCAAGCCCGGCCCGTCGCCGGTCGCCAAGGCCGCCGTCGTCGGCGCCGCCGTCAGGCCCGGCCCGTCGCCGGTCGCCAAGGCCGCCGTCGTCGGCGCCGCCGTCACGCCAGGCCGCCGCCGGTTCTAGCAGCCTCCGACGGCTGCAGGTGGCGCGCCGACAGCGCCCCGCGCACACAACTATCACGGCAGCGCCGGCCCATCGGCGCCCAGCAACCACCACACGGAGGGACACACTCACATGAAGAACCCACCCATCCTCATCTCGGTCATCGGCTTCTTCGCCGCGCTGGCCGGCTTCGCCTGGCTCCTCCTCGGCCTGCGGATCCTCGGTTTCGACTGGTTCACCGTCCTCGGCGACGTCGGCCAGTTCGAGCAGTCCGGCCTCTGGGGCTGGCTCGCGATCGGGGCCGGGATCCTCTGGATCCTCGTCGCGGTCGGCCTGTGGGCGCTGCAGCCGTGGGCCTGGCTGTTCGCCATGATCGTCGCCGGGATCAGCCTCTTCGAGGCATTCCTCTGGATGCTCGAGTACCCGGGCTCCGGCCTCGGGCTCGGCATGTCGATCATGCCCCTGCTCATCATCCTGTACCTCAACGGCAGCGCCGTGAAGGCCGCGTTCGGCATGAAGGACCCGCCTCCGGCCGCCTGACCCCAGGTCTTCAGCCGAGGCATCGAGGGCGCACTCCGACGAGTGCGCCCTCTGCTGTTTCCGCCACCGTGATCTCCTCCCCCAGGCCCGCCCCGCCGGCGTTTCACCTGCTCGCGAAGCCGACCGGCGCGACCTGCAACCTCGACTGCGCGTACTGCTTCTTCCTCTCGAAGGAGATGCTGTATCCCGGCAGCCGCTTCCGGATGGCCGACGAGCTGCTGGAGCAGTACATCCGCCAGCTCATCGAGGCGCAGCGGATCCCGTTCGTGTCCATCGCCTGGCAGGGCGGCGAGCCCACGATGTTGGGCGTCGACTTCTTCCGGCGCGCGACCGCCTACGTGGAGAAGCACCGCCGGCCCGGGATGACGGTCGAGTACACGATCCAGACGAACGGGACGCTCATCGACGACGGGCTGGCAGCGTTCTTCAAGGAGCACGACTATCTCGTCGGGATCAGCATCGATGGGCCTCCGGAAATGCACGACGCGTACCGGGTGGACCGGGGTGGCGCGCCGACCTTCGATCGGGTGCAGCGCGGGCTGGAGCGGCTGCAGGCGCACGGTGTCCAGTACAACGTGCTGACCACGATCCACGGTGCCAACGCGGACCATCCGGTCGAGGTTTACCGATTTCTCCGCGACGAGTGCGGCGCCCGCTTCATGCAGTTCATCCCCATCATCGAGCGGCTGCCCGCGCCCCGGATCGACGTGCCCCTCGCCGAGCTCGGCTTGGCGCCGGGCCAGGCCCAGGCCGCGCCGTGGCGGTCGTGGCGCGATCGGCCGCTGTATCGCCAGGAGGGGAGCTTGGTCACCGATCGGTCAGTCACGGCCGACCAATACGGCGCGTTCCTCATAGGCGTCTTCGAGGAATGGGTCCGCCGGGACATCGGCGAGGTCTACGTCCAGATGTTCGACGTCGCGCTGGCCAACTGGCACGGCGAGCCGCCCACGCTGTGCATCCATTCGGAGACATGCGGCACCGCGCTTGCGCTGGAGCACAACGGCGACCTCTACTCGTGCGACCACTTCGTCGAGGAGAAGTACAGGCTCGGCAACATCACCGAGACGCCGATGGCGGAGCTCGTGGCGTCCGAACAACAGCGCCGGTTCGGGCTCGACAAGCGCGACAGCCTGCCCCGCTATTGCCGGGAGTGCGACGTGCGCTTCGCCTGTCACGGCGGCTGCCCCAAGGATCGCTTCATCGAGACGCCCGAGGGCGAGCCCGGGCTCAATTACCTGTGCGCCGGGTACAAGGCCTTCTTCGGCCACGTAGACCGGCCGATGCGGATGATGTCCGAGCTCCTCCGGATGGGACGCGCGCCCTCCGAGCTGGTCAGGTGGTACGCGGCGCAGGATGCGCGCGCCGATGGTCCCGGCGACGCTACGCTTCGGGGTGGAGGAGGCGCGACGTGATCAATCCGCTCGTCTTCATCGCCCTGGCCGTCCTGGCCTACGCCCTGCTTTCGAAGCGGCTGGCCTCGACGATCATCACCGCGCCCATCTTCTTTGCCGGTATCGGTTTCGTGGCCGGTCCGATGTTCGGCGTCGTTGCCCTTCGGGCGAACGACCAGGTCCTAATCCTCCTCCTGGAAGCGGCCCTGGTCATGGTCCTCTTCGCGGACGCGTCCGGGCTCGACGTCCGGCGCTGGACGAAGGAGCCCAGCCTCTCGGGGCGCCTCCTGGGCATCGGGCTTCCGCTCACGATGGTGGCGGGCGCGGTAGTTGCGGCGGTCGTCTTCGCCGGCGTCGAGCTATGGCAGGCCGCCCTGATCGGCGTGATGCTCGCCCCCACGGACGCCGCCCTCGGGCAGGCCGTCGTGGCCAACCCGAGGGTGCCCGGTGTCATCCGGAACGCCCTCAACGTGGAGAGCGGCCTCAACGACGGCCTCGTGCTGCCCTTCGTCACGATCCTCATCACGGTGGGCCTCGTGGCCGGCGGCGCCGAGTCCGAGTCGAGCGCCGCGCAGATCCTCCTCCTTGCCCTCGGCGGCTCGACGGTGATCGGCCTGGTGGCCGGGCTCGGGGGCGGGTGGCTGATCCGGGTCGCTGCGGAGCGGGACCTCGCGGCCGGCCGCTGGCAGTCGATCGCCCTCGTGGCGCTCGCGGTGGGCACGTTCATCGTGGCGGACCAGGTCGAGGCGAGCGGCTTCCTTGCCGTCTGGGTCGCCGGCCTCTCTGCGGGAGCGCTTGTCCGGGGCCATATTGCCGACGACGCCTTCCACCTCTCGGAGGAGGCCGCGGACGCGCTGGCCGCAGTCGGGTTCCTGCTCCTCGGGGCGGTGCTGCTCGGACCCGTCCTGGGCAGGGCGGCTCCCGAGTCCGTGGTCTACGCGGTACTCAGCCTGACGGTCGTCCGGATCGTGCCGGTCGCGATCGCGATGGTGCGCACCGGGCTGTCATGGCCGACGCTCCTCTACGTCGGGTGGTTCGGGCCGCGCGGCCTTGCCTCGATCGTCTTCGCGGGGGTCGTCGTCGAGGCGGCGGTCCCGAACGCCAACGCCATCACCGACGTCGTGCTCCTCACGGTCGCCATCAGCCTCGTCGTGCACGGGGTGACCGCTGCGTGGGGCGCCCGGCGATACGCCGCCTGGTTCGAGCGGGCCGCCACGGCGGACGCCTCGATTCCGGAAGCGGCCGAGCTCCCAGAGGGCGGCCTCTACCACCGGGGATCTTCGCCGCGCGGGATGCGCGCGGGCTGACGGGCGGCGCATCATGCGCTTGGTGGCGCGGCGGGTGACCCGCCGCGCGCAGGAGGCATGAGCGTGGCGGATCCAGGGCACGGGGTCGACACATCGGCGGACGCTCGCCCCGCGGGTCGTGCCGTGAGAATCCTGGCGGCCGCCCTCCCGACGATCTCCCGCCTGCGGGAGTACTCGCCCGGCTGGTTCCGCGATGACGTCGTCGCGGGGCTGACCCTGTCGGCGCTGCTCGTCCCGGTCGGCATGGGCTACGCGGAGGCTGCGGGCTTGCCGGCGATCGCCGGCCTGTACGCCACGATCGGCGCGCTGGTCGCGTACTTCCTCTTCGGCCCCTCGCGCATCCTCGTCTTCGGGCCTGATTCCGCGCTCCTGCCGCTCGTCGCCGCGGCTGTGGTGCCCCTTGCCGGCGGCGACGGCGAGCGGGCGATGGCCCTCGCGGCGGCGCTCGCGATCATGGCCGGGCTCATGTGCCTCGCAGGGGCGCTGGCGCGCCTCGGCTTCGTCACCGACCTGCTCTCGCGGCCGATCCGGGTGGGCTACATGAACGGGATTGCCCTCATGATCCTCGTCGGCCAGCTCCCGAAGCTGCTGGGCTTCTCGGTGGACGCAACCGGCGTGGTCGACGGGATCGTGGAGCTGGGGCGCGGGATCGCGGATGGGAAGACAGTGCCGGCCGCGCTCCTCATCGGACTGGCGAGCCTGGCCCTCATCTTCGGCCTGCGGCGCGTGTCGCCTCGGATCCCGGGCGTTCTGGTGGCGGTTGTCGCGGCGGGCGTCGTGGTCCAGGTGCTGGGCCTCTCGGATGACCTGAAGGTCGTGGGCCAGGTGCCCCCCGGCTTGCCGAAGATCGGGCTGCCCGCGGTCACCATGTCCGACCTCATGACGCTCCTCCCGTCGGCGCTGGGCATCGCCCTCATCTCGTTCGCGGACACCAGCGTCATCTCGCACGCGTTCGCGGCGCGTCGCGGGGAGCGAGTCGACGCCGACCGCGAGCTCGCCGCCCTCGGGGCGGTCAACGTCACGGCAGGGCTGTTCAGTGGGTTTGCTTCGAGCGGCAGCGCGACCCGCACCCCGGTCGCCGAGGCCGCCGGCTCGCGGACGCAGGTGACGGGCCTGGTCGGGGCCGGCGCGATCGTCCTGCTCCTCGTCGCCGTGCCGGGCCTCCTGGCGCCCGTGCCGGCGGCCGCGCTCGCGGCAGTCGTCATCTCGGCCGCCCTGAGCCTCTTCGACGTCGACGGCCTGCGGCGGCTCTGGCGCCAGCGCCGGTCGGAGCTGGGGCTCGCCCTCATCGCCTTCCTTGCCGTGACCATCTTCGGCGCGCTGCCGGGCATCGCCGTCGCGGTGGGCCTCTCCCTGCTCAACTTCATCCGGCACGCCTGGCGGCCGCACGACGCCATCCTGGGGCGCGTCACCGGCTACAAGGGCTACCACGACCTGGGGCGCCACCCGGAGGCGCGCCTGGTGCCGGGCCTGATCCTCTACCGCTGGGACGCCCCGCTCTTCTTCGCCAACGCGGACCTGTTCCGCGAGCACGTCCTCGAGATCGTCGACCACGCGCCGCCACCGATCCGCTGGCTGGCCGTCACGTCGGAGCCGATGACCGACATCGACACGACGGCCGCGGACATGCTCGACGAGCTCATCACGGAGCTTGCCCGGCGCGGCGTGGAGCTCCACTTCGCCGACATGAAGGGCCACGTCAAGGACCGGCTGCGGACCTACGGGCTCTTCGACCGGCTGGGCGCCGATCGCTTCCACCCGACGGTCGGCGGCGTGGTCAAGGCCTACCTCGGCCGCCACCCGGACGTGGAGTGGCGGGACTGGGAGGACGAGCCGGTGCCGCCGGCGGACGAGCCGCCATCCGATGGGCCGTCGTCCGACGCGCCGCGGATGCCGTCCCCACCGTCGCCGACCTCGGCCCGGCCACCGGACGCGCCGCCCGACCAGCCCCCGCCGGACGGCGGCCTGCGCGGAGGCGGCCCCCTCAGGCCTCCCGGCTGACGCGAGCGAGCCACGCGGCCACCCTGCCGGTCGGGAGCCGGGTCTCGAGCGTCTCGGCGACGATCTCGTCCACGCGCCAGCCGGCGGCTACCCGGAACGCGGACCGCAGCTCGCGGCGCGTGATCCGGCGCGGGCCGACGCCGAACGGGTTGCGATCGCTCCAGCACAGGACGGCCGCTCGTCCGCCCGGCCTGACGACCGCCGCGAGGCTGGCGACGTAGCGCGGGCGGTCCTCGTCGGCGAGCGTGTGGAAGAGCCCCACGTCGAGCACCACGTCGAAGGTGCGCCCGAGCCGGCCGAGGTCCAGGGCGTCCCGGACGAGGAAGTCCACCTCCACGCCTCGCGCCTCAGCCTTCGCCGCAGCCCGCCGGATGGCCTCCCGCGCGAGGTCCACCCCCACGACACGGTGGCCATGCTCGGCGAGGAGGAGGGCGTGCTCGCCGGTCCCGCAGCCGGCATCCAGGATCGCCGCGTCCGGCGGCCCGAACCAGCCGGCGTCGAGGAGGCGGCGCACCGCCGCCTGGGGCCGCCCGAGATCCCAGGTCGGCGTGCCGCCGTCTGCGTACGCCGTGTCGAACCAACGGGTCGCCGGTGGGTCAGACCCTGGCGACGGCACTCGGGCCCGCCGGCGTGGAACCGATCGAAGGAAGCTTCGGCTTTGGGAGCTCGCACGACCCGACCGCACCGAGGAGCACGATCCCGGCCAACAGCGCGCGCACGCCCT
>Ga0315271_10002162_pt1 | contig 12263 bp, 9 predicted proteins | sample C3_top_MG_FD_204664 | JGI IMG/M metagenome (GOLD analysis project Ga0315271, IMG submission 204664) | Sediment microbial communities from Yellowstone Lake, YNP, Wyoming, USA - C3_top | ecosystem: Environmental > Aquatic > Freshwater > Lake > Sediment | place: USA: Wyoming | collected 2017-08-01
CTACGACGCGCTCGACTGCGCGGTCTTCGCGGTCGCGGGCTGGAACGATTCCTACGTGGACCCGGCGTTCCGGATGCAGGAGCGCTGCCGCAACGTCCCGATCCGGACGCTGGTCGGCAATTGGGTCCACTCCTACCCGGACGACGCGTACCCGGGCCCGAACCTCAACTGGCTCCACGAGGCGGTCCGGTTCTTCGGGGCGCACCTGCGGGGCGACGCGACCGGCTGGGGCGACGACGCGCCGTTCACCTGGTTCGAGCACACGTGGGCTGCGCCCGAGGCGTTTCCCGCGTCATGGCCGGGTCGCTGGCGTGCGGCCGCCGGAGTCCCGATCCCGGGGACCGCGCCGTGGACGCTGCAGCTGGGCGCTGGCACGCTGGCCGAAGCCAGGGTGGGCGAGGCCGAACCCGGCGAAGTCGGCGCGCTCGACGCACTCCCCCACGTCGCGACCGTGGGCACCTCGGGGTCGCTCTCGTGGGGTGCTGGTGGCGCCCCGAACGGCCTCGCCCGCGACCTGCGCCCTGACGAGGCGCGCGGCCTGACGTACACCACGGAGCCGCTCGACCACGCCGTCTCGGTCATCGGCCTGCCCGAGGTCGTGCTCCACCTGTCCGCGACGATGCCCGTCGCCACGTGCGTCGTCCGGCTGTCCGAGGTGTCGCCCTCGGGCGTCTCCTCGCTCGTCGCCCACGGCGTGCTCAACCTGACCCACCGCCGCTCGGACACGGACCCGGAGCCCCTTGTGCCGGGCGATGTCGAGGCGGTGACGATCCCCCTGCGCGCCACCGGCTACCGCTTCACGCCTGGGCACCGCATCCGCCTGACGGTCCACACGGCGCTCTGGCCCATCCTCTGGCCCTCCCCGCTCCCGGGCGAGCTGCGCGTGCACCGCGGCGCCACGACCCCGTCACGCCTGATCCTGCCGGTGCTGCCCGATGACGCGACCACGCTCGAGCCGCCGTTCTTCGACCTCACGCCCGCCGGCGTCCGCGAGGTGGGCGACGACGAGGAGGAGCCCTCGATCTGGGAGATCACCAGGGACGTGATGCGCGGCGAGGTCGCCGTCACGATCGGTGAGGGCGGGGCGAGCCAGCTCGAGGACGGCTCACGTGTCTACAGCTCCGAGCGCCTGGTGCTTCGGGCGGCCGACATGGACCCGGCGCACGCCGGCCTTCACACTGAGGTCGTGTACGCGTGGAGCGGCCCCGACTTCGACGTGGGCATCCGGGCGAACGGCTCAATCGCCTCGGACGAGGCCGCGTTCGACGTGGCCGTGGACCTCGACGTGCGCCTCGACGGGGAGCCGTTCTTCGCGCGCCGCTGGGCCGAGCGGATCCCCCGCCGGCTGGTCTGACGGCCCGTCCTGAAGCACCGCTCGCGGGCGTACGATGGCCCCATGAGCAACGACGCCCCGAGCGGGCCCGACATTCGCCCCATCGACCTCGAGGTCGAGCTTCCGGTTGACGCCGCCACCGCCTGGCGCGCGGTCACCGACCCCGACCGCGTCATCGAGTGGTTCACGAGCGCCTCGCCGGTCGGCCCGGTCGGCAGCGTCCACCGCATCGACTTCGGTGACGGCAGCGTCGTGTCGGGCGAGATCACCGACCTCGTCCCCGGCCGGAGCTTCGCACACCGCTGGCACTGGGACGGCGCCGACGACACGGAGACCACGCTCGTCACCTGGACGGTCGCCCCGACACCCGGCGGCGCCACCGTCCACCTGGTCCACGACGGGTGGGCAGAGGCAGGCCTCGACGAGGCGGCACGCGACGACCACGAGGGCTACTGGTCCGGCTACCTCGAGGACCTGCGCGACCTGCTCTCCGGCGCGTGACCGGCGGGCGGGCGCCCTCGTCGTTCCGCTGGCGCTTCTGGGGCCGCTATCACCGTGACGCGCGACTGATCCTGATCACCAGCCTGGTCGCGGGCGCCGCGATCAGCCTCTGGTGGATCGACTTCAACCTGTACCTCGAGGCCACGGGCCTCTCGACCGCCACCATCGGCCTCGTGGCCACGCTGGCCAGCCTCGCGGGCGGCGTCGTGGCGTTCCCGGCGTCCGCGGCGTCGGACCGGGTCGGCCGACGGGCGGTCTTCGCTGGGGCCTTGGTCGCCTCGCTCGTGGCGCTGGGCGTGCTCGTGGTCGCCGGCGCGTCCGTCCCGCTGATCATCCTGGCGGCCATGCTGTGGTCCGCCTCGAACAACGCGTTCGGCGTCGTGGTCCCGCCGTTCCTCACCGAGCGTTCGGAGCGCGAGCACCGCAACGAGCTGTTCGCATTGCAGTCGGCCATCCAGAACGTCACCAACGTCGTGGCGGCAGTGCTCGGTGGCGTCGTGGCCGTGCTCGTCGCGGGCGCGCTGGGCATCGACCAGGCCGGGCGCGGCGTCTACCTGATCATCCTGGTCATCATGGCCGTGCTGCTCGTGGCGGGGCTGGTGAGCGTGCGGTTCCTCGCCGATGACCGGCCGGGCACGGTGGCGGGCCCGAGCCTGCGCCGCCTCGGGGAGCCCGCCGCGTTCCCGCCCGACCCGCGCCAGCGCCGGGTGCGCCTCGGCATCGTCATCCGGAATCGCGGTCGCTTCGCGAAGCTCGTGCTGCCCGGGTTCCTGATCTCGATCGGCGCCGGGCAGGTCATCCCGTTCCTCAACCTGTACGTCAAGCAGAAGTTCGGCCTCGACCTCGCGGAGCTCAACGCGGTGTTCGCGCTGACCTCGCTCGGCACGGTCGCGGCGATCCTGCTCCAGCCGCGGCTCGCCCGGCGGTTCGGCCAGGTCGCGTCGGTCGTGATCGTCCAGGGAGCGTCCATCCCGTTCCTGATCGTGCTCGGGTTCTCGCCGGTGCTCTGGACCGTGGTGGCCGCGATGGCGGTGCGCTCCTCGCTGATGAACGCGGGCAATCCGATCGCGAACGCCTTCGCCATGGAGACCGTGGACCCGGCCGAGCGCGCGACGCTCTCGGCGGCCACGAGCGTCCTCTGGCAGCTGGGCTGGGTGATCGGCGGGATCTGGTACGCCTCGCTCCAGGCAACGTTGGGCTTCGAGGCGGGCTACACCGTCAACTTCATCACGATCATCACGCTCTACACGTTCGCGACGATCCTCTACTGGTGGTGGTTCCACGCCCACGACCGGCGCAAGATGGCGGCCCGCGCCGCGGTGTAGCCCGTCCCTCGCGCCCTCGAGCACGCGCCCGCTAGACTGCGCGCATGGCAGACGTCCCCGACCCCGCGCGCGCCAAGACCGCGATCCCCAAGAACCCCGGTCGACATGACCTGGGCATGTCGGCGACGCTGCTGTTCCCCAACCGCGAGATCGTCGAGAAGTACTACGTCCCGCTCGTCTACACGGCGTGCCGGACCTGCTACTCCGAGCTCGAGCCCGCCGAGATCTTCCGGCGAGCGGTGGACGGCGAGATCAACCCCGCGGCGATGCAGCGGCTGATCGGCAACGTCATCGAGTCGGGGCACGGCTCGACCATCGAGCACATCGTCTTCACCTTCGCCATCAGCGGCGTGTCGCGGACCCTGTCCCACCAGCTCGTGCGGCATCGTGCGGGCGTCGCCTTCGACCAGCAGAGCCAGCGGTACGTGAAGTTCAAGGGCGCCGCGACCATGCTCCCGGGGACGATCGCGGACGGCGATCCTGAGCTGCGCGGGCGATACGAGGAGCAGGTTGACGGCGCGCTGGCGCTGTACGGCGACATGGTCGAGGCCGGGGTGCCCGGTGAGGACGCCCGCTTTGTCTTTCCCAACGCCACGCGCACGAACCTGGTCATGACCACGAACCTGCGGGCGCTGATCCACATGAGCGGCCTGCGCCTGTGCACCATGGCCCAGTGGGAGATCCGCCGGCTCTTCCAGCTGATCCGCCACGAGGTGTTCACCGTCTCGCCGTTCCTGGGGTCGTTCCTCGCGCCCAAGTGCGTGCCCCTTGGCTACTGCGACGAGTTCAACAACCGCGACGGCCATTGCCCCATCCGCCCGCACAAGGACGTGGTCCTGGGCGCCTGGGCCGAGAAGAAGGCAGCGTCGAAGGCCGCCGGCCGCGACCTGCCCGTCACCTAGTCACCGCCCGGCGGGCTGCCCGCCGTCCCCTGCCCACGCGCCGCCCGGGGCCCACCGGGCCATAGCTGAGGACACAATGAAGCGCCCGAGCAAGCAAGTCACCTCGATCGGCGTCATCGCCCTGATCGTCGGCCTCATCGCCGGCGGGATCTCGACCTTCGCCATGGCCGGCGTCAACCCGATCATCGTGTTCCTCGGGTTCTTCCTGCTGATCTTCGTGATCGGCTTCGTGCTCGACCGCGCCGCGCAGAACGCGCTCAACGGCCGTCGCTAGACCGACTCGGCGGCCGGGCCACGCGAGGCCGCGACGAACCGCCTGGGACAGCCGGGCGTCAGCGGTGCCGGGCGTCGGCGTGCCGGGCGCCCATGAGTCGCACGATGCCGACGAGGCGCCCGGTCAGAGCTCGGTGACGAACCGCCGGAGCACGCGGGCGAGCCTCGGGCCCGCCTCCTCGCCCGCGGCAAGAACCTCCTCGTGCGAGAGGGGGACGCCCGAGTAGCCAGCGCCGGCGTTGGTCACGAGCGAGACGCCGCAGAGCTCGAGGCCGACCCAGCGAGCGGCGATGGCCTCGAGCACCGTGGACATGCCGACGGCGTCCGCACCCAGCAGACGGGCCATCCGCACCTCCGCCGGCGTCTCGAAGTTCGGGCCGAGGAACCCGGCGTACACGCCCTCTTCGAGGGCCACGCCCTCCGCGTCCGCCGCGGCGTGAAGCCGGGTCCGCAGCCGAGGCGACCAGGCGTCGGTCAGGTCCTGAAACCGCGGGCCGAGGTCGTCCGCGTTGGGACCGAACAGCGGCGAGCGCCCGGTCAGGTTGATGTGGTCGGAGATCACCATCAGCGTGCCGGGGCCGTAGCCCGGGTTCGACCCGCCGGCGGCGTTGGTGAGCAGAACGATCTCGGCGCCGAGCTGGCGGAACAGCAGCACGGGCTGGATGACGAGGCCCGGGTCGTTCCCCTCGTACAGGTGGAACCGGCCCTGGAGCGCGACGACCGGCACCCCGCCGAGGGTCCCGAGCAGCAGGCGTCCCGCGTGACCCGGCGCGGTGGCGACCGGCCAGCCGGGGAGATCCTGGAACGGGATGGCGACCGCCTCCTCGAGACCCGCCGCAAGCCCGCCCAGCCCGGACCCGAGCACCATCCCGACGCGCGGCACGAGGCTCGAGCGCTCGCGCACCGCGGCAACGAGCGCAGCGAGGCGAGCCGGCTGGTCGGCCGGGGCGATGGGGTGGGCGCGATCAATGCTGCCGGGGTTCAAGGGCGTGCTCATCACGGGCCAGCATAGAGGTCCGGGGGAAGGCACGACGCGCGATTCGGCCCGTTAAAGCTTCGACGCCCGAAGAGAGTACCGACACCGGGATGCCGGTCACGTCTCCCCGGGCGCCCGAGGCGGCGGGCCCTTGCGGGCTGCCCACCCACGGCAACGAAGCCTCCGAAGCTCGGGCCTCCTGGCGGCACTGTCCTTGATGTGATCGCGGACCGTGCCTCCGGGGCCCCCGCCTTGATGCAATCGCGGCGTCCGCCGGTCGTCGGAGCGGCATTGAGGCAATCGCCTCCGCTCTGGCTGGCCCCTCGATGGCGTTGAGGTGATCTCCGCCGCCGAGTCGGGTCGGACTTGAGGTTGTCGCCTCCGTCCCTGGCCTCCGGTGGTCCCTTCGGGCAAGCCGAACTCTACGGGGCGGCGGCGGGCGCTCCAACAGGGTTGTCCACGAGTTTCGGACCGGTAGCGGGCAAACAGTCCACGACTTTCCCACCACTGTGGACAGACTGTGGACGACTCCGTGGGGGCTTCGGCCTCAGCTCCCCCCCGACCCGTGCCGCCTGCCCGGAACGACCGACCGCGCCGGCTCTCCCCAGATGTGCTCCGGGCGCACCTTATCCAGACATCCCACGCCCCGGGCACCCCGGGAAGGGCAGTTTCGCAACCTTCGAGACCCAACGGTGGCTCCGGACGCACATCTGGGCCATCTCGACGCTCCGGCGCCGCCCAAGGTGCGCCCGGGGCACATCTGGGCCATCTCGACGCTCCGGCGCCGCCTGAGGTGCGCCCGGGGCACATCTGGGCGAGCGGGCGCCGGGTCCGCGCCAGGAGTGCCGTTCCCGCCCTGCCCGCGATCCCGGGCCGGAGTGGGGCGAAGGATCTGCGAGACACTGGCGGCGGCGCGACCGGGCGCGGCCACGGGCTATCCCCCGAGCGAGTGCATCTCCACCTTGGGCAGCGCCACAGTCGCGGCGCTCCGCAGCTCCGAGTAGCGGTCCGTGCGCCGACCCCAGACGCCCTCGACCAGGCCGGCGATCTCCTCGTCGGTCGCGCCGGCGCGCATGGGGCCCTTGAGGTCCGTGCCCGCGACCGCGAACAGGCACGTGTACAGGCTCCCGTCGGCCGAAAGTCGCGCTCGCGTGCAGTCGCCGCAGAACGGCCGCGTGACGGACGCGATCACGCCCACCTCGCCGCTTGCGTCGCGATACCGGTAGCGGCCGGCCACCTCGCCGCGATACCCGGCCTCGGTCGGCTCGAGCGGCATCTCCGCGTCGATCAGAGCGAGGATCTCGGCCGCAGGCACCACGTCGTCGAGCCGCCAGCCGTTCGTGTGGCCGACGTCCATGTACTCGATGAACCGCAGGACCAGCCCCTCCTCGCGAGCCCAGCGGGCCAGCGGCAGGACCGCGTCCTCGTTCATCCCCCGGCGCACCACGGTGTTGATCTTGATCGGCGATAGTCCGGCCGAGCGCGCTGCGGCGATCCCGTCGAGCACCCGCGACACCGGGAAGTCCACGCCGTTCATCTGCCCGAAGACCGCGTCGTCGAGCGAGTCGAGCGAGACCGTGATCCGCGCCAGGCCAGCGTCGGCCAAGGGCCCGGCGAGCCCACGCAGGGCAGACCCGTTGGTCGTGAGCGTGAGGTCCACTGGCTCGCCGTCAGTGGTGCGCAAGCCGGCCAGATACCGCACGAGGACCGGCAGGTCACGCCGCGAGAGGGGCTCGCCGCCGGTGATCCGCAGCTTGTGCACGCCCAGTCCCACGAAGACCGACGCGAGGCGCGCGATCTCCTCGAACGAGAGCACCATCTCTCGCGGCAGGAACGCGAAGTCGCGCCCGAACACCTCGGCGGGCATGCAGTACGGGCACCGGAAGTTGCACCGGTCCGTGACCGAGATGCGCAGATCTCGGAGCGCACGGCCGCGCACGTCCAGCAGGCCGGGCCGGCCATCGAACGCCGTCGAGTTCGCGCGGGCAAGCACGATTGCGGTGGCGGCCGGAGCGGAATGGTCAGCGGGGATGGGCGGGACGCGCGGGTGCACGGGCACATGGTACGCGCCTTGCCTGCCGACACCTCCCGAAGCTGACCCGACGCGTGCACGCCATCCGGGTTGTCCACGGTCCGGTACCACCGGTCAGGGACGCTGGTACCTCTAGCGGCTGCCCGCACGCACCACTGCGGCCTATGGTGCGTGCAAGCCCCGGAGATTTGCAGAGGACAAGACCCATGGCGAGTACCGACACCCGATCCGGCTTCCGGCTCCCCTGGAGCTCGGACCGGTCGCAGGAGGACCCCGCGGTCCAGGACGCCGTTGACGACGCCCCGGAGGCGGCTGCGGCACCCGCCAAGCCCGGCGTGGCGTGGCCCGAGACCGACTTCGCGTCGCGCACGGGCTTCCATGCCGCGCAACCGCGCCAGACTGGCGCCCCCGCAGCCCCAGAGGAGGCGCCGACCATGACCACCGAGCAGCCCGTCGTCGCGCCGAAGAAGCCCTCGAAGCTGATGACCGACCTGGCCACCGCGATCCGGGCGACCACCGAGGCCGCGCGTGACCAGCGTCTGAGCCAGGTCGAGGCCGAGGCGAACTCGGTCGTCGAGATGATCCGTGCGCAGAGCGACGAGGGCGCGGTGGGCCTGCGCCGCAAGTCCGACGAGGATGTCGCTGCGATCCGCGACTGGGCCAAGGCCGAGATCGCGCGGATCAAGGAAGAGTCCGAGTCCAAGATCGCGGACCGCAAGCACCTCCTCGAGCAGGAGGTCGCGGACCATGCGGCGGCGATCGAGGATCGGTGCGCCGAGGTCCAGAGCACGGTCATCGGGTATCGCGCCGCGATGGTTGCCTACTTCGAGCGCCTCAGCGCCGAGGACGACCCCGCCCGCCTGGCCACCATGGCCGAGTCCATGCCCGAGCCGCCGCAGGTCGAGACCCTCTCGGTGCTCGACGACATGTCCATCGAGGGCGCCGCCGCCCGTCGCGCCGTCGCTGGTGGCGAGGAGTTGGCAGAGCCGGGCGAGGACGACGACGACGGCTCCGAGGCCTCCGCCGAGGGCGACATCCACGTCAGCGACGACCGGATCGCCAACGCGCTCGGCTTCGGCATCGAGCCGTCCGAGGACGGGCCCGAGGCATCCGCCGACGACGCAGGGTCCGCTGAGGGCGACGTCCCGCGCTGGGCGGCCGGCGAGACCCCCGAGAACTTCCCGGTATCGAGCGAGGGCGCTGAGGGCGACGTCCCGCGCTGGGCGGCCGGCGAGACCCCCGAGAACTTCCCGGTATCGAGCGAGGGCGCTGAGGGCGGCGATCCCGTCGATCGCGGTGCCATCATGGCGGCCCTCGAGGCTGCCGCCGAGGCCGTCGTGGCCGCGGAGGCCGCCGCCGAGAGCGCCGAGAGCGCCGAGGCGTCCGCCGACGTCGCCGAGACCGCGGCCGAGCTCCTCACGACCCGCGCGGGCCAGCAGGACGAGGCCGATCCCGAGGCGCAGGCAGCGCTGTCCGCCCGCATGGACGCCGGCGGCATGGACACCGAGTCCTACCAGGACCGACTCGCGAGCCTGAACCACCCTGAGGCCAGTGCCGACGGCGCGCCGCGCACGACGCAGGTCGTGGTGACGGGCCTCGTCTCGGTTGCGAGCATCGCATCGTTCAAGCGCCACCTCGGCCGTCTGGTCGGCGTCACCGGTGTCGCGGTCGCCTCGGGCCCCGATGGCGAGTTCATCTTCAACGTCACGCATCGACCGGACGTGTCGTTCCGTGACGCCATCCCGACCATGCCCGGCTTCGCCGCGCGGGTCGTCGCGACCGGCGATGGCGTGGTCTCGGTGACCGCCCACGACCCGGAAGCTGAGGGCTAGACCACATGTCCCCGACCTCGGGACGCCCGGCCGTCGCCCTTCTCCTGCCGCCCGCCGCGCGGACCCCCGTCGTGGACGAGCTCCGTAAGGCCGGCTACGACCCGCTGACAGTTGCCAACTCGGACGAGCTGGCGGACCTCCTGGCCACCCGGCGCGACATCGCCGTCGGCGTCATCGACGTGGACGGCGACCCGGAGGACGCCGGCCGCGCCTGGGAGCTCCTCCACGAGGGCCAGGACATCCCGGCTCTGCTCGTCGTCAGCCCGCAGACGCTCGACCGCCTCGACCCCGATGCGGGCGGCCACGAGACCGACGAGTACCTCACCCGCCCCTACTCCGCCGAGTCGATCCGCTGGCGGGTCGAGGCCATGGTCATCCGCTCCACGACCGTCGACGACGGCAGTGACGCGGTGTTCAGCGCCGACCTCGCTGGCAGCGACTGGTCCCGCCGCGGCCAGCTCGTGGCCGTGTTCAACCCCAAGGGCGGCGTCGGCAAGACGATGATCGCCGTCAACCTTGCGGCGGCGCTGACGGCGCGCGGCAAGCGGGTGATCCTCGTGGACGCGGACACCGTCACGGGCCACATCCCGAGCTCGCTCGGCATGGACGGCGTGGGGACGGTCGTGGACGCCTGGTGCGACGAGCTCGAGGGCGGCCCGACGCTGTCATTCGACGAGATGGCCTCGGCTCACCAGTCCGGCCTCAAGGTGCTCCCGCTCTCCTCGAGCCCCATCCACACCGAGATCCTCGACTCCGAGCGCATCGCGCAGGCACTCGTGCAGGCCCGCCGCGCCGCCGACGTGGTGATCGTGGACCTGCACCCCTCCTACAGCCCGCTCAACCGGGCGGTGTTCGACACGGCGGACCGCATCATGGTCCCGGTCACGCCGGACCTGCCCGCGATCCGTGCTGCGATCAAGCTCGTTGAGGTCGCCGACGAGCTCGGCGTGCGGGACCGGCTCTCGCTGGTCGTCAACCGCGCCCAGAGCGGCGTCTCGGTCGCGGACCTCGAACGGGCGGTCGGGCTGCCCTCGTTCGGGCAGATCCGTTCGGGTGGCATGCTCGTCGTGCGGGCCCTCAACGAGGGGCGCGCCCTCGCGGAGATCGCACCGCGCGAGAAGATCACCCAGGAGTTCTTCACCCTGGCGGACCGCGTGCTCGGCGTCGTGCCTGCGGCTGAGCCCGCCAAGGCCGGGCTTCGCCTGTTCGGCAGGCCGGTCGCCGTCCGCAGCTAGCCGGTCAAACCGCGACAACTGCGAAGCGGTCGGCCCCCGGGGCCCGGCCGCTCCTTCGTCTTGGCGGGGGACGCGCAGGCAGCCCCCGGCGACGGCGGATGGCGCGCCGGGTCAGCCCCCGGCCGCGGGTGACGGCGCCGACGGCGGCCCGCCGATGAGCTCACCGGTACCAGGATCCACCTGGGCCACGCCGCGCAGGTAGAACCGGTTGACCAGGATCACCTCCTGGCCGTCCTCGCTGACGACGTCCCCGCCCAGGCGCGCGATGGCATCGATGACGGGCACGAACATCTCGGTGGACCGGTCGAGGAGCCGCTCTGGCTCGGCACCCGGGTGCATGTACACCGTACCGACCACGCGGAACGGCGGCACTTCGAGGCCCACCGCGTAGGCCACCTTGTGCACCTTGAGAGCGGCGCGCTCGGTGTCGGACAGCGGCGGCAGGCTGTCCTCACCGGCCGTCACCAGGATCAGGTCGTACGGGTCCACGCTCTTGAGCCCAGGCGCGGGATCGAGCTGGGCGCCCGCCTCGGGCGAGCCCCAGGCCACATCGGAGATCGTGATCGCCTCGCGCTTGTTGAGCGCGTCCGACAGGCGTCCCGAGATCTGCATCCTGCCGCGGAGGCGCCAGTCCTCGGTGATCGCGGTGAAGGCCACGCCCCGTGGCTCACCCCGGTGCATCGGGTCCGAGGCAGCCGCAACCGCCGGGGCCGGGGCCGGGGCCTCGGCGGGCTTGCGCCTCATGAACCCGAACGGCACGCGGTCAGTCCTCCGCCTTGCCAGAGTTGGACCGGATGGTGTCCACGACGTTGGCGTCGGCCAAGGTGGTGGTGTCGCCGAGCGTCCGGCCCTCGGCGATGTCGCGCAGGAGCCGGCGCATGATCTTGCCCGAGCGCGTCTTGGGCAGGTCCGGCACGAACAGGAGGAACTTGGGCCGGGCGATCGGGCCGATGACGTACGCGACGTGCTCGCGCAGCTGCAGCGCCAGGGCGTCGGACGGCTGCTGGCCCGACTTGAGGATCACGAACGCGAAGATCGCCTGGCCGCTGATCGCGTCGCTCTTGCCGACCACCGCCGCCTCGGCGACCGACTTGTGGTCCACGAGTGCGGACTCGACCTCGGTCGTGGAGATGCGGTGCCCGGCGATGTTCATCACGTCGTCCACGCGGCCCAGGAGCCAGAGGTAGCCCTGCTCGTCCCTCTTGGCGCCGTCACCCGCGAAGTACATCCCGGGGAACCGGCTCCAGTACGTCGACTTGAAGCGCTCCGGATCGCCATAGATGCCGCGGAGCATCCCGGGCCACGGCCGCTTGAGCACGAGGTACCCGCCGCCGCCGAGCGGCACGGACTTGCCCTCGGCGTCCACGACGTCCGCATCGATGCCGGGCAGCGGGAACGTCGCGGAACCGGGCTTGGTCGTGGTCACGCCGGGGAGCGGCGAGATCATGATCTGGCCGGTCTCCGTCTGCCACCACGTGTCCACGACCGGGGCCTTGCCGCCGCCGATGACATCGCTGTACCAGCGCCATGCCTCGGGGTTGATGGGCTCTCCGACCGAGCCCAGCACGCGCAGCGACGATAGGTCGTGGGCCTCCGGGATCTCCTCGCCCTGCTTCATGAACGCGCGGATGGCGGTCGGCGCGCAGTAGAGGATGCTGACCTTGTACTGCTCGACGATCTCCCACCAGCGGTCCCAGGTGGGCTCATCCGGGGCCCCCTCGTACATGACGCCGGTCGTGGCGTTCGCCAGCGGCCCATACACGATGTACGAGTGGCCGGTCACCCAGCCGATGTCCGCGGCGCACCAGTACACGTCGTCGGGCTTGATGTCGAAGACCGCCCAGTGGGTGAACA
>Ga0315271_10002163_pt1 | contig 12262 bp, 10 predicted proteins | sample C3_top_MG_FD_204664 | JGI IMG/M metagenome (GOLD analysis project Ga0315271, IMG submission 204664) | Sediment microbial communities from Yellowstone Lake, YNP, Wyoming, USA - C3_top | ecosystem: Environmental > Aquatic > Freshwater > Lake > Sediment | place: USA: Wyoming | collected 2017-08-01
ACGCGGAAATAACCTTCGCTGACCGCGTGGGCACAAAAACGTGCCCACCCTACATTATTTACTTGGCGATATGAGTCACCATGCGCATCAGGTTGCAGGTATAGCCGTACTCGTTGTCATACCATGCCACGACCTTGACGAAGGTTGGATCCAGCGCGATGCCCGCACCCGCATCGAATACCGACGGGCAGGTTTCGCCGCGGAAATCGGTTGAAACGACGCTTTCAGTGGTGTAGCCAAGCACGCCTTTCAGCGGGCCGCTTTCTGAAGCCGCCTTCATGGCTGCACAGATCTGCTCATAGGATGCTTCCTTGTTCAATTCAACCGTCAGGTCAACCACCGACACGTCGGAGGTTGGCACGCGGAAGGCCATGCCGGTCAGTTTCTTGTTCAGCTCTGGAATGACTACGCCAACGGCTTTTGCCGCGCCGGTTGAAGAAGGGATGATGTTTTCCAGGATGCCGCGGCCACCGCGCCAATCTTTGCTGGATGGGCCATCAACGGTTTTCTGTGTGGCGGTTGCCGCATGCACGGTGGTCATCAGGCCGCGCTTGATGCCCCAGGTGTCGTTCAACACTTTGGCGACCGGAGCCAGCGCATTGGTTGTGCAGGATGCTGCGGAGACGATCTTCTCGCCGGCGTATTTGCTGTGGTTCACGCCGTAGACGAACATTGGTGTGTCGTCCTTGCTTGGTGCGGATTGGATCACTTTCTTGGCGCCTGCGTCGATGTGTGCCTGGCAGGTTTCCTTGGTCAGGAAGAATCCGGTGCATTCGATGACGATGTCGACTTGGACGTCGTTCCATTTCAGTTCTGCCGGATTCTTGACGGCGGTCAAGCGGATCTTTTTGCCATTGACGATCAGCGTGTTGCCATCCACCGCCACATCGCCCTTGAAACGGCCATGCACGGAATCATGCTTGAGCATGTAAGCCAGGTAATCCGGCTCCAGCAGGTCGTTGATGGCAACGACTTCTATTTCCGGAAAATCCTTAACCGCGGCACGAAACACCATGCGCCCGATACGACCGAATCCATTGATACCGACACGAATTGCCATTTCTTTCTCCTAGTAGATTTACGTAAAAATTTTACAGCACGCTTTTCACGGCCTTCACCACATTGGCTGCGGTAAATCCGAAGTGCTTGAACAATTCAGGCGCCGGGGCAGACTCGCCGAAGCAGTCCATACCCATCACCACCCCATCCAGACCGACATACTTGTACCAGCCGCCCGTTACCCCAGCCTCGACCGACACGCGCCTCACGCCCTTGGGCAATACGCTGTCCTTGTATGCTTGGTCCTGCTTGTCGAACACGTTGGTGGAAGGCATGGACACTACGCGCACGTTGACGCCTTCGGCAGCCAAAGTCTTTTGCGCTTCCATCGCCAGACCGACTTCAGAACCAGTCGAAATGATCACTGCTTGCGGCTTGCCGCCGGCTGCCTCGGACAATACGTAAGCTCCCTTGCGGATATTGGCGATCTGCGCCGCATCACGCTTCTGGAATGCCAGATTCTGACGGCTGAAAACCAGGCTGGACGGACCATCTCTGCGCTCAACAGCTGCAACCCACGCGGCGGCAGATTCGACCGTGTCGCACGGACGCCACAACTCCATATTCGGTATGACGCGCAATGTTGCGGTCTGCTCGACCGGCTGGTGAGTCGGGCCATCTTCGCCCAGACCGATGGAGTCGTGGGTGAACACGAAGATCACGCGCTGTTTCATCAGCGCTGACATGCGGATCGCATTGCGCGCATATTCCGAGAACATCAGGAACGTGCCGCCAAACGGCAGGAAACCGCCGTGCAAGGCCATGCCGTTCATGATGTGCGACATACCGAATTCGCGCACGCCGTAGCTGATGTAATTGCCGGGTTTCTTGCCGCTGACGTGGTGCGCTCCGGTCCAGTTGGTCAAGTTAGAGCCGGTCAGGTCGGCTGAGCCGCCCAGGAACTCCGGCAAAGCAGGCTGCAAACCGTTGATGGCATTCTGCGAAGCCTTGCGAGTGGCGATGGTTTCGGCCTTCTCGTTGGTCTTGGCGATCAATTCCGCAGCATGAGCAGCCCAATTGCCCGGCAGCTCGTGATTGATGCGGCGTGTGAATTCGGCCGCCTCTTTCGGGAACGCAGCCTTGTATTCCGCGAACTTGTTGTTCCACAGCTTTTCCAGGCCCGCGCCTTTGGTCCGCGCATCCCATGCTTCGTATACATGCGTGGGAATCTCGAACGGTGGATATTTCCAGCCGATATGCGCGCGTGTAGCGGCCACTTCGGCATCGCCCAGTGCAGCGCCGTGTACGTCGTGCGTACCTTCCTTGTTGGGTGATCCCGCGCCGATGACCGTCTTGCAGCAGATCAGTGTCGGCTTGTCGGTAACCGCCTTGGCGGCTTTGATTGCAGCGTCTAGTGCTTCCGAGTCATGGCCCTGGACATTGGCGATAACATGCCAACCGTAAGCCTCGAAACGCTTGGGCGTGTCGTCGGTATACCAGCCATCGATATGACCGTCGATGGAAATATTGTTGTCATCCCAGAATGCGACCAGCTTGCCCAAACCCCAGGTACCGGCGAGTGCGCATGCTTCGTGGGAGATGCCTTCCATCATGCAGCCGTCGCCCATGAACACATAGGTGTGGTGGTTGACGATCTCGTGGCCGGGCTTGTTGAATTCCGCCGCCAGCAATTTTTCCGCCATCGCCATGCCTACCGCATTGGTAATGCCCTGGCCAAGCGGGCCGCCAGTGGTCTCTACTCCGGGGGTGTAACCATATTCCGGATGACCCGGGGTCTTGGAATGCATCTGGCGGAAACGCTTCAATTCGTCCATGGGCAAGTCGTAGCCGGACAGGTGCAGCAGCGCGTAGATCAGCATCGAGCCGTGGCCGTTGGACAGGATGAAGCGGTCGCGATCCGGCCACTTGGGATTGGTGGGATTATGGCGAAGATGGCGGTTCCACAGCACATCGGCGATTTCCGCCATGCCCATCGGGGCGCCGGGATGACCGGAGTTTGCCTTTTGCACGGCATCCACTGCCAGCATCCGGATCGCGCCGGTAATGTCATTGTATTTTGGTGGTGTGACGTTTCGTGTAGCTGCCATTTCTTGCTTCCTCCTGGACATCCCATTGGGACAGGTTATATTTTGAAGAGTGAAAGTCGGTAATTATGCCGCAGCATCCAGATTAGGGCAACCGCCGCACCGATATTGACCTTGGGCACCTATAGGCTATTGAGCATCGTCTTCGCCACCCCTTTTGGCGAATTTAATGCCCAGTTGCTTGAGTTTGCGATAAAGATGGGTGCGCTCCAAACCGACCTTTTCGGCCACTCGGGCGACGTTACCCAGCTCTTTTTGTAGATGGTAATCAAAGTAAAGCGCGTCGAAATACTCGCGCGCCTCGCGCAACGGCAAGTTCAGCGGCAAAGAATATTGCTGTTCTTGCCCATCGATATTCAGGGTGATCTTCTGGTTCTGCGATTCGGCCTGCGCAAGTTGCGGCTTGATCGCCCCCACCTTGATGAACTTGGCAACGGTGCCGAAAAGCTTCTGCAGTGCGATAGGCTTTTCCAGAAAATCCACTGCCCCGATGCGCGTCGCCTCGACCGCCGTTTCTATCGTACCGTGACCGGACATCATCACGACCGGCATGGTCAATAGCTCCTGATCCGCCCATTCCTTGAGCAACGTTATACCATCGGTGTCCGGCATCCAGATGTCGAGCAGCACCAGATCCGGCTCGTGCTCATTCCGGTAAGCGCGGGCTTGCTCGGCATTTTCAGCCAAGTGCACTTGATAGCCCTCGTCAAACAGGATCTCCGACAATAGTTCGCGGATGCCAATTTCATCATCCACCACCAGGATTTGTTTGTTTGCCATTTTATGTCTCCTCAGCCAGCGGCAGATGAATATTGATACGCGCTCCGCCATTTACGCCATTCTCGATAATTATGCGTCCGCCATGTTCCTCAACGATCTTTTTAACGATCGCCAGACCCAAACCGGTTCCTTTGCTCTTGGTTGTCACGTATGGCTCAAAGGCCCGTGATAGCACACTCTCCGGATAGCCCGCGCCATTGTCTTCGACACACAGCTGAATTTCCCCATCTTGCGTTTCAGTGCTTAATATTATTTGCGGTTGAAGTGTCCCCTGCAGCGCATCTTGCGCATTCAGCAGCAGATTGTGAAAAACTTGCCGCAAGCGTGTCGCATCCCCGCTGACGATGTTACGCGTCGCTTCCAGTTTCAGCACGATGGGAATGGCGTTCGATTCATACAAACCCAGCACTTCCCTGATCAGCTTGTGCACTTCCAGATGCGTCAGTTTCAAGGCCGGGCCGCGTGAATAGTTGGCAAAATCGTTCACCATGTTTTTCATCGCCGCGACTTGGCTGACGATAGTTTGTGTGGCTCGCCGCAACAGTTGCGCGCCACTTTCGTCGAGTTTGTCGCTGAGCTTGTGTTGCAGGCGTTCCGCTGAAAGCTGTATCGGGGTGAGCGGGTTCTTGATCTCATGCGCAAGGCGGCGCGCGACTTCTCCCCATGCCGCTTGCCGCTCTGTCTTCAGCAGATGGCTGATATCATCGAACACAACCACATAGCCGGCCTCGCCTCCCTGTGGCAGGCGCGTTCCACGCATCAGCAAGATCTGGTCGCCGTTTCTGCTCATGCGTTCGATCTGTCTTTGCCATTCGCCATTGTTCGTCTCGGCAAAAGCATCGATAACGGTATGGCAGAATGAACTCAACAGACTGTATTTTTCCGCGATCTGACTTAATTGCATGCGCTGCATCTCGTGCAACGGCGCGGCAAGGATCTGCGCCGCACTGGTATTCACCGAGCGCAGCCGCAGCTCTTCGTCGAGGCCCAGCACTCCGGAAGAAAGGTGGGTCAACACGCTTTCGAGATATCCCTTTGCGCGCTCCACCTGACTCTGCTGAAATTCGCTGGCAGACTTGGCATCCGACAGTTGCTGCGTCATCTGGTTGAACAAGCCGGTCAGCGCACCCAGCTCATCACTGCTTTGTATCGGGTGTTGGCGGGTGAAATCGCCTTGCGCAACCGCACGCGTGCCTTCCGCCAAGGCCTCTAGCGATGACCCCAATCGCTCGCTGATGAAAAACGCCGCCGACACCGCCGTCAATAACACAACCAACAGCGACAAGGTCAAAGTGATCCCGTACAAGCGCTTCAGGCCGAGACGTGAAAGTGTCAGATTCTGATAGTCCCGATACACCGCCTGCACGGTCTCGGCATCCGCCTCGATCTGCTTTGAAACCGGCTGGATGAGTTGCAACACGTGGCGTTGACCCGCATTTATTTTGGAATTCACAACCATCAGCGCGCGCAACGTCAATCCCCTGTTCGGCAGGGTATCGATCACAGAATACTCGCCCTTGTCCAGGGCCAGACGCAGTAGATCGGCATCAGGCACGTCCGCTGATAGTGAGCTTCGGCCCGCGTCAGAAGAGGCGGAAGATGCCATCAGATTTCCCTGGCTGGTAAACAGCGCTGCCCCTTGCACAGTCTTTTCTTCCACCAGCCGATCGAGAGCATGCTGGTATTGTGCAGGCTGTTTTTCTGCTATCAGCGACGCAGCGAATCGAGCCTTCGTGGCAAGCTCTTTCAGACTATTATCGAGGCTGCTTCTGCCGAGATTGAGGCCGCCCTCAAGGGCTTTTTCGACGCGCACGTCAAACCACGACTCGATGCTCTTGCCCAGAAACTGAACTGACACCGCATAGACCAGAATGCCCGGCAACACCCCGATCAGCGTGAAGAAAAGCACCAGACGCAACGTCAATTTGGCGCCGAACACTTTATTCTTCAGCTTGTAGCGCAACCTCCACAGTTGATAGCCGACCACCCCCATCAAACCCAGCGCAAGCAATCCGGTCAAGCCAAGCAATCCGTAATAGTTGGCGGAAAATATCTCGGTATTGGCACTGCTGCCGGATAACAGATACAGCAAAGTGCCGCCAACGATAGCGCTTATTATTATCAGGTAATTCACTGCGCCGTCACTCCGCTTTTCCTTCGCTGCGTATCGCTATTTCCTCAGGCCGGATCACCCAGCGATACCAATTGGAATCAAGTGTCCAATCGCTGCCTGTTATCGCATTCACCTGCAACAGTTTGGGTAACTGCGAGGTATCCAGGCGCAAGCGCACCTCGGCAAGATAACTGCTCTCAGGTTTGATCTTCTTTATCAGTCCTGCAATATAACCAGTGTCTTGCTTTATCAGGCCTGCGGGCATAGCGGAGGAGTTTTGCCTCGACAGCATGTTCAACGCATCGTCCAGGCTGACAAAATTCTGGAACAGTGAACCGCGTGAGATGCGGTATTGCCGTGTCAGCACGTTATATGAAAGTTTAACGATCTGTTCGCTTTGAAAAACTTCTTCATCCAGCCAATACCAACGCGGCCGAGTGAGGGAAAATTCACCTATGAAGTAAAGCGGGATCCCGCGTTCCAAGGCTTGCTGCACCACAAATGTCAGATGGATGTCGTAGCTGGCGACCAGATGGTAGCTTTTCTCGATATGACGCACTTCCGCCTTGTTGACCGAAATTCCTTCCGCTTGAGCCGTGCTCAGAATACCCGTAAAGGAGGCCATGACCAGCCACTTGAAAATGGTTTTGAAACGGTTTTGCGGTACAACCAGTAATCTCGTCAAAAAGCAGAAGGCAGCAACGATACCGCACAGATTGCGGTCAAGACCGGCGCTCTCCACCTTGCCGGAGCGCAGAGGCACGACAGGGATTTTTCTGTCAGCTGTCATCTGTTACGCTGGTTTGTGCAGCAAAGCATAAAAGAATCCGTCATGATGGTCATCGGGCAACAACTGGCCGTCAATATCACAGGGCAAAGTGATCGGTAATCGCCGCGCATCCGGTTGATGTTCCAGAAACGCCGCAATGACTTGCTCGTTCTCTTGCCGGAATACCGAACAGGTGGCGTAGAGCAATTTACCATCTTGCGCCAACAACCGCCACAGCGCACGCAACAGGTCGAGCTGCTGCGCGGCAAAACCGGCAATATCGGCACCACGTCGCAACCACTTGATGTCGGGATGGCGGCGCACTACTCCGGAAGCCGAACAGGGCACATCGGCGAGGATACGCTGAAAAGTCCTGCCATCCCACCACGCATCCGGCCCGGCAGCATCCCCAACCAAAAGCTGTGCTGACAGGTTCAACCGTTGTAGGTTTTCCGCTACACGCTGCAAGCGTCTTTCGTCTTTGTCCACTGCAACCAACTCTACCTGTGCCAATTCCAGGATGTGTGCGGTCTTGCCGCCTGGTGCGGCACAGGCATCCAGCACGCGCATCCCGTCGCGTACATCCAGCAGATGTGCCGCATATTGCGCGCCAGCATCCTGCACCGAAACCAGCCCCGAGAAAAATCCCGGCAATTTGTCGACCGGTGCGGGCTTGTCCAGCTGCAAAGCATCGGGCTCGATCAGCCGGGCGGAAATGTCCAGTTGCGCCAGCTGCGCCAGATAAGCCGCTGTCGAACCGTGCCGGTGATTAACACGCAATGTCATTGGCGGGCGCTGATTGCCCGCTGCAAGTATCGCCACACTGCGTTCGCCATATTGTTCTTGCAATTCATCTATCCACCACTGCGGATAACTGTACTTCCCTTCATCGCTCTGCGCGGCCTGCTCCAGCAAGACATCGCGGCCGCGCAGAAAATTGCGCAAGATCGCGTTGACCAGTCCGCTCACTTTCGCATTCAACATCTGCGCGGAACGTACTGCATGATCGACCACGGCATGCTCCGCTGCCTTGCTGTATTGCAACTGGTATAGCGCGACCAGCAACACATAGAAGATACGCTGATCCAGCATCGGCTTGTGCAGCAATAAAGCCAGGATTGCACGCAGCTGGCCGTAATATCTCAACGTACCAAAGCTCAAGTCCTGCAAGGCTGCGCGCTGTGCCGGGGTCCATACCGCTTTTCGGCGCTTCGATTCATCCAGCACCTGATTGAGATTACGCCCGTCCACCAGCACTTGCTGAACGATCTGGCTGGCGGCGAGTTGTATGTTGTGCATCTAATTCGTTGAAAAACGATCGCCAGCCTTGATCGGCATCGCTTGTAAAAATTGGGCCGCCGGCTGAGCCTTGCCGCCGGGACGTTGCAACGCTTCCAGGCACAATGCATCCTTGCCGCACGCCACCGTGATGCCCTGTTTGTCCACCGTCAGGATACGACCCGGCTCGCCCTGCTGTTCGACACACAATCTGGCTTGCCAGATCTTTATCTGCACGCCGTTAAAGTTGGCATGACACACCGGAAAGGGGTTGTATGCGCGCACCGCGCGTTCGATCTGCCGCGCATCCTGCCGCCATTCGATCTGCGCTTCTCCCTTGGTCAGCTTCGCCGCATAGCATGCCGCCTCATTGTTTTGTTTGACCGGCGTCAAACGCTGTTCTTGCAACAGGCGCAACGCTTCAAGGATGCTGTCCGCACCCATCCCGGCCAATTTATCGTGCAGCGTCTGCGCGGTGTCGTTTGCCTCGATCGGGCAAGAGTGATGCAGCAACATATCACCGGTATCCAGTCCTTCATCCATCTGCATGATGGTAATGCCGGTCTCGCTATCGCCCGCCAGAATCGCGCGCTGTATCGGGGCTGCCCCGCGCCAGCGCGGCAGCAGCGAAGCATGGATGTTCAAGCAGCCATGGCGCGGCAGTTGCAACACCGTTTTCGGCAAGATCAAGCCATAGGCCGCCACCACCATCACATCTGCATCCAGTGCAGCGATAGCGCGTTGCGCTTCCTCGGTTTTTAAAGTGGCGGGCTGCAATACCGTCAGGCCGTGTTGCAGCGCGAGCTGTTTCACAGGGCTGGGAGTCAACTGCATCCCCCGTCCGGCAGGACGGTCAGGCTGGGTCAGCACCGCGACGATCTGGTGTTCCCTGAGCAGCGCGGCCAGCGCGCTGGCCGCGAAATGCGGAGTGCCGGCAAAGATGATCTTCATAACGTGATATCCCCGGAGGAAAACCTGCTCTATGCGGCAAGCGAAAGTGTTATTACATTGTCTCGCGTAAACGTTTTTTTAATTTCGCGCGGATCCGGGTTTGTTTCAGTTGCGACAGATATTCGACAAATACCTTGCCGATCAAATGATCCATCTCATGCTGGATACAGACCGCCAACAAACCTTCGGCATCCAGCGTAAAAGTTTCGCCTTTTACATCAAGCGCTCGCACAGTGATCTTTTCGGCGCGGCTCACCTTATCGTAAATGCCAGGCACGGACAGGCAGCCTTCCTCGCACTGACTCACCCCGCTGCTAGCGATGATTTCCGGATTGATGAATACCATCAACTGATTTTGCGTCTCTGAAATATCCACCACGATGATACGCACTGGTGCATCCACCTGCGTTGCCGCCAAACCCACCCCGGGCGCGGCATACATGGTCTCAGCCATATTGCGCACCAATTTGCGGGTGGTTTCATCGACGTGCAAAACTTTCTTCGCGACTTTGTGCAGCCGATCATCGGGATATTGCAGTATTTTCAGGATTGCCATGCGTGACCTATAAATGCTTGCTAATTTAGTAGACTAGATGCAGAATTTAACGCAACGCAGCAACTTTGCGTACCACTTATGTTGATTCTGCCGGAGTATCCATGCGCAAGATTATATCGCTGATTTACCTTTTGTTGCCTGTCATGGCCATTGTCACAGGTACTACGGCCTTTGCTGCCGAGTCCGAAAACCGCCAGGATCTTCGTCTGGATATTCGCAGTGATGCGCCGGATCGGCACGTTGTCGTCAAGGGCGACACCCTGTGGGATATCTCCGGCAAGTTTTTCAAGGATCCGTGGAAGTGGCCGCATATCTGGGGGCTTAATAAAGACTCGATCAAAGACCCTCACTGGATCTACCCGGGTGACACGATCTTTCTCAATCGGGACAGTGGCACTTTGAGCATCGGCCTACCCGGCTCAACAATCCCAGGCCCTGCCGAAAGCATCAGCCAAAAAGCGCCATCAAGCAAAGTGAGCAATACGGGCGAAAGCGAAACTAGCGATATCGTCGTACTTTCTCCCAGAGTACGTGAGGGTCCGAGCGACCACGATGCTATCCCCAGCATTCCCGCCAAGATCATCGCACCATTTTTAAGTCGTCCGTTGGTCGTTGAGAAGGAAGAATTAAAAGACGCCCCGACGCTGATAGGCGCACGTGAAGGGCGCGTAGTGCTTAGTACTGGCGATACCGGCTTCGTCACAGGCTTGCCTTCTGATAAAGGTGATAAATGGCAGATCTATCGCCCCGGCAAAACCTTTGTCGACCCTGACTCCAATGAGACTCTGGGCATCGAAGCCACCTATTTGGGCAACGTTGAGGTCACTGATTTTGCAGATGTAAGCACCATCAGGATCATGCAGTCCGTGGAGGAAACTTATGCCGGTGACCGCCTGATCGCCCACTCCAGCGAGGCGATCGGCTCCTACCTGCCCCGCGCCCCGGAAAGCAAGATTTCCTCACGTGTTATTTCTATTTATGGTGGCGTATCACAGGCCGGACAACATGCCGTCATCACCTTGAACAAGGGTGGGCGCGATGGCCTTGAAGCCGGTCATGTGCTGGCTCTGTACAACAAGGGGGAAGTCGTTAAGCAAGGCGGTAAAAGTTTCACGCTACCGGATGAGCGCTTTGGCTTAGTGTTCGTCTTCCGCGTATTCAACAAAGTGTCGTACGCACTGGTGATGGAGTCTCACAGGCCGATTCAATTGCTCGATCGCGCACAAACTCCCTAAGAGAATGATCGTTGATGCCTCGCTCAAGACTTGGCTGGCGCTAAGCCTGACAAGAGGCTTGGGCGGCGAGAGCGCGCGTCGTCTGCTAAAGCAATTCGGTTCACCGGAAGCGGTTTTCGCCGCACCCGTCAGCTCTCTCAAATCATTAGTCAAAGCCGATATCGCCGCAGAGATCAACAAAGGCATCGCTGACGATGCCATAACTCCCACCCTGGCCTGGCTGGAAGACAGCAACAACCATATCGTCACGCTGGCCGATAGCGAATACCCACAAGCGTTACTGAATATTCCCGATCCACCTTTGTTGTTGTATGTAAAAGGGCGGCTGAACTTGCTCAATCGACCCGCGCTGGCTGTGGTCGGCAGTCGCAGCGCAACTCCGCAAGGCATGAACAACGCGGAGGCATTCGCCAAATCGTTGAGCGATGCCGGGCTGTGCATCATCAGTGGCATGGCGCACGGCATCGATGCCGCCGCACATCGCGGGGCATTGCGCGGGCATGGCGGCAGCATCGCGGTGGTCGGTACGGGGCTGGATAAGGTCTATCCGGCAGCGAACCGTGACCTCGCCCATGCGCTCGCGCAACAAGGGGCGCTGGTCTCGGAATTTCCGCTCGGCACACCGCCGCTGGCCGCCAACTTCCCGCGCCGGAATCGCCTCATCAGTGGCATGAGTCTCGGGTGCCTGGTGGTGGAAGCATCGCTGCAGAGTGGGTCGCTGATCACCGCACGGCTGGCTTTGGAACAGGGCCGTGACGTGTTCGCGATTCCCGGCTCGATACATGCACCACAAAGCAAGGGTTGCCATGCCTTGCTCAAGCAGGGTGCTAAATTGGTCGAAGCCGCTCAGGATATCCTGGAAGAACTGGGCGGAATGCTGATCGCTCCCACACAAGCCACTGATTCAGAGGGTTCGGATGCCGCACTGTTTGAGCACCTGGGCTTCGATCCAGTCGATGTGGATACGCTCAGTGTGCGTAGCGGCTTGACGGTAAGCCAGCTATCCGCCATGCTGTTAACACTTGAACTGGGCGGTCGCATCTGTGTGCTACCCGGCGGCTTGTATCAAAGAATCCATTAACTCACTGCGCAAATCATGTTTGAAATCCTGATGTACTTGTTTGAAAGTTATTTTGACGCAGGCAGTTATCCTGAACCAGACAAACTATCGCGCAAACTCTCAGCTGCGGGTTTTGAGGGCGACGAGATCAGCGAGGCATTGACCTGGTTATCTGCATTGCAGGAACAAAATCCCGACAGTTATCCGGAAAACCTTAAACATGACGGACAGCGCCATTTTGCCGAATTGGAATTGCATCTTATTTGCGATGAAGCACGGCAATTCCTGCTGTTTGCAGAGCAGCATCACTTGATCTCTGCGGTCGAGCGCGAAATGATCATCGATCGTTCCGTTGCGTTGAAACAGGAAAATCTTGCGCTGGACAAACTAAAACTGATCATGCTGATGGTGTTGTG
>Ga0315271_10002164_pt1 | contig 12262 bp, 8 predicted proteins | sample C3_top_MG_FD_204664 | JGI IMG/M metagenome (GOLD analysis project Ga0315271, IMG submission 204664) | Sediment microbial communities from Yellowstone Lake, YNP, Wyoming, USA - C3_top | ecosystem: Environmental > Aquatic > Freshwater > Lake > Sediment | place: USA: Wyoming | collected 2017-08-01
CGGCGCTTTTCTCGCGCTGTTCCTGACGCAGACCGCGCTGACGATGCCGTCGATGATCGGTCTCATCATGCTGATGGGCATCGCGACGAAGAACTCGATCCTGCTGATCGACTACGTGATCCTGGCGCGGCGCGAGCACGGCCTCGATCGCTGGGACGCCCTGATCGACGCCTGCCGCAAGCGCGCGCGGTCGATCGTGATGACCACCGTCGCGATGGGCGCGGGGATGCTCCCGATCGCGATCGGCGTCGGGACGGACCCCAGCTTCCGCGCGCCGATGGCGATCGTCGTGATCGGAGGCCTGATCACATCGACCTTCCTGAGTCTCCTGGTCGTCCCGGTAGTGTTCACCTACGTCGACGACGCGATCGTGCTGCTGCGCGGGGTATTCCGGCGGCGCGGAACGGCGCCCGCAGCCGCGGATCCCGGCGCGTGACCGGAACGGGGCGCGACGGGCGGTCCGCCGAAGGGGTTACTTGCCGGCAGTGCGCCGCTTCTTGGGTGCCGTCCTGGAGGCGGGCCGTGGTTTGACCGCCGGCGCGCTTGCGCCTGCCTTCGACGCCGTCTTGGCCACTGCCCCGGGCGCTTTCCTTGCGCGCGCCTTCTTTGCCGCAGGACGCGCCCGCGCGGTCGCCGCCGCGGTCTTCCGCGGTTTCGCCGCGGCCGGCTTGCCCCCACCGCGCTCGGCTTTGGCCGCGAGCAGCGCGACGGCTTCGTCGAGCGTCAGCGTATCGGCCCGCTCCCGGTCCGGAAGCGTCGCGTTGACGCTGCCGTGCTTCACGTAGGGCCCGTAGCGGCCGGCGTGGAGCTCCACCGGCTTCTTGTCTTTCGGGTGGGCCCCCAGCACGCGCAGCGCAGCCGCCCCGCGCACCCCGCGCGCGCCCTTGCCCTTGCCGCCTTCCTTGGCCTCGAACTCGAAGCCGATCTTGCCGTCCGGCTGGCGCACGAGGAACGCGGAAAAACCGCGCCGGGTGCGCGCGGAAACGAATTGCAGCAGGTCGGTCTTGCCGCTGGCGAGGAGCTTCTGCATCTGTGAGCGCTCGACCGGCCGCTGCAGGATCACGCGGCCGGAGCGGAAGTCGCAGGTCTTGTCCGGCCCGACGGCCTTCTCGCAGACATACGATTGCGCGGCCTCGAACACCCGGGCGCTGCATTTGGGGCACGACCCGAGCGGCTCCTGGCCGCTGAAGTCCATCGCCTCGCCGTCGTCGCCGTCGCGCTCCGGGAAGTCGAACGAGACCTCGTTGTCGTCGGAGAGCTTGATCGACGCCGAGAATGGCCGTCCCAGGCGGCTGCGGAAGCCGTCGAGCGGCCCGACGCGGCGAGCGGACAGCAGGGTCTCGGCCTCGGGCGTGTCGAGCTGGCGACCGCCCATGATCTTCCAGAAACCGAAGTCGCAGGACTGGCACTGGAATTTCTTGTAGTTCTCGTGGACTTCGCCGCCGCATTTCGGGCAGGGCACCGCGAGCGTCGCGAAATCGCCGGGAATGGTGTCGCTTTCGTGGTGCTTGGCCTGCCCGACGATGTGCTCGGTCATGGCGACGATTTCGCGCATGAAGACTTCCCGCGCCAGGCTGCCGTGCTCCATCTGCGCGAGCTTGAACTCCCATTCGGCGGTGAGCTCCGGCGAGAAGAGCTCGGGCACGCCCAGGCCCCGCAGGAGCGCGATCAGCGAAAACGCCTTGGCCGTCGGCTGCAGTTCCTTGCCTTCGCGCAGGATGTATTTTTCGGTGAGCAAGCCCTCGATGATCTGCGCGCGGGTCGCCGGCGTGCCGAGACCTTTTTCGCGCATCGCTTCGCGCAGGTCCTCGTCGTCGATCAGCTTGCCCGCACCTTCCATCGCGGACAGCAGCGTGGCTTCGGTCAGGCGCGCCGGCGGCCGCGTCTGGCTGGCGGCGACCTCGATCCTTTCGGTCGCGACCTTCTCGCCCGGCTGCACCGGCGTCAGCGTTCCTTCCTCGCCGCCCATTTCCTTGCCGTAGACCGCGAGCCACCCCGGCGCGACCATCACCTTGCCTTCCGACTTGAAGGGTTCGTCAACGACCCGCGTGATCCGCGTCGTGATCGTGAACTCGGCCGCCGGATAGAACGCGGCCAGGAAGCGCTTGACGACGAAATCGTAGAGCTTCGCCTCGAGCTCGTTCAGGTGCTTCGGCTGGACGAGCGTCGGGATGATCGCGAAGTGGTCGGAGATCTTGGCGTTGTCGAAGATCCGCTTGTTCGGCTTCACCCATTTCTGGCGGAGGATCTGCCGGGCGAACCCGCCGTAGGCGTTCGATTCCTTCAGCGCCTCCATCGTCGCGTTGACCGTCGCGAGGTAATCCTCGGGCAGTGCGCGCGAGTCGGTCCGCGGATAGGTCAGCGCCTTGTGCTTTTCGTAAAGTGCCTGGGCGAGCGAGAGCGTCGTCCGCGCCGAGAGGCCGAAGCGGCCGTTGGCCTCGCGCTGCAGGCTCGTGAGGTCGTAGAGGAGCGGCGCGCCCTGTATCGACGGCTTCGATTCCTCGCTGACCTCGCCGGGCTGGCCCTCGCACCTGCCGGCGACGGCGCGGGCCCTCGCCTCGTCCCACAGCCGCTCGGCGCGCGCGTCGGGGTCGTCGTCGCTCTTGCGGAATTGCTCGTCGAACCAGCGGCCGCCGTACTCGCCGGCCTCGGCGCGGAACGTCCCCAGGACTTCCCAATAGCCGCGCGGCCTGAACGCGCGGATCTTCTCCTCGCGCTCGACGAGGATCGCGAGCGTCGGCGTCTGGACGCGGCCGACCGTCGTCAGCTGGAACCCGCCCGACTTGGAGTTGAACGCGGTCATCGCGCGCGTGCCGTTGATGCCGACGAGCCAGTCCGATTCGGAGCGGCACACTGCGGCGTCGGCCAGCGGCTGCATCTGCGCCCCGGTGCGCAGGCGCTCGAAGCCCTCGCGGATCGCCGCGGGCGTCATCGATTGCAGCCACAGTCGCCGGATCGGCTTCGCCGTCTTCGCGTACTGGACGATGTAGCGGAAGATGAGTTCGCCTTCGCGGCCGGCGTCGCAGGCGTTGATCAGGTCGCCGACGTCCTTGCGCTTGAGGAGCTTCAGCAGGGTCTTCAGCCGGTTTTCGTTCTTCTCGATCGGCTTCAGCGCGAACCGCGACGGGATCGCCGGGAGGTGCGCGAACGTCCACTTGCCGCGCTTGACCTCCTCCGCCTCGGGCATCCCGATCTCGAGCAGGTGGCCGACCGCGGACGACAGCACGTAGCGCTCGCTCTCGAAGTGGTCGTCGTGACGGGTGAAGCCGCCCAGTGCGCGGGCGATATCGGCCGCGACGGACGGCTTTTCGGCAATGATCAGGCTTTTGGTCATGGGGAAGCGCCACGCACCGTCGGGGAAGCGGCCCGGCGCGGCTGCGACGGTCCCGCCCGGAGAGGCGCAAAGAGGCGCAGATAGTACCGAAGGACTTGCCGCGGGAGCAAGGAGACCTTTGGCCAGGGCAGCCCGGACGCGGGGCCGACGCGCGCACGGGCGCGCGTCGCTAGCCCATCCGCTGCCAGAGGCCGCCGGGCAGCGAAGCCACCTGGCCGTCGAGTTCGAGCGCCGTCAGGGCGGCCAATGCCGCGGCCGCCGTCTCCCCGCTGCGCGCCGCGACCGTATCGACGTCGGCCGGGGAATGGCCGAGTGCGGCGAGAACGGCCGCCGCGGCGGGGTCGCGTGCGCCGGGGCTCTTCACCGGTGTCGCGCCGGCCGGCAGGACGGCCGGGAATTTGAGTTCGTCGAGGATGTCCTGCGCCGTCTCGACCAGTTTCGCCCCGTCGCGGATCAACCGGTGGCACCCCTTCGAGAACGGGGAATGAATCGAGCCCGGCAGCGCGAACACTTCCCGCCCCTGCTCCCCGGCGAGCCGGGCGGTGATGAGAGATCCGGACGACAGCGTCGCCTCGACGACCAGCACGCCGCGCGCGAGTCCGCTGATCAGCCGGTTGCGGCGCGGGAAGTTGGCGGGCAGCGGCGGCGTCCCCGGCGCGAATTCCGAAACCAGCGCGCCGCGTGTCGCAAGCGCGTGTGCGAGGTCGCGATTGCGCGCCGGATATACGCGGTCGAGGCCGGTGCCGACGACCGCCACGCTGCTGCCGGAATGGGTGAGCGCGCCGCGATGCGCGGCGGCGTCGATGCCGAGTGCCAGGCCGCTCACGATTGTGAGCCCGCCGGCGGCGAGCGCAGCGGCGAAGGCCTTTGCATCGGCGCAGCCCTGCGGCGTCGCGTTGCGGCTGCCCACGATGGCGAGCGCCGGCCGGGCCAGCAATTCGCGACGGCCAAGGCAATAAAATACCGGCGGGGCGTCGCCGATTTCGAGCAGCGCACGCGGGTAGTCGGCATCGTCCCACGCGACGAGCGAAGCGCCGGGCTCTTCGAGCCACGCGAGGGTGCGTGCAAGACGCTCGCGATCGGGAGCGGTGATGGCGGCCTTCCCGGCGGGCGTGGCCACGGCTGCGCGGCGTTGCGCCGGCGTTGCCGCCAACACCGCTTCGGGGCTGCCGAACGCGCGCAGCATTTGCGCGAGCGGGCGCGGGGCGATGCCGGAGAGCTGCAGCGAAACCCAGGCTTCGACCCGCGGATCGACGTTCATTGCGGCGGGGGCGCTCCCGCGCGATGAGCGCGCGCGAGATCCATTCAGGGTTTCCGGACGAGGTCGCCGACGTTGACGGGATCGGTCGTGTTGACCAGGATCGCGTACGAAACGTAATCGAAAACGCGGTACACGAACACAAGGCCGGTGCGCTCATCCGGGATGTCGAGATAGCGCTCCGGCTGATAGAACACCGTCTGGTCGCGGAAGCGTTCGATCCGGTCCGGCTCCTTCGACGGCCGCGGATCGGGGATCTTCGGGACGACACGGTTGACCGCGAGCACGGCGCCGATGTCGAGGCCATCGGCGGCACCCTTGTCGAGGGTGACGAGCCAGCCACGGCCGGCCTCGACCGAATTGCGGTCAAGCTCGATGATGTGGCCGTTGATCGCCTTGTCCGGCGCGTGCGGAACGTAGTTGATGATCTGCTCGCGCGGCGCGGGAATCAGGACATCGCCGATGATGATTTCCTCGCGGGCCGACGCGATCCGCACCGTCGAGACGCCGGCAAAGCGCTCGACCTTCGCCGTCCCGAGAAAGCGCTGTTCGTACCCGAGCACGGTGCTGGGGTCGTCATAGGCGACGAGCGTTCGCCCCGGGCGGTAGATGTGCCAGAGGCCGCCCGCCTTCGGATCGATCCCGGCGACGTAGACGAGGTCGCCCTCGCCGCGGACCACGCGCGAATCGCGTCCGGCGACGATCGGTGCCGCGTTGGGCAGGCCCTCGGGGCCGGTGACCAGCGGCCGCGACAGGTACGGCTCGATGTCGCCCGGCGGAATGCTGGGGATCGCCTGCGCGTCGAGCGGCGTGGAGCGGATCGTCGGCGACAGCCGCACGGCCTCCCGCTCGAGATGAAGCTGCGGCGGCGCGCCGCCGGTGCCGCGCTCGAGGACGATCACGTCCCCCGGATAGATCCAGTGCGGGTTCCTGATTTGTTCGCGATTGAGGCGCCAGATATCCGGCCAGCGCCAAGGGTCGCGCAGAAACTTTTGCGCGATGCCCCAGAGCGTGTCGCCTCTTTGCACGACATGACGGTCCGGAACGCCCGGCGCGAGCGCAATGTCGGCGCCGCGCGCCATGCCCGCGCCCAGAACGAGCAACGCGGCGGAGACTCCGAGCAGGCCCTTCGCTATGCTAAACTTCTGACGCATAAAGCCTCTTCCGGTAGGGTGGCGGGGCTTGCTAACGTCCTAAACCGCCGCAAAATAAGGGCTTGGACGCAATTTTGCATCCCGAGCCTGCATTTTGCAAGCTTGCTTCATCATACCCCGATGGCGCTCCTCAACATTCTCGAGTACCCCGATCCGCGGCTGCGCAAGGTCGCGGTCGCCGTAGCGGCCGTCACGCCCGAGATCCAGAAGCTCGTTCGCGACATGGCCGAGACGATGTATGCGGCGCCCGGCGTTGGCCTGGCGGCAACGCAGGTGGATGTGCACAAGCGTGTCATCGTCATGGACATTTCCGAAGCGCGCGATGAATTGCGGGTGTTCATCAATCCGGAGATTCTCGCAGCCGAGGGTGAGGCCGAGTGCGAGGAAGGCTGCCTTTCCGTCCCGGGTTACTACGACAAGGTCATCCGCGCGGCCAGGGTCGCCGTGCGGGCGCAGGACGCCAATGGCGAACGGTTCGAACTGGAGGCGGAAGGCCTGCTTGCCGTGTGCGTCCAGCACGAAATCGACCACCTGGCCGGCAAGGTCTTCGTCGATCGCCTTTCCCCGCTCAAACGCGCGCGGCTCGCTGCCCGGCTGCGCAAGAAGCAGCGGCTCGCAGGCTAGGTCATCCAGGCTTCCGTGATGCGCGTCGGATTTGCCGGCACGCCCGCATTTGCGGCGACGGCCTTGGCCGCCATACTTGCGCGCGGCTTCGATGTCCCGCTCGTGCTGACGCAGCCCGACCGACCGCGCGGGCGCGGATTGAAGATGGCGCCCCGCCCGGTCAAGATTCTCGCGGCCAGCCGCGCGCTGCCGGTGTTGCAGCCCGCGTCGCTCAAGACCGATGAAACGTGCGCCCTGTTGCGGGCGATCCGGCTCGACGTCCTGGTCGTGGCCGCGTACGGGCTGCTGCTGCCGCCCGCCGTCCTCGCGTGGCCGCGGCATGGTTGCCTCAACATCCATGCGTCGCTGCTTCCGCGCTGGCGGGGCGCCGCACCGATCCAGCGCGCACTGCAGGCCGGCGATGCCGAAACCGGCGTGACGATCATGCAAATGGACGCCGGCCTCGATACAGGTCCGATGCACGACGTCGAACGGATTCCGATCGCGCCACGGGAAACCGGAGGCACGCTGCACGACAAGCTCGCGGCCGCGGGTGCGCACGCCATCGTTGCGGTGCTCGAACGTCTCGCGCACGACGGCGCGATCCGGGGGGTGCCCCAGCCTGTCGAGGGCGTGACCTATGCCGCGAAAATCACGCGGGCCGATGCGGCAATCGACTGGCGCGGCAGCGCGCCCGCCATCGACCGCCAGGTGCGCGCATTCGACCCCGTTCCAGGCGCGTGCACGTGGCGCAACGGCGAGCTCGTCAAGGTGTGGGAGGCCGAGCCCACCGTGGTGGCGGGAAGGCGGGGTGACCCGGGTGAGGTGCTCGCTGCCGACGCGACCGGCATCGTCGTCGCTTGCGGCCAAGGGGCGTTGCGCGTCACCGCAATGCAGCCCGCCGGCGGCCGGCGCATGACCGCCGCGGCGTTTGTCGCCGGCCGGCGGATTGCGGCCGGCCAGCGTTTCGACGTCACGCCGGGTTAGGGCGGAAGGGGCGCCGCCGCGATGGAGGAAGCCCAACGCCAGGCCACGCTCGCGGTGCGCCGGGTTCTCGAAGGGACGACGCTGCCGGTTGCGCTGGCTGCCGTCGCGCCGACGGTGGACGCGCCGCCGGGCGCGGACCCCGGCCGCCGGCGCGCGCTGGTGCAGGAACTTGCCTACGGCACGCTGCGCTACTGGGGCACGCTCGCCGCGCTCACCGCAAAGCTCGCGGCGAAGCCGTTCGCCGACCCCGCCCTCGCCGCCCTCGTCGCCGTCGCGCTCTACCAGCTCGAGCACACGCGCGCGCCGCCATTCGCCATCGTCGACCACGCGGTGAACGCCGCGGCCAGGATCGCGCGCCCGGCCGCGAAATCGCTCGTCAACGCGCTCCTGCGACGCTACCTGCGCGAACGCGAGGCGCTCCATGCGGGGGTGAAGACCGATCCGGTGGCGCGCTGGTCGCATCCGCAATGGTGGATCGAACGCGTGCGCGCCGACTACCCGGCGGACTGGGAAACCATACTCGCGGCCGGCAACGAGCGCCCGCCGTTGGCGCTGCGCGTCAATGCGCGCACGACCACGCGCAACGCGTTCCTCGCGGCGTGCGCTGCCATGCCGATCGGCGCGGTGGCTGCGGGCGAGGCCGGCGTGATCGTGGATCCGCCGCGGCCGGTCACCGAATTGCCCGGCTATCGCGAGGGCTGGTTTGCCGTGCAGGACCTGGGCGCCCAGCTCGCCGCCCCGCTGCTGCAGGCCCGGGCGGGAATGCGGGTGCTCGATGCATGCGCGGCGCCGGGCGGCAAGACCGCGCACCTCGTCGAGATCGCGGATGTCGAGGTGGTTGCGCTCGACAGCGACCCGGCGCGTCTTGCGCGGGTACGGGAGAATCTCGCCCGCTTGCAGCTCGCGTCATTCAATGTGCGCCTGACCGCGGGCGATGCCAGCGTGCCCGCCGCGTGGTGGGATGGCCGCCCGTTCGACCGGATCCTGGTTGACGTGCCGTGCACCGCCTCGGGCGTCGTCCGCCGGCACCCCGACGGCAAGTGGCTGCGGCGGCCCGGCGATGTCGCGAGCTTCACGCGGCAGCAGGCGCGCATCCTCGACGCGCTGTGGCCGTGCCTCGCGCCGGACGGGCTGTTCCTCTATGCCACCTGTTCGGTGTTTCGCGCCGAAAACGACGTGCAGATCGATGCGTTCCGGGCCCGCCACGCCGATGCGTTGCACGAACCCCTCACGTTTCCTGCCGCCGTCGTCCGGCAGGGCGGACAACTCTTGCCTTCGCTCCCGGGCGCAGCGCACAATCAGGACGGGTTTTTCTACGCGCTGCTTCGCAAGGGTTGACCCGGCACGACCGGAGCGCGTCTCGTGCAGGATGCGCCGCGTCCCAATGCCCGACCCCGCCGCGTCCTCCTTCGGCGGCACACCCGCCCCGTTGCCCCTGCGCCGCCTGCCGGCATGTCGCTCAAACCTCTCCTGACCCCTGCCGTCGCCGGCCGCCGCAGCGCGCTGCGGCGCCTCGCCGGGCTGGCCGCCGGCGCAGTTCTGGGTACGCTCGCCGCCGGCGTCAGCCCGCCGGTGCGCGCCGACATCATCGGCGTGAGGTCGGCCGAGCTGCGCGCCGACGAGGACGACTATGTCCTCAATGCCGATTTCGACCTTGCGCTCAATGCGACGCTCGAGGAAGCGCTGCACCGCGGCGTGCCGCTCTACTTCGTCCTCGAGTTCGAGATCGCGCGCCCGCGCTGGTACTGGTTCGACGAAAAGGTCCTGACGTCGACCACGCAGTACCGGATTGCGTGGAACGCATTGACGCGGCAATACCGCGTATCGAGCGGCCTGTTCGCGCAGACGCTCTATTCGCTGGAAGAAGTCGAGCGGTTCCTATCCCGCGTGACCTCGCGGCCCGTGGCGCGGCGCGATCAGCTCCAGAAGGGATCCCGCTACGAGGCCGCGCTGCGGCTTCGCCTCGATGTTACCCAGCTGCCCAAGCCATTTCAGGTCGACGCGCTCGCCTCGCGCGAGTGGTCGCTGCAATCCGACTGGCACCGCTGGAGCTTGGTCGCATGAGCGCGCCGGGCCGCCCCAAGCGCGAAGGCTCCCCCACGGGGGGAGGGCGCGCAGCGCCAAGGGGGCCCTCGTGAGCGCGCCGGGCCGCCCCAAGCGCGAAGGCTCCCCCACGGGGGGACGGCGCGCAGCGCCAAGGGGGTTCTCGTGAGCGCGGCGCTCGGGAATCGCGGCGTGCGCTGGCTGCTGCTGATCGGCGCCTGCCTGGGCGCGATCTCGCTGTTCCTGCTCGCCACGGCAACGGCCAACACCCAGCTCTTTGCCGGAAGCTACAACGTCCTGCTGGTGCTGAACGGCACGATGGTCGCGTTGCTGATGGCCCTTGTCGGCTACCAGCTCTGGCGGCTGCGGCGCAACCTGAAGAAGGGCCGGTTCGGCTCGCGCCTCGCGGTGCGTCTCGTGCTGCTGTTCGCGGTGGTCGCCGTGCTCCCTGGCGTGCTGGTCTACGCCGTATCGGTGCAGTTCCTCGGCAAGAGCATCGAGAGCTGGTTCGACGTGCGCGTCGACCGCGCGCTCGAAGGCGGGCTGAACCTCGGGCGCAGTTCGCTCGATTACCTGCTCAAGGAAACCGGCAACAAGGCCGCTCAGATTGCGCTGTCGCTGTCGGAGGGCGGCGGCGCGAGCCTGACCGCGCGGCTGAATCGTGCCGCGGAGCAGGCGGGGGTCTTCGAAGCGACGCTTTTTTCCTCGACCGGCAGCGTGCTGGCCATCGCCGGTGTCGGCGGGGGGACGGCTCCGCCGGAGGCGCCGCCCGCGCAGGCGCTGCGCCGTGCGCGGCTGCAGCAGGCGTATTCGGCCATCGAGCCGTCGCCCGAAGGTGGGTTGGTGCTGCGCGTGGTCACCCCCGTCAATACCGACGACCGACTGGAGCCGCTCAAGCTGCTCCAGGTCGTCGAGCCGGTGCCCAAGGCGCTCGCGGCTGACGCCGAAAAGGTGCAGGCCGGATGGCGCGACTATCAGGAAATCTCATTCTCGCGGCAGGCGCTGAAGCGGCTTTATGCGCTGACCCTCACGCTCACGTTGTTGCTCGCGCTCACGACGGCGCTCGGTCTCGCGGTCGTCCTGTCCGAGCGCTTTGCCGCGCCGCTAGGCCTGCTCGCGGAAGGCACGCGCGCCGTCGCTCAGGGCGATTTCACGCGGCGGCAGCCCGTCACCTCGCGTGACGAGCTGGGGGTGCTCACCGAGTCGTTCAACAAGATGACCGCCCAGCTCGCCGAGGCACGACAGCGCACCGAGGAAAGCCAGCTCGCGACCGAGACCACGCGCGCGTATCTCGAGAGCATACTCGGCAATCTTTCGGCCGGCGTGCTCGCGTTCGACGACGGCTACCGGTTGCGCATCGCCAACGCGAGCGCCGCGGTGATCCTGCAGCAGCCCCTCGCGGAGCTCACGGGCGTTGCGCTGACCGACTGGGGGCAACGGTTTCCCGCGCTCGCGCCCGCCGCCGCGCTGATCAACGAAGGGTTCCGGGCAAGCCATGACGGGCACTGGCAGAAGCAGGCCGAACTCGCGGTGGCCAACCTCACCCGCGTGCTGCTGTTGCGCGGTTCGCGCCTACCGGTCACGCCCGTCGCCGGCTACGTGGTAGTCTTCGACGACGTCACCGACCTCGCGCAGGCACAGCGCGATGCCGCGTGGGGCGAGGTCGCCCGCCGGCTCGCGCACGAGATCAAGAACCCGCTGACGCCGATCCAGCTCTCGGCGGAGCGGCTGGAGCACAAGCTTGCCGCCAAGCTGAGCGGTCCCGACCAGGAAACGCTGAAGCGCGGCGCCCAGACGATCATCGCGCAGGTTGCCGCAATGAAACACATGGTCGACGATTTTGCGATCTACGCGCGGCAGCCGCGCCCCGGGACGATGCAGGCGGTCGATCTCGCCGCTCTCTTGCTTGACGTGCTCGCGTTGTACGACAATCTGCGCCCACACCTCGCGCTGTCGATTGCTGCCGAGCCGGTCGTTGTCCAGGGCGAGCCCACCCGACTGCGCCAGGTGTTCCACAACCTGCTTCAGAACGCCATCGACGCACAGGTCGATATCGCCGAACCCCGCTACGAGATCACCCTCGAGGCAAAGGGGGACACGGTGCGGCTCGCCATCGGCGATGCCGGGATCGGCTTCGCCGAGGATGTCCTGCACCGGGCGTTCGATCCGTACGTGACGACCAAGGCGAAGGGAACCGGGCTCGGCCTTGCGATCGTGAAAAAGATCCTCGAGGAACACCGCGGGCGCGTGGAGCTCGCGAACCGGGCGCCGCGCGGCGCCCGTGTCACCCTCGTCTTCCCCCGCACGGGCGGGGAAGCTGTGCGCTAACATGGACGGCTGATGATTCAGGCCAAGGAAATTCTTATCGTCGACGACGAAGTCGGCATTCGCGAGCTGCTTTCGGAAATCCTCCAGGACGAAGGCTATCGCGTCAGCGTTGCCGAAAACGCCACGGCCGCGCGCGCGTATCGCGTGCGGCAGCAGCCGGCGCTCGTTCTGCTCGACATCTGGATGCCCGATACCGACGGGGTCACGCTGCTTCGCGAGTGGGCGGCCGCGGGGCAGCTCACGATGCCGGTGGTGATGATGTCGGGCCACGGCACCATCGAGACCGCGGTCGAGGCCACCAAGATCGGCGCCTTCGATTTCCTCGAAAAGCCCGTGGGGCTGCAAAAGCTGCTCGGGACGGTGTCGCGCGCGCTCAAGGCCGCCACCGTGCGAGTACCGCAGCGTGTCTCGCTCGCGGCGCTGGGGCCTGGGGCCGCGGTGCGCGAGGTCGAACGCCAGCTCGAGAAACTGCTCGCCGCGCGCAAGCCGATCCTGATCCTGGGCGAGCCCGGCACCGGTCACGACGTGACGGCGCATGCGCTGCACGTGCCGGAA
>Ga0315271_10002165_pt1 | contig 12261 bp, 12 predicted proteins | sample C3_top_MG_FD_204664 | JGI IMG/M metagenome (GOLD analysis project Ga0315271, IMG submission 204664) | Sediment microbial communities from Yellowstone Lake, YNP, Wyoming, USA - C3_top | ecosystem: Environmental > Aquatic > Freshwater > Lake > Sediment | place: USA: Wyoming | collected 2017-08-01
CAACGACCAACAGTGGGCGCTCCCGGGTGACTGCTGACGGGGAGTAGAAAAAGTTTCATGTCAATTTCCACCATATCTGCCGCTCAATTGGTGGCCACCAATCCAAATTACCAAGAATAATTTGAGAAATTCCATTGTATTAGCGGCTTGTGAAGCCTATGTCATTAAGCATCTGATCGCCGAAATCCCTGATACTTACTTGATTCGAAATACGTCTTGCCTGTTGCTCGAGACTCGTATGCAGAATTTCTCCATCGGCACCTTTGCACTGCCCCACTGAAAGGCATCTAACGCTTTCAAAAACGTATCGGCTGCCAATGGTGCCATGCCATTCAACAACTTTTCGACAGCATGTAGATCAGCGACCGTGTCAATGTCGGTGACGCAACCAATGTCATCCACCATCAATTCGATGGCTTCATACGCGAGAACCACATTGCGTGCGCCCTCATTTCCCTTGAGATCCAGTAATTCTGACCTGCAACACATCGAAAATCCCACGGGGTGTCCACGGCGCTTGCGGTAAACCGGCACCACGACCTGATGACGCCCCAGTGCTTCTCCAATTTGGCGCAGCGTGTCACTTCGAATCAAGGGCAAATCCCCCGGCAGTATCAGCCAGCCAGTGGGCTGTGGTGATGATTGCAATGTGGCGCGAACGGCAGCTGCAATTGAGTCACCCATGCCAGGATGACCGACATCTTCAAGATGCCAAGGCAGACCACTTGCCCTCACGGCGTCAAGGGTGTGTTGTAACACTGTCTTATCGGCTAGCCGCGCCTGCAATTTTGGAGATCTGCCACCTGACTGGGAAAACCGCTCACCGCGCCCGGAGGCCAGAATAATTACAGTGGGCTGGCTAACGTCAGTGCACCGCAAACTGTGCTTGCCATTGCCGTTGCGCCAATGCCTTCATTTTTGACTTGAATGATCTCGGCCACGATGGAAACCGCAATCTCGGCCGGAGTCTTGGCGCCGATAGCCATTCCAACCGGACCATGCAATTGCGCCAGTTCTTCAGAACTCATATTGAAGTGGACGTTTAATCGCTCCTTTCTGGCCCCCTGGTTGCGACGCGAGCCCAATGCGCCGACATAGAAGGCGTTGGACCTCAGCGCTTCGAGCAAGGCCATGTCATCGAGCTTCCGGTCATGCGTGAGGGCCACGATGGCGGTGTGGGCATCGGGCACCAGGTCGCGCACCGCGTCATCGGGCATGCCTTGGACGCGCCGAATACCGGGTAGGCCGCTCGCCAGGTTGGTGGCATATTCCTCTCGCGGGTCGCACACCAGCACCTCAAAATCGAGCATGACCGCCAATTGGGCGACGGCTTGTGACAACTGGCCTGCGCCAATCAACAGCAGGCGCCATTTCGGTCCAAACACGGTAACCAGGGTTGAGCCATCAAACTGCATGGTTTGGCCGCGAACTGCATCTGACAAGCGCACTGCGCCATTAGCAAGCGTCAGCGTGCGGGTCACCAGTTGATGATCCTTCGTGCGTGCCAGCAATTGCGCAATCCACTGGGAGTCCAGCAAGGGCTCCTGTACCAGCATCAATGTCCCGCCACATGGCAAACCAAAGCGGGTTGCTTCTTCCTTGCTGCCCCCGTAGGTGATCACGTGGGGTATCGTCAAGGCGGGCAAACTGTCATCAATCGATTTGAAGCCAGCCTTGGTGTGGGCAATCAGATCGTCCTCTACGCAGCCGCCTGATACCGAACCACTCACTACACCGTCGTCACGCACGGCCAGCAAAGCGCCCGGCGGGCGAGGTGCGCTGCCCCAAGTTTGCACCAGCGTCACCAGAGTAACCGCATGCCCGGCACTATGCCAGGTCAAGGCGTCGCTGAGGACCATGAGATCAAGACTTTCCATTACGCCACCTTTGTCTGTAGTAGTCGCTACCTTTCCTGCCGTCTAGCAAGCCTCAGGAAACCACGTATTGACCAATGGGTAAATAATGTACTATGATTTCCTACGCGACAAAAGACGGTGTCGTGTAAAGGGTCGAGCACACGACTCACAGAGAATTTTTTTCTATATACAGGAGACAACATGAACAGTTCGGTCAACAACAAAACACGTCGGAACGCACTCAAGACACTTGCAGGTGGAAGTTCACTGGTCTTGGGCGCCCTGGCATTTCCTCGCCTGGTGCAGGCGCAAGCCGAGGCCATTCGAATTGGATTTCCGGTCCCATTGACCGGCGCCTTCGCAGCTGAAGCCCAGGCCGTGGTGCGTGGCGCTGAACTGGCAATCAAGGAATTTAACGACGCTGGCGGCCTCAATGGGGTCAAAGCGGAACTGCTTGTGCGCGATGACAAATTGAACCCGCAGGAAGCTGCGACCCGCACCATCGAATTGATCGACAAGGACAAGGCCAACTTCATCGTTGGATCTGTGTCCTCCGCAGTACAACTCTCTGTCAATAACGTCACGAAGCAGCGCAAGGTCATTTACAACTCAATTAGTCAGTCCGATACGATCAATGAAGCCAAAGACTGGAGCCGCTACACCTTCCATGAATGCCTTAACCCGCACATGACGGCAGGTGCAGTTGCCCGGTACGCGATCCCAAAAATGGGCAAAAAGGTTGTATTCCTGACTGCAGACTACGCATACGGCCATGAAATGGCTCGCGGCTTCCAGACAGCGGGCAAGGCGCTGGGCATGGAAGTCCTGGCCGACATTCGCCACCCATTGGGAACAACTGACTTCTCCAGCTATTTTCCGAGAATTCTGGCGTTGAATCCGGACGTACTAATTGTCTGCAACTTTGGCCGCGACCAGCAAATCTCATTCAAACAGGCCAATGATTTCGGCATTAAGAAGCAGATGAAAATAATCGCCCCGCTGCTGATGCATAACGGTCGCATGGTTGATGGGCATAAGGCATACGAAGGCATCATTGGCGGAACCGGCTATTACTGGGGCATCGAGGCGTCAACGCCATCCTCAAAACGGTTTAATGACAGTTTCAAGTCCCTGCATAAAGGATTATACCCAACCGACTATGCCGCGCTGGGATACGCAGGTGTACACAACGTGCTCGCCGCAGTCAAGGCTGCTGGCACAACTGATACCGAAAAAGTCGTGACAGCCCTGCGTGCCGTAAAGGGCGATCTATACAAAGGCAATGTCTACTTCCGTGCCTGCGATCATCAAGCTGTTCAGTCTGTCCTGATCGTCGAGTCTAAGGACCGGGCCGTTGCTGCTAACGATCAGGACATTTTCAGTGTCGTGGCCACGGAGAATTTTGACGAAAGCAAGCTGCGCTCATGCAGCGAACTCGGACATCCCGCCTAGCCTTTTTCACCGCGCATCCAGGGGGGCGGCCCCCGGTGCGCTTGTGCCGGGTCTATCAGCAAAAAACCATCGATTCGTACATGGAACTTTCCTTCAATCTCATTGCCCAGCAGTTGGTCACCGGACTCGCCCTCGGATCAATTTATGTCCTTGTTGGCGTTGGCCTGTCGCTGGTTTTTGGTTTGTTGACCATCGTCAACTTTGCGCATGGAGCCTTCTTCATGGTGGGCGCTTATGTCGGGGTCTTCGTTTTTGCTAAAACCGGCAACTTCTGGATCTGCATGGTCGCCGTCCCCTTGATCACGGGCGCCATCGGCATGTTGGTCGAGCGCGTCCTGGTGCGCCCGTTGTATGGCCGGGGCATCGACTACCCGCTGCTACTGACTTTTGGTTTGGCCTATGTGATGATGGATTTGACACGAATGGCGTTCGGCGTGCAGGGTGAGCCTTTTGAGGCGCCGGAAGCATTGCAGGGCGCGGTGGACATTGGAATCGGCATGTTTCCGCTTTACCGGCTCTTTTTGATCGCCGTGACCTCCGTGATTCTGTTTGCGTTGTGGCTCTTCCTTGAAAAGACCCGTTTTGGTTTGATCGTGCGTGCCGGCGCCCGCGATCCACTGGTGTTGCGCGTGCTGGGTATCAATGTCTCAACCGTGTGGCTTGCCATTTTCGGCGTTGGCACTGGAATTGCCGGACTGGCAGGCTTGCTCGCCGCACCGATGCGAGGCGTTTCGCCTGAAATGGGCGTGCCTATTTTGATTGAAGCGTTTGTGATTACGGTGGTCGGTGGCATGGGCTCACTCGGTGGTGCCATCGCTGCCGGTCTGCTGGTCGGCGTAGTGGTGAGCTTTACGACACTATTTCGCCCCGAACTGGCAGAATTCTCGATGTTCGCCTTGATGGCGATTACGTTGATATTTAAACCAAATGGTCTGCTCGGTCGCAAGGGCCTGATGGGTTAGACGTTCAATGAAAACAAAAAATACCTTCCAAAGTCCAGTGCTGGCCTTTCTTGGAAAGCAGCCCGCCCTTGCTGTTATGGCGCTTTTGGCAGTCTTCCCATTGATATTTCCATTCCATTCGCTGGCCATCAACATCTTGCTATTTGGATTGTTCGCAGCGGGTTACAACTTGACTTTTGGTTATACGGGGAAACTCTCGTTCGGTCATGCCGCTTTCTTCGGTGGCGGCGCTTATGGTTGTGGCATCCTCATCTCACAATACGCGATTGCGTGGCCACTGGCCCTGGGCTTTGGCGTCGTATTGGCTGGCTTGATCGCCTTGCTTATGGGTCTACTGGCGATGCGCACAAGGGGTATCTACTTCGCCATGGTGACACTGGCATTGGCACAGTGCGTTTACTTCCTGTTTTTTCAGGCCAACTCCCTGACCGGTGGCGATAACGGTTTGCGCGGCGTCAATGTCAACACAGTCAATTTGGGCCCGCTGAAGCTGGACTTGCTTAATCCGCTGGTGAAGTACTACTTCATGCTCGTCTTTGTGGCCATCGCAATTTGGCTGATCAACCGGATACTGAACTCCGCATTTGGGTCAATTCTGGAAGCCCTGCGCGAGAATGAGCATCGGGCACGCGCTTGTGGAATAAATGTAGAGGGAACGCGACTGCTGTCTTTAGTGATTTCCGGCATGGTCTGTGGACTAGCCGGCGCACTCAATGCCATCAACTTGTCAACGGTATCGATCGACAGCCTCTCTTACCACACCTCGGGTCAGGTGATGATGATGACCTTGCTGGGAGGCATGGGGACCTTTTTCGGACCCTTCCTCGGCGCGGGCATATTTCTGGGAATCGAACATGTCGTCACTGGAATCACCGAACGCTGGCAACTCATCGTCGGCGTTATCTTCATTATTCTTGTTCTCTTTTTCCCGAAAGGAATTTGGGGGACGGCGTTAGCGCGGTACAAAAAGTGACAAATACAGCCATACTTAGCACCCGTCACGTTACGAAGAAATTCGGTGGCTTTACTGCCAACCGGGACGTCAGCGTTGATTTCCATCGCGGAAAACTGACTTCCATCATTGGACCAAATGGTGCCGGAAAATCAACTTTCTTCAACATGGTCTCTGGTAGCTTCAAGCCAACATCCGGTGAAATACTGTTTGACGGCAAGAGCGTAGTTGGCCTCAAGCAGCATGAGTTTGCCAAGATTGGGATTTCAAAGTCATTTCAAATTACCAACCTTTTTCCCGCACTGACTGTTCTGGAGAACGTGCGTGTGGCGGTGCAGTGTTTGCAGAGCGTCTACAACATCTGGACGCCCCGCAGCCGGCATGCTGAGTGGGTTGAAAAGGCGGAGCTCCTTCTTGAGCTTGTGGGACTGCAGGATAGGCGGCACGACCGTGCAGAAAATCTTGCTCATGGAGAGCAACGCTGCCTTGAAATTGCCGTCGCACTTGCTTGCGACCCGCAACTGTTGCTTCTTGACGAGCCTACTGCTGGTATGAGTCCAGAAGAGACCCGCGTGATCATGAATCTGATCCTCAAACTTCTGGAACATCGAACGATTGGCCTGGTTGAACACAAGATGAAACTGATCATGGGCGTTAGCGACAGCATCATCGTGTTGCATCAAGGACAACTTTTAATGCAAGGCACACCGGACGAAGTAAAAAACAATGACGACGTGAAGCGTGTTTATCTGGGCAAGGGGAACCACTGATGGCACAACAACCTATCCTGTCGGTTGAGAAGCTTAACGCGTGGTATGACCGCAGTCATATTCTGCAAGGCGTCGACTTTCATGTCATGCCAGGCGAGGTCGTTTCCCTGTTAGGGCGTAACGGCGCTGGCAAGACAACCTCGATGAAGAGCATCATGGGTCTGCTGCGTCGCACCGAAGGTCACGTCTGGTTCAACGGCGTGGACTTGCTTGGAACACCAGCCCATGACCGTTTTCATCACGGACTGGCTTTCGTGTTCGAAGAACGTCGAATTGTTCCTGGCTTGACCGTGATGGAAAACATTGAGCTCGGCGTTATCGCTTCCGCTGAAGGGCACAAGCGAACGAAGGAGATTGTTGAGGAAATTGCAGAAACATTCCCGCGCCTTAAAGAGCGTCTGACCCAGGAAGCTGTCACCATGTCAGGGGGCGAACAGCAGATGCTTGCAATTGCCCGCGCTATGGCATCGCATCCCAAGATGATCATGCTTGATGAGCCGAGCGAAGGCATCATGCCTAAGCTGGTCGACGAGATGTTTGAATATTTTTTAGTACTCAAGAACAAGGGTGTGACCATTCTTCTTGTTGAGCAAAGCGTGGAACATGCGCTGAGTATCTCGGACAGGGCCTACATCATGGATCAAGGCGAAATTGTTCACAGTGCGCCTGCGCAAGATTTACTCAATGACGCAGCGATCCAGGAGCGTTACTGTTCGGTTTAGAAAGTCAGGCGATCATGTCAAATATTGACCACTGGCCCAAGCCAACGGGCGTCTAACCTAATTTACTGTTGAGACTGGACATAACTCCCCTGCGTTCACGAAAATATTCAAGGCGTTGGAACGTATTGCGCAATACCGTTACCGAACGACCAGTCTTCTTTTCGCACTTCGACCAGATTTATGATCAGGTCTTTGGGGTTGAAATCAACTGCCGCAGCGATAGCAACCGCGATAGCTCGGTATAGCGCTTGCTTGAGTTCAACCGAGCGGCCCGCATTCAGGTATATCTGAATAAAAATGATGTCATCCTCATGGGCAATATCCAGATAACGCGGTGGAAACACCAAGTCACCTAACGGATGTTGCGTAATGATCTGGAACTTATCTGCCACAGGCACGCCAATGGTGGCCACCATTGCGTCGTGTACGCAGTCGCTTAGTTTTCGATGAAACTCGGAACTTTTGCCTAGGTGGAGGTCAATTTTTACTAATGGCATTTGCGTCTCTCTTGGTTAAATTGTGCCAACGGCACGCAGAATTTTTTCTGGCGTAATCGGCTGCTCCGTGACACGAGCTTTAAATGGCAACAACGCGTCGTTGATGGCATTCATCACGGCCGCCGGTGCTCCAGCCGTACCCGCTTCGCCCGCCCCTTTCGCCCCCAAGCTGGAGGTCTTGGTCGGCGTTTGAACGTGACCGATTTCAATGTCAGGCATCTCTGATGCCATGGGAACCAGATAGTCCGCCATGCTTCCGTTACGAAGCAAGGCACTGTCGTCATAAAGACACTCTTCAAACAACGCGCCACCGATTCCCTGCACGATTGCACCGCGCATCTGCTCATCCACCAGCAAGGGATTGATGATGCGGCCGCAGTCTTCGACCGCCCAGTGCTTGAGCAGCTTGACGAAGCCAGTCTCAATATCAACCTCCACATAGGATGCTTGCACGCCGTTGGTGAATACAAATGGGTATTCGCGCTGGGCATAAGTACGGGTAACCACCAGTTCGGGCAAGGAGCCTGCCGCCAGAGTATCGGGTCGAAAATTGGCAATACGCCCTAGCTCGGCCACCTCAAGGTGAAACTCGCCACTCTTGGCATCCACAACTTGACCACCACGAATATCAAGACTTGCGGGATCTCTTTCCAGCAAAACGGCGGCCATCTCAAGCATGTTTCTGCGCAATGCCCGCCCGGCCTGTAGCACCGCTTCACCGCCAATACCAGCTCCGCGTGACGCCCATGTGCCTCCTCCATAAGGAGTGACATCGGTATCACCGGTAACAACCTTAACGCGATCCATCGGAACTCCGACAGCATCTGCCGCAATTTGAGCAAATATGGTCTCGGTCCCCTGTCCTTGTTCGCCAACCCCAACCAAGCAAGTGACGACGCCCGATGGTTCCAGCCTTACGGTCGCACCATCCTGAGCTGCGATGCGCGCGCCCCCGACACCATAGAAAGCAGCTCCTGGATTGGTTAACTCTACTAGCACGGCCAAACCAATACCACGGTATATGCCCTTTTTGCGCAACTCCTCTTGCTCGTGACGTAACGCCTGATAATCCATTAATTCTTCGAGCTGGCTCAGGCATTGCTGGTGCGACAATTTCTCTAACTTGATCCCCGACGCCCCTGTACACGGATATGCATCGTCACGCATCACGTTTAGCTTGCGCATCTGCAGCGAATCGATGCCGAGTTTTTGCGCCGCGAGTTCCACAAGACCCTCGGTCACCGCACAGGCAATTGGATGACCAACACCTCGGTACTGACTGGTGGGAGCCTTGTTCTGAAGGACGACCTTGAGGTGTCCACGGTATTGCTTGTGTTGATAAGGTCCACCCGTGATATTCAAAACCTGGTTGCCCTCAATCGCACTGGTGCGAGGATAGACCGAGTATGGTCCGACACCTGTGAGATCATCGATCTCAAACGCGAGGATTTCACCATCAACTGTGGCCGCCATTCGTGCCCGTATGAGGTGCTCTCGGGCGTGGACATCGCTGACAAAAGAGTCTAGCCTGTCTGCGACAAATTTCACTGGGCGCTTCAGAAGCATGGACAGCGCAACCGTAGCAAAGTCGTCCGGATAGGAATGAACTTTAATGCCGAACGAGCCGCCAACGTCCTTGCAAATCACGCGCACAGCACTCTCCGGTAATGAAAAATGCCGGGCGTATAGGTCCTGCATCATGTGCGGAGCCTGATGAGACTGGTAGACAGTGAGCTTACGCTCGGCTGGATCGAAGTCGGCCAGAACCGAGCGTGTCTCCATGGTCACGCCGGTGTGCCTCCCAAATCGGTAGGTCTCCTCAACCACACAATCAGCGTTTGTGAAGACTTCATCCACACCGCCGGTATCGATGGTTTTTGAAAAACACAAATTATCACCGAGCTCCGGGTGAATAATCGGCGTATTTGCATCCAGCGCGGTCTCCATGTGCGCGACCACCGGTAGCGGTTGCCAATCGATAACGATGGTCTGCAGCGCGTCTTCGGCCTGCTGGCGTGACTCTGCCACAATCGCCAGAACTGGCTCTCCCTGCCAGCAAACCCGTTCCATGGCAAGAGGGTACTGGGGGGCCGATTTCATGCCGACCAGATGTGTTAGCGTGCCCACCCACGGACTACATATCTCTGCGACCTGCTTGCCATCGACGATGGCGATAACACCGGGCATGCTCCGCGCGACGTCCGCATCAACCGTCCCAATGCGCGCGTGCGCCATCGGGCTTCGCAGGTAGACAACATGGGCTAGCCGGGCCAATACGATGTCATCGACATAAGTGCCTCGCCCTTCGAGATGCCGCCTGGCGTTTGGACGCGACACTCTGGCACCGATATAGCCTTCGTCCGCGACAGGCCCGTTGGCTGAGTGGAGACCTTCAATGTCTGAAACGAGAGTCATAGTGCACACCCTGATTCACATTCCTGGGGCACAGTCTGACGACGATTTTCCATCACCTCACAAATAGCGTCGATGATCGACTGATAACCGGTACAGCGGCAGTAATTGCCTGACATGTACTCCCGTACCTCGTCGCGCGTGGCGTTGGGCTTCTCCGCCAGCAGCGAGGACGCAGTGAGCAACATACCAGAAGTACAAAACCCGCATTGCAGCGCGTTGTGGGCATGGAACGCGGCCTGCAATTCAACAAGATCACCGCGATCGCTGGCACCATCAATTGTTTCAACGTCTTGCCCGTTGGCCTGCACAGCCAGTACCAGACATCCGCGAACTATGTCGCCATCAAGACGGACCGTGCATGCGCCGCAAACACCATGTTCACAACCGAGACGTGTAGTTTTAATGCCGAGCTCATCCCGAATAAAATCAGTTAAGTGCATGCGGGGTTCAACACGTCTGGTATGGTCAACACCGTTAACACGAATGGTGACTTCGATTGATTCAGCCATTTTCTTCTCCAGTAAACCCAGATATTCGATCATGATGTCATCTTCATTAGAAGCCGCTTCATCAGGACCGCTGCCAGATGTAGTTTCAATTCTGAAGAGTTGTACAGATCGGCGCCTGGAGTCAACTCACCTGCCAACTCCAATTTGGCTGCAGCCAGCAGTTCAGGACTGAATGGCTTGCCTTCTAGAATCGCCTCTGCTGCGCGCGCACGCATTGGGATATTGCCGACCCCCAAAAAAACTAAACGCAATTGACTTAGGCTATTGACAGAGACTTGGGCTACGGCTGCTAGTCCGACAATCGGGTAGTCTCCGTGACGACGTGCCATCTCGTCAAAAGCACAATGTGTGGCCGGTGACTGCAGTGGAAATTCCAAAGCGACTATGAGTTCATCTGTCTTCATATCTGTCGTGTACAGCTCGCGGAAGAAGTCAGCAGCGTTTACCCGTCGCAGTCCACGCTTGCTAGCCAAAACTATCACAGCATCTAATGCTACTGCGCAGCATGGCCATTCTGCGGCTGGATCAGCAAAAGCAATGGAGCCTCCAATGGTGCCCTTATTGCGGATGGCCTTGTGCGCAACATGTGGCGCAGTCATCGACAGCAAGGGCATGTGCTTTGCGACCAGATTTGATTCTTCGATCTCGCTATGGCGTGTCATCGCACCAATACGAACGAAGCGCTCCTGCAAAGAGATTCCACTCAAGCCGCGCACACCGTTGATGTCGATCAGTAACTTAGGCTCGGACAAGCGCATGTTCAAAGTGGCCAAAAGCGTTTGACCGCCCGCGATAATCCTGGCGCTATCTCCGTTCTTTTCTAGCAAAGAAAAAACTTCGACGAGCGATTCAGGTTTTACATAATCAAATTGAGGGGCTTTCACATTCGCTCCATAGTTCCGTCGGTCGGTCGGTTGTTTGCGGTAGGGACTCTGACTCCCTCTGGCGTGCCAGTTAGCGCAGGAAGTGGCTAATCAGAAGTGCAAATGCTGCACCAAAACTGAACCAGAACGCGCGGTAAAGCTCATGTCTGAATCCGCCGCCAGCGAAAGGAGACTGCCCTGACGGCGCGCCGGCAACCGATGAGCCCGCAGAAATTGGGTATGAGACGCCTTCTTTGGAAGCAGTCAAGCTGACTTCGGGCAGGCTTCCGCCGGTCAACGCGCTATCGAACGCAGCAAAAAATTCATCAGCCATTTTTTTGGCAGACGAATCGATCAAGCGGCCTCCGATTTGACCGAGCTTCCCACCCACGTTAGCCTCGACAGAGTAAGTTAGTTTGGTGCCAACTCCTTCATCAGTGAGCGTGACACAAGAGCGCCCTTTCGCAAATCCTGCGGCGCCCCCTGAACCTTCGAATGTGATGGTGCAACTCGTGGGAATGGCAATATCGGTCATAAATATCTTGCCGGAAAAACGTGCACGTACCGGGCCTACCTTGATGGCCACTCGGGTGTGTGTCTCGCTTTCAGAGACTTTTATCACTTCCTCACAACCAGGAATACAACGCGACAGAATAGTCGGGTCATTGAGCGCATCCCAAACCTGCTGTCGGGGCGCCCGAACAATTTGCTCTCCAGTCAATTCCATGATCTTTTCCTGTTCCAGACAACTTTACGCCAGTCCATCGAATTGAGCGAAATTTCGGTTTGCGCTCATGTTTTCAATTTCGCAGCTTATTATTTACCCGATGGTCAATTAAGTCAACTGTTTGGTGCGAAGGAGGCCTAAATTTGGCTCAGCGCGGTAACATGGCTCGTCCGCATCCAACCTCTTTTACTGGACGTCCACGTTAGACGTCATTGATCCATTCCATGCCACTCAGCAAATCTAAAGCATCGCCCGCCGTAGAACTGGTAAAGCCGCCCAAGGTTCGACGACGGTTCAGCACCGCTGAACGAGAACAGCAAATTTTGACGGGCGCTATAAAATTTTTTTCAGACCGTGGTCTGGATGGCCAGACACGGGATCTGGCTAAAGAGATCGGCATCACGCATCCTTTGTTGTATCACTACTTCCCGACCAAGCAAGCTCTCATTGAACGGGTCTATCAAGAGGTTTACCTGGGGCGCTGGAAGCAGGAATGGGAGCAATGGCTGGACGATCAGTCGACGGGACTGGAAGAA
>Ga0315271_10002166_pt1 | contig 12260 bp, 8 predicted proteins | sample C3_top_MG_FD_204664 | JGI IMG/M metagenome (GOLD analysis project Ga0315271, IMG submission 204664) | Sediment microbial communities from Yellowstone Lake, YNP, Wyoming, USA - C3_top | ecosystem: Environmental > Aquatic > Freshwater > Lake > Sediment | place: USA: Wyoming | collected 2017-08-01
GGTCCACTTCGACTCGACGGATCTCACCGGCTGCTCGTTCGCGCAGGCGCCGACGGCGTCGTTCTCGGGCGGCTTCACGATGGAGAACGCGAAGTTCTACGGCGGCACCTTCGCGATGCGCATCCAGGCCGGCTACGTGAAGCTCATGTCCGTGGGTTTCAACGTGGACTGCTCCATCGAATGCGTCCCGGACAAGGGGCAGCCGCCCGAAGTCTCGATCCGCGGCGCGAACCTCCAGGCGCTGAGCCTCAAGGGGAGTGCGATGGCCACCGTCCGCCTCTCGACGCTCAAGGGGACGCTCCAGGCGACGGGCTTCACGAGCCTGGTCGTCGATGCCTGCGACCTGTCGGGCGACCTCATCTTCGCCCAAGGCACCGAGGGGAGCTTCTCGAAGCTCCAGCTGACGAAGGGAAACCTGCTCGCAGGCTCGAGGCTCGTCTTCCAGCGACCCGTCGGGCCCAAGACGGCGATGGAGAAGGTGCGGATCGACAAGTTCTACTTCGGGACCTCCGACGGGAAGGCCGACCTGACCGACAAGCAGATCGGCGACCGGATCCAGGACGGCGTGGACGATCCCGAGGTCTCCGTCAAGGCCTACTGGCAGAACCCGCAGGAGCGGCCACGCTGACCCGTGCTCGGCGGGCTACCGCTTGCGCCCGAGCTCGTCCGCCGCGTCGTTGGCGGCGCGCCGCGTCTCCTCGCCGACCATCGGATTCGCGGCGAACGCCCGGAGGGTCGGCACGTCCTCCAGGGTCCCGTTCAGACGCACGGTGTCGATCAGCAGTCGTCGGATCGCGGCATTCGGGGCGGTGGGAAGGTCGTCGAGCGCCATCCGGACGGCGACGGGCCTGGCTGGCGGATCGAGGTTCCGAGGCTCGAGGGCACGGGCGAGCAGCTGCGAGGCGTCGTAGCGGTCGGCTTTCAGGATCTCGAAGATCACGCGCACTCGCGGTTCGCGGGTCGGCTGGATCTGACCGAGGATGTGGTTCCAGAGGCCGCCGGCGGGGGTGTCCTTCGTGCGCCGCCACGTCGCCAGCGCCGCGTCCTCGACCTCGGCCGTGACCCACATGTTGCGGAGCTGGTTCGCCGCGTCCACCGCGTTGCGCGGGTCCTCGGCGGCGAGGGCCTGGACGAACAGGTCGGCCAGGCGCCCCTCGACGCGGTTCTTGCTCAACCAGGCCAGGACGAGCAGCGATCGCGGAAGGTCCTCGGGATGGCGCGCTGCGATGTCCAGGAGCCGCTCGACGTCACCGACCTCGGGAGGAACCTGCATGAGGGCGGACGCCGCCGCCGCGCGCACCCCTCCGTCCGGATCGTCGAGGCGCGACACGACGGCGTCCCGGAACCGGTGCTTGTCGTACGGGACATCGCGGAGGTCGAAGAGGGAGCGGAGCGCGCCCGCGGCGGCTGCCGGGTCCGACGACTGCATCGTCGCGCCGATCGCAGCGAGCCCACGTTCCCGGCGACCCAGGTCGCTGATCTGGAGCGCGTCGGCCTTCCACCCGGCGACCTCGGATACGGCGATCTCGGGCGAGGGCGCGACCGGCGGCGAACCGGGCAGCGCCCGGGGCGCCGGCCGGACGGGGGCCCCTGCCGGCGTGTCGGCGTGCGGACTCACTCTCTCCGGGCTCGGCCGGGGCGCCGCGGCCAGGACCGACTCGTGCGCCTCTCCACCGGAGAGGGGTCGTGCCTGGGGCGATCGGGTCGGGTCGGCGACGGGGCTCGTCGGATCCGGCTCCCGGAGGAGTGGGGGCTCGGGAGGCCGCGTGAGCGCGAACACGGCCCAGCCGACGTTCGTGGCGATCAAGGCAGCCCAGAGGATGGCCGCGTCCTTCCTCACGGGAATGGATCGTAGTCATTCCGCAGACGGTTGCGAACCGGCGAGGCCGCGAGGGGGCATTCGGGCCGGGGGCAGGAGACCGCGCCACCGCCCGTCCGCTCCCTCGCGGCCCCAGCGAGCCGCCCTCCGGGGTCCGTCCCAAGCACTGCGGTCGAGCGCCCTGGCCGGAACGGGAGCCCCTCCGGGGGGGCGGTAGACTCTCCCCGACGCACGCGCCCTTAGCTCAACGGATAGAGCACCGGCCTCCGAAGCCGGTGATAGGGGTTCGATTCCCTTAGGGCGCACCAGATTCCGACGGCTGTCGGCCGCCCCGAAATGGGCCTCCGGCGGTCTTCGATTCGGCAAATCAGGCCCCTGGACGATCGGCCGCGTAGGCTGAGCGTTCTGGACCCGTTCGCTCAGTAGGTTTCTTCCGATCCGAAGGTTCCGTACGCTTGTGGGGATGCCGGCGCCTGGCGCCGGCTTCCGTCGTCTTTACACCCCTCGTTCGTAGGCCCTCGGATCGGCGACGGTAGGTCGGCGACAGCACGGAGGTTCCATGGCGGCTCCCCGGTGGGACGAGCTCGAACGCGCGATCCGCGCGAAGGACAGTGACGCGGCCGAGCGGCTCTGGCTCGAGCTGCTCGAGTCGGACTCGGGAAACGTGGAAGGGTTCCTGAAGGCCTCGGACGGCATCACCGAGAAGGCCGGCGGGCGGCGGCAGGCCGGCGTCCTCCTCTGGATGGTCGCCGGCGCCTTGAAGGACAAGGGACGCGACCGCGACCTGGTCCGGCTCTACGTCCGCCTCGCCCGGATCGCCCCCGACGACGGGACCCTCCGCCAGTCGATCGTCGACGCCGTGCGGCGCGGGTACGCCGCTCGCGGCGACCTCGAGGCGCTCCTCGACAAGAGCGGCGTGGTGGGGGGGACGGCCTCCGACCTCGCCAAGCAGGCCGAGTCCCTCGAGCGCTACCTCCGCCTCGAGCCCGGCGCGTACGTCTTCCACAAGACGGGCTGGGGCATCGGGCGCATCGTCGAGTACATGCCCGACAAGAGCCGCTGCGTGATCGACTTCGTCTCGAAGGCCGGGCACCAGATGGACCTGCTCGCGGCCGCCGACCTCCTCGAGCGCCTGCCCGACGACGACCTGCGCGTGATGGCGGCCTACCGCCGCGACGAGCTGCGCAAGGACACGATGGTGCGGCCGCTCGAGACGCTCAAGAAGGTGATCGTCCGCCTGGGCGGCGACGCGCCGCTCCGACACGTGAAGGACACGCTGGTCCCCGACGTCGTCGACAAGACCGCCTGGGCGGCCTGGTGGAAGGAGGCGAAGAAGCTCGCCACCATCGACCCCGCTTGGACCGTGGGGCCCGGCAACGACCCGCGCCTCTCGTACACCGCGGGCGGCAGCGCCGACTTCGCGAGCCTCGTGGTGCGGCAGCTCTCCTTTGCGCAGAACGCGACCCAGCGCCGCGAGACCCTGCGCGAGCTCGGCAAGACCGCGGGCACCGACGCCGGGGCCCGCGCCCTCCTCGCCCAGCAGTCGAAGGTCGAGCTCGGGCTCGCCAACCCCGCCGACCTCTCCGGGCGGATCGCCTGGAGCCTGCTCATCGCCGAGTTCGAGAACGTGGACGCGGTCAGCGCCTTGGCCCCGAGCTTCCAGGGCGTGCCCGACCCGCGGCCCCTGCTGCGCGCGCTGGAGGAGGACTCCATGCGCACGCTCGCCTCGAAGGCGTGCCTCAAGGGACGGCCCTCGGACGGCGCGCAGGTCCTGCTCGACCTGGCCCTCGCCCAGGACACGACCGTCGCCGACGTGTACGCCGAGAGCGCGATCGCGGCGAAGGACGTCCCGGCGCTCGATCGTCTGCTCAACCCGATCTTCGCCGACCCGATGGCGCGGCCCCTGCTCTACGAGTGGGCGGCGCGCAGCTTGATGCGCGGCCGGTGGCCGGGCCGCAAGGTCGAGCCGTACAAGCTCCTCGAGCAAGCGCTGCGCGTGCTCGACGCCACCGCCTACGGCGCCAAGCGCGAGTCGGACGCCCGCAAGCAGAAGGCGGTGGACGCGCTCGCGACGTTCCTCGCCGACCGCAACTGCCGGCTCGCCCAGGAGGCGTGCGCTGCGACCGACGTCGAAGGGGCCCGCCAGCTCCTCCGCCTGATCGATCGGAACCAGGGCCTCAAGCCCCGCCTCAAGGAGAAGCTCGAGGACTCGCTCCTCCGGGCCCACCCCACGGCGCTCACCGTGAGCCGCGTGGAGCCCGTGGCCGAGGCCCCGCTGTCCGAGATCTACATGACGGCGGCGGGCATCGAGAAGACGAAGCGCGAGCACGACCGGATCGTCAACGAGGAGATGCCGACGAACGCGGCCGAGATCCAGCGGGCCCGCGAGTTCGGCGACCTCTCCGAGAACGCCGAATACCACGCCGCGCGCGAGAAGCAGGGGATGCTCACCGCGCGCAGCAACCAGCTGAAGAACATGCTCTCGCTCGCGCGCGAGATCCGGCCGGAGATCATCCGGACGGACGCGGTCAGCGTCGGCTGCCGCGTGCGGCTGCGCGACGCGGCCGGCGAGGAGGTGACCTACACCCTCCTCGGGCCCGCGGACGTCGACGTCGCGAGGAGCCTGATCAACTACCAGACGCCCCTCGGGCAGTCGCTCATGGGCAAGAAGCCCGGGGAGACGGTGCACCTCGAGGTGATGGGCCAGAAGCACAGCTACCAGGTGCTCGACATCGCGCTCGGGGTCTGAGAGGTCGTGAAGCAACGCGCTTCACGATCTCTCAGGTGTGGCTGGGGCGGCCGGCCAAGGCCGGCCGACGCGCAGGGCGTGGGAGTTCCTCCTACGCTCTGAGGCCGAGCCGCTTTGGGGCTGAACCCGGGGCGCTCGGGGTGAGACCCCGGGCGCCGGGAGAGGCGAGGACCGCACCGCCGTGGGATGGCCTGAGCCCCGGGGATGCTCCCGGCGGAGGTGCTGCAGGTCGCGCACGCACGGCACGTGGGGCGCGGGCCTGCTGTCGGTCGCGCTCTTCGCGACGTCCGTCGGGGGGAGCGCCTCCCGAGCGCACGCGGCGGACGACCTCGAGGCCCTTTCCGCCTGGGCGCGCTACGCGGTCTCCGGCGAGCCGGCGACGAGGTCGACGACGCGGCCGAGCTCGCGGATGTCGAAGGGCTTGTGGACGTAGGTCAGGCCCTGGCTCGTGATCTCGTCGATCGCGTCGTTGCGGAGCAGGTCGCCGGTCATGAACACGACCCGGCGCGCGAGGCGGGGGTGCACGGCCTGGAGGCGTCGGTGCAGGCCGAGGCCGTCGAGCTCTCCCGGCATCCGAAGGTCGATGAGGACGGCGTGGTAGGGCGTCTCCGCCGCGCGGGCGAGCGCCTCGGTGGAGTCCTTGGCCATGTCCACGCGGTAGCCGCGCAGCTCGAGGGTGCGCGCGACGACGTCGCGGATGACGGGTTCGTCGTCGACGACGAGGGCCCGGCGCCGCACGGCCGACGGCGGGAGCGGGGTCTCCTCGGACCCCGCGGGGGGCGGCACGGGCGGGGGGGCGGTACGGGCGGGGACCCGGATCACGAACGACGCCCCGTCGCGGGACTCCGGGTCGTCCGCGATCGTGCCGCCGTGCTCGGTCACGATGCCGAAGCAGAGGCCGAGGCCGAGACCCGTGCCGCCGCTCTTCGTCGTGAAGAACGGGTCGAAGATGCGCGCGCGCACGTGAGCCGGGATGCCGGGGCCGGTGTCCTGGACCTCGATGACGATCTCCGGGTCCTGCCAGCGCGTCGTGAAGGTGATCCGTCGCGTGGGGGCCGCCGCATCGACCATCGCCTCGCGCGCGTTCTGGGCGAGGTTGATGAACACGCGTTGCCAGTTGCTCACGTCGAGGCTGACGGAGGGCACGCGCGGGTCGAACTTACGGACCATGCGGACGTTGTCGAGCTCGAAGGAGTACTCGTTGAGCCGGATGACCGAGTCGATGACCTCGTTGACGCTGGCGAGCTGGCGGTGCAGCGGGGCCTTGCGCGCGAAGGCGAGCAGGTTGGCCACGATCTGCTTGCACCGGCGCGCGTTGGCCTCGATCTTCTCCATGTCCGGGCGGCTCCACTGGTCGCTGGGCTGCACCAGGAACAGCTGCGCGAGGCCCAGGATGCCGGCCAGCGGGTTGTTGAGCTCGTGCGCGACGCCGCTCACCATCTCGCCCATCGCCTTGAGCTTCTCGGAGTGCGTGAGCTGGGCCTGGAGCTCCTTCTCGCGCGTGACGTCCCTCGCGAGCAGCAGCACGCCGGTGCGCGTCCCGCCGTCGCCGACCAGGGGCTGGATCTCGGCGGCCACGAACCGAGCACGGCCGTCCGTGTGCCGGGCGCGGAGCTCCAGCCCTCGCTGCGACTCGCCCTCCGCGGCCGCCGCGAGCGCCCGCTTCAGGGCCTCCCGGTCGCCCTCCACGGCGAGGTCGGCGGGGTCGGCGAGGCGGGTGAGGATGGAGGCACGGTCGATCCCCGTGAGCGCCGCGGCCGCCGGGTTCGCGTAGGTGAGGCGGCCCGAGCGGTCGATCTGGAGGATCGCCACGGTCGAGGTCTCGATGAGGGTCCGGTACTCCTCCTCGGACTGTCGGACGCGGCCGAAGAGGCGCGCGTTCTCGAGCGCCGTCGCGAACTGGAGCGCGGCCGTCTCGAGGACGACCACGTCGGCCTCGCTGAACGCGTTGACGACGTCGGACTCGACGTTGATCACGGCCGCGACGACCCCGCCGATCGGGATCGGGACCGCGACCTCGCTCTTCGTGTCGGGCCACAGCTCGAGGTAGTCGGCCTCGCGCGAGACGTCGTCCACGCGGACGGTCTGCCCCCGGGCGGCCACGCGCCCCACGATGCCCTGCCCCATCTCGATCGAGACGTCGCTGGGCCCCGTCCGCTGGTACCTCGAAGCCTGCGCGCGCAGGAGCAGCCGAGTGCGGGACGGGTCGACCTCGAACAGCGTCACGTGCCGGTAGCCGAAGGCCCGCTGGATCTCGACGACGGCGTGGCTCATCACGAGGTCGCGGTTGAGGATCGAGTTGACCTTGCGCCCCAGCGCGTTGACGAGGAGGAGCTGGTCGAACCGGCGGCGCTCTTCCGCGCGCGCGGTGGCGGCCGCGACGGCGGCGCCCGTCAGGAGGGCGGCGGCGGACCCGTGCTCGGCCGCGTGCACGGCCGACTCGATCGGAACCCGGACGCCCACGACGCCGATCGGCTCGCCGCTCGCTCGCAGGGGCAGGAAGACCACCGTCGAAGGGGGGCTCGAGGAGGTGCCCGGCGGGAGCAGCTCGGGCGGGCAGACCTCCGTCGGCTGTGCGTGAGGGCTGAGCATCGACTCGGCCCACGCCGTGCCCACGCGCGGGACGCGCTCGGCGTGCCCGTGCGGCTGGGTGAAGAACCCGGCCCCGGCGGCCAGGTGGAAGCACCGGTCCCGGGTCGGGCACTCGCGGGCGCGATGGCAGGTCGCGCACTTGTCGCCGGGGCCCAGGAGGTAGGCGCGCGCCGTCGACCCCGGGATCCCCCGGCGGAGGTGCTCGACCATCGCCTCGCAAGCGCCCTCGGCGGTGCGGGCGCTCGCGAGCAGGGCGGCCAGGCCCGCGAGGGTCTCGAGCCGGGTGCCTTCACGCGAGTCGGCAGGGGCGTTGGTGCCGGACATCGATGCGGGATTCTAGCCCGCATGCATCCCCGGGGACGCGTCCGCGGCCCGTCGGTCACACGGGCGGATCGCTCGGTCGGCGCCGCCCGGCCCGCGTGGTCACGCCGCCGCGGGAGGGCTCGCGCGCGGCCGGCGCAGGCGGCCCAGCGCCGCGGCCAGCCCGACGCCGAGCGGCCACCCCGTGGCGGCCAGCCCGAGCAGGAACGCCAGCGGGTAGAGGTGGAGCGCGAGGCTCGGGGCGAGACCGAGCCCGAGCGCCAGCGCTGCCGTCACGCACCGGCGCACGGGCGACGCAGACGCGCCCCGCTCCCCGAGGAGGCGTTCGCCGAGGACGGGGTAGGTCCCGAGAGAGCCCGCGAGGATCAGCAGGCTGGCCGGCACGCCGAGCAGCACGGCGAGCGCGCCCGCCACGTGCGGGTGGACTCGCGCCGCCCCGGCCAGGGCGGCGAACAGGCCCACGAGCACGAGGGACCCGTAGAGGAAGGGAGAGCCGCTCCCGCCTTCGCGCGTCTGTCGCTCCATGGACGCGGAGAGCCGCGGGACGACCGCGCCGAGCACGGCCACGGCGCACCCGATCCCGGCGACGCCCACGAGGACGCCGACGGCGGCCAGGAGGACGCCCTCCGGGCTCATCGGGGTTGCCGGGCTCGCCGCGTCGGCGCCCGCCGGGGAGGGATCGGCCCACGCCGTCGAGGCCGCTCCGCCGAACAGGGCCAGGAGCGCGAGGGCGACGGCACCGAGCCTCGCGGGTCGCCCGAGGCGGAGGGGGGAGCGCTGGAGGCGGGTCACGCGGGACCTCCCGTCGGGGAAGAGCTCGAAGGAGCGGGTGGATGCGAGAGACTCGAGGGGCTCGAGGCCCGCCGGCCTCGGGCGCGCCATGCGAGGCCGAGGCCCGACCCGAGGAGGGCCAGCGACAGGCTCGCGAGGGTGAGCGGCCCGCCGGGCACCGACGCGGGGACCTGCGCGAGCGCCGCCATGTCCGGCGGCTGCTCCCAGGCCCTGCTCCAGCCGTCGGTGAAGGGCCGCACGACCGCATCCGCGACCACCGGCCTCGGCGACAGTCCCAGCTCGGTCGGCACGCCCGCTTCGCGCAGCGTCTCCCCCGCCGCCGCGACCGGCTCGACCCCCGCGAACGTCAGCGCCGCGCCGACGGCGACGAGCACGGCCGCGGCCACGCGCTGCGCGACGGACCTGCCTCGGGAGGAGAGCGCGGACGGTGCCGCGCGCAGGTTCGGCGCGTCGGCCCCGAGGTGTCGCTCGAACGGGGCCGGCGGGGCGTCCTTCACGGCGTCCCGGACGCGCGAGAGCAGCCCGACCGGGACCGGGAGCAGCTCCTCGCCGCGGAGCAGCGCCTCGAGACGGGCGGTGTTTTCCGCGCTCGGAGCTTCCGCGCTCGGATCGGGGAGAAGGTCGTCGGGGAGGGGGGGGCGAGCGTCCATCGTGTCAGCCCTTCGTACCGGAGGCCGGTCGGCGGGTTTCGTCCCCGGCTTCACCGCCCCCCCGGTGGGCCGCCGCGGGCCCCCGATGCTGCGACCCGCGTTCGATCGGGGCCAGCAGGACCGCGAGCGCCGCCCGTGCCCGGAAGAGGTGCGTCTTGACGGTTCCCAGGGGTTCGTCCGCGACTTCCGCGATGTCCTCGACCGACAGCCCGTGGACGTAGCGCAGGACGGCCGCCAACCGGTACGTGTCCGGCAGCGATTCGAGGGCGGCGCGCACCCGCTCGCCACCCTGGGGGTCGTCGTCGCCCTCCCGTACCGGCGACGGCGGCGCCACCCGCAAGTGGGTCGGGTCGATCTCGTCGGGGGCCGTGCCCCGCGCCCCGGGGTGCAACCGGCGGGCTGCGAGCCGGTTGCGGCACAGGTTCGTCGTGATGCGCAGGATCCAGTGGCGGAACGGGCGCTGCGGGTCGAAGCGATCGAGCGCCCGGAACGCGTTGAGGAAGGCCTGCTGCACGGCGTCGTCCGCCTCGGAGGCGTCGCGCAGCATGCGGCGCGCGAGGTCGTGGACGCGGCGTCCGTGCCGGGCGACGAGGAGGCCGAAGGCGTCGCGGTCGCCCGCGAGCACCCGCCGGATGGGGTCTGCGTCGTCGTCCGGGGCCTGGTCCTGCACGATCCACCTGTACCACCGCGGCCCGGCGGCGGTTTCGTTGCACGACTCCCCCGGTGAGGGCCGAGCCGCCTCCGGGCGGCGGGGCTACAGTCCGCAAATGGACAAACCTCGTCCGCCCCGCCCCGCCGTCATCGTGCACGGCGGGGCCTGGTCCATCCCCGACGCCGAGTGGGGCGCGCACCGTGACGGCGTGTTGCGTGCGTGTCGAGCGGCCTGGAACGTCCTCCTCGACGGGGGCGCCGCCCTCGATGCCGTCGAGGCCGCGGTGGTGCTCCTCGAGGACGACCCCACGTTCGACGCCGGCATCGGCAGCGTGCTCACGCGGGACGGCCACGTCGAGATGGACGCGGCCCTGATGGACGGGCGCGGCCTCGACGTCGGCGCGGTGGCGTGCGTGCGCGAGATCCAGAACCCGATCCGACTCGCCCGCGAGGTCCTCAAGTCGGAGCACGTCCTGCTGGTGGGCGACGGCGCCCACCGGTTCGCCTGGGAGCGCGGCATGCGCCCGTGCGACCCGACGATCCTCGTCGTCGAACGCGAACGGCGGCGCCTGCAGGAGGAGATCGCGAAGCAGGGGCGACGCGAGGTCGACCCGCGCGAGGCCTTCGGGTTCCCCGGTCTCGACCGTCCGAACGGCACCGTCGGGGCCCTCGCGATCGACCGGGGCGGCAACATCGCCGCGGCGGGCAGCACCGGCGGCACGCCGTGCAAGCGCTCGGGGCGCATCGGCGACACGCCGATCCCGGGCGCCGGGCTCTACGCGGACAACCGCCTGGGCGCGGCGGCGTGCACGGGCTGGGGCGAGGGCATCCTGCGCATGGGCCTCGCCCGGACCACGGTGAACCACCTGCGGGAGGCCGCGGCGCAGGACGCCTGCTGGCTCGCGATCCGCGAGATGGACGACCGTGTGCAGGGCAAGGCGGGCGTGATCGCGCTGTCCCGGGACGGTTCGATCGGGTACGCGTTCAACACGCCGCGGATGGCGATCGCGTACATGGACACCGAGCTCGAGGAGCCGAAGGCCCACGGCGCCGCGCCCCAAGCGTAGGCAGGGGGAGCCGCTCGAGGCCCCCGGAGTCGCGGGAGCCCGCCCCGCGCACCGCAATCCGCCCGTTCGGGCATTCTGTGCGCAGATGAACGGCGCCGCCGCCCCCTTCCTGGTCCGCCGACGGCTCGCGGGCGACGGCCGCGCGATGCGCGCGGTCGCGAGGGCGACCTGGCGCAATACGTACGAGGCCGTCGCCCCCGCCGGCTTCATCCGCGCCGTCCTGCGCGGCGGCTACGACCGGGCCCGCCTCCTGCGCGGCCTGGTCGACCCGCGCCGCGACGCGTTCGTCGTCGAGGCGGACGGTCGCGTCGTCGGCTACGCCGACCTCGTCGAGGACCCGCCGGGCACCGCCGAGCTCGCGCGCATCTACGTCCACCCCTCCGTGCAGGGGACGGGGGCGGGGAGCGCGCTGCTCGACACGGTGCTCGAGACCTGTCGCGCGCGCGCCGTGACGACGCTGGTCGCCTACGTCGACGCGGCCAACCCGCGCGCGCAGGACTGGTACCGCAGCCACGGGTTCCGCGACGTCGGCCCCGACGTCTTCACGATGGGCCCGTGGACGCGGCCCGTGCTCGGCCTCTCGCGGGCGATCGAGCCGCGGACCGCGTGACCCGCGCCGGGACCGACGCGGGCCTCCTCGCGCCGGTCTCCGCCCGCAGGGCGCTCCCCGCCGGTAGCGTGCGCCGCCCCCTGCGAGCGGACGCCTCGCGCGTCGGGCTCTGCCTCTCGGGCGGCGGGTACCGCGCGATGCTCTTCCACGTCGGCGCGCTGCGCGCACTCGCCGTGAGGGGTCGCCTCGCGGGGGTGACCGACCTCTCGGGCGTCTCCGCGGGGGCCCTCGTCGCCGCGTGCCTCGCGCGCGCCGGGTCGGCCGTGCGCGCGGCCTCGACCCCCGAGCGCGTGCTCGTCGAGGTCGTCGCGCGGGTCGAGCGACCCCTGCGCCGGCTCGCCCGCCGCACGCTCGACCGCCCCGCGTTCTTCGCGGCCCTCCTCGGCCGCGGCACGGGGGCCGACCGGCTGGCGCGGGCGCTCGCCCGCCACCTGGTCGGGTCCGCCACGTTCGCGGATCTTCCGCAGCAGCCTCGCCTGCACGTGACGTCGACGCGTCTCGAGGACGGCGGCCTCTGGTGCTTCGACCGGGCCCACGCCGGGGCCTCGCCCTCCCTCGCGCGGGCCCTCGCCGCGTCGTGCGCCTTCCCGCCCTGGCTCGCGCCGCTCGCCCTCGAGGGCGTGGGGACGCTCGTCGACGGCGGCGTCGTCGACAACCTCGGCCTCGAGACCCTCTGGCCCGCCTGCGCCACGATCTACGCGAGCGACGCCGGGGCTCCGCTCGAGCTCGCGCACGGGGCGCGCTGGGGCGCGGTCCGGGTCGGGGCACGAGCCGTCCAGGTGCTCCAGCGCGAGGTGGGGGACCTCCGCCGTCGTCAGCTCGGCGCGTGCTTCGCCCGGCCTCGGGGCGACGCGCTCTCTCGCCGCGGCGCGCTCTGGTCGCTCGCGGACGGGCGTCGCCCCGACCTCGCGCGAACCCCGACGCGCCTCGCCGCCCTGGCCCCCGACGCCATCGACGCGCTGATCCGCGCGGGCGAGGACGCCTGCGCCCGCGCGCTCGACGTCAGCCG
>Ga0315271_10002168_pt1 | contig 12255 bp, 10 predicted proteins | sample C3_top_MG_FD_204664 | JGI IMG/M metagenome (GOLD analysis project Ga0315271, IMG submission 204664) | Sediment microbial communities from Yellowstone Lake, YNP, Wyoming, USA - C3_top | ecosystem: Environmental > Aquatic > Freshwater > Lake > Sediment | place: USA: Wyoming | collected 2017-08-01
ATCCATGGCCGCGTCACAGCGTTGGGTATACTCCCGTACGTCCCGGAGAGGAGCCCCTGATGAAGCCCTTGACCATCGTCCAGCACGAGCCCGACGACCCGCCCGGCAGCATCGCCGTGGCGCTGACCGAGCTCGGCGTGCCGTTCGAGGTGTGCCGCGTCGACCTGGCCGAGGAGCTGCCCGCGTGGCCGGACGAGACCGCGGGCCTCATCAGTCTCGGCGGCTCCATGCATGCGACGCAGACCAAGGACTACCCCTTCCTGGCGGCCGAGATCAAGCTCATGCGCCGCATGGTCCACGAGGGCGGGCCCGTGTGGGGCATCTGCCTGGGCGCACAACTCCTCGCCATCGCGGCCGGCGGCGACGCCTACCGGCGCAAGCACGCCGAAGTCGGCTGGACGACCATCGAGAAGGTCGCCGACGACCCGCTGCTCCACGGCATCTCCTCGCCGTTCGTCGCCTTCAACTGGCACGAGTACTCGTGCCAGATCTCGCCGACCTCGCACCTGGTCGCGACCTGCGGCGACGGCGTACAGGTCTTCCGTGCCGGCGGCAGGGCCTGGGGCACGCAGTTCCACCCCGAGGTGGACGCGGAGATGGCGCCCCACTGGGTGCGCGACGCGGTCAAGGAACAGAAGCATCTCGGCGCAGGTTTCGAAGAGCAGCTGCGACGCGAGACGGACGAGCGGCTGCCCGGGTACCCGGCGTTCTGCCGCCGGATCACCGAGAACTTCGTCGTCCAGTCCGGGCTCCTGCCCGGCTGAGCTCCGCTGGCTCGGAGCCCCGCCCGGCCCTCGATCCGGCCCCGTACGCACAAAGGCGACGCTCTCGCGTCGCCTCGTGCACCCTTTTCAGGGCGGCCCCCCGGGGAGGAGGGCCTGTGAAAGGAGCCATGGGGTGGTACCTGGAGGTACCTTGCGCGAGGGAGGGGTGTGTGGAGGGGGACTCCGCCGCGCAGACGGTATATTACCACCACCACAACAGTTGAAACCACTTCCGTAGTGTTAAGCAATATGAAGTGCCCGACGGGTGCTCGGAGCGAGGAGCGGAGGGGACAAGGGATGGATCGCGCGACGGCCGGCCAGAGGCCGCGCAAGACGCTGTTCGACGTCGAACGCGAGAAGCGCTGGCGCATCTGGCTGCTCTTTGCCCTGCTGCTGGTGCTGGCGTTCGTGACCGCCTGGGTCGCCTGCGTGATCGTCTTCGGCATCGCCTACCTGTTCGTCGTTCGCGATCCGGCGGTGGTGGCCTGGCTGTTCACGGCGCGCGGCGTGTTGCTGGTGCTCGGCGCCGCGCTCGTCTTCTCGCTCCTCTACTGGTGGCTCGCGCAGCTCGGCGCCCGCGACCGCCTCTACGCCGCCATGCACTGCCGGCCGCTCGACCCGGGCGACCGCTACCACGAGCGGCTCGCCAACATCGTCGAAGAGATGCGCATCGCGACCGGTGGCCCGCGCATCCAGTGCGTCACGGTGCGCACGGTGGGCTTCAACGCCTTCGCCTTCAGCGACCTGCACGGCGGTGGGGTGATCGGCGTGACCGAAGGGGCCCTCGCCAGGCTCTCGCGGCAGCAACTGCAGGCGGTGGTGGCGCACGAGTTCGCGCACATCCTGTCCGGAGGGTACGTCACGGTCACCGTGTCGTGCCTGCTGTTCGGGATCTACTCGTCGCTGGTAGAGGAGTTGGACGATGTGGCCGATGCGGGCGCCGACACGGACGCGGCGTCGGCGACGCTGGGCATGGTCCCGCTGCGCTCCTGGCTCTGGCTGATGCAACTGGCGTCGTCGGTGGTCAGCTCCGCGCTGAGCCGCGAGCGGGAGAGGCAGGCCGACCTCGCGGCGGTCAGGTACACGCGCGACCCCGTGGCACTCGCGGAGGCGCTGCGCATCATCGGGCGGCACCCGGGAGGGGCGGGCTACATCCCCGAGGGCCTGGCGCCGCTGTGCATTCGCGCCACCGGCACGCTCGGCTGGCCGGCCGTCTCGTGGCGCGACTCTCACCCGCCGCTCGAGGAGCGGATCGGCGCGCTGCTCGGCGTGGCCCACGTCTCAAGGGCCGAGTTCGAGGGGCAGGCCGAGCGGGCCGGCGAGGATCTGGAGCGCCGCGAGCACTGGTCTCCGTCGCCGGCCCCGGCGAGCCCTGCCGATCCGGTCGCCGCCGCGGCCTCGCCTGGCGCCGCCGCGGCACACGTCGCTCCGCCGCCCGGCGCCGCGACTCCGCCGGCTCGGGGAGCAGGCATGGCCTGTCCCAGCTGCGGCGCCGCGCTCGTCCGCGCCCCCTACGAGGGCATCGACATCGCGCTCTGCGACCGCTGCGGCGGCCGGCTCGTGACGACGTCCGAGATCGGCAAGCTCCTGGCGCGGCGGGACGCCGCCTTCACCGAGGCACAACGGCGCCTCGCCGACCTGCTCACGGCGGGCGGCGACCGCTTGCGCCGGGCCGCCGTGCTCGCCCGCGGGCGTCCCGGTGTCTCGCTCATCTCGTGTCCCAGGTGCGCCGCGCCGATGATGCGCCGCCACTACAGTTACGAGTACGCGGTGGAGATCGACTACTGCAGCCTCTGCGACCTCACCTGGTTCGAGTCGGACGAACTCGAGGCGCTGCAGGTGCTGGTCGAGAGGCAGACGGGCTGACGCAGGGACCCGTGGGCGACAGGCGCCGCACGGTCATCTAGACTGGAGCATCGCACCGAACGGGGGGCTCGCGCGTCTCCCACGTCGGTCCCACGCCGGACTACGGCGCGACCCTGCCCGCCACGGCCCCTTGACCCGATGAACGATCACGAACGCGACCGAGATGCCGCCTCCGTGCCGAGCCTGCTCGCAGGCCGGTACCGCATCGTCTCGCCCCTCGGCAGCGGCGGGATGGCGGACGTCTATCTGGCCGAGGACGAGCGCCTGGGCCGCCTCGTCGCCGTCAAGGTGCTCAAAGCGCGGCTGGCCGCCGACGACGAGTTCCTCGAGCGCTTCCGCATCGAGGCGCGGGCGGCGGCCAGCCTCAATCACCCCAGCATCGTCGGCGTGTACGACCGCGGCAGCGCGGACGGCGCCACCTTCATCGCCATGGAGTACGTCACCGGCGAGTCGCTCAAGCAGCGGCTGCGCCGCGACGGAGCGCTCCCCCAGGACGAGGCGGTCACCATCGCCCTCGCGGTGCTCTCGGCGCTCGCCGCCGCGCACGCGCGCAAGATCGTGCACCGCGACGTCACGTCCTACAACGTCATGCTCGACGAGGACGGACGCGTCGTGGTCACCGACTTCGGCATCGCGCGCATGGGCGACTCCGCGCTGACGCGCACCGGCGCGATGATGGGGACCTCGTCCTACCTCTCGCCGGAGCAGGCCCAAGGGCGGCAGGCGGACGAGCGCTCGGACCTGTACAGCCTCGGCGTCGTGCTTTACGAGATGCTCACCGGTCGCGTGCCGTTCCGCGGCGAGACCGACGTCGCCGTGGCGATGCAGCACGTCTCGACCGCCCCCCCGAACCCGCGCACGCTTGAGCCGGGGGTCTCAGAGGCTCTCGCCGGCGTCGCGATGCGGGCGCTCAGCAAGAACCCGGACGACAGGTTCCAGACGGCCGACGAGTTCGCCGCGGCGCTGCGCAAGGCGCGCCGGCCGGGGCGGGCCGTCGCCGACGACCGCGTGAAGGCCGCCGGCGCCATCAACAGCGTGAGATCTGCCGGAGTCGCCGCCGGCGCGGCGGGGGCGGGCGTTCTTGCCGCCGTCGCGGCCGCTGCGCCGGCGGCTGCGCCGGCGAGGACACCGCCGCCGGCCCCCACTTCCGCCGGCCCGTCGTCTGCCCGTCCGCCGGCTGCGCCGGCGTGCGTCCCGGAACCGACGGTGCTGGTCTCGGACGCGCCGACCCGGTACCGCTCGGGCGAGCCGGCGACCACCGTGCGGCCGCGTCGCCGGCGCCGCCGGCGCACCATCGTGCTGGCCGTGGTGCTGGTGGCTCTTGCCGCGGCCGCGGCGTGGGCCGCCTACACGTATGTGTTCGCACCCGGGGCGACCGTCCCCAAGGTCGTCGGGCTGGCGCGTCCCGACGCGACCGGCGCGATCCGCGACGAGGGTCTTCGCCCCGTCTTGCACTACGTCTGGGCCGACAAGTACGCCCAGGGCGCCGTCGCACGCCAGTCACCGCGCGGCGGCGCGTCCGTGGACGACGGCGTCAAGGTCGACCTCTGGGTGAGCCGCGGGCCGCTGCACATCCCGTCACCCGACCTCACCGACCTCGCCGCGAGCGTCGCCCGGATCCAGTTGCAGAAGGTGTCTCTCAACGCCAGGAGCCGCCGGGCCGCGTCGGATGCGGCGCCCAAGGGCCAGATCTTCAAGCAGGCCCCGGCCGCCGGAGCGACGGTCAAGCGCGGCGACACCGTGACGTTCTGGGTGAGCAGCGGCCCGCCCAAGGTGTTCGTGCCCGATGTCGTCGGCCTCTCCCAGGGCGACGCCAAGGCGCAACTGGAGGCCGAGGGCTTCGTCGTGAGCTCGGACTACGTTGCCGGGTGGGGTTCGATGCCGGGCGACGTCGTCGGTCAGGATCCCGCGCCCGGCACGCGCGGCCGTGCCGGCGACGAAGTCGTGATCCAGGTCGCCGTCTTCTGACGATGGACGGCGTAGCTCGATTCCTGAGCGTGGTCGCCATCGCCGTCGTCGAGTTGTGGGGCGCTGTTCCCGCAGGCATCGCCATGGGACTGCCGGCACCGCTCGTCTGGGCGGCGACTCTCTGCGGCGCGCTGCTCGGCATCGGCGTCGTCGTGGTGGCGGGCGACCGGGTGCGGACGTGGCTCGTGGACCGGTTCGGGCACGGAGGCGCTCGAGAAGGCGGCCGCTTGCGGCGCCTGTGGGATCGCTACGGGGTGATCGGCTGGGGACTTGTCGCCCCGCTGCTGCTCGGCGCTCCGCTGGCGGCGGCGATCGGTGTCGCCCTTGGAGCCGCTCGCGGCCGCCTCGTGTTCTGGCTCGGCGTCGGCGCGGTGGTATGGACGACGGTGCTCACCGTCGCCGTCAGCCTGGGCGCCGAGGCCGTGACCGGTCTGCTCTGAGGCGGACCGCCCGGACGTGAGCCTGCGCGTCTGCGTCAGCCCGTCCGGCCCGGCCGCGTGCGCGGCTCCACGGCCGGGAGCTCCCAGGCGTCCGGCCGCTGGTAGGCGGGGCCGCCGGGCGCGAAGGGCCTGGAGGCGGCCTGCCCCCGGCCACCCGTCTCGTCGCGGCCGATGGCGCGCAGGAGGTCGGTGATGCGGTGCGCCACCACCGCGAGGCCGTGCTCCTCGTCGTTCTGCAGCTCTCCGTCGACGAGCAGGTACACGGCGTCTTTGAGCACCCGTCCGTACTTGAGGTAGACGTCGTTGAAGACGACCACCTGGCCCAGCTCGGTCTCGTCCTCGAGCGTGAGGAACATGGTGCGGTGGCCGCTGCGGATCCACGGCATCTGGGCGCGCTCGAGCACGCCGGCCACGCGCACGCGGCTGCCGTGGCGCACCTCGGGCAGCCGCCCCATGGGGGTGACCCGGAGCGCCTTGACCTCGTCGCGCACGAAGCGCAGCGGGTGGGCGCTGACGTTGAGGCCGAGCAGCTCGAGCTCGATGCCGACGCGTCGCTGCGCCGGCCAGTCGGGCAGGAAGGCGAGCGGCCCGAACTGCTCGTCGAGGGCGAGGCGCGGCTGGTCGAGGCCGGAATCACCGGCGACGTCCTCGCCGGAGGCCGAATGCCCGGCCGGCTTGGCGCCGGCGTAGAGCAGCGGCACCTGCGCCACGAGCTCCTCGCGGCGCACCCCGAGCGCGTCGAAGGCGCCGAGTCGTGCGAGGTTCTCGGCGATCTCGCGGCTGACGCGCGTGCGCCCCACGAAGTCCGACAACGACCGATACGGCCCCTCGCCGCGCGCCGCGACGATGGCGCGGCGCGCGGCCGCGCTCATCTCTTTGACGTACGCCAGCCCCACGCGCAGCGCCGTGCCGTCGTTCTCCACCTCGAACCGCTCGCCGCTGAGGTTCACATCGAGCGGGAGCACCTCGAGCCCGAAGCGCCGCGCGTCGTTGAGCACCACGCGTGGTGAGTAGAACCCCATGGGCTGGTTGTTGAGGATGCCGGCGTAGAACTCGGCCGGGTAGTGCGCCTTGAGCCAGGCCGAGGCGTTGCAGACGATGGCGAAGCAGGCGGCGTGCGCCTTGTTGAAGCCGTAGGCGGCGAACCCGCGGAGCTGGCGGAAGACCTCGTCGGCCACGTCCTGTGACGTGCCGAGGGCCATCGCCTTCTCGACGAAGTTGTGGCCGATGGCATCCATCTCCTCCATGGAGCGCTCGTGGGTCATGGTGCGGCGGAGCAGGTCGGCCTCGGCGAGGCTGAAGCCGGCGACCGCGGCTGCCACCTCGATGACCTGCTCCTGATAGACGATGACCCCGTAGGTGCGCCGCAGGATGCGCTCCATGGCGGGGTGCGGCACGGTGACGGGCTCGCGCCCGTGCCGCCGCCTGATGAACGGCGCGATCATGTCGGCCTGCAGCGGCCCCGGGCGGAAGAGCGAGATGGCCGCGATGACGTCCTCGAAGTCGCGCTCCTGCAGCCGCGTGGCGAGGTTGCGCTGCCCCGAGCTCTCGAGCTGGAACAGCCCGACGGTGCGCGCCGACCTGATGAGCTTGTAGACCTTGGGGTCGTCGCGCGGCAGCTCCCAGGCGCTGATCTGCTCGCCGGTGCGCGCCTCGATGCGGCGCACCGCCTCGGCGATGGCCGAGTGCATCTTGAGCGCGAGGATGTCCATCTTGACGAGGCCCAGCGTCTCGACGTCGTCCTTGTCGAACTGGGCCACCACGACGCCCTTGGCCGCCCACTGCAGCGGCACGCGGTCGGTGAGCGGGTCGCGCGAGAGAATGAACCCGCCCAGGTGCGTGCCGAGGTGGGCGGGGAACCCCGAGAGCCGTTCGGCGACGTCGACCAGCCGGCGGTAGTGCGGGTGCTGGAACTCGTGGTCGGCGAGCTCGGGGCGCTCGGCGAGCATCTCCCCGAGCTTGGCCGCGCTGCCCCACGGCACGCGCCGGGACAGGCCGTTGATCTCCTCCGGCGTGAAGCCGAAGGCGCGGCTGACGATGCGCACCGCCGATGGCGCGCGCACGGTGTTGACGGTAGCCACCATGGCGACCCTGTCGTGGCCGAAGCGCTCGTAGATGTACTGGATGACCTCGTCGCGGCGCGCCGAGCAGAAGTCGATGTCCACGTCCGGCATCTCGTGGCGCGCCGGGTTGAGGAAGCGCTCGAAGAGCAACTCGTGGGCGATGGGGTCGGCGTCGGTGATGCGCAGTACGTAGCTGACGATGCTGTTGCCGGCGGAGCCGCGGCCGGAGTAGTAGATGCCGCGGCCCAGGGCGAACTCGACGATGTCGCGTACGGCGAGGAAGTACTCGGCGAAGCCGAGCTCCTCGACGACCTTGAGCTCGCGCTCGAGCCGTGCCGTGACCTCGGCGGTGAGCGGCCGGTAGCGCTCGGCGGCGCCCTCGAAGCAGCGCTTCCAGAGCAGCGAGAAGGCGGTCTCGCCCGGCGGCAGCGGGTAGGCGGGGAAGAGGAGCTTGCCGAGGCCCAGGTCGAGGTTGCAGCGCGCTGCGATGCGGGCGGCGTTGGCGTAGGCCTCCGGGTAACGCTGGAACAGGCGGCGCATCTGACCCGGGCCTTTGAGGTAGAGCTCCGCGTTCTTGCGTCCCAGCGGGTTGGGCAGCGGCTGGTTGGCGGCCTCGGCGGCGAGTACGTCGTGGAGGCCGGCATCGCCCTTGACCGTGTAGTGGACGTCGCCGGTGGCGACGGTAGGGATGCGCAGCTCGTGGGCGAGGAGGTCGAGGGCGCGCAGCGAGACGTCCGAGTCCGGCAGCAGTTCGTGCTGCAGCTCGATGAAGTACTCCTGGCCGAAGATGCGCTGGAAGACGCAGGCCGCGGCGCGGGCGCCGGCCTTGTCGCCGGCGAGCAGCCGCGACCAGACCTCGCCGCGCCGGCAGCCGCTGAGCGCGACGAGGTGGCCGCCGTGCTCGGCGAGGGTGGCGAGCCGGGCCACGGGCGGCTCGCCCGGGTGCTCGAGGTGGGCGGCGCTGATGATGCGGCAGAGGTTGCTCCAGCCGGCGTAGTCCTTGGCGAGGAGCACGAGGTGGTACCCGCCGGCGCCGGAGGCGCGGGCGGCGGCGGGCGGCACCGTGGCCGCCGCCCTGAGGTGGGCGATGCGGCCGTCGGGGGCGAGCGCGGCCGCGGCGGCCTCGGCGCTCGCCCCGCCGGCGGATCCGGCGAGCGCCGCCGCGGCCGGGTCGGCGACGATGGGCGCGCCGCCGGGTGCGCCCGCCCCATCCGCGCCGCCGTCCGCGTCCGGCTCCCAGACCCGGCCGCCGGGGCCGACCGCCGGCTCGACCGTGAGCTCGACGCCGACGATGGGTTTGATGCCGGCTGCCTTGCACGCCTGGTAGAAGCGGACGGCGCCGTACAGCCCCTCGTGATCGGTGACCGCCAGGGCCGGCATGCCGAGCTCGGCGGCGCGCATGACGAGCTCGGGGATGCGGCAGGCGCCGTCGCCGAACGAGAACGTGGTGTGCGTGTGGAGATGTACGAAGGTCATGACATACTGTCGGGAATCGACGGGAGGGGCCTCATGCTGGGATTGCCGGAGATTGTGATCTTGCTCGTGATCTGGGTGGGCCTCGTGGTGCTCACCGCGTGGCTGGCGGCGAAGAAGGGGTACGGCCCCGCCCTCTGGACCATCATCGCGATCTTCTTCCCGCTGATCGCGTTCATCGTCGTGCTGGTGCTGCCGCGGCGGACGCAGGCCACGTGATCCGGTCTCATCCGAGCTCCCTCTCCAGCGCCCACGACTTGCTGAGGCGGTCGTAGCGCAGGTCGACGACGCGGCCCCCGGCCCGCACCCGCCAGTACGAGCGGCTGACGTGGCCGTCGTCCCGCCACCAGCCCGTCTCGAGGACCCACGTCTCGAGGACGCGCTCGACGCGGTACTTGCGGCGGCGCCAGATGAAGGCGACCGGCCGCCGCGCCCGTTCGTCCCAGCTGACGGCGACCGGCACTGCCTCGCCGTTGGGGCCCGGGCGGCCGGCGCGGGCCCGGGCGGCGCCGGTGAGGCGCTCCGCCCGGCCGCCGCCCTTGCCGCCCCGTCCGTCGCCGGTCTCGCCGGTCGCGGCCTGGTCGCTGGTCTCGGGTCTGTCGTCGGAGGTGGCTCCGCCGCGGGACATGGAGTGCTCCTGGTGAGGGGGTGCTGCTGGGGTCTCGGAGTGTGACACGAACATATGTTCGCGTCAACGTCGGACGGAAAGAGCGGGCGCATAGCGCAGATTGCCCACCTTTCGCCGTCTGTAGCGGTCGCTAAGATCACAAGATGGACTGCTCGCGCATCACCCTGAGGTGCTTCTCCGAAGATCTCGGACTCGCTCTGCCCGACGTGGACTCCGAGCTGGCCGCAGACCATCCCATCGCGGACGAACTCTTGACTCGCGCGCCGACCGCTCCGGCGGGCCTCAAGCGCATCCTTGCCATCGGCATGCCGCTCGTCTACCGCCTGCAGCGGGGGAGGCATCGAGGGGCAGCCTGGCCGGATGAGCCGAGGGACGTCTTCTGGCTTCTGGCCGCCGGTCTGCGGCGTCAGGGCTCCCCGGAGGATGCGTATGCACACTTCACCCGCCTGCACGATGCAGGGCGTCTTCTCCCGACCCCAGACGACGCCGCGCTCATCCGGCTGGAGGCGGCGGCGAGACGATACCGGCGGTTCTCGGCTGAGATCCCGGCTGCCGTCGGCAAGGCGAGAGAGAAGGCCGGCCACTGCATCTCCACCCTGTTTGACGACGTCATCCCGTGCAGGATGCTGCTGGTGACCGGACAGGCTTGCGACGAGCTCTGGGTCGCCGTCTCCACAGTCGATCTGAGTGGCGCAGGAATAGAGGCGCGCACGCGCGACATCGTCTTCGCGATGATCGAGTCCGTGGCGGGTCCGGGCGAGTGGGAGGCAGTTTCGGCGTGGCCAGACGGCGAGCTGAGATGGTATGAGGTCGCTCGCTACGGACTGCTCGAGGCCTGAGCTGCGCTACTTGAGCGGAGTACGCCCGGTCACGCGGTCCAGGGTCTCCGCATCTTCTCCCGCGAGATAGGCGATGGCGGCGGCGTCACCGAGAGCGAGCGCGGCGCCGGCGGCGGCGATGCCCGCACGGAGCTCCTCCGCGTGGCGCTGCGTGTACTCGGAGACGGCACGTCCGACCAGTTCGGCTTGGCTGCAGCCGAGCAACGCGGCCGCCAGGCGGATCTGCTCCTTGGTGTCTGCGCTGACCTTGAGGGGGGATACCGCCACGGTGGACACTCCAGAGGTAGAATCGGGTACTTCGGTACCTGTATCGGCAGTCTACCCGAGAACCTGATTGTGTCAAACGATACCCACCCCGAGCCTGAAGTCCGTCCGACCCCGGTGGTACGCTCCATGCGTAAGAGGCCGAGACTGTAGGATGGCCTCGTCCAAAGGGCCCGGTTCCCAGGGGGGAGGCGCACCGACATGGCTCCCAGCACCAAGGAAGCGCAACGCGCCGAGCTCCACAAGACGATCTGGCGCATCGCGAACGATCTTCGCGGGTCCGTGGACGGATGGGACTTCAAGACCTACGTGCTCGGCATCCTCTTCTACCGGTTCATCTCTGAGAACCTCACCGCCTACCTGAACGCACAAGAGCGTGCGGCGGGGCGCCCCGAGTTCGACTACGCGAAGCTCTCCGATGCCGATGCGGAGTTCGGCCGCGCCGAGACGGTGGCCGAGAAGGGCTTCTACATCCTGCCCAGCGAGCTGTTCGAGAGCGTCTGCAGGCGCGCGGGCGATGACGAGAACCTCAACGAGACGCTCGAATGCGTGTTCCGCAACATCGAGGGCTCGGCCGTCGGCGCCGACAGCGAAGACGACCTCAAGGGCCTCTTCGACGACCTCGATGTGAACAGTGCCAAGCTCGGCAACACGGTGGCCAGGCGCAACGAGAAGCTCGTCAAGCTGCTCGCCGCGATCGGCGACCTCGGCTTGGGCAACTTCGAGGACCACACCATCGACGCGTTCGGCGACGCGTATGAGTACCTCATGCAGATGTACGCGTCGAGTGCGGGCAAGTCCGGCGGGGAGTTCTACACGCCGCAAGAGGTGAGCGAGCTGCTCGCGCGCATCACCGTGGTGGGCAGGACCGAGGTGAACAAGGTCTACGACCCCGCGTGCGGCTCGGGCTCACTGCTGCTCAAGTTCGCGAAGGTGCTGGGCAGAGAGAACGTCCGCCAGGGCTTCTTCGGCCAGGAGATCAACCTGACCACGTACAACCTCGCGCGCATCAACATGTTCCTGCACGACGTGAACTACGAGCAGTTCGACCTCGCGCACGGCGACACGCTCACCGACCCGGCGCACTGGGACGACGAGCCGTTCGAGGCGATCGTCTCCAACCCACCGTACTCGATCAACTGGGACGGCGACGCCAACCCGCTGCTCATCAACGACCTGCGCTTCGCGCCCGCCGGCGTGCTCGCGCCCAAGTCGAGAGCCGATCTCGCCTTCACCATGCACATCCTGAGCTGGCTCGCGGTCGACGGCGCCGCGGCGATCGTCGAGTTCCCCGGCGTGCTCTACCGCGGCGGCGCGGAGCGCAAGATCCGCAAGTACCTCGTGGACAACAACTACGTCGACACGGTCATCCAGCTCCCGCCGGACCTCTTCTTCGGCACCACGATCGCCACGTGCATCATCGTGCTCAAGAAGTCGAAGACCGACAACGCGGTGCTCTTCATCGACGCCTCGGCGGAGTTCGTCCGGGGCGGCAACAAGAACAAGCTCACCGAGGCGAACCGGCAGAGGATCCTCGCCGCCTTCACCGCTCGTGAGGACGCCGAGTACTTCGCCCGCCTCGTCCCGAGCGCCGAGATCGCCGAGAACGACTACAACATCGCCGTCTCGTCGTATGTGGAGCAGGAGGACACGACGGAGGCGGTCGACATCGTGGCGCTGAACGCCGAGATCGCCGGCATCGTGGCGCGACAGGCGGAGTTGCGCACCCAGATCGACGCGATCGTGGCGGACTTGGAGGGCGCGTCGTGAGCCGGATCGACGCGATCGTGGTGCACTCGGAGCGTGGGTGGTGAACGAGCAGGCGCCCGACAGGTTCGCCAAGAAGGGCAGCGTCAGGTTGAGCGGACGATCCGGCGCTGCCCGAGGGGAGCGGAGGTGGATCCGGAAAGCAATATGCAAAAAGTGCACATTGCTGTCTCAGACCGGCCG
>Ga0315271_10002169_pt1 | contig 12255 bp, 10 predicted proteins | sample C3_top_MG_FD_204664 | JGI IMG/M metagenome (GOLD analysis project Ga0315271, IMG submission 204664) | Sediment microbial communities from Yellowstone Lake, YNP, Wyoming, USA - C3_top | ecosystem: Environmental > Aquatic > Freshwater > Lake > Sediment | place: USA: Wyoming | collected 2017-08-01
CCCGTCTCGCTGGCGGCGATCGGCATGCCGGCCGACGGCCTGGACCGCGCCGCCGAGATGGCGGTGCAGAATCAGTACCCGAACCCGCGTCCGCTCGATCACTCGGCATTGCGGGCCCTGCTGCAACGCGCCTTCGACGGCGCAGCCCCGCAACCATGATCGACAAGATCGTCGCCAGCTGCGAAGCCGCACTTGCCGACGTGCCCGACGGCGCAACGGTGATGATCGGCGGCTTCGGCACCGCCGGCCTGCCCAACGAACTGACCGAGGCGCTGCTGGCCCAGGGCGCGCGGGACCTGGTTATCGTCAACAACAACGCCGGCAACGGCGAAGCCGGCCTGGCGGCGCTGCTGGCGGCCAATCGGGTGCGCAAGGTCATCTGCTCGTACCCGCGCCAGGCCGACAGCCATCACTTCGATGCGCTGTACCGTGCCGGCCGGATCGAGCTGGAACTGGTACCGCAGGGCAATCTGGCCGAGCGCATTCGCGCCGCCGGCGCCGGCATCGGCGGCTTCTTCACGCCCACGGGTTATGGCACCGAGCTGGCCCGAGGCAAGGAGACGCGCGTGATCGATGGCCGCGGCCACGTGCTCGAGACGCCGATCCACGCCGACTTTGCACTGATCAAGGCCGAGCGCGGTGACCGCTGGGGCAACCTGGTCTACCGCATGACGGCGCGCAACTTCGGCCCGGTCATGGCCATGGCGGCCAAGGTGACGGTGGCCAGCGTGCACGAGGTCGTCGAGCTCGGCGGCCTCGACCCGGAGGCGGTCGTGACGCCGGGCCTGTTCGTGCAGCGCGTGGTCAAGATTGCTCGTGCCAGCACCGCAGCCGGCGGCTTCAGGCAGGCGATATGAGCCGCCGGGCCGTCCCCAAGGCGAATACCGAAGCGCGCAGCGCGCAGGTTGCCTGATGAGCGCCAAGTGGACACGCGAGCAGATGGCCCGGCGCGTCGCGCAGGACATTCCCGACGGCGCGATCGTCAACCTGGGCATCGGCCTGCCGACCATGGTGGGCAACTTCATTCCGGCCGGCCGCGAAGTGATCCTGCACAGCGAGAACGGCATCATCGGCGTCGGCCCCGCGCCCGGCCCCGGCGAGGAAGACTACGACCTGATCAACGCCGGCAAGCAGCCCGTCACGCTGCTGCCGGGCGGCTCGTTCTTTCACCACGCCGACAGCTTCGCGATGATGCGCGGCGGGCACATCGACATCTGCGTGCTCGGCGCGTTCCAGGTGTCTGCCATGGGCGATCTCGCCAACTGGCACACCGGTGCGCACGACGCCATTCCCGCCGTCGGCGGCGCGATGGACCTGGCCACCGGCGCGAAGAGGACCTTTGTAATGATGGAACACCTGACCAAGGCCGGCGAGCGCAAAATCGTGCCCACCTGCAGCTACCCGCTGACGGGGATCGCCTGCGTGAGCCGCATCTACACCGATCTGGCCGTCATCGACGTCACCGCAGCCGGCCTGAAGCTGATCGACAAGGTCGCCGGCCTGTCCTTCGAAGATTTGCAACGCGCGACCGGCGCGCCGCTGATGCCCTGACCGCACCATGAACCACGCTTACATCTGCGACGCCGTTCGCACACCGTTCGGCCGCTACGGCGGCGCCTTGTCGTCGGTGCGCACCGACGACCTCGGGGCGATCCCGTTGCGCGCGCTGGTGCAGCGCAATCCGCATGTCGATTGGCAGGCCGTCGGCGACGTGCTGCTGGGCTGCGCCAACCAGGCCGGTGAGGACAACCGCAACGTCGCGCGCATGAGCCTGCTGCTGGCCGGGCTGCCGCTGGCGGTGCCCGGTGCGACCATCAACCGCCTGTGCGGATCGGGGCTGGACGCGGTCGGCACGGCCGCCCGCGCCATCAGGTGCGGCGAAGCCGGACTGGTGATCGCCGGCGGCGTCGAAAGCATGAGCCGCGCGCCGTTTGTCAGCCCCAAAGCCGAGAGCGCGTTCTCGCGCAACACCGCGGTCTACGACACCACCATCGGCTGGCGCTTCGTCAACCGCGCGATGAAGGAGTTGTACGGCACCGACTCGATGCCCGAGACGGCCGAGAACCTCGCCACCGAATGCGGCATCGAGCGCGACGCGCAGGACCGCATGGCGCTGGCTTCGCAGACCAGGGCCGTGGCAGCCCAGCAGCGCGGCTTCTTCGAAGCCGAGATCGTGCCGGTGACGATCGCGCAGAAGAAGGGCGACGCCATCATCGTCAATCGCGACGAACACCCGCGCGAGACCTCACTCGAAGCGCTGGCCCGGCTGAAGGGGATCGTGCGGCCCGACGGCACGGTCACCGCCGGCAACGCCTCGGGCGTCAACGATGGCGCCTGTGCCCTGCTGCTGGCCAGCGAGACCGCCGCCGCCAGGCACGGCCTGACGCCGCGCGCCCGCGTCGTCGGTATGGCCACTGCCGGCGTCGCGCCCAGGGTGATGGGCATCGGCCCGGCGCCGGCCACGCGCAAGGTACTCGAGCTGACCGGCCTCAAGCTGGCACAACTCGACGTGATCGAACTCAACGAGGCCTTCGCCGCGCAGGGCCTGGCGGTACTGCGCGAGCTCGGCCTGGCCGACGACGACGCGCGTGTGAATCCCAACGGCGGCGCCATCGCGCTCGGGCATCCGCTGGGTGCCAGTGGCGCCAGGCTGGCCACGACGGCGATCAACCAGCTGCATGCGACGCGTGGACGCTATGCCCTGTGCACGATGTGCATCGGCGTCGGCCAGGGCATCGCCGTGATCCTCGAGCGGGTTTGAGATCAGGCGACACGGCATGGACGAAGCTCTTGCACCTTCAGCGCCGCCCGTCGGCCCCGCCCACGGCGCAGCCGGAACGGCCGGCCCATTGCAGCGCGATCTGGTGGCCGGCCTCGAGAAGGGCCTGGCCGTGATCGAGGCCTTCGACCAGGAGCGCCCGCGCCTGACGATCAGCGAGGTTGCCGAGCGCACCGGGCTGACCCGAGCCGCGGCGCGGCGCTACCTGTTGACGCTCACGCACCTTGGCTTCGTGCACCAGGAGCGCAAGATGTTTGCGCTCGCGCCGCGCGTGCTGCGCCTGGCGCAGAGCTACCTGCATTCGGCGCGGCTGCCGCGCGTGGTGCAGCCGGCATTGATCGAACTGGCCAACACGCTGAAGGAGGCATCGGTGGCCAGCGTGCTCGACATCGACGACGTGATCTGCATCGCCGCCACCAGCGGTGGACGCAATGTCGCGCCGACCATGCAGCCGGGCGTTCGCGTGCCGGCCTACTGCACGGCCAATGGGCGGGTGCTGGTGGCCGCACTGCCGGCAGAGCGGTCCGAGGCCTGGCTGGCCCAACAGACGCTGCGCGCGCTGACGCCGCACACCATCACCCGGCCCGAGCGGCTGCGCGTTGAACTGCAGCGCACGCGCGAGCAGGGCTACGCCACCGTCGACCAGGAGCTGGCACTGGGCACACGCGTGCTGTCGGTACCGCTGGCCAACTGGCGCGGCGAGACGGTGGCAGCGATGAACCTGACCGTGCATGCCTCGCGCATGTCGATCGACGACCTGGTGGCCAGCGGCCTGCCGCCCCTGCGGCAGGCGCAGGCGCGGCTCAGGCAGTTGCTTTAAGTCAAAACTGCGCGATAACACCGTTGCCCTTACGGGCATGGAGCAGGCATCCTCCGACGCATCGAACCTTAGGCCCCTGACGGAGACTCGACCATGAATGCCGCCCTGCTACGACCTTCCTTGCTCGCCCTGTGCGCCGCCGCCGCCTTCTGCAGCGCGCAGGCGCAAGGCCAGCCGCCGCTCAAGGTCGGCCTGATGCTGCCGTTCACCGGCACCTTCGCCGCGCTGGGCGACTCCATCGAACGCGGCTTCCGGCTCTACGTGCAGGAGCAGGGCGGCAAGCTCGGCGGGCGCGAGATTCAGTACTTCCGCGTCGACGACGAAAGCGAGCCCTCCAAGGCCACCGACAACGTCAACAAGCTGATCAAGCGCGACAACGTCGACGTCATCGTCGGCACGGTGCACTCGGGCGTGGCACTGGCCATGGCGCGCGCGGCCAAGGAAAGCAACACCATGCTGATCGTGCCCAACGCGGGCGCCGACGCGATCACCGGCGCGATGTGCGCGCCGCAGATCTTCCGCACCTCGTTCACGAACTGGCAGCCGGGCTACGCCACCGGCGTGGTCGCCGCCGGCAAGGGCTACAAGCGGGCCATGACCATCACCTGGAACTACGCCGCCGGCCAGGAAACGGTAAAGGGTTTCACCGAGGCCTTCGAGAAGGGCGGCGGCAAGGTCATCAAGGACCTGAACCTACCCTTCCCCGGTGTCGAATTCCAGGCCTTGCTGACGGAGATCGCGGCGCAAAAGCCCGACGTGGTGTTCGCCTTCTTCGCCGGCGGCGGGGCCGTGAAGTTCGTCAAGGATTACGACGCGGCGGGCCTGAGGAAGTCGATCCCGTTGCTGGGCTCGGGCTTCCTGACCGACGGCACGCTCGAAGCGCAAGGCTCGTCGGCCGCGGGCCTGCAGACCGCGCTGCACTATGCCGACAACCTCGACACGCCGCGCAACAACGCCTTTCGCAAGAGCTTTGCCCTGACCTTCAAGGCCAACGCCGACGTCTACGCCGTGCAGGGCTACGATGCGGCGCAGCTGCTCGGCGCAGGCCTGACCGCCACCAAGGGCGATTTCGCCAAGCGCGACGCGATGATCGCCGCGATGAGCAAGGCCACCGTCGACAGCCCACGCGGCAAGTTCACGCTGTCGGCCTCGCACAATCCGGTGCAGGACATCTACCTGCGCGAAGCGGTGGGCAAGAACAATGAGCTCAAGGGCATCGCCGTCAAGGCCCTGGCCGACCCCGGCCGCGGCTGCAAGATGTGAACTTGACCACCCCCGTTGCGGCTTCGCCGCTCCCCCTCAAGGGGGCGCCGCTGGCGGACCGGCAAAGCCGGATCCGCGGCGGCTGCTGGGGTGGGACAGCGCACTGCTGCGCTTGCTGCGTTGAACCGACCAGGAGCCTCGATCCATGATCCTCGAGATCGCCGATTTCCGCATCACGCCCGGCCAGCAGGCGGCCTTCGAAGAGGCCATCGCGCGGGCCGCCGATACGGTGGCCTGCAAGGCCAAGGGCTTTCGCGGCTGGAAGGTCAATCACAGCATCGAGAGCCCCGAGCGCTACGTGTTGATGATTTACTGGGACAGCGTCGATGACCATATGGTGGGCTTCCGCCAGGGCCCGCTGTTCCCGCAGTGGCGCGCCATCATCGGGCCGTACTTCGCCCAGCCGCCGGTGGTCGAGCACTTCACGCTGGTCGGCAAGTCGGGCTGACGCGCCGCCGGGCGGCGCTACATGCTGCGCCGGTACTGCCCGCCGACCTCGAACAGGGCGCTGGTGATCTGACCCAGCGAACACACGCGCACAGCGTCCATCAGGACCTCGAACACGTTGTGGTTGTCGATCACCGCCTGCTGAAGGCGGCGCAGCATCGCCGGCGCCTCGCCGGCGTGGCGGGCGTGGAAGTCGGCCAGCCGCCTCAGCTGCGACTGCTTCTCCTCCTCGGTTGAACGCGCCAGCTCGATCTGCTCCGGCGCTGCATCGCTACCGTCCAGGATTCTCGGGTTGCGGAAGGTATTGACGCCGATGATCGGGTACTCGCCGGTGTGCTTCTGCATCTCGTAGTGCATCGACTCTTCCTGGATCTTGCCGCGCTGGTAGCCGGTCTCCATCGCGCCGAGCACGCCTCCACGCTCGGCGATCTTCTCGAACTCGGCCAGCACCGCTTCCTCGACCAACTCCGTCAGCTCCTCGATCACGAACGCGCCCTGGGTCGGGTTCTCGTTCTTGGCCAGGCCCCATTCGCGGTTGATGATCAGCTGGATCGCCATTGCGCGGCGCACGGATTCCTCCGTCGGCGTGGTGATCGCCTCGTCGTAGGCGTTGGTATGCAGGCTGTTGCAGTTGTCGTAGACCGCGATCAGTGCCTGCAGCGTGGTGCGGATGTCATTGAACTGGATCTCCTGGGCGTGCAGCGAACGCCCGGAGGTCTGCACGTGGTACTTCAGCTTCTGGCTGCGCTCGTTGGCGCCGTAGCGATCGCGCATCGCCGTGGCCCAGATGCGCCGCGCCACGCGACCCATCACGTTGTACTCGGGGTCCATGCCGTTGGAGAAGAAGAACGACAGGTTCGGCGCGAAGTCGTCGATATGCATGCCGCGCGCCAGGTAGGCTTCGACGAAGGTGAAGCCGTTGGACAGCGTGAAGGCGAGCTGCGAGATCGGGTTCGCGCCGGCCTCGGCGATGTGATAGCCGCTGATGCTGACCGAGTAGAAATTGCGCACGTCGTGGTGCACGAAGTACTCGGCGATGTCGCCCATCACCTTGAGGCTGAATTCGGTCGAGTAGATGCAGGTGTTCTGGCCCTGATCCTCCTTCAGGATATCGGCCTGCACCGTGCCGCGCACATTGGCCAGCACCCATTCGCGGATCTTGGCGGCTTCGGTGTCGGTCGGTTCGCGGCCGTTTCCTTCTGGCGCTGGGGCCCTGAACTTGTCCAGGTTCTGCTCGATCGCGGTGTTCATGAACATCGCCAGGATCGTCGGCGCGGGGCCATTGATCGTCATACTGACCGAGGTCGCCGGGTGAGTCAGGTCGAAGCCGGAATACAGCACCCGCATGTCGTCGAGTGTGGCGATCGAGACGCCCGAGTTGCCGACCTTGCCGTAGATGTCGGGCCGCGGATCGGGGTCGTGGCCGTACAGCGTGACCGAGTCGAACGCGGTCGACAGGCGCTTGGCGGGCAGGCCCTGGCTGACCATCTTGAAGCGCCGGTTGGTCCGGAACGCATCACCCTCGCCGGCAAACATGCGCGCCGGGTCTTCGCCTTCGCGCTTGAAGGCGAAGGTGCCGGCGGTGTATGGAAAGCTGCCGGGCACGTTGTCGAGCAGCAGCCACTTCAGCAGCTCGCCATGGCACTCGTAGGCCGGCAAGGCCACCTTGCGGATCTTGCTGCCCGCCAGCGTGGTGTGCGTCAGCGCGGTGCGGATTTCCTTGTCGCGGATCTTCACCACGTATTCGTCGCCGGCGTAGGCCTGCTGCATGGCGGGCCACATCGCCAGCAGCTTCTTGGCCGTCGGATCGAGTTGCGACTCGCGCTGTTCGGCCAGGTTGACGGCCGCCTCCGCGGCGCGCGGCTTGTCAGGCTTGCCGACGGTGAGCATGCGGGCCGCGGCGCGCAGCTGCTGGATCTCGCGCGCCAGCGCCGCCTGCTCGCGCGCCCGGCGCTTGTAGCCGCGCACGGTGGCGGCGATCTCGGCCAGGTAACGCACGCGCGCGCCCGGCACGATCGGCACCTGGTGCGTGCTGTGGCGCGTGGCGACGGCCGGCAGCCGGCCCGGCGACAAGGTCAGGCCCGCCGCGGCCAGGCGCGGCTTCAAGGCCTGGAACAGGGCCGTCACACCGTCGTCGTTGAAGCGGCTGGCCATGGTGCCGAACACCGGCATCTGCTCGGGCGATTGCTTGAACGCCTCGCGGTTGCGCTGCACCTGCTTGGCGACGTCGCGCAGCGCGTCGGCCGCGCCCTTGCGGTCGAACTTGTTGATGGCCACGAACTCGGCGAAGTCGAGCATGTCGATCTTCTCGAGCTGGCTGGCAGCGCCGAACTCGGGCGTCATCACGTACATCGGGATGTCGACCAGCGGCACGATGGCGGCGTCACCCTGGCCGATGCCCGATGTCTCGACCACGATCAGGTCGAAGCCGGCGACCTTGCACGCGGCCAGCACGTCGGGCAGTGCCTGGCTGATTTCGGAGCCGAAGTCGCGCGTGGCCAGGCTGCGCATGTAGACGCGTGGACCACTGTTCCACGGACCGATCGCGTTCATGCGGATGCGGTCGCCGAGCAAGGCGCCGCCACTCTTGCGGCGCGACGGGTCGATCGAGATCACCGCGATGCGCAGCGCATCGCCCTGGTCCAGGCGCAGGCGCCGGACCAACTCGTCGCACAGGCTGGACTTGCCCGCGCCGCCGGTGCCGGTGATGCCGAGCACCGGCACCTTGGCCGCTGCGGCCCGGTCGTGCAGCGCCTTGACCAGCGTGGCGTCGGCGCGGCCGTTCTCGAGCGCACTGATCAACTGCGCCAAGGCGCGCCAGGCGGCATCGCCGTGGCCGGCGAGCGCATCCAGGCTGGTCGGTGCGAACTCCGACCAGTCGGCATCCGCGCGCATCAGCATCTCGCCGATCATGCCTTGCAGGCCCATGCGCTGGCCGTCCTCGGGGCTGTAGATGCGCACGCCGCATTCGGACAGCGCGCGGATCTCGTCGGCAACGATCACGCCACCGCCACCACCGAAGACCTGGATGCGCTCGCCGCCGCGCGCCTTCAGCAAATCGATCATGTACCTGAAGTACTCGACATGGCCGCCCTGGTACGAACTGACGGCAATGGCCTGCGCGTCCTCCTGCAATGCAGCCGTCACCACCTCGTCGACCGAGCGGTTGTGGCCGAGGTGGATGACCTCGGCACCCATGCCTTGCAGGATGCGCCGCATGATGTTGATGGCTGCGTCGTGGCCGTCGAACAGGCTGGCAGCGGTCACGAAGCGCAGCTTGTGCTTGGGCCGGAAGGCGGCCAGCGCTTTGGCGTCGGCATCAAATCGCTGGGCGATATGAACCTTCTCTGAAGTGCCGTGCACTCTGGATTCGGCGGAAAGGTCGGTCATGGCGGCGCCCGGACGGGTGAATTGACGTTGACGTAAACGTCAAGTGGCGATGATGCCATCATTGCCGGGCCGCCGCGTACACCCTGCGCTGGCTTCGTGTCGTGAGAAATGAGTGCACAGCAGGCACATGGATTTCTGCACAATCGCGGCAACATGACCCCGCTCCAGCAACCCGGCGATCGGCCTCAGCGCACCGCCTCCGGCCATGCCGAGTTGGCCAAGCGCGCCAACCGGCTGTCGCAGCGCCACCGCACCGTGCTGTTGCTGGTCGACGGTCAGCGCAATGTCGACGACATCCGCAAGCTGGCGGCGCAAGCCGGCGCCGACGCGCAGTGCCTCGAAGACTTGCTGACCCTGGGCATGGTCACATGGGCCGGCACCGCGCCGGCAGACGCCGCCGTGACGGTGGCGGCGGGTGGTGAGTCGTCGTTGCTGCCATCCTCGCAATCGCTGCAGGGCGAGTCGACCTGGACGGAGCTGGACGAAAGCGCCGCCGACGCGGTGGATCGGCCCTTCGCCGAGGCCCGCGAGCTGTTGCTGCGCGCGGTGCGCCAGGAGGCGCCGGTCGCCGGCGCCCTGACGCTGATGAAATTGAAGCGCGCGACCAGCCGCGAAGCGCTCGAGGTGCTGCTCGACGAGGTCGAACAACGACTGCGCAAGCCGCGCCGGCAGATCACCGCCGCACAGACGATGCGCCACGTGCGCCACCTGCTGAGCCTACCCGCGGCCTCGCGGATACCGCCATGAATGCGTCGCGGGCCCGTGCCGGGTCTTCATCCTGTCGCCTTGTGCCGTGGCTACTGCGGCCGGCGCAAGGGCGGCGCACACCGGCAGCGGTGCGGGCGTGACGTTTCTGGCCATCGACGTCGGCAATTCGCGCCTGAAGTGGGCGCTTTACGCCGCACCGCTGCCGAGTGCGGCCGTGCTCGCCAGCGGCGCCGTGTTCCTCGAAACGATCGACACGCTGGCAGAAGGCGGCTGGCACGACCTGCCGGTGCCGGGCAGCATGCTCGGCTGCAACGTCGCCGGCGACGCGGTACGGCGCCGTGTCGAAGAGCAACTCGAGTTGTGGGACCTCCCACCGCGCTGGCTGGCGCCGGCGGAACGCGCCGGCGGCGTGACCAACGGCTACCAGCACCCGACGCGGTTGGGCGCCGACCGCTGGGCCGCGCTCATCGGTGCGCGCTGGCACGTGCAGCAGCGCGCGCGGCAACAGCACACACCCGACCGCCCGGCGCTGGTGGTGATGGTCGGCACCGCCGTCACGGTCGACTCGCTCGACGCCGACGGGAACTTCCTCGGTGGCTTGATCCTGCCCGGCTTCGGCTTGATGTTGCGCGCGCTCGAACAGGGAACCGCCGGACTGCGCGTGCCGACCGGCGAAGTGGTCGACTTTCCGACCAACACCAGCGATGCCCTGATGAGTGGCGGCGCCCATGCCCTGGCCGGCGCCATCGAGCGCATACACCACAAGCTGGTGCAGCGCTGCGGTGCCGAGCCGCTGTTGCTGATCACGGGCGGCGCGGCGGTCAAGCTGACGCCGATCACCGAACTTCCTTTCGAGACCGTCGACTCGCTGATCTTTGACGGCCTGCTCACGCTGCAGTCGCACCGGCTGGCGCTCTGAGCCGGCACGGCGGCAAGCAGCGCGAAAGGTCTTCGGCTCTTGTGCCGATTTGGCCCGCTGGCTAGTTGGTGCGCACGCGCACGCTGGCGTGCTCGTTGATGCCCATGGCACCGAAGAACAACGCCACCAGGCGATGCGAATCGGCGAAGGTCACCGTGCGGCTCTCGCTGCGTTTGGCCAGGACCCAGTTGAGCAGATCGCCGGCGGCGATGAAATCGACGCGGATCAGCTTGGTGCACGACACCGTGACCAGCGGCGCAATCGCCAGTTGGCTGTCGAGTTGCCTCAGTGTGGCGCTGATGTCGCCGACCAGTTGGCCCGACAACTCCACCGAGGCCATCGTCACGGTGCCGCTGTGCTCGTCGACGGGGGACTCGACGAAGCTGGTCGCCACGTCGCCCACCTGCGACAGCGGTGGCGACTGCGTCGACAGCCCCGCGCCGCCGATGCGCACATGGCATTTCGCGCGCTCCCACGACGGCGGCGAGACCTCGTAAGTAACGCAATAGTCGATTGCGGCCTCGTCGAACTGGTCGGGCCGGTTGGCCAGGCGCAACGCGTCCAGCCGCAGCACCCAGTAGGCCGGGTCGGCGTCGCGCACGCCGGTGGGCGCGGCATCCTGCAGCGCCGCAAGGAACCGCTCGCCGGACAGCCAGCGCATGTCCAGCGTCTCGCCGGCCCAATGACGAAACAGATCGGACAGGTGCGTCGCGGCCTCGGCATCGACCGTCTTCAGGGCACTCCAGTCGAAGACCCAGGGCAGCGGCAGTTGCAGGGACACCGATCGCAGCCGGGCCACCGCATCGATGTCCAGATGTTCGGGACAGATCCAGCCGATTTCGCCGGCCACGCGCTGGGCGCGCGGCTTTTCCTGCTGCGCCGACTCGGCCACCAGCTTGGGCAACGAATACCACTGCGGTGCGGACCAGCCGAACTGCTGCGCGTATTCGAGTGCCAGGCCTTCGAACTTGTGCTGCTGGCCGGTGGCACGGTGCAGGTCGAACAGCACCAGCCAGGTCTCTGCATGCTGGGCGCGCGCGCCACCGATGCGCGTCAAAGCCGTCAATGCCTGCTCGCACTGGTCGAAATCGGCATTGGCGAACGCGATCACGGCCTCGTCGAGTTCCGGGTCGTGCGCGACCTCGCTGACCTCGACCGTGAACGGGGTGGCGAAGTCACTGCTGGCGCCGCCCTGCAGCCCACCCAAGGACACTGCCGCGGCGGCGTTGCGCGCTGGCGGTGCCAGCGGCGCGCCCGCGGCGCGCGCCGGCGGCTGCGGTTGTGCGTCCGGCGCCTGCATGGGCATCACCGCGGCGCGGGTCGTGGTCTGGCGCAATATCGGCGGCGGCGTCTTGCCTTCGTATGTGGCGCCCGGTTTGCGCGCACCGGAACCGGCGAAGTTGTCGCCCACCATCTGCTGCTCGATCTCGTCGATCTTGGCTTTCACGCCGCTGTCGGCCCGCCGCGGCGACATGTCGCTGGCCCTGGATTCGGAGTCGTCCAGCTTGGACGAGCCCCCAAGCGCCGCCAGTTGCTCGGGTGACAGGCCCTCGCGACGCACTTTGCGCAACATGTCGAACTCGCGCTTGCGCACGAAGTCATTGCGCTTCTTGCGCTCGATCATCGCCTTGAGTTCGGACTTCTCGAGGTCGAGTTCGCGGCCTTCGTCCTGGCGCGAATTGAGATCGGCCCAGTCGGTGGCCGGGTTGGCCACGAAACGCACCACCTTGCGGAAGAAGCTGTCGCCGTCCTTCGGTGGGGTCTGGGGGTCGGTCATGGCATGGGAATGGTGTCTGCCATCCTAATCACCGAACATCTTCTGCTTCATTTCGCGGCGCTGCTGGGCCTCCAGTGACAGCGTCGCCGTGGGCCGCGCCAGCAGCCGGCCAAGGCCGATCGGCTCGCCGGTTTCGTCGCAATAACCGTAGT
>Ga0315271_10002170_pt1 | contig 12255 bp, 10 predicted proteins | sample C3_top_MG_FD_204664 | JGI IMG/M metagenome (GOLD analysis project Ga0315271, IMG submission 204664) | Sediment microbial communities from Yellowstone Lake, YNP, Wyoming, USA - C3_top | ecosystem: Environmental > Aquatic > Freshwater > Lake > Sediment | place: USA: Wyoming | collected 2017-08-01
GTTCCGGGCAGCGATCTCCGGGGTCCGGACGCCGCCGTGGCCGCGGTCCGGGGTCGACTGGGTCATCGCGCGCCGCACATTGCCGTCGTCCTCGGTTCCGGGCTCGGCGGCCTTGCGGAGCGCCTGACTGACGCGGTGCGGATCCCCTACGCCGACATCCCGGGGTTTCACGTGCCCACGGTCGAAGGGCACCGCGGCGAACTGGTGGCCGGCATGCTGGCCGGGCGTTCGGTCGTGGCGCAGAGTGGGCGATTTCATTTGTACGAGGGCCATCCGGCCGATGTGGCGGCGTTGCCGGCACGGGTGTTCGCGGAGTTGGGGGTGTCGACGTTCATCGTCACGAACGCGGCGGGCGGGATCCGGCCCAGCTTTCTGCCGGGCACGCTCATGCTCATCACCGACCATCTGAACCTGACCGGCCGCAATCCCTTGATCGGGCCGGTGGTGCCGGGAGAACCGCGCTTCCCTGATATGTCCGCTGCGTATGATCCGCAATTACGCGCGCTGGCAGTGGAGGTCGCGCGGGAGCAGGGGGTCACGCTCGAACAGGGGGTGTACGCGGCGCTGCTCGGGCCCACCTATGAGACGCCCGCCGAAGTGCGGATGTTACGGACCCTGGGCGCCGACGCCGTGGGCATGAGCACGGTGCCGGAGGTGATCGTGGCCAACGCGCGCGGCATGCGGTGTCTCGGCATTTCCACCATCACCAACGCGGCGGCCGGCGTGTCGGGCGCGGCCCTCAGTCATGCCGAAGTGATGGAGACAGCGGCGCAGTTCGGTCGACGCCTGGGCGACCTGATCGAAGGGATCGTGGCGCGGATCTAGGCGTTGTGATTCACCGGTCCGTGGCCACCACCGAGGCCAGGCGCGGCGAGGATGGCACGGTGCACGTACTCGAGGGCCTCGGCGACCGCCGCGTCCAGCGGACGCCCGAGCGCCAGGCCGGCCGTGATGGCGGCGGACAGGGTGCAGCCGGTCCCGTGCGTGGACGTGGTCGGCACCCGCGGATGTGAAAAGCGCCTGGCGCCCTGCGCCGTGACGAGGATGTCCACGAGCGTGTCCCCAGGCAGGTGCCCGCCCTTGACCAGCACCGCGCGGGCGCCCGAGGCCAGGATGCGGCGCCCGGCACTCTCCATCGAGTCCGGATCCGCTACCTCCATCTCCGCGAGGATGGCGGCCTCTTCCAGGTTCGGCGTCACGAGCGCGGCCAGGGGGAGCAGTGACGCGCGAATGACGACCTCGGCGTCCGGGTCGAGCAGGCGATCACCCGAAGTGGCGACCATCACGGGATCCACGACCAGCCGGGTCCACCCGTAGGCGCGGATCGCGTCGGCCACCTGCTTCACCAACGGGGCGCTCGCGAGCATGCCGGTCTTCACGGCGGCAGGAGCAAGATCCTCGGCGACGGCGGCCAGCTGGTCGCGGACCATGGCCGGGGGGATGGCATGCACCGAACGCACGCCGCGGGTATTCTGCGCGGTGACCGCGACGACGACCGAGGTGCCGTAGACGCCGAAGCGATGGAAGGTCTTGAGGTCGGCCTGGATGCCGGCCCCGCCTCCCGAATCCGATCCGGCGATGGTCAACGCGATCTGCATCATCATCCTGTGAGGAGTGTGGCCGTGGCCGGTGTCGAGACCTTGATCCGGGACCTGCGCCTGCGCCGCGGGCGCGAGCGGCGCGGACTCGCGCTCGCCGAGGGCGTTCGGCTCGTCGAGGAAGCGCTCGGCGCCCGGGTCGTGATCCGGCACGCCGCGATCTCGCCCGCGCTGGAAGCTACTCCGCGCGGGGCAGCGCTCAAAACCGCGCTGGCGGGCGCCGGCGTTCCGCTGCTCGAGCTGGATGATCGCGCTCTGGCGGGGTTGTCCGATACCGAACATCCGCAAGGCGTGATCGCGGTCATCGAGCCCCCGGCCTGGACGCTCGACATGCTGGCGCCGCGTGCCGGCGACGTGGTGGTGGTGCTCGACGGGGTGCAAGACCCGGGCAACGTCGGCGCCATCGCGCGCACCGCGCTGGGCCTCGGCGCCAGCGGCCTCATCGCGCTCAAGGGAACGGCCGAACTGACCAACCCGAAAGTGCTGCGCGGCTCGATGGGTGCACTCTTCCGGCTCCCGTCCGTGTCCGCCACCGACGCCGAGTGCCTGGCCTGGGCCAAGCGGGTCGGCGCGGTGGTCTGGGTCACGGACAGCGCGGGGGAACGCCCCGGTGGACAGCGCCTGACTGCTCCCGTCGCGCTGGTGCTCGGCAATGAGGGCGCGGGCATCCGCCCGGAAATGGAGCGGGAGGCCAGCCGGCGGCTCGCCATTCCCCTGGCGGCCGGCGTGGAATCCCTGAACGTGGCGGTGGCGGCGGGTATCCTCCTCTACGAGGTGCGGCGTGACGCTTGAACTACTCGTGACGATCATCGCCGGCACTCTCGGGCTGATGATCGGGAGCTTCCTGAACGTCTGCATCACCCGGTGGCCGGCCGAGCTGTCGGTCATCCGGCCCCGTTCGCGCTGTCCGCGCTGCGAGAAGCCGATCGCCTGGTACGACAACATCCCGGTCGTGTCGTGGCTGTTGCTCCGCGGCAAGTGCCGGGGCTGCGCGCTGCCGATCTCGCCGATGTATCCAGCCGTGGAACTGCTGATCGGCGCCATCTGGGCGCTCATGGCCTGGAGCTATCCGCTCGAACTCGAGGGGCTGCGCGGTGCGGTCTTCTTCACGATCCTCGTGGGGATCGCGTTCACGGACGTGCGGGAATACATCATTCCCGACGAATTCACGTGGGGCGGCTTGGCCTTCGGGCTGTTGTTCAGCCTGGCGGGCGGCCTCCCGACGCTGCTGCCCGCCCTCATCGGCGCGGTCACCGGGTTTGCTCTCCTCTGGCTGATCGGCTTCGCCGGGCACCTGATCCTCAAGGAGGAGGCGATGGGGGGCGGCGACGTGAAAATGATGGCGATGGTTGGCGCCTTCGTCGGTTGGCAGGGTGTGTTGTTGACCATCTTTCTCGGCGCGCTCCTCGGGACGATCATCTTTCTGCCGCTGAGCCTGCTGGGCCGAAAAAAGCTCGTGCCGTTCGGCGTCTTTCTCTCCGTCGGCGCCGCGGCCACCTGGATCGCGGGTCCGGCGATTATCGCATGGTACCGCGCCTACATCGGGCTGTAGCCGGGGCCGTGCTCGCCGCGGCCGCCCTTGCGGCCTGCCGGGGAGAGGCGCCGGGCGCCGGGGCTGATCCCGTCGGCCGGCTGGTGGACAGCCTGCGCCCTGCGGTAGAGCAGACCGTCGGCCTGCCGTTCAAGTCACCCCCTCGATACGCCGTGCGCTCCCGCGCGCAGGTGGCCGCCTACCTCGGCGCCAAGCTTGATGAGGAGCTCCCACCCGAGCGGCTCACGGCCATGCACGACGTCTACCGCCTGCTCGGGCAAGTGCCGGACAGCCTCGACATCCGCCGGCTCCTCACCGCATTGTACGAGGAGCAGGTCGCGGGGTTCTTCGATCCGGATTCGGGGATGCTCTTCGTCTTCGAGGGAAGCGACGTGAAGTCCGCGCAGTTCAAGTTCGTGCTGGCGCACGAGCTCGTCCATGCGCTCCAGTACGACTACCTGGCGCTCGACTCGATCATGCACCAGCGCCGCGACTCCGACCGGCTGGCCGCCGCGCAGGCGGTGCTCGAGGGGCAGGCCACCCTGGCCTCGATGAAGATGATGGCCCCGGGGCAGGATCTGCTGAGCGACGACGCCATCTGGGAAACGTTTCGCGAACAACTCGTCTCCGCGCGCGGGTCGATGACGGTCTTTGCCGAAACGCCGCGGGTGCTGCAGGAGGGGCTCATCTTCCCCTATCTGGAAGGGGCGGAATTCGTCCGGTGGTATGAGCGCGACACCTCGATGTCCGGTCCGCCATACGGCCGCGCCATTCCGGTCTCGACGGAACAGGTGCTGCACCCGGAACGGTACGCTCGCCACGACGTGCCGGTGGAGGTGTCGCTCGACACCGTCGGTGCAGGACCCGGGGAAACTGATGTCATGGGGGAGATGGGCGTCGCGGTCTTGTCCGCCGATCTGGCCGGGGCGGAAGTGGTCAGCACGACCGTGCCAATCGGATGGGCGGGGGACCGCTATCGATTGTACGCCACGACTGCCGGCCCGGCGCTGGTCTGGCTCATCGCCTGGGACGATCAGCGCGCGGCCGACCGGTTCCTCGCGGGCTCGGGAGCCCGGCTGCAGGCGCGCCAGCGTGCGGGCTACCGGACCGCCGTGACGCCGATGGCTGTGGCGGGCCGGCCGGGGACGCGTGTCGTGATTGCCCCCGTTGGTTGGGCGGGGTGGGCCACCCTCCCCTAGTTCAAACGCAGCTTGGCCCCGGCGCGCTGGCGCTCCCGCTCGACGTCCGCCAGCGCCCGCGACGACATGGCCGCGATCTCCATGACGCGAGCCAGAAACGCCAGCCCCAGCGTCAGCTCCTCGTCGGTCAATCGCCTCGCCGCCATGGTGGCGTGGCGCGGTCCCTTGCCGACCGCCTCTGCCAGTCCATCGGCCACCTGAGCCGCCTTCTCGATGTCTGCTTCCAGCTCCCGTGGCTCCGGCATCAATCCCATGCGACCCTCCCGGCGTGATGAGTCGGGCCGCACCTCGCGGCCGCTGCTCAACGGTAGGGGACGCGGTCAGCCTGCCATCATCCTCCTGCCGCAGCCGGTGGCCTGAGGCGGCTAGCGCAGCGCCTGGTTGAGGCCGAACGCGATCAGCCCCACCAGCGCGCCCAGGACGTAGCCGAGTCGCACGATGAGGGTGAGTTCGCGTTGCGTCACGTTGCGGATGATCTCCTCCATCCGCTGGGTTGAGAATCCCAGCACCTTCTGCTCGACCATTTCCTGCACGTTGAATTGGGCCACGATGCGGGGTACCTGTCGCTCCGTCCAACCCCAGGCGGCGTTGAGGATACCAGTGCGCACGCTCCGGGTCGCCTCTTCTCCGAGCCACGTGGAGGGTCGGCCGAGCGGGCGCCGCAGGAGCCCGCGGATCGCGCTCCGCGCCGCTTCCGCCACCCAGCGGCGCCCCTCGTCGCCGCTGGCCGCCTCGGCGAGAAACCGGGCGATGCGGGCGGGCGGAATCGCCCCCAGCAGGTCGTTCCATGTCCGGCGTTCGGTGGCGTCGAGCAGGCGGCCGACGGCCCGGCGCGCCACCGTGCGCGTGGTGTCGTCCCGCGCAACGGTGACCAGCCAGTCGCCCAGCGTGCCTGCCAGCGCCGCCTGCTTCTCCGGCCCCATGGCGGCCAGTCGGTCGCGGAGCGGGATCCGCAGGAAGCTCACGAGTCCGTCGTTGACCGCCCGCGTCAACTGCACCCGCATCTCCGGGGTGGAGAGCGACTCGGCAAAGCGCTCAAACCCCTCGCGCTCGAGCCCGTCGAGCAGCCGCGTGAACGTCTGGTCAGTGACGACAAGCTTTGCCAACAGGCGCTCGTGCAGGAGCAGGTCGCGCACCGCGCGGTCGAAGGCCGTCCGCAGCGCGAGATGAATCCTCCCCTTCGCCTCCGGATCGGAAAGCACCGCGCCGATACGCTCGATGGCCACGGGCAGGTAGTCGCTGATGGAGGCCTCGACCGTTCCCACCATCCCTGCCGGCAGTCGGTCGATCAGCGGCTGATCGTCGCCGGCCAGACGCTCCAGTTGCACGTCTACGAAATGCCGGAGCGCGCCTTCGAGGTCCGAGCCCTCGGTGAACTGCTGGAGCCAGCCGTCCACCCGGCCCTCGACCTCGCCGCGCCGATCCGGGGTCAGGAGGGTTCCGAGGGGCCGATTGCCGTATTCTGCCTGCCACTGGGTCATCCATCGTTCGGCCTGCGCCACGAAGGCCGGACCGGCCAGGTAGCCGGCCAGCTCATCGGCCACCCGCTCGCCGATGCGGTCGAGCCACCGGTCGAGTTCTGCCGACATCGAGGCGGGAATCAGGTCGATCAAGGGTCCTCGTTCCTTCTCCAGCATCTCGTCGAGGAACCCGCTCATGGCCCCATCGAAGGCGGCCCGGACCTCCGGCGCCGAGAGGCGCTGGGAGAGGTCGGCCGGCGTCAGGAGCTTCTCTCCCACCGTCTTGCCGATGCTCTTGGCCAGCCTCGCCTTGTTCTTGGGAATGGCCCCCTGCAGGCGCAATGGCCACCGCCCCCGCTGCTCGTAGGGATGGAACAACATCCAGATGGCCACGGCGTTGGTGACCCCGCCGGAAATGGCGCCGACTGCGACGGTCAGGAAGCCTGAAAGGAGGGTTTGGGAGTCCATTCCGGAGTATAGGGGTGCTGGCTGCCCATCCGGCAGGGTGCCGGTCAGGCGACTTCAGGCTTCGGTTTTGCAGGGCATCGGGGTCTCCCCGCCCCTCCGGACCCCCTAAACGGGTATCCATTGGGGGCTTGGAGCGTGGCCCTATCTCTTTATGAGGCACCCGAATGCAGGACTCCGGTTGACCCGATGACGACCCCCAGGGCCGTACCAGCACCATCCAGGGGAGGGGCGTGGAGGAACACCATCCCGCCTGTCGGGCCGGTGGTGTTCTTCACGGCCGTCTACGGGCTTGCCTACCTATTCTGGGAGCGGTCCGGTTTCGGTGGCCCCGGTTTCCGCGACTTGGTCAGCAACGCCGGCTTCATGCCCCTGAACGCGGTCCTTGCCACCCTCCTCTTCCTTGCGTCCCGGCAGGCGGTGCTCGATCCAGGGGTCCGCCGCGCCCTGCGGCTCATGGGCATCGGGTCCCTCCTGGTCCTGCTCGGCAACAGTATTTCGGTCTACTACGTGGTCATCCGGCAAGTGAGCCCCGCCGTCAGCTGGGCTGACTTGTTCTACCTCAGCGACAGCGCCTTGCTGCTGACGGCGCTTCTCGCGTTCCCGCTCTCCCGTCGCATTCAGCTCGAGTGGTGGAAGTTCGTCCTCGACGCGACCATGGTGCTGGTCGGTGGCGGGATCACGATCTGGTACTTCACGGTTCGCCAGGGCGCGGCTGGCATCCCGGACCAGCTGGGAGCGGCGGTGCTCACGTTCGCGTATCCGCTGGCCAGCATCCTGGTGCTGGTCGGGATCACATCCGTGCTCCTGCGCGGCCCGATTGACCGGAACCGCTGGGCCTTCGGCCTGCTCGTGGCCGGGGTGCTCCTGAGCGTCATCGGCGACCTCGCGCTCGGCCTGGTCCGCATCGAAACCGGCGAGCGTGGGGCGAGCCTGGTGGACGCCGTCTACCTGATGGTCTATCTGCTCATGATTGCCAGCGCGGAGCTGTACTACCGGCGCCCGGTGCCGCGGACGGCAGGGACCGAGGACTACCAGCCGCGGGCGCACCCGATGAGCCCCCTGCCATACGCGGCGGTGTGTCTCACGTTTGGGCTGTTGCTGGTCGAAGCCTTCAAGCCCGGCCGGCAGCCCGTGACTCAGCTCGCCGTCGGCGCCCTAGTCATCACGGGGCTGGTGGTCGTGCGCCAGTTGCTGGCGGTGCGTCAGAACGTGCGACTGCTGGCCGAGACGGCCGCACGCCAGAACGAGGCCCGGTTTCGCTCGCTGGTACAGCATTCCTCCGACGTGATTCTTGTGGTGGAGGCCGACGGGACTATTCAATACGTCAGTCCGTCCGCGTCGCGGGTGCTGCGGTACGAACCCGAGCGCCTGCTTTCCCTCCCGGTGCAGTCGCTGCTGATGGTGGAGGACCGCGAGCGAGCGCTCGGGTTCCTGCGCGACGCGTGTCTCACGTCGAGCCTCCCCGCCCCGATCGAGTGGGGGTTCCGCCAGCCCGACGGGTCCGCGCTGCAGACCGAGACCATCGCCACCAACCTGATCGACGATCCGACCGTGCGCGGTATCGTGCTCAACATCCGGGACGTGAGCGAGCGGCAGCGCCTGCGGGATGAGCTGGTCCACCAGGCCTTTCATGATTCGCTTACCGGACTGGCGAACCGGGCCCTGTTCCGGGACCGCGTCAGCCACGCGCTGGCCATCGCGCGCCGGCAGGGCCGCGACATCACGGTGCTCTACCTCGACCTCGACGACTTCAAGAAGGTCAACGACAGCCTGGGGCACATGGAAGGGGACCAGTTGCTCAAGGCGGCGGCGGAGCGGTTTCTCGCCTGCGGCAGGGCGACGGACACGGTGGCGCGCCTCGGCGGCGACGAATTCGCCATCCTGATCGAGGATGTGCACGGCAACGACGGAACGGCGGTCCTCGTGGAGCGGTTGAGCAGCGCCATGCAGCAGCCCTTCCGGTTGGGCCATAACGAGGTCCACGTCACGGCCAGCTTCGGCATCGCGACGGCGGCGGGCGACGAGACCGCCGACGACCTCCTCCGGAACGCCGACCTGGCGATGTACACCGCCAAGCGACAGGGGAAGGGCCGCTTTGCGACCTACGAGACGCGGATGGTCCTGGACTCGCGGCACCGCCTCGAAATGGAGGCCGCGCTCCGCGGGGCGATCGAGCGCGAAGAACTGGTACTCCACTATCAGCCGATCATGTACCTGCAGACCGGGCAGATCTTCGGGTTCGAGGCGCTGGTGCGCTGGGATCACCCGAAGTACGGGCATCTGCTCCCGCAACATTTCGTCCCGCTGGCCGAAGAGACCGGTCTCATCGTGCGGCTCGGGGGCTGGGTGCTTCGCGAGGCCTGCGGACAAATCCATCGCTGGCGCGAGGCCTATCCCGGCGCGAACTGGACCATGAGCGTCAATCTCTCGGGCCGCCAGCTGCAGGAGCCGGACCTGGTCCACGAGACCCGCAAGGCGCTGGGCCTGACCGGGGTGGACCCGTCGGCGCTCGTGTTCGAGATCACGGAAAGCGTCCTGATGCAGCAGGCCGATTCCGCCCAGCAGCAGCTCCGAGCCATGAAGGCCCTCGGGGTGGGGCTCGCCATCGACGATTTCGGCACCGGCTACTCGTCCCTCAGCTATTTGCAGCGCTTCCCGATCGACATCCTGAAGATTGCCAAGCCGTTCATCGACGATGTGGGCGCCGGTTCGGAAAAATCGGCGCTGGCCCGCGCCATCATCGGCCTGGGCGACACCCTGAAGCTCCGGACCATCGCCGAAGGGGTCGAAGTCGCCGCGCAGCGGGAGGCCCTGGTGGAGCTGGGCTGCGAATTGGGACAGGGGCACCTGTTCGCGAAGGCGATGCCGGTGGAGGCGGTCGAGCAGATGCTGATCGAAGTTCGGCCGGGTGGCCGGGTGGCAGGGAGGCAGGGTCGACAAGCGGCACCGACACGCTGAGACATTTGGATACCCGCTGCGAAGGCTGGGTGATGAGGCCTGTGCTCGATCTTCCCAGTTTCGGGCATGCCCTTCTCTGCTCCTCCACCGGCAACCGGTAAGCGCTTCGAGGCTCTCAAAGCATGGCAGGCCGCCCATGCCTTGGCGCTGGCCATCTACCGGGCGACCAAGCACTGGCCACCGGAGGAGCGCTACGGTCTGTGTTCGCAGGCGCGGAGAGCGGCGGTCTCAGTGAGCGCCAATATCGCTGAGGGTTCAGCGAAGCGTGGCAACCGGGAGTTTCGGCGATTCTTGGATATGGCGATTGGTTCGCTGGCCGAAGTTCAGGTGTATCTTCTTATGGCCAAAGAGCTTGGGTATGCCACACCGGCAGCCTGGGGAGAGCTCGAGGCTCTCCGTGACCATGCCGGAATGCTCACCTGGGGTTTGTATCGTTCAATTGGGGCACGCGAATCCCCGAAGTAGTTAGCTTGCCGTGCCTCCCTGCCTCCCTGCCTCCCTGCCTCCCTGCCTCCCTGCCTCCCTGCCTCCCCATTGCCCCAAGCCCATAAACCGCTTACGTTTCAGGGCTTATGTTCGACGAGCTTTCCTCCAAACTATCCGACACGCTCCGCCGTCTTGCGGGCCGTGGCGTACTGACGGAGGAGGCGGTCAAGGAGGGGCTCCGCGAGGTTCGGCGGGTGCTGCTCGAGGCCGATGTCAGCTTCGACCTCACGCGCGAGTTTCTCGAGCGCGTGCAGGCGCGCGCGGTCGGGACCGAGGCGCTCAAGGCGGTGCGCCCGGGACAGCAAGTCGTCAAGATCGTGTACGACGAACTGGTGGCGTTGCTCGGCGAGAAGCAGTCGCCGATCGCCTTCGCCTCCGTGCCGCCCACGATCATCCTCCTCGTGGGGCTGCAGGGGTCCGGTAAGACGACCACTGCGGGCAAGCTGGCGCGGCGGCTCAAGCTGGAGCAGAAGGCGCCGTTCCTGGTGGCCGCGGACGTGTATCGGCCGGCGGCGGTCGATCAGCTGGTCACGGTGGCGGGGCAGGCGGGGGTCGGGGTGCATGCCGAGCCCGGCGTGACCGATGTGCTCGGGATCGTGCGACGCGGGATCGATGCGGCGGGCAAGGCCAGGGCGCGGACCGTGCTCGTGGACACCGCGGGCCGTCTGCAGATCGACGCCGACATGATGGCGGAGTTGGCGCGGCTGAAGGCCGCGGTCCGGCCCCATGAAATCCTGCTCGTGGCCGACGGGATGACCGGTCAGGACGCCGTCCGGATCGCCGGCGGGTTCCACGAGGCGCTGGGGATCACCGGGGTGATTCTCACCAAGATGGACGGCGACGCCCGTGGTGGCGCGGCCCTGTCCATCTACGGGGTGACCAAGGCGCCGATCAAGTACATCGGCGTGGGCGAAAAGCTCGACGCCCTCGAGCCGTTCATCCCGGAGCGGATGGCCGGCCGGATCCTCCAGCAGGGCGACGTCCTGTCCCTGGTGGAAAAGGCCCAGTCCTCCCTCGACGAGGGGGAATCGGCGCGGCTTGCCAAGAAAGCGGTCTCCAAGCGCGGCATGGACCTTCAGGACTTCCTGTCGGCCATGCGGCAGATGCAGAAGCTCGGCCCGATCAAGAATGTGCTTGGGATGTTGCCGGGCGTGAACGCCCAGATGCTCAAGCAGGCCAACGTGGGCGACGACCGGCTGAAACACGTCGAGGCCATCGTGCTCTCGATGACCCCGCGGGAGCGGCAAGACCCCGACCTGCTCAACGGGTCGCGGCGAAGCCGAATCGCCCGGGGCAGCGGCCGGACGGTGCAGGAAGTCAATCAGCTGATGGCGCAGTTCAAGCAGATGCAGAAGTACATGAAGTCGGCAGGCAAACCCGGCGCTCGCATGCCCTTTGGGCGCGGGTTTCCCGGCTGAGCACGTAACCCAAGGGATCGATACATGGCAACTCGCATTCGTCTCCGCCGGGTCGGGCGGAAGAAGCTCCCGCTCTACCGCATCGTGGTCGCCGAGAAGACGGCGCCGCGCGACGGCCGCTTCATCGACGTCATCGGCACCTACGCGCCGAAGGCCAAGGTGGAAGCGGACCAGGTCACCGTCGACGCCGAGAAGGCGCTCGCCTGGCTGGCCAAGGGGGCCACGGCCTCGGAAACGGTGCATTCGCTGCTGCGGAAAGCCGGGCTCTTCAAGCAGCCCGCGGCCTGATGACCGAAGGCGCCCGCCACGTCGTGGTCGGGCGGTTCCGCAGGCCGCACGGCATGAAGGGCGAATGCACCATCTTCCCGCTCACCGACGAGCCGGGACGGGTCTTCGCCCGGGGGCAGGAACTCTGGACCGTGGATCTCGCCGGTGAGTTCATCGCGAGCCCGCTGACCGTGGAGCGGAGCCGGATGTACCATCGCGAGTGGCTGGTGAAGTTCGCCGGCATCGAGCACCGCGACCAGCTGGAGCGCTACCGCAATGGATTCCTGGCGGTGCCGTTGGCCGGCGCGTCGCCGCTGGACGAGGGCGAGGTGTACCTCCACGAGCTCGACGGTTTCGCCGTGCGGCTGGAGGATGGCACGGCGGTCGGACTGGTCACCGGGTATTACGAAACCGCGGCCGGGCTGGTCATCGAAGTGCAGGGCCCCAAGCGGGAGTTCCTGTTGCCGTATCGCAAGGAGTTTGTGACGCACGTCGATCGCGCGGGGCGGCGGCTGGTCATCGCACCGCCGGACGGACTGCTCGATGGTTGAGCCGATTCGCATCAACGTGGTCACGCTGTTCCCCGAGGTGTTCGGGCCCTGGCTCGACTCCTCGATCATCGGGCGGGCGCGTACGGACGGCCGGGTCGAGTTTCGGATGGTACAGCTCCGCGACTTCACCCACGATCGGCACCACACGGTGGACGATTACGCCTTCGGTGGCGGTGCCGGGATGGTCCTGAAGCCGGAGCCGTTTTTCGAGGCGGTCGAATCGCTGGGGCCCGCCACCGGCCCGGTGGTGCTGCTCTCGGCGCGGGGCAGGCGGTTCAGCCACACGGACGCGGTCCGGTGGTCCCTGGCGACGGACCTG
>Ga0315271_10002171_pt1 | contig 12252 bp, 14 predicted proteins | sample C3_top_MG_FD_204664 | JGI IMG/M metagenome (GOLD analysis project Ga0315271, IMG submission 204664) | Sediment microbial communities from Yellowstone Lake, YNP, Wyoming, USA - C3_top | ecosystem: Environmental > Aquatic > Freshwater > Lake > Sediment | place: USA: Wyoming | collected 2017-08-01
CCCCCAGGGCGCTGAGGGCCGGGAGCAAAGCGATGACTACATTTGAAGCGCCGCGCTCCTGGAGGAAGACGGGCAGGACCGTGCCCATGGAGAGAAGGTTCATCCCCAGGCCCCAGAAAGCCTCCACGAACCCCAGGAAGGTGGTGTTTCGAAGGTGATGTCGGGTGTCGCCCAAGGCCGTGCCCCCCGGTCACTCTAGCAGACGATACGAGGGTTCCGCGACTCGGGAGATTCCCCGCTGGCTGGGAGATCCTTGAAGGCGCAACTTGACACGGCGCGAATTGTGATATATCGTTATATCGTCAAGTGACGATATGAATAGGAGGCCGACATGCTGGATGCCCTGGAGAGGACCTTGAAGGCCGCGGCAGACGGCACTCGGCTCCGGATTCTGAAGATGCTCGAGCCGGGTTCCCTGTGCGTGTGCCAGATCGTGGAAGCGCTCAAGCTCTCCCAATCCACCGTGAGCAAACACCTCTCCGTGCTCGAGGGCGCCGGCTTGGTGGAAAGCGAGCGGCGGGGCCGGTGGACCCACTACCGCCTCTGCAAGGCCTCCTCGGAGGAGGGGAAACGCATCTTATCGCTCCTGAGGTGTTGCGCGTCCGATGATCCAAAGGTGACGAAAGACCAGGCCAGAGTGGCGTGCGAAAAAGTCCAGTCACTGGCCGCCTGCTGTCCGCCCCGAAAAAGGGGCGAGAGGAGTTCCCCATGAGTGAAGGCGTCGGGCGGAAGCTGTCCCTGCTGGACCGATTTCTGACCCTCTGGATCTTTTCGGCCATGGCCGCCGGAGTGGCCCTCGGGCACTTCTTCCCCGGGGTGGAGCAGGTGATCGGAACTTTCCAGGTGGATACCACCAACCTCCTGATCGCCGCCGGCCTCATCCTCATGATGTACCCGCCACTCGCGAAGGTCCGATACGAGGAACTGGGAGACGTCTTCAGGAACTGGAAGGTGCTCGGGCTCTCGCTGGTTCAGAACTGGATCGTAGGGCCGATCCTCATGTTCATCCTCGCCGTCGTCTTCCTGCGCGACTATCCGGAGTACATGGTAGGGCTCATCCTCATCGGGCTGGCCCGCTGCATCGCCATGGTCATCGTCTGGAACGATCTGGCCGAAGGCGACACCGAATACTGCGCGGGGCTCGTGGCCTTCAACAGCGTCTTCCAGGTCCTTTTCTACAGCGTGTACGCCTGGTTCTTCATCACGGTCCTTCCGCCCCTGGTGGGGCTCGAGGGCATGGCGGTGCACGTGAGCATGGGCCAGATCGCCAAGAGCGTCTTCATCTATCTCGGCATCCCCTTTCTGGCCGGCATGTTGACACGGCTCATCTTGGTCAAGCTCAAGGGGAAGGAGTGGTACCACGGACGGTTCATTCCCAAGATCAGCCCCATCACGCTCGTGGCCCTCCTCTTCACCATCCTCGTGATGTTCAGCCTCAAGGGGCAGGCCATCGTGCGCATCCCGCTGGACGTGTTCCGGATCGCCGTGCCGTTGCTGATTTACTTCGTCGTCATGTTCCTCGTGAGCTTCTGGATGGGCCGGAAGGCGGGCGCCAGCTATCCCCAGACGGCCACGCTCGCCTTCACGGCCGGAAGCAATAACTTCGAGCTGGCCATCGCCGTGGCGGTGGCCGTCTTCGGGATTCAATCGGGAGAGGCTTTCGCCGCGGTCATCGGGCCGCTGGTGGAGGTGCCCGCCCTCATCGGCCTGGTCACCGTTGCGCTGTATTTCCGGCGCCGCTATTTCGTAGGCTCAGGCACGGAAACGGCCCGATAACTGACGGCTTAAGGAGGTGGATATGTTCGAGCGACTGCTTGTTACCACAGACCTGTCAGTGGCCTCGGAGAATCTGCTCAAATGCCTGGGCCGGTTTCGCCAATTGGGTGCCCAAGACGTCACCCTGATTCATGTGGCGGACATCCGCGACGCAGCCGGGCTCTATGCATCCATTTTTGACCTGATCCGACCCCGCATGGCTCAATTGGAATGCATCCTTCATAGCGCCGGGTACACAACGCACATAGAGATTCCGGCAGGCAATCCTTCGCGGGAGATTCGGCGGGTCTCCGAGAAGAGTGACTATTCTGCAGTCGTGGTGGGTACTCATGGGGGATCCCTTGCGAAGGACGTACTTCTCGGTAGCGTGGCGCACAACCTATTGGAGACCGTTCGGAAGCCAGTATTTCTTTTTCCCTTCAATATTCTGGCCGAGAATGAAGAGGAGCGATGCAAGGTCATTTGCGGAAATCTCTTCAAGCACGTTCTTTTCGCCACGGATTTCTCAGACACGGCTGAAAAGGCGGCCAAGTACCTTCTCAACATTGTGAATGAAGTTCATCCTGAGATCACACTGTTCCACGTTCAACACCCCCCCCACGGAGATCCGCATTCGACCGGTAAGGCTGGCGAGCATCACGATCGCGCCGATCTCGATCGGTTGGGCGAGATGAAAAACAGGATCTTGGAAGCCGGAGCGGTGGACGTGCATATCGAGGTCGCCATAGGGCGCCCAGCAAAGCTAATCGTGGAGAAAGCCAACTCCGGTACTTACAGCTTGCTGGTGATGGGCAACCAGGGACATGGCTATCTGGTTGACACCCTCTTGGGTCGCGAGGCTCACTATGTGGTGCATCATGCGGATGTCCCTTTGCTTCTTGTCCCACTTGCCAGCAGAGAGGATTGATACGCAGGGTCCAATACCCTGAATGGAGAGGATCGTAATGGGTGAAACTAGAAGGCGAGTTTTGGTTCTTTGCACTGGCAACTCCTGCCGTTCGCAGATGGCGGAGGGGTGGATCCGTCACGACCTGACGGAGCGCGTGGAGGTTTTTTCTGCCGGCACGAACCCCAGCCACGTCCACCCGCTCGCCGTGGCGGTGATGGCCGAGGCGGGGGTGGATCTCTCCGCCCACCGGAGCAAGTCGGTGACCGAGTTCGCCGGACACCCGTTCGATCTGGTGGTCACGGTCTGCGATGCCGCGAAAGAGGCCTGTCCGATGTTTCCCGGCGCCGTGCGACAGGTCCATGAATCCGTTCCGGATCCCGCGCTGGCTGGGGCCGAGGGCAAAGTGGCGATGGATCGGTTCCGGTTCGTGCGCGATCTCATCCGCGAGAGGATCGTGCCGCTGGTGCGGCGAGAACTGGAGTTCTCTGAAAAGACGAAATGATGGTATGGGGAGATTTTGAAGATGGGGTCGCGGGAATTTCCTGGCGCGTGCGTACCCCCCTTATCACCTGGTCACCTAATCACAAACCTGGAGGATCTCATGGATAGCGAAACCATCAAAAAGTCGGTTAGAGAACACTACGCCAGCGTAGCGCGCAACGAGGGCGGATGCTGCGCCAGCCCCGGGGTAGCGGCCACCAATTGCTGCGGTGTGGCAGATGTGGGGACCCTCGGGAAGATCATTGGGTACAGCGACGAAGAGATGGCCGCCGTGCCCGAAGGGGCCAACCTGGGTTTGGGCTGCGGCAACCCGCTCGCCTTAGCCGAATTGAAAGAAGGTGATGTGGTCGTGGATCTTGGCTCCGGCGCAGGGTTCGACTGCTTCATCGCTGCACCTCGCGTGGGGCCGTCTGGACGAGTCATTGGGGTGGACATGACACCCGACATGATCGAGCGAGCACGGGGCAACGCCCGCAAGGCGGGGGTGGCGAACGCGGAATTCCGCCTGGGCGAAATCGAGCACTTGCCCATTGCCGACAACTTCGCCGACATGGTCATCTCGAACTGCGTCATCAATCTTTCCACCGACAAGCCCCAGGTCTTTCGCGAAGCACTGCGCGTCCTCAGGCCCGGCGGCCGGCTCATGGTCTCCGACCTCGTCCTCCTGCGCCCCCTGCCCGAGAGCGTCCGAAATTCGGTCGAGGCTTACGCCGGGTGCATCTCGGGCGCCATGCTCAAGGAGGATTACCTTCAGGCCATGCGCGACGCGGGTTTCTCAAGCGTCGAAATTCTGGCTGAGAGCGGTTATCCCATCGGCGCCATCAATCCGGACACCTCCGAGCTGGCAGCGCTCGCCGAGGGCCTCCCGCCCCAGGACGTGGCCGACGCGGCTGACAGCGTGGTGAGCGTCAAGGTGCGGGCCTTCAAGCGGTAGGTTGCAGCAGGAGGTTAGCAATGTTCGAGAATAGACCCGCTGTCTTGTTCCTTTGCACAGGAAACTCCTGCCGAAGCCAGATGGCGGAAGGGTACCTGAAGCATTACGCGACGGATCGTTTCGAAGCGTACAGCGCCGGGCTCGAACCCGCGCAACAGGTTCATCCATTGGCCGTGCAGGTCATGAAGGAATCCGGCGTCGACATCTCGGGGCAGCATCCTAAGGGCGTGAAGACCTTTCTTGGGAAAATAGCCGTTCAGACGCTCATCATCGTATGCGATGACGCGGCGAAGAACTGTCCAACCATCTGGCCCGGGGCCCTCAGCCGTCTGCACTGGTCCTTGGAGGACCCCGTGGCTTTCGTGGGAGACGACGCGGCCAAGCTTGAAAAGTTCCGCAAGGTGCGGGATCAGATCGAAGCTCACATTAGAAAGTGGATCACCGAAGCTTAGATGGGTGAAACCATTGGAGAGCAGGCCCTTAATGGGGCTATTGACAAATATTCGCTAATCCGAATAATAGAATGGTGAGGGAGAAGAATGGCAGAGTCACTCAAGCGAGAAGCTAGGATGTTCAGGGACCTCGGACATCCAGTCCGGTTGAAGGTTCTCTGCATCCTGGCCCGGGAGGGGCGTCAATGCGTATGCAGGATGCTCCCGGAACTGAAGGTCCCCCAGCCGACTCTCTCCAGACACCTTGGCATCCTCCGGAGTCACGGACTTATCGAGGACGAACGGGAGGGAACCATGGTCTTCTACCGGATCGCCGACGAAGCGGTCCTTGTGATGATGCGCGCGGCGGGCCTCCCTTGCGCGTGCGGAGAATCCACCAAGCAGCCGAAAGGAAAAGCCCGATGAACGCCAAGAGAATCGTCACCGCCGCACTCCTGCTCTTCGTGGTCGCAAGCCTGGCATGGTTCGGAGCGAAAGAAGTCCTTCACTCCAGGGCCGTGAAGGCCGCCCAGGAGCAGCCGGTCTCTGCCGCCACGCCTGGGCCTGCGCCTCCCACGGCCAAGCCCGCCGTAGTCGACCTAGCCCCTCCGGAAGCGTCCACGCCGGTTCTGCGCACCCCTGCACCGGACCTTGCCCCGGCCCCGATGAAGACCGTCAGAGAGCCTTCTGGCAAGATCGTCGGCAAGGAGCCGTCCGCCCAAGCCCGCGGTTCCAAGGTCATCGTCTATTACCTCCACACCACCGCGCGGTGTCCGAGCTGCCTGAAGATCGAGGCCTACACCGCGGCCGAGGTGACCGGTCCCCTCTCCGGCCCGCTCTCCGAAGGGCGGCTGGAGTGGAAGGTGCTCAATGTGGAGGAGCCGAAGAACGAGCATTTCGTGGAGGACTACCAGCTCTACACGAAGTCCGTTGTGGTCTCGGAGATGAAGGACGGCAAGGAAGTACGCTGGAAGCGACTTGATAAGGTATGGGATCTTCTCGGTGACCAGCAGGCGTTCATGAAATATGTGGATGAAGAGGTGCGGGGTTATTTGAAGGATTTGTCGTGACGAGTTTCTTCCTCGCGTCCGCCTCCGCGTTCTGGCTGGGCATTCTCACCTCCATCAGCCCGTGTCCGCTGGCCACGAACATCGCGGCCGTCTCCTTCATCGGCCGGCGCGCCGATGGGACCCTACGGGCGGCACTCTCCGGCCTGGCCTACAGCCTGGGGCGGGCGCTGGCCTACACCGGGCTCGGCGCGGTGGTCGTGCTCGGCCTTCTGTCCATCCCGGGCGTCTCGAACTTCCTCCAGCGCTACATGAACAAGCTTTTAGGGCCCCTGCTGATCCTGGTGGGCATGTACCTCCTGGGTCTATTGGGATTCAGGCTGGCCACCTCCGTGGGGAGCCAGGCCCTGCGAGAACGCGCCGCGGGAGGAGGGATCTGGGGCGCCGGTTTTCTGGGCGTTCTCTTCGCTTTGTCCCTCTGCCCCGTCTCCGCGGCCCTGTTCTTTGGGAGCCTCATCCCGCTCGCGGTGGCGCAGGACTCCAAGATCCTCCTGCCCATGCTATACGGCATCGGCACGGGCCTGCCCGTGGTGGTCGTGGCGGCCCTGCTCTCCCAGGGAGAGCGGACCCTGGGATCGGCCCTGCACCAACTGGACAAGGTTCAGAATTGGGCGTTGCGGATCACGGGCGCGGTGTTCATCGGCGTGGGCATCTACCTCACGATTCGTTTCGTCTTTCTCGCGTGAACGCCATGAAATGCACATGCCCATTCTCTCACCCCTCAACTTTCAACTCTCAACCATCCCTCCGGCATTTCCGGATGGGAGCCAGATAGGAGGATTCCATGCTGGACATCAAAGTGGCGGGGCCGGGATGCCGGAACTGCATCGAACTGGAAAGCCGCGTCAAACAGGCCCTGTAAGAGCTTAAGGCCGAGGCCACGTTGATAAAGATTACCGATTACCAGGACATCGCCAAGGCGGGCATCATGATGACCCCCGGCCTCATCATCAACGGCAAGGTGGTCCTCCAGGGGAAGGTGCCCACCGTGGGCATCGTGAAGGGGTACATCGCCGAGGCGATGAAAAGTGAAAAGTAGAAAGTGAAAAGTGAAAAATAAAATGGGAACAAGCAGGCAGTGTGTGGGGTTGGGGCTATGCGCGATGGCCGGGCTGGCGATCGCGGGCGGGGCTTGGCGGGCAGCGGCCGGCCGGCCGGCTTATGATCCCGTACCAAAATCGGCCATGGCGCAAGTTCTGGTGCGCGCGCTGGACACGGAGTCCAGCCTCGGCCCCATGTCCAAGGCGACGCAGGACGTGACCTTGGGCGACCTGGTTCGCTTTCACGGCCACCCCTGCGACGGCCTGGTGGCGGCTGCGGAAGGCATCACCCTCGGCCTGAAGACGCTCTTCCCGGAGGGCGCCGTGGACCGCACCGACGTGGCCGCCGCCACGAATGCTTCGCCCTGTTACTCGGACGTGGCGGCCTATCTGACCGGGGCCAGAACGATTTACGGCACGCTCGAGATCGACAAAACCCTCGGTGACGAATGGTTCCTCCTGCGGCGCTCCACGGGGCGTGCGGTACGCGTGCGCCTGAAACCGGGCGTGAAGCCGGCGGAGATCCCCGCCATGGAACAGGCGCTGAGGAACGAGGGATGTGACAAGCCCCTCATGGGCCGGCTACAGGTTCTTCAAATGGAGTTTATTCACCGCCTGCTCGCCTCGCCGCCTAGGTCCCTTTACGACGTGGAGGCCATTCCGGCGTTCCCCTACGCCGTCACGGGCGAGAGGCCCGACGCCGCCAAAGCGCGCTGCGATGATTCCCATGGCCATTGAGAAAGGAAGCACCATGAAGGCTCAAGATATGCCCGGAGATCTGCCGGCTGAGTCCAGCAACGGTACCGCCGAAACGGTCATGCCTCGCCGAATCGGTGGCCTGGGGCGGTTTCTGCTGATCGGGATTCCGGTGCTCGCGCTCTGGGTCGCCGTGTACTGGATTTTGGAGCCCGTCTCCAAGTGGATCACTTTCGATCTAGCGGGCATGGCGGCTGATTCGCGCTTGGGGATGGCCGTCCAGTTCTTCATCTTCGAGGCGCCCAAGGTCCTCATGCTCCTGCTCCTCGTGGTCTTCGGCGTGGGCATTCTGCGGAGCTTTTTTACGCCCGAGCGCACGCGGCGCATCCTCGCAGGAAGGCGGGAATCCGTCGGCAATGTCTTGGCCGCAATTCTGGGCGTCCCCACCCCTTTTTGCTCCTGCTCCGCGGTACCGCTCTTCATCGGGTTCGTCACCGCCGGGGTGCCCCTGGGCGTCACCCTCTCGTTCCTTCTGGCGGCTCCCATGGTGAATGAAGTGGCCCTTGTCCTCCTCTTCGGCCTCTTCGGGTGGAAGGTGGCGGCCCTCTATGCGGGGACGGGCCTCGCCATCGCAATCTTTGCCGGCTTCGTCATCGGCAAGCTCAAGCTCGAAGGTTGGGTGGAGGAGTGGGTCTACCAAACCTCCGCCGGCTCTGGGATGGACGGCGAGGAACGCCTCACCTGGACCGACCGCATCGGGGCCGGCCTGCAATCCGTGCGGGACATCGTGGGTCGGGTGTGGCCCTACGTGCTCGCGGGCATCGCCATCGGGGCGGGCATCCACGGCTACGTGCCGGTGAACGCCATGGCCCAGTTCATGGGGAAGGGCGCCTGGTGGGCCGTGCCCGCCGCCGTCCTCGTGGGCGTGCCCATGTACTCCAACGCCGCGGGCATCATCCCCATCGTCCAGGCCCTCATGGAGAAGGGCGCGGCGCTCGGCACGGTGCTCGCCTTCATGATGGCCGTCATCGGCCTGAGCCTGCCCGAGGCGATCATCCTGCGCAAGGTGCTCAAGCCCAAGCTCATCGCCGTCTACTTCGGCGTCGTGGCGCTGGGAATCCTCGCGGTCGGATACCTCTTCAACGCCCTCTTGTAGCGGGGGCTTCCTCCCGGTCCGGTCCCGACGCTCAGGCGGAGCAAACCCGATTGCGCCCCTGCTCCTTGGCAAGATAGAGGGCTCTGTCGGCTTTGGCCAGGAGGGCTTCGGCCGAACGACCTTCGGTGAGTGTGGCTGTGGCCACGCCCACGCTGACCGTGATCACGTGGCGCAGACCGTGGCTCGTCTCGTGGGCGATGTCCAGGCCCTCGATGTGGCTTCGGATGAGCTCGGCGAGGCGCAGGGCGTGCCCCGCGTCCACTGTGGGCAGGACGGCCACGAACTCGTCGCCACCGTAGCGGGCTACGAGGTCGCCGGCCCGGTGCAGGACGCTCGCGAGGGTGGCGGCGACGCGCCGCAGACAGTCGTCGCCCTGCTGGTGCCCGAGGGCGTCGTTGTAGCGCTTGAACTCGTCGATGTCGATCATGAGCACGGAGAGCGGAGAGCTCGCCCTCATGGCTCGGCGCCATTCCATTTCGAAGACCTCTTCGAAGTGACGGCGGTTGGCGATCCCCGTGAGTCCGTCCTCCTTGGAGAGGCGCTCCAGCTTGGCGTTGGCATGCTGGAGCCCCGCGCTCTGCTCCTGGAGCGAGTGGTTCACCTGGGCCAGTTCGACGGTTCTCTCGTCCACGAGGCGCACGAGGGCGGCCTGCCGGCGCTTGAGGGCGTTGATCCGGAGCGCCACGATGCCGAAGATCACCAGGATCGCGGCGAGCGCACACACGACCAGAAAGAAGCCCGTCTGGTAGAAGTCCGGCGCCTGGACGAAGGCGAAGGATGCTCCCTTCTCGTTCCAGACCCCGTCGTTGTTGCACGCGATGACGTGGAACTGGTAGCTCCCCGGGGGGAGGCCCGTGTAGATGGCCTCGCGGCGGTTGCCCCCGTCCACCCAGTCGTTGTCGAAGCCCTCCATGCGGTACTTGAAGCGCACCTTCTCGGGCGCCACGAGGCTCAGGGCGCTGAACTGGATCTCAAGTCGGTGTTTGCCGGGGGGGAAGCGGTGCTGGAAGCGGGTGCCGTCTCTCCCGTCGAGTAGGACCTCCTCAATGACCACCGGAGGGGGGCGGTCGTTGATCCGGATGGACGCCGGATCGATGATGGCCACGCCCTTCATGGTGGCGAAGCAGAGGCGCCCGTCCTTCATCTTCCAACCCGAGGGCTGGAGAGCTCCGTTGCACTCGTTCGTGCCCATGCCGTCCGCGCGGCCGTAGCTCCAACACTGAACCTGCTTGAGGCGCCCCTCGGCGGCGGCCTGGAGGTCGGCCCTCCTCGCCCGGTAGACGCCCAGGTTGCAGCTCATCCACAGGAAGCCCTCGCCGTCCTCCAGGAGGACGTAGGCCGCGTCGTCGAAGAGCCCCTGCGCGACGGTGAGCGTGGAGACCTTCCCACCGGAGATCAAGCTGAGGCCGCGGGCGGTACCGGCCCACAGATCTCCCGAGGCGTCCTCGTAGAGGGCGTAGACCATGTCGCTGCCCAGGCCCTCCGCGTGCGTGAGGACCGTGAACTTCCCCTCTCTGAGGAACCCGAGGCCGCCCCCGTCGGAGCCCACGACGAGGGTGCCGTCTCGCCGTTCCAGGAGGCAGTTCACCGATCGCCCTGGCAGGCCCTCCTTGGACGTGAAGCGGGTTAGCTTGGTGCCCTGCACGTGATAGAGCCAGGCGCCGGCGCCGATCCACAACGATCCGTCGGAAGCACTGATCATGCAGATGAGGCTGATGTTCTGGAACCCCGTGTCGCGCGAGGCGAAGGGGACGAACCGCCCGCCGCGGAAGGATGCGATGCCTCCCACGTCCACACCGACCCACACGGTCCCGCCGGGTTCGGGGCAGAGGGTGTTCACCACGTCCGCGGGGAGGCCCTCCTTCCGTCCGAAGACGGTGACCGCGCCATCCTTCACCCTCGCGACGCCCGCGCCGTCGGTCCCCACCCACAGGCTGCCGTCCGACGACTCGCACACCGAGAGGACTGAATCGCTCGGGAGGCCCTGGCGGCTTGTGATCGCGTAGAACTTGCCGTCGCGCAGCCGGTTGAGGCCGTGCTGGGTGCCGATCCAGAGGTTTCCTTCGGTGTCCGAGCAGAGCGCGGGCACGGAGTTGTTGGAGAGGCCGTCGGCCTGGGTGAAGTCCTCGAACCTCCCCTTTGCGAAGCGGTTGAGCCCCTTTGTCGTACCGACCCACAGGCAATTCCCGGCGGGGTCGGAGAGGAGGCTCAGGATGTGGTCTTCGCACAGCCCGTCCCTCTGGCCGAAGCGACGGACCTTGCTCCCCTGCAGGGCGAAGAGACCCTTCATGGAACCTACCCAAACCGTTCCCTCGGCGTCCTGGGCGAGGGTGTAGTACCAATTCCTCTCGGAGATCCCCAGGTCGACCGGCGTGATGCGCCCCCCCTCCATTTTGCACAGCGCTCTGCTCGTGCAGATCCACACCCGTCCCGAGGCGTCCTCCATCACCCCGTAGACGGCGGACCCCACGAGGCCCTCCTTGGCGCCGAACCTGGTGACCTTCCCGTCCTCGAGCACGCTGAGGCCATCGCCGTCGGTCCCAAACCAGATCCGGTGCTCCCGGTCCTCGGCGAGGCATGTGACGCGGTCTCCCGCGAAACCCTGCGCAGGACCGAAGGGCTCGAACCCTCCCTCCCTGTAGCGCACCGCGCCCCCCGTCTCCATGGCTGCCCAGAGGGTCCCCTCATGGTCCTGGATAAGGGCCTGGATGGAGTTGCTCGTGATGGCGGGTGTGTTGCGCCGGTTGTAGACGGTGAAGCGGAGGCCATCGAAGCGCACGAGGCCTTCCTGGGTCCCCATCCAGATGTAGCCGTCGGAGGTCTGGAGGATGGCTTGGAAGGAGTTTTGGGGGAGGCCGTCCTGGTCGGTCCACACGTCGTGCCCGTACTGCGTCAGGGCCCGGCCGGGGTCCAGGGCGGATGAGGGGAGGCAGAGTGCAGAGAGGGCTAGCCACGCCACGGCGGCGAGGGTCTGGCGGAGGGATCGGCACTTGGCCCTCCAGGTGGGCTCCTTCTGGTCGTCCGCCATCATCCCGTGAACCCTCCCGGAGGACAGACCATAGGATGCGCCCCGGCGGCTAATCCATCAAGCCCGGATGGTGTATATGAGCCCGCTGCGCCTGCGGCCATCACGGCGGTGTTCAACGGGAAGGACGCCATTTCCTCCCCGCTCCACGGGCAAAGCCCGATGGAGCCTCACCCCTCCTTCGGGGCTCCCTTCGCCTTCGGCTTGGGAGCACCCGGATTTTGCTTTGGTTCGATGCAGGGTATATGCAGACGGAATCCCGCCGGGCATTTTGCCGGAGCCGCCTGCGGCAGCTGCAAAATCCGGGGCAAGTGCGGGCGGTGAAATCGCGGGAGGGGATGAGGGCACTCGGTCCCCCGATTCTAAAGGCTCGCCTCGATGGGAAGGACCCAGGCGTGGGTCGAGCCGCAGAGGCGGTTCTCCTTGATGCAATCCTGGATGCAGTTCATGAGGTTGCCCACCACTTCGTCCACGACTACCGCCACCACCACCACGGAGGCTCCGGGATGGACCCGGTCCCCCATCTTGGCTCCCGTCCGGCCGATCCCGAAGGCGTCGGGGATCACGGTGTAGCCCGTCACGCCCTTCTCCTTCAGCGTGTTCAGGCAATGCGGTTCGTACTCGCTATCCGTCACCAGAAATAGCATCTTCATCTTGTCACCTCAAAGAGTTTCACCACGGAGATCACGGAGCACACGGAGGAGGAGAAATTCTCGATTCGGGCCTAGTGTGGTGTG
>Ga0315271_10002172_pt1 | contig 12249 bp, 10 predicted proteins | sample C3_top_MG_FD_204664 | JGI IMG/M metagenome (GOLD analysis project Ga0315271, IMG submission 204664) | Sediment microbial communities from Yellowstone Lake, YNP, Wyoming, USA - C3_top | ecosystem: Environmental > Aquatic > Freshwater > Lake > Sediment | place: USA: Wyoming | collected 2017-08-01
TCGATCGACTACCACGTGGACGTCGACCACCACTACTACAGCGTGCCCTACACGCTCGTCGGCGAGCAGGCCGACGTCCGGGCATCGGCGCGCACGGTCGAGATCTTCGTCCGCGGTCGGCGGGTCGCGAGCCACCTGCGCAGCGGCGCCGTCGGGCGCCACACGACCACCGACGCCCACATGCCCGAATCCCATCGTCGCCATCTCGAGTGGAGCCCTTCGCGCCTGGTCGCCTGGGGCCAGCAGACCGGGCCTGCCACGGGAGCCCTGGTGGCAGCGATCATGGCGTCCCGGCCCCACCCCGAGCAGGGCTTCCGCTCGTGCCTCGGGATCTTCAGGCTCGGGCGCCGCCACGGCCCCGAGCGCATGGAGGCCGCCTGCGCCCGGGCGCTCGCGGTCGGTGCCCTGTCCTACCGCAGCGTCGACTCGATCCTGAAAGCCGGCCTCGACCGGGCACCCCTGCCGGAGCCCGCCCCGGTCCGGGTCACCAGGGTTCACCCCAACGTCCGCGGCCCCGGCTACTACGAGTGACGGCCTTGGACCGTCACCGCATCCGTCACGGAGGAGATCACGTGCTCACCAGCCCCACCCTCGACAAGCTCTTCAGCCTCAACCTCGCCGGCATGGCGCGAGCCCTCGCCGAGCAGCGCGAGAGTCCGGCCTACACCGGGCTGCCCTTCGAGGACCGTCTCGGGCTGCTCGTCGACCGGGAGGCCACCGAGCGCGAGAACCGGCGCCTCGAGCGCTACCTGCGGGCCGCGCGGCTCCGCGTCGCGGCGTCGATCGAGGACGTCGACTTCCGGGCGGCGCGGGGGCTCGACCGGAGCGTCCTGCTCGAGCTCGCGGCGTCGCGCTGGGTCGCGGCGCACCAGCAGGTCCTCGTCACCGGACCGACCGGCGTCGGCAAGACCTACCTCGCCTGCGCCCTCGCGGGCGCCGCCATCCGCGCGGGGCACACCGCCCTGTATGTCCGGGTGCCGCGCCTGCTCACCGAGCTCGCGACGGCACGCCTCGACGGACGCCTGCCCCGCCTGCTCGCGGCCTGGGCGAGGCTCGAGGTCCTCGTGCTCGACGACTTCGCCCTCCAGCCGCTCACCGATGCCCAGGCGGCGGACCTGCTCGAGGTGATCGAGGACCGGGCGGGCCTGCGCTCCACCATCGTCACGAGCCAGCTCCCGGTCGCGCTCTGGCACGAGGGACTCGGCGAACCGACCGTCGCTGACGCCATCTGCGATCGCCTGCTCGCCGGAGCCCACCGGATCGAGCTGTCGGGCGCATCGCTGCGCCGCTCAGAGCCACGCACAGCTTCGGCAGGTCCGGCGAGCGACGCTCCGGCGGGCCTGTCGTGAGGCCCACGGGCCCGCAGCGCGCCGCCGCCGGCGTGCCACACTACCCAGCCATGCACCCGGAACCGCAGGGAGAGGAGGTGAGGATCAGGGGATGAGAGCGACGCCCCGCGTCGGGCGCAGGCGCGGCCTCCGAGGGGGTGGCCAAAACCCCGATCCAGGGTGTCCATTTCGCGCGGACTGGCGTGGCCAATTCAGCGAAATGCGCAGTCGACGCCATCCATGGCGGGCGCGAGCTTCGCGGGATCAGCGGCTCCCGCGTGCTTCGGATGCGTCTGAGAAGAACGTGGACCACGGCTCCAGGCTCGCGCCAGAGGCGTTCGTCCCCAATTCGGGCTGCGGCAGGTTGAGTACGTGATCTGCGCGGGAACGGTGAACGTTGCTGGGGACGTTGGTGGCGCGGATCAACAGAACTCGCGACGCTGTGCCGGCGCTCGCCCGTCCGAGCCTACCGACCGTCAGGGTGGTCGGTGTGATCCGGCGGGAGCACTTCGAGGTCGTCGATCGAGGTTTGGAGGAAGTCCTCAGTGTCCAGTTGGGGACCGTCACGAGCTCGCCGCCGGATGCTTTGGCAAGACCTCGTCCGAAGTCGGTCATCAGCTTGTCGTGATTCCAGGTGAACCCGGGCCGGGCGATCGGCGCGAGCAGGTTCATCCACCACTTCGGCGTCTCGACCAGCTGCGCGTACTCCACGTGCGTTCCGCCGGACGGATCATCCGACAGGAGGTACCGGATCCGGCCGACGATCTCGCCGGTGAGGGTCAGGTCGAGCCGGCGGGGCCGGTCCGCGGCCGCGATCTCGCCCTGGAACTCGAAGGCGTACCCCGTCGGGGAGCCGATGTGGTTGCGGTAGACGGCGCCCACGCCGTCCTCGGACGTCGCCTCGCGCATGACGTCGATGCGCTTCAGCCACCGCCACCACAAGGGCCACTCCTCGACGGCAATGAGCGCGGCCCAGACCGCATCGCGGTCGGTCGTCATCCTGAAGTCGCTCAGGAAGTGGTACCGGGCTGCCAAGCTGTGCTCCCATCCAATTGTGGAATCCGCGTGATCGCGGAGGCGGAGTCGGCTCCACTTTCGTAGACCACGCAATGCGAGGCCGGGGTTCGGGTCCGCCGTTGCGTCAGGCGGCCGCGCAAGGCGCAGCGACGTGGCCTACGCTTCCGCAACGGCGCGAGCGGGGGTCAGGTGGACGCCGGCGATCAGGGAGAGCCGATGGCTCCGAGCACGGACCGAGTCCTCCTCACGGTCTCCCAGGGCTGCGTGTCCAGCGATCCACCCCGGTAACCGCGATCTCCAGCGGCAGTCGGGTCGGGACGTTAAGGTCGGTCGTGGAGGTTTGTCTCCTCTCGCCCCGACCATTTACGAGTATTCGAATCTCCGCCGGTAGCGCCGCCGCAAGGCCGTGTCGCACGGCGTGCGCGCTGAGGTGGACCGTCGCTTCCTTGATCCCCAGGACCTCGATTCGGCTGAACAGCGCGCTCGCGAGGAGCTGGCGGCCTGATCCGCCCTCGGCCTTGCGCCAGGTCTCCGGCAGCTCCCGGACGTAACGGACCGCGACATCGGCCGGGATGGCCTCGGTGGGCATCGGGTTGTCCGCGGCCGACTCCTCGCGATCAAGGCTGGCCATCGTCCGCTCCAGCCCCGCGGCGTCACGATCGCGCAGGTACCGGGTCATCGCGCGCTCGCGCTCGCGGGTGATCCGGTCGCGCACCGAGCGGTCAGGGGTCGGGTCGGCTCGGCCCACCTCGCCGACCACGCCCGCGATCGCCCCGGCACCGAGCGAGGCCTCGGCCAGGAGCTCCTCGACGATCTGCTCGTACAGCTCGCGGCGGTACGCGTGTCCCGGGGACTGCCCGCGACCGCGGTGCTCGGGTCGGGCGGCAACGAACGACTGGCACGGCTCGCGATGGCGGTAGTAGCCGGTGTCGCCGGTGAGGCGCTTGCCGCACGCCGCGCAGTGGAGCATGTCGAGCGCGTACGGTCGGCGCGGATCCGCGGGACGTCCGGTCTTGGTCGCCCGCCGGGCTCGCGTCGCCTGGGCCGCTTCCCACAGCGCGACCGGCACGAGCGGCGGCCAGCGCGCGGGCTCGCCGTCGCGCAGCCGCCCGGCGTAGAGCGGCGAGGTGAGGATGCCCCGCACGGTGAACAGCGGCAGCTCGACGCCCGCGGCGACGGCCCGGTCGGGCAGGCCGGCCGCGGCGAGCTCGAAGACGCGGGTGACGGTCGCACCCCGCTCCGGGTCGGGCTCGAGGAGCTTCCCTGCGTTGCGCCGGAAGCCGAACGGCGGACGGCCGCCAGGATCGCGCTCCTTCGCCCGCTTGGAGGCGTACCCCTCCCGGATCCGGCGCGACAGCCGGCGGCTGTAGCGCTCGGCGTCCTTGGCCTCGTCCACGAGCTGGTCCCAGTGGCGCTCCGACGACGAGAGGATCTCCTCGTCGCAGAAGTACACGGGGACGCCAGCAGGGTGGAGGGTGTCCTCGAGCAGCTCGAGCGTCCGACGCAGGTTGCGCTGCCAGCGCGAGACGTAGCCGACGAGGAGGACGTCGAACTCGCCGCGCTGCGCTGCGCCGAGCATGTCCGCCATCTCGGCCGAGCGGTACACGGTGCGACCGGAGTGGGCGGCGCGCCAGGCGAGCCCCGAGTCGACCAGGCCGAGTCGGGTGATCGCGCGGTCCTGGAACTCGACCTGGGCCTCGGGACCGTAGCGGTCGAACTGGCCGGGCGTGCTCTCGCGGATCCAGCGGGCGGCACGGGCACCAGCCAGGTCCTCGACCGTCGCGGGTAGGCGCTTCATGCCGGTTCGCATCTGACGGCCCGGAAGCGGCGCCCGGGTCAGTCCGTACGCGTACCGCCCGCGGGGCCGCTGGCGGTTGGCCGCCCAGAAGCCGCTGAGGAGGCCGTAGTCGACGAGCCGGGCCAGCCGTCGCTGGGCAATGCGCCGGTGGCCGTAGACGAGGAGGGCCGCGAGCTCGGCCGTGACGACATCGCCGTGCACGAGCCACAGCAGGACACTCCGGTCGCGCTCGGGCAGGGCCGTCCAGGCCGCGATCCCGGGCGCCCGCCGGATGGCGGGTCGTCGCCCCGCGGTCAGCGTGGGCCGCCCGTCGGCCGGTGAGCGTCAGCCCGGTCGTGCGCGCGCGGGTCCGGAGGCATCGGTGGTGTCGATGACGTGGCTGTTGGTCATGGCAGCAGGCTTCCTTCGGTTTGTCCAGGTGATCTGGGCTCGGCCCGGACTGCGTGGTTCGGACGATCACCGCTTACCCGGCCGAGCTCGCTCGCTCCCCGCGTCGCCCGCGCCGCTGGCGCCAGGTGCCGCACAGAACGAGTCGATCAATCCGTGAGCCGACACTACGAGGGGCCCACTGTCCGGTCAACGGCGGATGTGTACGGGAGCGCGTACGGCCCGCGCCGCTCGCCCGCAGAGCGCGCGAAGCTCCACCGAGACTGCTCGCGCTGGCGCCGAGATGCTGATCGGCCCGGTCGCCCCTGCACGAATCCGAGGGTGGCCCGTGCCGCCAGGCCCCGCGCCTCGTCCCCAGCGGCAGTCGACGGTGACGGTCGTACGGCGTAGCGTTCCCCTCGACGCTCAAAGGGCCTATCCAGGCCTGGTCCATTCCTTAGCTGGAGCAGCACATGACTGCCATCGACCGTATCCACGCGCGCGAGATCCTCGACTCCCGCGGCAACCCCACTGTCGAGGTGGACGTGACCCTCGACAGCGGCGCCAAGGGCCGCGCAGCCGTCCCATCCGGTGCCTCCACCGGCAGCAACGAGGCTGTCGAACTGCGCGACGGTGACAAGGGCCGGTTCGGCGGGAAGGGCGTGCTCAACGCCGTCGCGTTCGTCAACGGCGCGATCGAGGAAGCGCTGATCGGCGAGGATGCCGAGGACCAGCGCGCGATCGACGACGCGCTGATCGCGCTCGACGGCACGCCGAACAAGGGACGGCTGGGTGCCAATGCCATCCTGGGCGTGTCGCTCGCGTGCGCCAAGGCGAGCACCGAGGAGTACGGGCTACCGCTCTACCGCTACCTGGGGGGGATCTCGGCCCGGACGCTCCCGCTGCCGATGTTCAACATCCTCAACGGCGGACGGCACGCGGCCGACTCGACCGACTTCCAGGAGTTCATGATCGCGCCGGTCGGGATGCCCACGTTCCACGAGGCGGTCCGCGCCGGCGCCGAGGTCTTCCACGCGCTGCGCACGGAGCTGCACGACAAGGGCTTCACGACCGGGCAGGGCGACGAAGGCGGCTTCGCGCCGTCGCTCGCCTCGAACCAGGCCGCGATCGAGATCATCCTCCGAGCCATCGAGCGTGCCGGCTACCGTCCGGGCGAGGACGTTGCCATCGCCCTCGACCCCGCGGTGAGCGAGATCCGCGACGCGTCGGTCCCGGTCGATGCTGACGGTGAGCTGACCTACCGCCTGGCCAAGGAGGGCCGCACCCTCAAGACCTCCGAGCTGATCGACTTCTGGGCCGACTGGCTCGCCCGCTACCCGATCGTCTCGCTGGAGGACGGCCTCGCCGAGGACGACTGGGCCGGCTGGGCCAAGCTCACCGCGCGCCTGGGCGACAAGGTGCAGCTCGTGGGCGACGACATCTTCGTCACCAACCCCGAGTACCTCGTCCGTGGGCTTGAGGAGCACACGGCCAACGCGATCCTCATCAAGCTCAACCAGATCGGCACCCTGAGCGAGACGCTCGACGTCGTCCAGCGCGCCCGCCGGGCGGGCTGGGGCGCCGTCGTGAGCCACCGCAGTGGCGAGACCGAGGACACGACGATCGCCGACTTCGTCGTCGGCGCCGGCATCGCCCAGATCAAGACCGGCGCCCCGTCGCGCACCGAGCGCGTCGCCAAGTACAACCAGATGATGCGGATCGAGGAAGAGCTCGGGTCCGCCGCCATGTTCGCCGGCCGCGCCGGCCTGCGCCTGGGGTAGTCCCCGGCCATCAGCTCGGATGGGCGGGCGATGCCACCGCGGCGTCGCTCGCCCGGTCCTCGAAGATACGGGCTGCGGCAGGACCCAACGATCGCAGAATGATGGTCATGGCCCCGAGCCGATGACGCGAAGCAGCAGCGTGAACCCGCTGGCCGTGCCGGGCCACCTGGAACGCAGCTCTTCGACACCCATGCGGCGCCGCACGTAGCGCATCGCGATCACCGCGACGACAACGTCATCGACGGGACCGAGCACGGGGATGAACTCCGGGATCAGGTCGACCGGCGAAACGATCCAGGCAAGCAGCCCCACGAGCACGAGCCGTACGTCAAGTGGCGTGTGCCTGTCGACGAGCAGCGTCCTCAGCAGCCGGAGGACGTCGGGCACGACCTTCACGATCTCTCGCGCCGGCACGCCGCGGGGCCGGAGCGCCCAGAACAGCACGAGGATCGCAGCCCACAGCGCAATGAGCCCAGCGACCACGGCGAGCAGCGGGCCAGCGTCCATGCATCAACCATGCCATGAGCGGGACCTGTCAGTCCGTGTTCCATTTCCGGAGCGCATCGCGTCAGTCATCGTCGTCCTCGGCCGCGAGGTTGCCGAGGTCGTCGAGGGCGTCCGATGCGGCGTGGAGGAGATCGGCCCGATCGATCACGCCGAGCAGGTGCCGCTCGCCGTCGACCACGGGCAGGATCTTCCGGCGATGAATGACCATGAGCTGGGCGGCCGCGGCGAGGGTCGCCCCCGCCTCGACGACCGGCGCGTCGGCGTGCATCACGTCCGCTGCGGTGGCCTTGCTGGCGGCCGACCCGCCGACACGCATCAGGGCACCCACGACGCCCGACCGGGCCGCAGGCTCGACCGAGCGGAGGACATCCGCGTCGGTGATCACACCCACGACGCGATTCCCGGCGTCAACGACGATCACGCGGTTGAGCCTGGTAGAGGCGACGGCGTTCACCACCTCGTTCATCGGGGCGTCGGCCTGGACGACCGGTGCATCGGTGCGCATGAGCTCGCCCGCGGTCAGCGCCCCGGCGCGCAACGCGCTCGCCGGCAGCTCGCGCGGGAACGACTCGGCGACCGCGCGGAGCACGTCGGCCCTCGACAGGATGCCGACCAGCCGGCCCTCCTTGTCGACCACGGGCAGTCGCTTGAGCTTGAGATCGCTCATCCGCTTGGTCGCCTTGGCGACCGTGTCGTCGAGCTTGAGCACCTCCGGCTCGCGGTGCATCACCTCGTGCACCCGGACTGCGGCGAGGCTCGCAAGGACTGCCTCTCGCGCGTCGGGCGGCATCGCGTCAAGGAGCCCGAGGCGGACCTTGAGGCCGGCCTTCTCGATGAGGTCCGTGTTGGCGACGATGCCCCGCAGGACGCCGAGCGCATCGACCACCGGCAGCGCCCGGAACTCGCGACCGATCAGCAACCCGACCGCCTCGCGGATGGGCGCCTCGTCCGAGACGGACACGACGTCGGTACGCATCACATCCCGGACGGCGAGGTCGAAGCGGAGCTGCTCGACACCGCGCCCGCCGTAGCTCGCGATCTGGACGTCGTCGAGCGCGATGATCCCCGAGCCCGCCCGCTCACGGACGCCGGGCAAGAGGCGCTCGACCCGTTCGGGCGAGTCGATCCAGGTGACGATGACCGGGAGATCCATCGACAGGCTGAGGATCGCCGACGTGCGGATCCGGCTGTTGACGCCGAAACCCGCGATGCCCCTGGTCACGGTCGCGCCTGCGGCACCCTCCTTGCGGAGGTACTCGAGCAGCGCCGTATACCGCGGCACATGCCCGACTTGGTCGGTCTCGCCGAGAAATACCTGGACCCGCGTGCCGCGAGCCACGCCCCGCATCAATCCGGCATCCATCAGATCGCCCTCCCGAGCAACGTTCCGAGATACACGCCGACAAGCGACGCCGCGACACTCGCCGCGATGTTGAGGCCCGCCGGCGCCCACGCTCCGTTCTGGGCCAGCGCGAGCGTCTCGTAGGAGAAGGTCGAGAACGTGGTGTACGAGCCGAGGAAGCCGATCGCGATCATCGGACGGACCCATGGCGGGGCGACCGCGCGCTCCGTGACGAGGACCAGCACGAGCCCGATCAGGAAGGAGCCCGACGCGTTGATGACCAGCGTCGCGATCGGGAAGGCAGTGCCGGCACGGTCTGCGATCCACCGGCCGAGCACGAAGCGGAGGTTTGCCCCCGCCACGGCACCGATCGAGATCGCGAGGTAGGTCATGCGGTCTGACCTCGCCGCGGGCGCGGTAGCGGCCCGGCGTCGATCTCCTCGGCCGCCTCGACCTCCTCCGCCCCGAGCTCCTCGAGGACCTGCGGCTCGAAGAACCGCGTGGCGATGAGGGTCGGGACGATCGCCGACAGGATCACCACCGTGACTAGCACGGTATAGGCGGCCTGGTCGATGTAACCGTTGGTGAGTCCATAGAGCGCCGAGATCGTCCCGAAGGTGAGCCCCGTCGACATCAGGAGCGTCGTGTAGTTCGCCTCGCGCCGTGGCATTCCGAAGGCCCGCGAGGTCGGCCAGACGCCGACCACCTTGGCGCCGACCTTGACTCCGAGAAGCGCGATGATCAGGCCGAACCCGCCCACCACTGCGGGCAGCGAGACGAACAGCCCCGCCTTGATGAAGTAGAAGGGCGTCAGGAGTGAGAACGCGATCGAGCGCATGCGGTGGACGAGGACCCGATCGCGCAGGAAGACGCCCGCGACCGCGAGGCCGACGAGGTATGCGGGGAGCACCGCCTCGCTCTGCGCCGTCTGGGCAAGGCCACCGAGCAGGAACAGGATGAAGAACAGGAACTTGATCTCGGGCTCGGATACCCGTCCCGGAACATGGACGAGGAACCAGCGCGTCATCCGAGGCATCTGCCACAGGACCAGTGCCATCACGACGATGAAGGCGACCAGCATAGGGTTGAAGTCCGCGAACAGCACGCCGAGTGCGAGGACGGTGCCGAGGTCGGTCACGAAGCACGCGGCGAGGATCGTCTTGCCGAGGTCCTGCTCGGAGAGCCTCGACTCGATCATCACCGCGTACACGACAGCAACGGAGGTCGTCGAGAGAGCGATCCCTGCGATCTCGGCCGCCTGGAGACTCCAGCCGGCAACGAAGTATGCGAAGGCAAACGCGGCGGCGAAGGGCGCCGCGAACGAGACGAGGCCGATGCTGAACGACACCTTGAGGTGGCGCCGCAGCGAATCGGGATCGATCTCCGCGCCGGCCAGGAAGGTCAGCAGCCCGGCACCGAAGGTGGCGAGGAAGTCGATCCACGGCGTCGTGTGCAGCCCGGAGAGGTTGCCGGCAAGGATGCCGACGAGGATCTCCACCAGGGCCACGCTGATCCCGACTCGGATCGAGACCAGGGACGCGATGAGCGCGAGGCCCATCCACGCTGCGGCGATGAAGTAGATGCTGTCCACGTGCCGAACTCCGCTTCGGGTGACGAAAGGCCCCAGGCCTGCTCAGTGCAGTCCAGGGGCCATCATCCCGAGCCGGGCGGTTCAGACGCTGGTCGCGTCTCGGCGGACACCATCGCCGGATTGCGACCGACTGTAGTAGCCGTCTCGAGCGGCGTCAACCGCGTGGACTCGTTCATGTCGTCGGCCAGTGAAAGTGTCACCCCGTAAGCGGCCAGTGACTTTGTCACCCTCGATCCCATGGAGACGAGGGACACGATCAGGGTGGATGCCCGGGCGCAGCGGCGCCTCTACGTCCTGCAGCACCTCGATGCCGGCCGGATCACCACCGACGAGGCGGCGCGGATCCTGGGGCTCTCGGTGCGCCAGGTGCGCCGGCTGCTGGCCACCTTCCGATCGGAGGGGCTCGCGGGCCTGGTTCATGGCAACGCCGGGCGAACGCCCGGGCACCGGACGCCCGATGACCTGCGGGAGCGGCTGGTCGAGCTCGCCCGGACCACGTACGCGGGGGTCAACCGGGCGCATCTTGCCGAGTTGCTCGCGGAGCGCGAGGGGCTCGAGATCGCGGAGCGAACCTTGCGCCGGATCCTCGACGAGGCGGGCCTCGCCCCGGTCCGCCGCCGGCGGCCGCCGCGGCACCGGAGCCGGCGCGACCGGATGGCCCGGGAGGGACTCCTGCTCCAGGTCGACGGCAGCCGGCATGACTGGCTCGAGAGCCGCGGCCCCGTTCTCACCCTCGTGGGCGGGATCGACGATGCCACGAGTCGAGTGACCGGCGGGACCTTCCGGATGGCCGAGGATGCCGCGGGCTACTTCACCATGCTCGCCCAGACAGCCCGCCGGTACGGGCTTGCGGGTGCCATGTACTCCGACCGCCACCGGATCTTCCTGGTCGAGTCGGATCGCCCGCCGACGCTCGCCGAGCAGCTTTCGGGCAAGCGGAGCCTGACCCAGGTCGGGCGGGTGCTCGACGAGCTCGACATCCGCTGGATCGGCGCCCGGAGCCCCCAGGCCAAGGGCAGGATCGAGCGCCTGTGGGGGACCTTCCAGGACCGGCTGGTCACCGAGCTGCGCCTGGCTGGGGCGGAGACCCTCGAGCAGGCGAACGACGTGCTCGCCGGCTACCTGCCCCGCCACAACCGGCGGTTCAGCGTCCCTGCGGACGACCCGGACCCTGCCTGGCGGCCGATGCCCGAGGGCGTGACCCCGGAGGCCGCGTTCTGCTTCCACTACCCGCGGCGGGTCGCCAACGATGCCACCATCAGCTGGCCGGGCGGTCCGCTCGCGCTGCCCCGGCGATCGGACGGGCGATCGTGGGCCGGACGGTCGGTGATCCTCCAGGAGCGGCTCGACGGCAGCCTGTGGGTCAGCCACGAGCAGGCGGTTTACACGGTCCGGCCGGCGCCACCCGATCCCGGGCAGCTGCGGGCCCGGCACCTCTCCGGGCAGGCTGACGGCAGGCCCGACCTCGATCTCGGGCTGCTCGATGACCAGGAGCCCGATGCCGCGGGTCGACCTGACCGCCGTCCGCCATCCGCTGGCCACCCCTGGCGCCGGTCATACTCGCCGCGCAACCGGTGACAGATTCACTGGCCGGCTGTGCGGACAGATTCACTGGCCGCCGACACCGCGTGGACTCGTTCACCATGCTCGACCACCGTATCGGGGTCATGAGCCCGCAGAACGTGGCCTGCACACGAGGCATGACTGTCGCCAGAAAGACCTGCGCTGCCCTCGTCGTCCAGTGCGCACTCCTGGCGGCATGCTCGACGGTCACCCCGTCAGGCCGCCCACCCCCGTGGCACCGCCAGTCGAGAGCGGTGCCGTGGCGTCGGCGTCCCCGACGGCTCCGGAGCCCAGCAGCCCGGAGACCACGCCAGCCCCTCCATCTCTCCCGCTTGACGATGCGAAGACGTGCGCGGTCACACGGCCCGGTGTGGTCCCGAGCGACATCGGCGACAGCTCGTTCGGATCCGACGCTGCCTTCGGCAACACCGGCCTGTGGGTGGGAGGACTTGGAGAACAGGGCGTGATCGTGGCCGATAGTCGGTTCATCGAGAGCGACGGCTCGATCGCTTGGAAGCTCGGCTGGTATCGCATCGTGTCGGGATCCCTGACCATTTCGGGCCGCCGGCTCGACGCCGACGCGCCGCCATTGCGATCGTCGGTTCCGGGTGCGGGTCCCGGCGGCCTCCGTCCAGCTCGCGTAGACCGGGGCCGGGTGGGTCATCCGCCGCCGACCGTTGCTCGCGTGCCCGCGGCGCTGACATCGACCTTCTATCTCGCACTCGACCCGGGACAGCCGGGGGTGGCTGCGGTGCCGTGACCAGAACCTTGCGCTGGTCGGTCGTCGAGCTCGCTGGACGGCTGCCTCGATCCCGTCAGGCGCCGACCTCAGGGGTCCGGCGCCGCCCCGCGGCCCGCAACGCGACCTCGATGAACGGACGGAGTCGAGTCGAGACCTCGAGCTGGGTGCGCCTGAAGGCGGCGACTCTCTCGTTGTCGGGTCCCTCGACTTCGGA
>Ga0315271_10002173_pt1 | contig 12241 bp, 13 predicted proteins | sample C3_top_MG_FD_204664 | JGI IMG/M metagenome (GOLD analysis project Ga0315271, IMG submission 204664) | Sediment microbial communities from Yellowstone Lake, YNP, Wyoming, USA - C3_top | ecosystem: Environmental > Aquatic > Freshwater > Lake > Sediment | place: USA: Wyoming | collected 2017-08-01
CACGAGGGCGCCTGTGGCTCGCAAGTGCTCGATAAAGGCCGAGCCGATGGCCCTGGTCGGGTCGATGACGACAGTGCGGTAGTCCTCGGGAACGGATTTCATCCCGGCGCCAGCGTGGACAAGTTATACCCACCCCTGTCGCCAGATAGCAGTATCCCGTAGTTGCCTCCAGGCGATCCGCCCGACGCTACCGGAATGGACAGCCTCTATATCGACCCACTCGACCTTCCCGTCGGGCTCATCGGGTTCAATCACCTTGGTGACGATGAAATGCTTCCGCTTGGCCACTGGATGCACTGCGGTCCACTTGCTGAGCAGGAGCTTCTTGGGGTGGATTGGATTCATAAGCGCAATTGTGCCAGCGGCAGCGTGCTGGAGATGCCCCGGGGCTGTTGGTTCGATGAGTCCGGCAATGTTGATCCATCCTTGCGGCAGGCATTGCAGGACTGGGGGTCGGCGCTCAGGTTTGTCCGTCGCTTTGGACCTATCTTGAGATTCTCGGCACGGGCGCAAGTGCAGAAAGGATGGCTTCGGGCAACGGCGGCAGCTCTCCACAGATCTGCGCCGTCAGCAGCTCGCCTGCCAATCCGGCAGTGATCAATCCGCGCGTCCCGTGCGCAAGGCTGCAATAGAGCCCCTCCTGCACCATCCCCACCAGCGGCATCGCACCCGGTACAGAGCAGCGCACCGATGCACTGCCGGTCAGTTGCTCCGTATTCACATCGCCCAAGGCCCGACGCAGCGCCGGCGCATACGCCGTTAACCGCGCCAGGTTTTCTGCATTGTCGGTCATGCGCAGATCATCCGGTTCGTCGCTGAAGGTATGGGTTGCGCCAATGACATGCACGCCGTCCACGGCTGGCGCGCAATACCCATCGCCGCACACCACCGCTTGCAGCGCTCGACTCGCTGCCGTCTCCGGCACCGCAGTGATCTGCCCGCGCACGGGCGTCAGCGGAAAGTGGGAGAACTGCGCGAACCGCTTCGCCGAAAGCGCGCAACACACCAGCACGACCTCGGCCTCGGCCGTCCATGCCTTGCCTTGCGTGTCATGTCCGCTTACACGCCAACCCGCAGCGGTCCGTTCCAAGGTCTCGGCGACATGCCCAAAGCACTGGGCAATTCGCTCGTCGTTCGCCAGATTGGCGCTGAGCGTGGGCGGGTGGGCCCACCCGCCTGCCGGAAACCACAGCCCGCCGTGCGACATCGCAATGCCCGCCAGTTGCGATGCTCGCGCGGCATCCACTATTTCCAGCAGATGTGCAGGCCATTCCAGCTCGGCCAACCGCCCGATGCGCACCCGCGCCTTCTCGCAAAACGCGAGGTCCAGGAGCCCGCATTCGGCTCGCGTTACCCCATCGACCGGCAATACCTCGTCATACAGACCCAGCGCATGGCCGTAGGCCGCCAACACGAGCCGCGGCAAAGGATGCGGATTGGCTCCGAAGCGCCCATGCAACATGCCGCGCGGATTGCCGGAGGCGGCGGTGCCGAGCCGCAGCGCACGTTCAATCAGGGTGATCGCGACACCGCGTTGCGCCAACGCATGCGCGGCGGCGCAGCCGGCGATGCCCCCGCCGATGACGAGGGCGGTCCGAGGGGTCTTGTTGGGAGCTGATGATTGGGACGAGTCCCCGTTCGCGCGCGACAGCACACCGCACACCATTTCGCGCTTGCGCCCGAACCCCGGCGTCCTTTGCACGGAAAATCCCGCCTGTTGGAGCCCGCGCCGCACCCAGCCGGCGCTGGTGTAGGAAGACAAGGTGGCGCCATCCCTGCAAGCGCGCGCGACGGACCGAAGGACGGCGTCCGACCACATTTCCGGATTCTTCGCTGGAGCAAAGCCATCCAGGAACCACGCATCCACGGCGCTCGCTGGCAATTGCGGCAGCGCTTCGGCGACATCGCAGAGTGCCAGCGTGAGGCGCACTCGCCCACCGGCAAGACGCCAACGATTCCAGCCGGGCACGCGGCGACGCCAGCGCGTCAGCAGCACGGCGGCTGGTGCATGCAGCTCACTCCACTGCGCCAGCGTCGCGCGCAGTTCGTCATCGCTCAAGGGAAACTTCTCGACGCTGAAGAAGTCCAGAGTCGTACCCGCGGGGGCGACCTGCCCGAACAACTGCGCTGCGCAGAGGAAATTCAACCCAGTGCCGAAGCCCGTCTCGGCGATACAGAAGCTCCGGCCTTCAGAAAGAAGCGCGAATCGCTCGGCCAAGCGATTGCCTTGGAGAAACACGTGGCGCGTTTCCTCCAGACCGGAAGCGGCGGAGTAGTACACATCGCCGTAGCGATTCGAATAGGGTTGTCCGTCTTCCCAGCCAAGCACTGAATCCACCCTGCGAAGGCTCCCGGGGTTCTGCCGGTCCTTGCTGTTTCGGACGAGCGGGGCTTGTTCACGTGCGCTTTCCGATGTGTAGCCGCGCGCACCCAGCCGTGTCGAAAATCGTCTTGCGCGAGGACCGCGAACAGCGCCGCCGACCGGCGTCAGCGCGTAACTGGCCGCTCCACCTCAATCTGGATCTCGTTGCGGCGCAGGAACCATGGCATGAACGGAGGATCGTAGCGGGCGAACACCGGTTCGCCGACCGCCGCCAGCCCACGGTCGCGGATGAAGTCCTTCAGGGCAGTGAGTTCTTCGCCATAGCGCGTCTCGCTCCAGGTCCCGCGGTAACGGACCACGGCCATCCGCCGCGGGGAGACATCAGCCAGAACGACGCGTTCGTCGCTCGGGCGAGGAGCGTTCGCCGCGAGCGTGTACGACGCGGGCAGTACAAACGCGATGCGCCACCGGTCACCCACCCGTTGCTGTTCCACGGGCGCCGTCATCGCGATCTTCGTGGATGCCGCCTGTTGCTCGACCGGGGCGGTCATCGTGATCTTCTCCGCGCTGACGTTGCCGCCCGAGATATAGCGGAACAACCGCTGGAAGCCCTCCCCGCCGACACCATCGAAGGTGCCTTCGATGACAGTCTCGGCAACTACATAGCCATGGTAGTCGCGGATCTCGAACTGATCGGCGCGGTCGATCACAGTGTAGGTAGGTTCCTCGATGGCCATTGCCGGAGCGCTCCAGAGCAACGCCGCTAGTATCAGCGCGAGTATGTCGATGGTGCGGCGTAACATCGCTCTGTTCGCCGCGCGGGACTCAGGAACCGCCCGCTGGACGTTCGCTGTCGAGATGGGCCATTGCGGCCGCAGCGTACCGTGTGCCGGCGACCGCATCGGCCGGGACCGCCGCCTCCAGCAGGGCGATGGCCTCGTCCGACAGTTGCATGTTGCAGGCGGATAGCGCCACCTCAAGCTGCGCACGCGTCCGGGAACCCACGAGCGTCACGGCATCAAGGCCAAACCGGCGCATCTTGGTCATCGCCCAGCTTATGGCCACTTCGGTCGTCGACGCGCCGATGCCAGTCGCCACTTCCGAAATCCTCTGCACCAAGCGCTGATTGGCGTCCCAGTTCGTCCCGCTGAAGCGCGGCAGGTGCGCGCGATAGTCGGCCGCAGCGGCCGGTCGCGAACTGCTGAGCAGGCCCCGCGACAGGACCCCGTAGGCCGTGACGCCCACACCGAGCGCCTGCAGCCGCGGAAAGATCGACGCCTCAGGGCCGCGGCTGAGCAGCGAGTATTCGATCTGCAGATCGGTGATCGGATGGACGCGGTGGGCGCGCTCCACGGTTTGCGCACTGACCTCGGACAGGCCAATGTATCGGACGTATCCGGCTTGTACCAGATCGGCGATGGCGCCGACGGTGTCCTCGATGGGCACCTGAGGATCGAGTCGGGCCAGCCGATAGATGTCCACGTGGTCGGTCTTGAGTCGCTGCAGGCTGTAGGCAAGGAAGTTCTTGACCGCTGCCGGGCGACCATCGACGCCATGCCAGCCGCCGTCGGGGCCGCGCAACGCGCCGAACTTGACCGAGAGCAGCACCTCCCCGCGGCGCCCCGTCAGCGCCCGGCCGAGCAACGCTTCGTTGTGGCCCGAACCGTAGAAGTCGCCGGTGTCGATCAGGTTGACGCCGGCGTCGAGCGCGGCGTACAGGGTCGCGATGCTCTCGGCCTCGTCGGTAGCGCCATAGATGAGGGACATCCCCATGCAGCCGAGCCCCAACGGCGCGACGCCCTCCGGACCGTTGCGGCCAAGGCGGATTCGGGATTCAGGGGTCACAGCGGTCATTTCGATGCCCTATTGAGGGACGAGGGTGTGCCACCATTGGTCCATCTTACGGGGAGCCGCAGCTGACGCACAGCGCCGACACCGAGATTCAGCTGTTTCGACTCGCCATCGACGACGCCGCAATTGCCGACCTCAAGGCGCGCTTGGCGCGGGCGCGCTGGCCGGACGAAGCACCGGAGCCGCCGTGGAGTTGCCCGCTGGCACCAACCCGAAGGCATAAACGATGCAGCAATGAACCCGACATAGCGAGGTCAAGCGCGCCCAGTGCTCGATCAAACCTCCGCCGCGGGGCCCAACGGGCTGTGCCTGAAGCTGCCGTCCGCCAACTACCGGACCCGACCCAAACGAGTCAGCCGAGGCGCCGCTAAGCCGCCGCTCGCTCCCGTTGAAGCCGACGTTTGATGGGGTCGGTTTGCCGGCGGCGTGCATAGGCCGTCGTCGTGTGCCTAGGGGCGCATCACGCAGGCTTCACGTCCAGCACCGCCATCATCCCCGCGTCCTCGTGCGGCAAAATATGACAGTGGAACATCCGCTTGCCAGGCAACGTCTGCTGGGTCTTGATAGTGATCGTTTCGCCCGCCGGCACATTCACGGTGTCGAGCCACGCCGGATAGGAAACCGGAGCGGCAAGCCCCCCCACCGTGCGCGCGACAACCTGGAATTGCGTCCCGTGGATGTGAATCGGATGGTCCATGAAGGTTGTGTTGACGAGGTCCCACATCTCCACGCGACCAACCACCGTTTCGAGATCGACCCTGTTCATGTCGAAGGACTTGCCGTTGATCAGGAACGCTCCCATCATCCCCATCCCGGCACCAGAAAGCACTATCCGCTGCCGGGCGCTCGCTGGACCGAGATCGGCAATCGGCCTCAGCACTGCCGGCAACTCGACCGGCGCCTGCGCGGGCGTTCTACCCGTCTCGACCGCCATCAGTTCGCCACTGGCGCTGCCGCTCATCCCCCCGGAATACCCGAGGTCCCGCAACGCATAGCGAGTGGATTGCCTAGCCGCAATCGTCACCACGATTTCCACCCGCTGGGCAGGCGCGAGCAGCCATTCGGTCAACCCCGGCAATTGCTGGCCCAGTAAACCGCCATCGGTACCGACGACCGCGAAGCGGTGACCGTCGAGGCCGAGGCGCAGGTAACGATCTGCCGTGGCGTTGATGATCCGCCAGCGTTCGGTGGCCCCCGGCGTCATCGTGTGCACTGGGACCTTCTGCCCGTTCACCAGCACGTCTCCGGTGCCCGCCATCATCATCCCGCTCATGCCCCCCATCGCTGCGATGCCGGTGGCCACCTGCCCGGCCGCGTCGAGCGTGAGCGACGTGAGCATCAATGTCACTTCGGGCAGCATCGCCAGCGGATCATGGGGGCTGCGCACGATCAGCGGGGCCGCGAGCCCGTGACCGACCTGCAGCGTCGTGGTCTGGTGTGCATGCGGGTGATACCAGTACGTGCCGGCGCTGCCCATCGGAACGTCGAAGGTGTAGAGCCGGTCTGTTCCAGGCGCGACAGGGTCCATCGGGCTGCCGTCCTGGTCCGCCGGGACGCCGAGACCATGCCAATGGACGGTCGAGGCTAGACCGAGGTGGTTGGCGAATTCGATGGTGACCCGTTGGCCCTCCCGCAATTCGATCATTGGCCCCGGAAATGCGTCGTTGTAGCCCCACAACTCAGTCGTGTGACCGGATACCAGAGAGGCAAGGTGCGGGGCAGCGACGAGCCTCCCCTCGAACTCGTCAGCAACAGCGCTGGTGTTCGCGAGCACATCGAGGCGCCGCAAAGGAAGCCCCGTGGGCCACGCCGAACCCGAGGTAAGCCAACGACCCATCATCCCGCCCATGCCGATGCCTGACATGACCCGCATCTGGGCAGAGACGCTGCGAGCGCAAGCCAGCGCCGAAACAGTACCCGCAGCGGCGGCCTGGAGAAAATGGCGGCGACGCATAAATCACTCCGAAACGAGACGCAAGCGTTAATTTTGCGCCGAACAACCTCATCAATTCATGACCGCGATCAATCGGCAGCCAAGAGATGGGTAATCTTGCAGACGATCAGGGCATCCGGAAGCCAGTCGCGAGCGCATGTTATGTGCCGTATCAGTGGCGGTGCGCATGGTGGGCATCTGGCACATGTGCATGCGCGTGCCATAGCGGCTCGTGACGATGTCGATGGCTGTGCGCACCGGTAGGCAACGGGTCATGCACATGGTCGTGGTGCCCATCGTCGTGGCGGTGCGCGTGTTCGTGCTCCGTCGCGCCGTGCCCATGCTCGTGGCCGTGCGATTCCGCCAAGTGCAGCACTACCCCTGCAAGCATCAGCGCGCATCCCGCCGCCATCAGCCAACTGGTCGATTGGTCGCCCATTGCCACGGCCAGCGCTGCCCCAATGAAAGGGGCGAATGCGAATACCGAGCCAGTGCGTGCGGCTCCGAAGGCCCGCTGCGCCAGCAAATAGAAACGCAGACTCAGACCGTAGCCAGTCGCACCCACCGCGAACAGACCCAGCGCCGCGCCCGGCGCCGGAAGCGGCTCACCGAAGCCCAATGCCAACAATGAGGTGGCGGTAGCGCCCAGCACGGCCTTGGCGAGGACAACCTGGCCCGGGTCGCGCTCGGCCAGCCTGCGCGAAAGCGTGTTGTCGAGTCCCCAGGCCGCCGTGGCCACCAGCACGGCCAGCAACCCCCAGAGTCGAGCACCGCCATCGCGCGCTTGGTCGAGCACCAACAGGATGCCGCCGGCGAGCACTAATAGCATCGCGGTCCACACCCGCCGATCCATCGTGTCGTGATACATCCGCCACGCCAACACCGCCGTAAACAGCGCCTCCAGTGTCAGCATCAGCGAGGCACTGGTTCCGCTGGTACGCTGCAGGCCCCAGGCAAGCGCTACTGGGCCGATGACCGCACCGGCGGCGGCCATTGCCAGCAAGCGCCGGATGTCACCGGACACCACCCGCGCCTCGCGCTCGACACGCTGGCGCAACAGCGCACCTGCTATGGCAGCTCCGGCGTAAAGCAGTGCCGCCGTCGTGAATGCGCCCACGCCGGACCCCAATTTCTGCACCAGCGGTGTGCTGATGCCGAACAGTACAGCTGCCGTCAGCGCCAACAGGCCGCCGCGCACAGCAGGCAAGTGTGGTGGCAAACGATTGGTTGAGGATGAATTATCCACGAGGCCGACGATGATCAAGAGTCGCAGAGCGTTGGCCGACTGGCGGCTTACAGGCAAATTGTACGGCGAGCCTCATTGTTTGAAACCGGCCGGGAACCGCCTGATGGTCGTCTAGACCGGAGGATCTTCAACCTTGCAATAGCAGTATGTAAACTGCTGTGTCGAACCCATCGGCGTCCGGTGCAACTCGGTGCGATGCTCGATCAGCCGAAAGGCGGTCCCGAATTCGTCGTGGAGCGCCTCCGGGCCGTAGCGAACAACATCCAACCCGCTGCACTTGGTCGGCCCTTCGGGGCCGAAAGTCGCAACGATGACATGTCCGCCGGGTTTGACCGCATGCGCGACCTGTCGCACGTAGGCTGCCCGGTCGTTCGCATCGGTGAGGAAATGGAAGACGGCGCGGTCATGCCATAGGTCGAACTGATGACGGGTAAAGGCTAGCGTTCGTACATCGCCGCAGAGCCAATTGATCCTGACCGCGTCTGCACCGAGCCGCACCTTGGCGACTTCCAGCGCGGTCGACGAAAGATCCAAGGCGTAAAGATTCCGGTAACCACGCCTGAGTAGATCATCAACCAGCGTCGATTCGCCGGCGCCCACGTCAATGATGTGTGCGTCGCGGTTCCCCGCGGCCTCTTCGATCAATGCAACTGACACTTCCAAGTGAGGTCGATACCAGCTGACCTCGGTCGGTTGTTTCGTCTGATAGACCTTTTCCCAATGTAGTTTTGGGTCGACCATGCTCTATCCCTCCGAACATATTGGCGTACCTTGTTCGTGGCCCCCCTCACTGATCATTAGTAAGCGTCATGCTGAGGCCGCGTTGACAGCGGCTGATCAGATCTCGTAACGGCGATCCGAGGCTGGCGTGTTGATCTCGTCGACCCGCGAGCCGGTCGACTGGGCGGTGGCGATCGCGGCGTCGAGGCGAGCCAGAAGATCCGGCATGGCCTCCTGCGGTCGGCGGCGCAGCATCACCAAGGTCTTGCGACCGTCATGCGCGACGGCCGCCCCTCGGATCGGCGCCACCGTGCCGACCATGATTTGGCCACCACCGTCGATGATAGCTTGGATGTTGGCCAATGCCGCGGCGTTTGACTGCGGCTCGGCGGTGGCCGCTTTCGGCGCTGGCGCGCTGGAGCCCGTTACGCCGCCTGGCGGCGCTCGTCTTCCAGCTTTGCGGCGATGTTCCACGGCAGCAGCGCGTCGATGCGGTTGATCGGATGCTCGGCGATGCGCTCGAGCACCTGCCGCAGATACAGGTACGGGTCGATGTCGTTGAGGCGCGCGGTGGCGATCAGCGTGTAGATGTTCGCTGCCCGCTCGCCGCCGGCGTCGGAGCCGGCGAACAGATAGTTGCGCCGACCGAGGACCAGCGGCCGGATCGAACGCTCGGCGCTGTTGTTGTCGATTTCGATGCGGCCGTCGTCGCGATAGCGGGTCAGGGCCACCCAGCGCACCAGCGCATACTTGATCGCGCCCGCCAATTCGGACTTGGCCGACACCGTGCCCAACGTCGCTGCCAGCCACTGCTGTAGTGCCTCCAGCAGCGGCCCCGCCCGTTGCTGGCGCACTTGTGCTCGTTGCGCCGGCGGGCGACCGCGAATCTCGCGCTCGATCACATAGAGTTCGCCGATGCGCCGGATGGCCTCGGCCGCCAGCGGCGAGCGCTGCGCCACGTACAGGTCGTAGAATTTCCGGCGCGCGTGTGCCCAGCACGCAGCCTCCACGATCTGATCGCGCTCATACAAGACCGAGTAACCACTGTAGGCATCGGCCTGCAGGATGCCGCAGAAGCGTTTGAGATGCGTTTGCGGATGCTCACCCTTACGATCCGGCGAATAGCGATACCACACCGCCGGTGGGTCGCGGCCGGCCGCCGGACGATCATCGCGCACATAGGTCCACAAGCGCCCGGTCTTGGTCTTGCCGCGGCCAGGATCGAGCACCGGTACCGGCGTGTCGTCGGTATGCACTTTCTCGGCCGACAATACATAGCGACCGACCACATCAACCAATGGCGCCAACAGTCGCGCCGCCGCGCCGATCCAATCCGCCAGCGTCGCGCGGTCGAGTTCGACACCGGCCCGCGCATAGATCGCTTGTTGCCGATAGAGCGGGCAGTGGTCCGCGTATTTGGCCGCGATCACCTGGGCCAGCAATCCTGGCGCCGGGATGCCGCGCTCGATCGGGCGCGACGGTGCCGGCAACTGAATCACCCGCGCACAGTGGCCGCAGGAGAGCTTGGGCCGCACGTGGCGCAACACCTTGAAGTAGCCCGGCACGAAATCGAGCATCTCGGAGATGTCTTCGCCCAGCTTGCGCATCGCCGCGCCACAATCCGGACAAGCGCAGCTCGACGGCGCATGCACGACCGTCTCGCGCGGCAGGTGAGCCGGAAAGGCGCGCGGCACGCGCCGCAAACGGGTGCTGTGCTTCAGTGGCGACACCGTGGTCGATTCTTCCACCGGCACCGTTTCGGGCTGCGCCGCTTCAGCGGCCGCGCACACTTGCAGATCGGACAGCGCCAACTGCAATTGCAACAGCGCGGCATCTGTCTGCTCGGCGGAACGACCGAAGCGCCAACGCTTCAGGCGCGCAATCTCGACCATCAGTTTAGCGATCATCTCGTCGCGGCCGATGAGCAGCTGCTTCAGCATCTCGATGTCATCGGGCAGAGTAGAAATGGTCGACACCAATCTAGTGTAGAACGGGTTGCCGATAATGCAAGGACGTTATGCGGCACGCTCCGGTTGCCAGCTGCGCTGCGGTCGGCGCCAATCAATTCCTTCCAGCAACATCGACAACTGCGCGTTCGTCAAATGCACTGCACCCGTCGTCGCTTGCGGCCACACGAAGCGACCGCGCTCCAGGCGCTTCGCATACAGGTTCATGCCATCGCCGCTCCACCACAGCAGTTTGACCAGATCGCCGCGCTTGCCGCGAAACACAAACACGTGTCCCGCGAACGGATTCTCGGCCAGCGTGGTTTGCACCAGTGCCGCCAAGCCATCGAAGCCGCGCCGCATATCGGTGACCCCCGCCGCGACCCAGATGCGCGTGCCCGTCGGCAGACTGATCATCGCAGCAGGTGCTCCAGCACCACCCGCAGCGTCTGAGCGTCCGGACTGCCTTCGATGATCAGGTGGGCCTGCGCGCATTCGATGCGCAAGCGCCCGCTACCCGGCTTCCCCTGCGCTTCGGCCGCCCCCAGCTTCGTCCCTGGGGCCAGCGTTGGCGGAGCCACTTCCACCGGCAGCAATCGAACGCCACTCGGATCGGCCGGGCCGAGCCGACCCTCGCGGTAGAGCTTGCGCCACGAGAACACCTGGTTGGCGTTCACCCCGTGCTCGCGCGCCAGGCGCGCGACCGAGCTGCCCGGCACCAGGGTCAACGCGACCAGCTTCTGCTTGAAGCTCAGCGCATGCCGTTGATACCGGGGCCGGTCAGCGCCCGCAATGATCGGTCGAAGGGTTGTGCCCATGGTCGCAGTCGTGGACACTTTCCAGTCGCGTCCACCCCGCGATCATCTCCGCGCGACGGCGGCCCGTCCAGACGGTACTGGCCGGACGCTTACGATCATTATGCCGGTGTTGACGGACTTGTCCAGGAGGCTCCGGAGGGCCGAGTTGACGCGATCAGCCGCTGACCGACAGCACGTCGCGATATAGACGCTGTCCTCTCGGAGTCAAATTCACCGAAGCGTTGATTCAGATCAACCGCATGTACGACCCTATATATAACATCTGCGCTATATTGGCATTATGAGTCCGAATGTCGATTTGGTCGGTGATCCTACGCGGCGTTGCATGTTGGCGCTCTTGGCCGTGGAAGGTGAAGTCTGCGTCTGCGAGTTCGTTGCCGCGCTCGAGGAACTTCAGCCCAGTGTCTCTCGCCACCTCGGGCTGCTGCGCGAGGGGGGATGGATCACGTCGCGACGCGAGGGGACGTGGATGCATTACCGGCTGGCGCGCCTGCCCAAGTGGGCGAGAACGCTGCTCGACGCACTGGTCGGTGGGGGCGTGTCCCCCGAGATCCTGCGCGATGTGAGAAAGCGCCTGGCGGCTTTCCCGGGCCGGCCGCCGCGCGCCATCGGACGGGTTGCATGAATGCTGTTCTTGCCGTTCCCAGCCAGCGACCCAAGCTGTTCCTGATCGTCGCAGCCGCGGCTTGGTTCGTCGCGTATCAGGCGTTGACGCCGCTGTCGGAGATGCTGACCGCGATGCTCCCGGTCGATCGCGACAGCCACCTTGGCGGCGCCCTCCAGTTCTTCTTCTACGACACCCCGAAGGTGCTGCTGCTCCTCGCCGGCGTCGTGTTCGTGATGGGAATGGTGAACTCGTATTTCACGCCGGAACGAACACGCGCCCTGCTCGCCGGACGCGCCGAGGGCGTGGGTAACGTCCTGGCGGCGTCGCTCGGTGTCGTCACTCCGTTCTGTTCCTGCTCGGCCGTGCCGCTATTCATCGGCTTCGTGCAGGCGGGTGTGCCGCTCGGCATCACCTTCTCGTTCCTGATCGCAGCGCCGATGGTCAACGAAGTCGCGCTTGCGCTACTGCTCGGACTCTTCGGCTGGAAGATCGCCGGACTCTACTTGGGCCTCGGCCTTGCGGTCGCCATCGTATCCGGCTGGGTGATTGGGCGGCTGCACATGGAGGCGCATCTGGAAGACTGGGTGAGGAACATGCCTCGCCTGAAAGTCGCGGTTGGCGCCATAGCGCTCACGTTGGCCGAGCGCATACAGGCCGGGTTTGGCGCCGTGCGTGAGATCGTGGGCAGGGTCTGGCCGTACGTCGTCGCGGGTATTGCCATCGGTGCCGCCATCCACGGCTATGTGCCGGAGGACTTCATGGCCGGCCTGATGGGCAAGGAAGTCTGGTGGTCGGTG
>Ga0315271_10002175_pt1 | contig 12235 bp, 8 predicted proteins | sample C3_top_MG_FD_204664 | JGI IMG/M metagenome (GOLD analysis project Ga0315271, IMG submission 204664) | Sediment microbial communities from Yellowstone Lake, YNP, Wyoming, USA - C3_top | ecosystem: Environmental > Aquatic > Freshwater > Lake > Sediment | place: USA: Wyoming | collected 2017-08-01
GCGGCAAAGCCCCAGAGGTTGGAGTGAAAGCCCTTGTTGATGTTTTCCGCGCCCATGCTGGGGCCGACGGTGCGTTCCTCGACGATCTGCATCGGTGCGGCGAGCGCGCCGGCACGCATCAGCAGCGCGACGTCGGAGGCTTCCTGCGCGGTTTCCATGCCGGTGATCTGCACCCGGCCGCCGCCGATTTCATCGCGGATGACTGGCGCGGTGATGGCTTCGGCACGGCCTTTTTCGATCAGTAGAATCGCCATGCGCTTGCCGATGTTTTCGCGTGTGACGTCCTTGAATATGCGCGCGCCCGTGCTGTCGAGATTGACATGCACGGCGGCCTGGCCGCTGCTGCTATCGAAGCCCGGCGAGGCACCGGTGATGGAGTCGCCGGTCAGCACCACATCCTTTTTCACCGCGATGTTGCCGCCTTCGCGGCTGGCCACGATGTCGTCTCCGAACGGTGCCTGGCCCTGTTTGACCGCGACCGGATCGGCTTGCTCGTCCACCATGCGGATTTCCAGCGTGGCAGTCCGGCCGAGAATGTCCTTCGCCTTGGCGGTGTCCTGCACGCCGGGCAGTTGCACCACGACGCGGTTGATGCCCTGCTGCTGGATCACCGGTTCGGCGACGCCGAGTTCGTTGACGCGGTTGCGCAGGGTGGTGATGTTTTGCTGCAGGGCATCTTCCTGCACCTTGGTTTCGGCCGCAGGCTTGAGGCGTGCGGTGAGGCTGAAGCCTTCGGCCTGATCTTCGGGGGTGAACAGCAACTCGGTAAACATTGTGCCCAGCTTGTTGATGGCGGTGTCACGCTGGTCGCGGGTGGTGAAATGCACGCTGACCGCGTTACCCTCGCGGCTGATGCGGCCGTAGCGGATCTTGTCGTTGCGCAACTCGGTGCGGAAATCGTTCTGATAGCGGATGGCGGCTTTTTCCAGCGCTGCTTTCATGTCCACTTCGAGCAGGAAATGCACCCCGCCGCGCAGATCCAGACCGAGATACATCGGCAGCGCGTGAATCGTGGTGAGCCAGGCAGGGGAAGCCGACACCAGGTTGAGCGCCACGGTGTAGCGCTCGCCCAACGTCGATTGCAGCGCGTCTTTTGCCTTGATCTGCGCGTCACTGTTGGTGAAGCGTGCCTTGATGCTGTTGCCCGTTACTTCCACCTCGCTGGACGTGAGGCCGACCGCTTTCAGCGTCGATTCGACACGGCCTTGCAGCGCGGCGTCCACCTTTTCGGTGGTGCGCACGGGCGACACCTGCACCGCAGGCACTTCGCCAAAAAAATTGGGCAGGGTGTAGAGGAAGGCGATCACCAGGGTGGCGCCGATGAGCACATATTTCCAGAGCGGGAAGCGGTTCATTTTTAAAGGGGGGCGGTGAGCGGAGAGGGGTGGGCAGCGGCGCGGGGCAAGCTGCTCACGTCTGTGAAGTCTTACAGGCCTTTGATCGTGCCCTTGGGCAGCAGGGTTTGCACCGACGATTTCTGTACGTGGGTGATCACGCCATCGGCGATTTCCAGTGAGACGTACTGCTCGCCGAGCTTGGCGATTTTGCCGACCTGGCCGCTGGCGGTGACGACTTCGTCGCCCTTGGCCAGTTCGGCCAGCATTTGCTTTTGTTCCTTGGCGCGCTTCATCTGCGGGCGGATGAGCATGAACCAGAACAGGATGAAGATGACGATGAGCGGCAGAAACTGCTGAATCATCGCAGTCGCATCGGGGGCGGCCGCTGCGGCGGTTTGCGCGTGGGCAAGTGAAATCATGGGCAAAACTCCGAAATCAGGACTAATCGATTAAAACCGGGCGATTCTACCATCCGCGCGCCTGCATCTCATGAAACTGCGCCGTGAAGCCGGCAAAGCGCCGGGTCTCGATCGCGGCGCGCATCCCGGCCATCAGGCGGTGGTAGTAATGCAGGTTGTGGATCGTCGCCAGCCGCGCGCCGAGAATTTCATTGGCGCGGATCAGATGGTGTACGTAGGCGCGACTGAAATGCGTGCAGGCGTGGCAGGTGCATTCATCGTCGATCGGTGCGGTATCGGTTTTCCAGCGTGCGTTGCGGATGCGCATGTCGCCGCGCCGGGTGTACAGGATGCCGTGGCGCGCGTTGCGCGTCGGTAGCACGCAGTCGAACTGGTCGATCCCTTGCGCCACCGCGGCAACCAGATCGGACGGCGTGCCGACGCCCATCAGATAGCGCGGTTTGTCGGCCGGCAGTTGCGGCGCGGTGTGGGCGAGGATGCGCGTCATGTCCTCTTTGGGCTCACCTACCGATAATCCGCCGATGGCGTAGCCGTCGAAGTCCATGGCGATGAGTTCGCGCGTCGATTCGTCGCGCAGGGACTCATACATGCCGCCCTGCACGATGCCATACAGTGCGTTGGGATTGCCCGTGTGCGCCGCTTTCGAGCGTGCCGCCCAGCGCAGGCTCATCCGCATCGAGTCGGCGGCTTCACGCTCGGTGGCGGGGTAGGGCGTGCACTCGTCGAAAATCATCACGATGTCGGAGTTCAGCGTGCGCTGAATCTGCATCGAGATTTCCGGCGTCAAAAACAGCTTGTCGCCGTTGATCGGCGAAGCGAATTTCACGCCTTCCTCGGTGATCTTGCGCAACTTGCCGAGGCTGAACACCTGAAAGCCGCCTGAATCGGTGAGGATGGGCTTGTCCCAGCCCATGAAGCGATGCAGGCCGCCAAACTTTTCGATCACGTCCAGCCCCGGTCGCAACCACAGATGGAAGGTGTTGGAGAGCACCATCTCGAAGCCGATTTCGGTCAGCTCGGCAGGCGCCATCGCCTTCACCGTGCCGTAGGTGCCCACTGGCATGAACACGGGCGTCTGCACCGTGCCGTGCGCGAGATGGAGCTGGCCGCGCCGCGCGCCGCCGTCGGTGGTGATCAGGTCAAATTTCATGGGGGGGGCGCTCTAAAAACATCGCGTCGCCATAGCTGAAAAAGCGGTAGCGTTGTGCAATGGCGTGGGCGTAAGCCGCGCGGATGGCATCCAGACCGACAAACGCTGCGACCAGCATCAATAGCGTGGACTTGGGTAAATGAAAATTGGTGATGAGCGCGTCGACCACGCGGAAGCGATAACCGGGCGTGATGAAAATATCGGTTTCATTCGAGCCTGCGCGCAATTCGCCGCTTTGCGCAGCCGCTTCCAATGCCCGCAGGCTGGTGGTGCCCACCGCCACCACACGGCCGCCACGCGTGCGCGTCTCGCGGATCGCCTCGACCGTTGCCTGCGGAATCGTGTAGCGCTCGCTGTGCATCTTGTGGTCGGCGAGTGCGTCCACCCGCACCGGCTGGAAGGTGCCCGCGCCCACATGCAGCGTCACTCGCGCTGTGCGTATGCCCTGTTTGCGCAAGCTGTCCAGCATTGCATCGTCGAAATGCAGCCCGGCCGTCGGCGCCGCCACTGCGCCAGGCTCATTCGCGTAAATGGTTTGATAGCGCGCCTCGTCATCCGTCGTCGGCGCATGCGTGATGTAGGGCGGCAACGGCAGCTGGCCGAGTTGATCCAGCACCTCCAGCACCGGTCGTTGAAAGCGCAGCTGCGTCAGATCGTCCTGTCGCGCCAGCACGTCGACCATGGTGTCATCGGCCAGTCGAATTCGCGAACCCGGCTTGGGGGCGTGGCTCGCGCGGATGAAGGCCAGCGCATCGAGCTCACTCGTGACGCGCTCCACCAGCAGCTCGACCTTGCCCCCGCTTTCTTTCTGGCCAAACAGCCGCGCCTTGATGACGCGCGTATCGTTCATCACCAGCAGGTCGTCTGGGCGCAGCAGCGTCGGCAACTCACGAAACCAGCGGTCATGCAGCGCGCCGGAGGCGTCGACATGCAGCAAGCGGCCGCCGCCGCGTACTGCGGGCGGCAACTGCGCAATCAGTTCATCCGGCAAATAAAAATCAAAATCGGCAAGCTGCATGGGGCGCGATTATAGCCGCCGCCTTGCGGCGGGCTGCCCGCTTGGGCGATAATGCGCGGCTTCTGTTGCCGGCCGCGTTCGCGTCCGGCCCCTTGCCCGGGTGGCGGAATCGGTAGACGCAGCGGATTCAAAATCCGCCGCTGGTAACAGTGTGGGGGTTCGAGTCCCCCCCCGGGCACCAACATCATCCTTACTATCATGGCTGCGCGTGCCGCATGGACGGCTTGGCACTGTTCGGGTGCATGGCCGCCCTCTGTGGCGGCTGTTTCAACTGAAATGGGGCATCTGTCCACGAGGAGGGCGGTTTGTCATAAACCGAACACGGCTTTTTTCTATAGTGAAAGGCGGTTAGGGCAACGCGGCTTCGTTTGGCACAGGCGTTGCTTGATGACGGTTGAATGACGGCGCACGCTGTCGTGTGAACACGGGGGGAACAGGATGTCAGCAGTGCAGGCGATACCAGACGCGTTGGGTGGCGCGTTGCATCGACCGGTGTGCCGTCTGCTGCAGGCGCACCAGGCGCAGATGGCAAGGGTGCATATGCGCGACCTGTTTGCGGCCGATCCGGCACGCTTCGAGCGGTTCTCGCTGCAAGTCGGCGAATTGCTGCTGGATTATTCGAAGAACCGCATCACCGACGAAACCATGAACCTGCTGCTGCGGTTGGCCGAAGAAGCCGACGTGGCAGGCTGGCGCGAGCGCATGTTCAGCGGCGACAAGATCAACCATACGGAAAACCGCGCAGTGCTGCACGTGGCCTTGCGCAACCGCAGCCATCGCCCGGTTGTGGTCGACGGCGAGGATGTGATGCCCAGGGTGAATGCCGTCATCGACCGGATAGCCACGTTTGCCGAGCAGGTGCGCAGCGGCGAGTGGCGCGGTTACACCGGCGAGCGCATCACCGATGTGGTCAACATCGGCATCGGCGGCTCCGACCTCGGGCCGCAGATGGTGGTGCAGGCGCTCAAGCCCTACCGTCATCCGCGCCTGAAGCTGCATTTCATTTCCAACGTCGATGGCGCCCATGTGAAGGAGGCGCTGGAGGCGCTGAATCCGGAGACGACGCTGTTCATCGTGTCGTCGAAAACCTTCACAACGCAGGAAACCATGACCAACGCGCATACCGCGCGCGACTGGTTTCTGGCGCAGTCGCAGGCGGAGATGCACATCGCGAAACATTTCGTGGCGGTGTCCACCAACCGCGATGCGGTGGCGGCGTTTGGCATCGACCCGGCCAACATGTTCGAGTTCTGGGACTGGGTGGGCGGGCGCTATTCGCTGTGGTCGGCGATCGGCTTGTCGATTGTGCTGGCGGTGGGCGCCGAGCGCTTTGTTGAACTGCTGGAAGGTGCGCACGCGATGGACGAGCATTTTCGCCATGCGCCGCTGGCGCAGAACATGCCGGTGATCCTGGCCATCCTGGGCGTCTGGTACAACAATTTTTTCAACGCCGAATCGCACGCGATCCTGCCCTACGACCACTATCTGCGCAGCCTGCCCGCGTATCTGGAACAGGCCGATATGGAATCGAACGGCAAGTCGGTTGATCGCGAGGGCCATGCGGTGGACTACGCCACCGGCGCGATTGTCTGGGGCGCCACCGGCATCAACGGCCAGCATGCGTTCTACCAGTTGCTGCATCAGGGCGCCAGGCTGATCCCGGCCGATTTCATTGTGTCGGTCGAACCGCCTACCGAACTGCAGGAACATCACGACATCCTCATTGCCAACTTCCTGGCGCAGACCGAGGCGCTGATGCGTGGACGCACCCGCGAGGAGACGCAGGCACAAACCGGCCAGTTCGTCTCGCACAAGGTATTCGACGGCAACCATCCGAGCAATGCCATCGTGCTGCGCAAGCTCACCCCGCACGCGTTGGGGATGCTGATCGCACTGTACGAGCACAAGATTTTTGTCCAGGGCGTGATCTGGAATCTGAACTCCTACGACCAGTGGGGAGTGGAACTCGGCAAACAACTCGCCAGCCGTATCCTGCCTGAGCTGCATGCGGACACGCCGGTGGACAGCCACGACGCCTCGACCAATGCGCTCATTAATTATTACCGCAGCTTGAGCCACTCGCACTCTGGCTTATAGTTCAGATATGGAGTGGATCGCGGGCGATGTGGGCGGGACCAAAAGCTGGCTGGCGTGGGTAGCGCTGGAACCCGCGGGTGGACAGCGGCTGCGTTTTGAGCAGATTTACGCCAGCGCCGATTTCGCTTCGGCACACAGCCTGTTACGCCGGTTCATCGCAGATGCGCGCGCGCCGAGTTCGCCCGACGGCCTGTTGCTCGCATTGCCAGGCCCGCTCGACGGCCAGCGCGCACATCTGACCAATCTCGACTGGATGCTCGACGCCACCGCGATGAAGCAGACGCTGGGCATACGCGAAGTGCGCTTCATCAACGATTTTCAGGCGGCGGCGGCAGGCGTGGCGACGCTGACGGATGCCGATGTGGTCGCGCTCAACCCGCAGCCAGCCGAACCCGGCGGCGTGCGCGCCATCACCGGCGCGGGGACCGGACTGGGGCTGGCATTCATGCTGGCTGATGCCGAGGGGCGTTATCAGAGCTTTGCCACCGAAGGCGGGCATGTCGACTTCGCGCCGGCCAACGCGATGCAGGCGCGTTTGCTCGAACGCCTGCGCGCCATCTATGGGCATGTGTCGTGGGAACGCGTGGCATCCGGTTTGGCGATGAACGACCTGTACCGCTTCTGCTGCGCCGAGCAGGGCTGCGGGTTGCCGCAGGAAACGCTGGATGGCGCCGCGCTTGCCGCGCGCGCCGGCGCGGGCGAAGCTGCCGCTGGGGCCGCGCTTGATCTGTTCATCGATCTGTATGGCGCGTGGGTGGGCAATGTGGCCTTGCTCTACCAGCCGCGCGGCGGGCTCTATATCGCGGGCGGCGTGGCGACGCATATGCTGGAACGCATGCAGTCGCCACGTTTCATGGCGGCGGCCACCGACAAGGGGCGGATGCGCGGCGTGGTCGAGCGTACCCCGATTTATCTGATCACCTGCAACCGGCTGGGCGTGCAGGGTGCGATCGCCAGCGCATGCGTTTGGCAGAGCGGTGCACCCATTGAGCCGAATTAGTACGAAAATACCCACAAGCAGGGTATGACCAATACAGCAGCAATCACGGAGGCTATATGACGATTTCCCAGGACGAACAAGCGCGGCTCTACCGTTATTACACCGAGCCGAAAATGGTGACCGATCTGACGCGCAGGACGCTGGCGCTGGTGCTGGCGGGTGGCGAGGGTTCGCGGTTGAAGGACCTGACCGCGTGGCGCGCCAAACCGTCGGTGCCGATCGGCGGCAAGTACCGCATCATCGACTTCCCCTTGTCCAACTGCGTGAATTCGGGCATCCGCCGCATCGGCGTGCTCACGCAGTACAAATCACATTCGCTGATTCGCCACCTGCAACGCGCCTGGGGCTTCATGCGCGCCGAGATCGGCGAGTTCGTGGAAATCCTCCCGGCGCAGCAGCGCACGCACAAGAAGGAGTGGTATCAGGGTACGGCGGACGCGCTGTTCCAGAACATCGACATCATGCAGCGCCACCATCCCGAATACGTGCTGGTGCTGGGCGGCGACCACGTCTACACCATGGATTATTCGGAGATGCTGTTGCATCACGTGCAGAGTGGCGCGGATTTCACCGTCGGCAGCATCGAGGTGCCGGTTGAGGAGGCGAGCGCGTTCGGCGTGATGTCGGTGGATGAAGACATGCGCATCACCCGCTTTGCCGAAAAACCGAGCAAACCTGACAGCATCCCCGGCAAGCCCGGCACTGCCCTGGTGTCGATGGGGATTTATATTTTTTCCAAGGATTTTCTCTACAAGACGCTGATCGACGACGCCGGCGATCCCCTGTCTTCGCACGATTTCGGCAAGGACATCATCCCGGCCAGCATTGCCGCCGCGCGTGCGATAGCCTACCCGTTCCGCAACAAGAAAGGCGCGCCGGATTACTGGCGTGATGTGGGAACGCTGTATTCCTACTGGCAAACCAACATGGAATTGTGCTCGGTGGAACCCGAGCTCAACCTGTACGACCGCGACTGGCCGATCTGGACCTACCAGCCGCAATATCCGCCTGCCAAATTCATCTTCGATGACGAAGGCCGGCGCGGCACGGCGATCGACTCGCTGATCGCGGGTGGCTGCATCCTGTCGGGCGCGCGGGTCAAGCGCTCGGTGCTGTTCTTCGCCACCACGGTGGAAAACTACAGCCTGATCAAGGACAGCGTGATCCTGCCCAAGGTCAGCATCGGCAGCCACTGTCGCATCACGCGCGCCATCATCGACAAGGGCTGTGTCATTCCTGACGGTACGGTGATCGGCGAAGATCCGGTCGAGGATGCCAAGCGCTTTCACGTCACTCCGGAAGGCATCGTGCTGGTGACCTCGGCCATGCTCGGCCAGAATTTATATGCGAGGTTGTACAACGACTATGACGGCTAAATCGCTCAACGTGGTGCTTTGCTGGCACATGCACCAACCGTATTACCGCGAAGGCCTCAAGGGCGCGTATCACCTGCCCTGGGTCTACCTGCATGGCATCAAGGACTACAGCGACATGGCGGCGCATCTGGAGCGCTATCCGGGAATGCGCGCGGTGGTGAATTTCGCGCCGGTGCTGCTGGAACAGATCGACGATTACGCGCAGCAAATGGACGCGTTGCTGAAGCACGGCAAGCCCACCCAGGATCACATGCTGAATTTGCTGTCCGGTGCCGAGCGTATTCCCTCGGATGCCGCCAGCCGCCTGCGCATCGTGCAGGATTGCCAGCGCTGCCACGCGCCGCGCATGATCCATCCGTACCCCGCGTTCCACCGCCTGCTGCGCATGATCGGCGCCACCGGCGAAGCGGGCGTCGGCAGCACCGGCTTGCAGTGGCATCTGGGCTATCTGTCCGAGCAGTATTTTCTCGATTTGCTGACCTGGTATCACCTGGCCTGGCTGGGGCATTCGTTGAAGAAAAACCCGCTGGCGCAGCGGCTGATGACGCAGGAAAAAGACTATTCCGCCGCCGACCGCCATGAACTGCTGCACCTGATGCAGCATTGCATGGCTGGCTTGATCCCACGTTACCGTGCGCTCGCTGAACGCGGCCAGGTCGAGTTGTCGATGACGCCTTACGGCCACCCCATCGTGCCGCTGCTGAACGACTTCGCCAACCTGCGCGATGCGCTGCCCGATGCCCCGGCGCCTGAAGCGCCCGCCTATCCGGACGGCCCGGCGCGCGCGCGCTGGCATCTGCAGCATGGCGTCGCGGTGTTCGAGCGTTACTTCGGCATCAAGCCGACGGGGGTGTGGCTGTCGGAAGGCGGCGTCAGCGAGGATGCGCTGGCGCAGCTCGACGAAATGGACATTGCCTGGACCGCCTCGGGCGAAGGCGTGTGGCGTAACAGTTGCACCAAATCCGGCTGCAAGGAAGAAGACACGCAAACCAAGCGCGCCTTGTTTTCGCCCGCACAGATCGGCAGCTTCAAGACCCGGGTGTTTTTCCGCGACGACGGTCTGTCGGACTTGATCGGCTTCAAATACAGCGATTGGCACGCCGACGACGCGGTCGGCGACTTCGTCCAGCACCTGGAAAATATCGCCGGGGTGTTCGGCAAGGATGCGAAGCAGCACGTGGTGTCGGTGATTCTCGATGGCGAAAACGCCTGGGAGTATTACCCCGACAACGGCCATCATTTTCTGGATGCGCTCTACGCGTCGCTATCCAGCCACCCCACGCTCAAGGTCAGCACCTTTGCCGAGCAGGCCGCGCGCGCCCCGGCCAGGCCGATGAAGCGACTGGCAGCGGGCAGCTGGGTGTATGGCAGTTTCTCCACCTGGATCGGCTCGGACGACAAGAATCGTGGCTGGGATTATCTGGTCGCCGCCAAACACGCCTACGACAACGTGGCGGCGGCGGGCAAGCTGGGCGCCGATCAGCTGGCGCTCGCCACCCGCCAGCTCGCCGTGTGCGAAGGCTCCGACTGGTTCTGGTGGTTCGGCGATTACAACCCGGCGGGCAGCGTCAGCGACTTCGAGCAGTTGTACCGTACCCAGCTGCGCGAACTGTATCGCCTGCTCGGCGTGGCGCCGCCCGCGCTGCTCGACGTGCCGCTGTCGAGCGGCGGTGGCTGGGCGGAAAATTCCGGCACCATGCGCAGGAACGCCTGATGAACTTCAACACCCGCCGCGCCGGTCTGCTGCTGCATCCGACTTCGCTGCCGTCCGGCACCCTGGCCGACGCTGAGCGCTGGCTGGATTTCCTGCAGGCAGCGGGCGTTGGCGTGTGGCAAATGCTGCCGCTGAGTCCGCCGCTGGGCGGGCTGTCGCCCTATCAGTGCGCATCGGCGTTCGCGGTCAATCCCGCGTTGTTCCCCGATCTTCTTCAGGCCAGCCCGCGCGCCGACATGCGCCGCTTCGCCGGTTGGCGCAACAAGCAGCGCCATTGGCTCGACGACTACGCCCGCTTCATGGTCATCAAACAGACTCAGGGCGGTGCGGCGTGGACCGACTGGCCGCAGCCGCTGCGCGATCGCGATGCACAGGCGCTGGCCGAGTTCGACGCCAGCCATGCCGATGCGCTGAAAGCGGTGATGGCCGAACAATATCGTGCTGCCGTATTTTGGCAGGCCCTGCGCGCGGCAGCGGCGGCGCGCGGCATTCAGCTGTTTGGCGACATGCCGATTTTCGCTGCCCACGACAGTGCCGACGTGTGGGCGCAGCGCGATCTGTTTTTGCTGAATGCCGAAGGGCTGCCCACCGTCGTGGCAGGGGTGCCGCCGGATTATTTCTCCGAAACGGGGCAGCGCTGGGGCAATCCGCACTACAACTGGGCAGCGATGCAGGCCGATGGCTTTGCCTGGTGGCGGGCGCGGCTTGCCACGCATTTCGAATGGTTCGACCTGCTGCGCATCGATCACTTTCGCGGGCTGGTGGCGGCCTGGGCGATTCCTGCGAGCGAGCCCACTGCGATTCACGGCCACTGGGTGCCGACGCCCGGCGCCGCGCTGCTGCAGGCGGTGGCCGATGATCTGGGCGAGTTGCCGCTGGTGGCCGAAGACCTCGGCGTCATCACCCCCGATGTCATCGCGCTGCGCCATCAATTTGGCTTGCCCGGCATGACGGTGCTGCAATTCGCGTTTGACCACCATGCCGACAACCCGCACAAACCCGGGAACGTGGCGGTGGATTCGGTGTATTACACCGGCACCCATGACAACGACACCGCGCTGGGCTGGTGGCGCACGCTGCCCGAACACGCGCGTCAGCAGGTGCTCGGGCAACTGGGCGTGAGCGACGCCGCTGCGGTGCCGGATGTAGTTGTGCTCGATGCGATGGTGTCCACCGTGCTGCAAAGCCGCGCCGCGCTGGCGATGTTGCCGCTGCAGGATGTGCTGCACCTCGGCAGCGAGGCACGCATGAACACCCCCGGTACGGAGAACGGCAACTGGACCTGGCGCTTTGAATGGAATGAACTGCCTACAGACTTGGCATCCCGTTTGCTTGAACAATTACAGAAAACCCACCGATGCGAAACTCAACCCCCCCGATGAAAGCGCCCTTGCCAACTCCGCCTGGCGCCAGCCTGCCTGCAATCAGCGCGCCGATCCTGCGCCTGCAGACCGGCACGCACCACGACCCGTTCGAGGTGCTGGGCGCGCATGCTGCGCCTGGCGGCACCGTGCTGCGCGCGTTCCTGCCTGCGGCCGAAGCGGTTGAGGTGGCAGGCGCACCCATGACGCGCATCGCGGGAACTGACTGCTTCGAGCTGGCTCTGCCGCCTGACCAGGCGCTTGAGCCGCATCCGCTGCTGCGCTGGCAGGACAAGGGCACAGGCACGTGGCACACCCTGCAAAGTCCCTACAGTTTTGCGCCGCAACTGGGTGAACTCGATCTGCATCTGCTCGGCGAAGGGCGGCACTTCGAAGCCTGGAAAGTGCTCGGCGCGCACCTGAAAACGGTTGATGACGTGGCCGGCTGCCTGTTCGCCGTGTGGGCACCCGCGGTGCAGCGCGTCAGTGTAATCGGCGACTTCAACGACTGGGATGGCCGCCGCCACCCGATGCGTTGTCGTGGCGCGACCGGCATCTGGGAATTGTTCATCCCGGGGCTGACAGCGGGGCAGGCCTACAAATACGAAATCCTCGGCAGCCACGGCCAGCTGGTCAAAAAGACCGATCCCTACGCGCGCCAGATGTTTCCGCGTCCCGAAACCTCCAGCTGCATTGCGGACGACACGCCCTACGCCTGGGGCGACGCAGACTGGCTCGCCGCGCGCGCCCACTTCGACTGGCA
>Ga0315271_10002176_pt1 | contig 12233 bp, 13 predicted proteins | sample C3_top_MG_FD_204664 | JGI IMG/M metagenome (GOLD analysis project Ga0315271, IMG submission 204664) | Sediment microbial communities from Yellowstone Lake, YNP, Wyoming, USA - C3_top | ecosystem: Environmental > Aquatic > Freshwater > Lake > Sediment | place: USA: Wyoming | collected 2017-08-01
CATCGCGATCACAAACTTCGGATCGGGCATCTGGTCGTAGAGCCGGCGCAGGATCGGCGCCATCTTGTGGGTGACCGTGCCGGCGACGATCATGACGTCGGCCTGGCGCGGCGATGGCCGGAACACCTCGGCGCCGAAGCGGGCGAGATCCCAGCGAGCGGTCGTCGTGTGGATCATCTCGATGGCGCAGCACGCCAGCCCGTAGCCCAACGGCCAGAGCGAATACGCGCGTCCGAGGTTGAGCACGGTGTCGACCGCGTCGGTCGCGAAGTTTTTTTCGAAATGCCCGTCGATCAATCCCACCGCAGCCCCCCGTTGCGCCAGAGGTAGCCGTACCCGAGCAGGAGAACGCCGAGAAAGACCATCATCTCGACGAACCCGAAAAGACCGAGAGGAATGAAATTCACCGCCCAGGGCAGCAGGAACACCACTTCGACGTCGAAGATGACCAGCAGCATCGCGAAAAGGTAGAACCGGGTGCGCATCGGCAGACGCGCGTCGCCGACGGGCAGGTTGCCGCACTCGTAGGCGAGGGCTTTCGCGGGGTTCGGCTTCGAAGGCCGGACGAAGGCACCCAGCAGCAGCATCACCACGCCAAACCCGGCAGCGAGGATCACGGTCAACAGCACCGGAACGTAGCCGAGAGCCGGTTCTGCCGTGGCCGGATTCATCCAATCCCCTCCGTTGTCTCCGTCAACCCGCAAACGGGCGATAATCTAGTCGGAAAGCTTTCCGTGTGTCAAGGCCGGCTGCGCGGCCGGCTGCCGGTCAGGGTTTCGCGCCGAGCTTTTCGGCGGCTTTTTCGTCCGATGGATCGATGCGCACCACCTCGCGCCAGGCCTCCCGGGCGCGGGCGAACTCGCCGGCCCGCTCCCAGCTTTTCGCCAGCAGCTCCCAGAGATCGGCGTCATCGCGCTCGCGCTTCACCGCCTCGAGGTATTCACGTCGCTCCTCGTCGAAGCGGCCGGACTCCCCGAGAATCCAGCCGCGCATGAAGTGACCGAGGTAGGCTGACGGATCCTGAGCGATCGCCCGTTCGCTCTCGACGAGACCCTCCTCGAGTCGACCGGCGACCGCGAGGGTGTAAGCCAGGTGCGCGCGCACATCCGCCGCTGCGTCGACGTCGAGCGCCAGCGCCCGCCGGTATTCCTCGCTGGCGCCCTCCGCCCGCCCGAGCCCCATGAAAGCCAGCGCCAGCAACCGGTGTGTTTCCGGGTCCCGGGGAGCGATCACGGCCAGGCGTGCGAGCACGACGAGAGCGTCTTCGTCCTCGCCGTCGTCCATGAGCAACAGGGCCTGCGCCTGAAGAAAGTCGGGATCGCGCTGGGCCCGCTCGCGCAGGGACGGGTCCTCGAGCGCCTCGTCGGCCTGCGCCCAGGCCAGCTCCGCGAGGGCATCGCGCTCCTCGTCGTTCAGACCGGGCGCTTCAGCCCGGGCGCGGGTCTTGTCGATGAGCGCGACGATCTCGCGCAGGCGATCGTCGGGTGCGGCGGTTTTCGCGGGCGGCGCGACGAGCGAGGGCCGCTCGGAATGTGGCTCCCGGCCGTTGAGCAGCGGGGCCGCGTGGGCAGGCAGGGCGGCGAGCGCCACGGTTGCAAACGCGGCCAGCGCCTCCAGAAGAAGTGCGTCTCGAAACGTTCTCATTATAGACTGCTCCCCGTGACTTGTTCTCCCGTTCGGGCGGTCATCATAATCGGGGAATCCCCGCCCGGCAAGCCCGGCGCGTTGACGGGGGCTCCGGCCACGGGTATGGTGCTGTACCCGAGATGATCTCCGACCCCGCTCGTCCCGAAAAGCCCGTGCTTTCACGGGCCGTACGTCTGATGAACAAAGCGCGAGACGCCTTCTATGATCGCCGCTACGAGGAGGCGGTCGAGCGGTGCCAGGAAACGCTGGAGGCGCTGCTCCCGAGCGTCGGGGACGATTCCCCCCCGACGGTCCCGCCCACGCCCGACGACATGGCGGTTCGCTTCCTGGAGAGGTACGCCGGGCTGCTGCCCCTTCTTGAGGCGGAGCGGATCGCTGCGGTCTTCACCTTTTTTGTGCGCCGCAAGGCGCGATTCCGCTACGAGCGCGGCCGGCCCCTGCCCCGCCGCGAATGGTGGGATTTCCTGCAGATCTCGCGGGAGGATGCCTCCGAGGTGCTGGCCGCGACTCGTTTCGCCCTCGAGGCCGTCCAGCGCGGCACTCCCCCGGAGCGTTGACAGACCGCTGACAGCCGCTAGATCCCCTCGAGGTTGCGCAGGAGCAACTCTTCGAGGCTCTTCGAGGACTTGTTCAGATATTTCTTCGCCTTGAGCTGCCCGAGCTTCTTGAGGAGTTCGGGGGTCGGCGCGCTTGCGGTGAGAATGAGAACGGGGAGATTGTCGTCCATCGCCTTGAGCACCCCGAGGGTCTGGAACCCGTCGATCAGCCCGGGCATGTTCAAGTCGAGGACCGCCAGGGCCACCCGCTCGGAGGGGTTCGTTGCGGCGGCTCTCAACCCGGCTGCCAGGACGCGGACGGCCTCGATGCCGTCTCCGGCCTCGATGGTCCGGTGGTGCGTCTGTTCGAGAATGTCGCGGATGCGCAGCCTGAAGAACGGTTGGTCGTCGATGACGAGAATCCGGCTGCCCGGCGCCGCCTCCGGCCCGTGTCCCCGCTCAGGCTCCGCGACTGCCACGGCCGAGTCGAACACCCCCATGCTGCGCCCGGCAACCTCGCCGCCGCACACCGTGCAAATACTCCGGTTGCCTTCGAGGGTGAAGTACTCCTCACCGAAACCGCAGTGGCAGACCGTATCGGCCATCGCGCTACTTTTTCTGTTGCTCTTTGATGAACTCGAGGTAGACCTGGACGGACTTGTCGTTGGGGCTGGCCTTGAGGGCGGTTTTCCAAACCCGCACGGCTCGGTCGATGAGGCCGCGCATGTAGTAGGTGACGCCCAGGTGCAGGTAGGCCGGCACGTATTTGGCGTTCACCTTGAGGGCCTCCTGGAACTCGACGAGCGCGGAATCGAACTCCCCCTTTTCGCGCAGCGCGACGGCGAGCTTGGTGCGCAGATCCGCGAACTTCGGGCCGAGGTTGACGGCCTTGCGGTACTCCTCGATGGCCTCCGCGAGCAGCCCCAGATCGAAGTAGATGTCCGCCAGGTCGGCGTGCTGGTTTGCCAGTTTTCCCCGGATAAAGGGGTCCAGCGCGCCGGTGCCGGACTGGGTGAAACGCGCCGCATTCTGGAAGGCGGCGCTCGCCTTCTCGTAGCGGCCGAGGTTGTTGTACGTGACTGCCAGGCTGAGCGCCGCTTCGGTGTAGCGTGGATTGAGCTCGAGCGCCTTCTCGAAGGCCTTGACCGCGCGGCCGAACGCCCCGCGCTGGTGATAGATCACGCCCAGTTTATTGAAGACATCGGCAAAAAACGGCGCCTCCCGGGAAAGTTTCTCGAGGAGTTTCTCGGCCTCGGCGAAGTTCTCCTTCTCGTAGAGCTTGCGCGCCAGCAGGTAGGTCTCGTGAATCTGCTCGGAGTCCGGTTTCGCCTCGGCCATGGTCACTCCCTCGCTACCCCTTGGACTTGTCGAGATCCTTGACGAACCGGCTCTGCGGGTACTCCCGCCTCAACTGGTCGGCGAACTGATCGGCCTTTTCCTGCTCGCGCAGTTTGCGGTAGCACCCCGTGAGCTGGTAGAGCGCCTGGTCGGCATACCCGCTGTCCGCGTAGTCGCGCAGCACTATTTCGTAGCGGCCCACGGCTGCGACGTACTTATCGGTGCGGCGGTAGAAATCGGCGACGTACAGCTCGTGCTCGGCGATGCGTCGGCGGGCGGCGACAAGGCCCTCGCGACCCTGCTCGAGCAGCGTCGAGCGCGGGTAGCCCCGCAACAGCGCCTCATACGCGGTCTGCGCCTTGTGCGCCGGCTCCGGCGAGCGGTCGGCGCTGCGCATCTGCTTCTGCCAGGAGAGCGCGATCCGGTACTGCACGTAATCGGCACGCGCATTGTGCGGGTGCAGGCGCAGAAACTCGGAGTAGGCCTCCACCGCGGCGGGATACTCCCCCTTGTTGAAGTAGGCGTCGGCGAGAGAGGTCTGGATGTCCGCGTCCAGGTCAGCACCCCGATAGCCTTTCGCGGCCTCCTTGAAAGCCTCGAGAGCCTCGTCGTACTTCTCCTTACCCGCCAGACCCGTACCCTGGTCGTACCACTGCTGGGAGGTTTTCTCACTGACGGCACCCTTGCTGCCGGCGCATCCGGCGAGCAGGGCGGCGGCGATGACGGCCCCTGCGGGAACGAGCATCCTGAACTTCGACAGTCTGGTTCTGCGCATCACGTTCTTTTCCACCTCTCCTGGTTGGTGTGCATCAGGAAAAGTTAATGTTGCCGACGGTTTCTGTCAATAAGTTTCTGGCTGACCCACCAGGACCCGCCTGGATGGGGGCCCTGCCGGACGGGTTTCGCAGCGGACAACCCGGTGTGCCAGGGGACGGTGCGGGCGCACGCAATTGGGCGGCAACCGACGACTGCGAAAGTTCTCGATCCGGTTCCGAATGCCGTCGGGCGCACGGGCGCGCCTTCCGGCACTTCAGCGCCCGGCTACTGCCCCTGGGACTTCTCCTCGGCTTCCTGGCGGCTCTTGCAGTCGATGCACAACGTCGTCACGGGGCGCGCGATGAGGCGCTTGACATCGATCTCCTCGCCGCACTCCTCGCAGGTCCCGTAGCTCCCGTCCGCGATGCGCGCCAGGGCGGCCTCAATCTTCTTGAGCAGCTTCTCCTCGCGCTCGCGCAGGCGAATCGTGAAGCTCTGGTTGAGTTCGACGGTGGCCACGTCGCCGGAGTCGAGCAGATCCTCGCGGTCGCTGCGCAACTCCCGGTCCCCGACTTCAAGGGCTCCGGAAGTAATCTTCTCCTGAAGATCGCTGAGATCCTTGCGAATCTTTTCCAAGTCTCTTTTTCTCATTGCGCGAACCTTTCATGGGAGGTAATGGGGCCCGTGTATACCACATATGAAACAGCCGATTCAACATCTTCCTGCGCCGCTAGCCCGCCCCCCCGGCCGCTCCGTCCTCGAACGCCGCTGCGCCCGCGAGCACGCGTAGCGCCCGGTGCTCCGGGAATTCGAGCAGCGGATCGGCGGCGATGATGCGCCGCGCCTCCCCCCGGGCAGCCGCCAGCAGCCCCCGATCGCGCACGAGGTCAGCCAGGCGCAGCCCCGCGAGACCGGCCTGCCGTGTCCCGGCGAGGTGACCCGGCCCCCTGATCTCGAGATCGGCCTCCGCCACCTCGAACCCGTCGCTCGTGCGCGCCAGGACCCCGAGGCGCGCAATGGCCTCGGGCGACGGTCGCGGCCCGGTGAGGAGCAGACAGTGGGCGGCGAGCGATCCGCGCCCGACCCGGCCGCGCAGCTGGTGCAGCTGCGAGAGCCCGAAGCGCTCGGCGCGTTCGACGAGGATCACGGTGGCCTCGGGGACGTCGAGGCCGACTTCGACCACCGTCGTGGCAACCAGCAGCGGCGCCTCTCCCGTCCGGAAGCGCTCCATGGCCCGGGAACGCTCGTCGATCGGCATCCTGCCGTGCACGAGCCCCACGACGAATTGCGGGAAATGCGCCCGCAGCCGTTCGGCCGCCCGCACGGCGGCGGTCGGGTCCTCCTCGCCGTCCTCTTCGATGAGCGGGCAGACGACGTAGGCCCGCCGCCCCTGCGCCACCTCGTCCCGGAGCAATTCCCACGCGGCGCGGCGCCCCGACTGGCCGACGACGAGGGTGCTCACGGAGCGGCGCCCCGGCGGCAATTCGTCGATGGTCGAGAGATCCAGATCGCCGTACAGCGTCAACGCGAGCGAGCGCGGGATGGGCGTCGCGGTCATCACCAGCAGGTCGGGGTCCTCGCCCTTCTCGCGAAGCACGAGGCGCTGACGCACGCCGAAACGGTGCTGCTCGTCGACGACTGCCAGTGCGAGCCGGGAAAAGCGCACGCTCGACTCGAGCAAAGCATGCGTGCCGATGACCAGGGGGACTCGCCCATCCGCCAGCCCGGCGAGCGCCCGGGCCCGGCGCGCCCGCGACACCCCGGCGGTGAGCAGTTCCGGCTCGACGCCGAGGGCCCCGGCGAGCCGGCCGAACGTCAAATAGTGCTGCTCGGCCAAAAGTTCGGTCGGAACCAGCAGCGCCGCCTGCCCGCCCCCCGCAACCGCGGCCAGGATCGCCAGCGCCGCGACCAGTGTTTTGCCGCTGCCCACGTCCCCCTGGAGCAGACGCTGCATCGGGCGGGGTGCAGCCATGTCGGCGAGAATCTCGCGGCAGACCCGGGTTTGGGCGGCGGTGAGCGCGAACGGGAGGCTCTCGCCGAGACGATTGAGCAGCTGTTCCGCGTCCGGGCGAACCTTGCGGGGACGGGCGGACTCGCGGCGCTGCCGACGCACCGCCAGCTGCAATTGCAGCCTGAAGAGCTCGTCGAAGGCCAGGCGTTGTCGCCAGGTCGAGTTCCCGGGGTCCGGGACCGCGGCTGACCTGTCGATGACAGGATGGTGCAGCGCCGCGAGCGACTCGCCGAGAGCGGGCAGCCCGTGCCGCGCGCGCACGGCAGGAGGGAGCGGGTCCTCCAACCCGGGGAGCGCCGCTTCGAGCGCCCGGAGGATGATTGCTCGCAGGGTCGCCTGCGGCAGCCCCTCGGTTGCCGGATAGACGGGACGCACCGCCGGCGTGCAGCGCTCCCCGTCCTTCCCAAGCAGTTCGAGTTCCGGCTGGAGAATCTCCCGCTGTCTGGCCGCGACGGTGACGGTCCCGTGCACGAGAACGCGAACCCCGGCCCGCAGCTGCGACTGAAGGTGGGCGGCCCGGAAGCGGAACCACAGGGCCGCGACCGTGCCCGAGTCGTCCGCGAAAACCGCCCGAAAGATGCGGAGTCGCCGTCGCGGTGTGACGCCGGGTCCGGCCGACAGCACGCGCGCTTCAAACGAGGCTGCGACGCCCGCGACGAGCGCCGCGATCGGCGTCACCGCGCGGCGATCTTCGTACCGGCGCGGGAGCAGCCGGAGCAGATCGTCGACGGTGATGATGCCGAGCCGCGCGAGATGCCCGGCACGCGCGCTGCCGACGCCAGGGATGGCGCCGACGGCATCCGAAACGGTCAGCACGGGGTCGGGCAGGAAACCCTACTTGTCTTCTTTCGCGGCCTCGTTGAGCTCCCGCACGAGCGCCTTCGGGTCGATCCCGTGGTTCCGGGCCCCGGCCGCGACCGTTTCCGCCGCGGCGCCCTGGCAGCCTTTGCAGCGCATCGTGAAACGATCGAAGACCTTGCGCGTCTGGGGCGCCGCTTTGAGCACTTCGAGAATCGTCATCTTTTCGGTGATCTTCATCAGGTTCCCGCCCTCCTCATCCAGAATCGGTGCACGAGGTATCTACTCGCGACAGCGGTCGTTGTCAACGAGATCTTGCCTTTGCGATTGGATTCGTGTACAAGAGCACTTTCTGGACAGAAGTGAAGAAAGGGGGATTGTGCCCATGTCGAAGGTCTGTGATGTCTGCGGCAAACGTCCGCAAACCGGGAGCATCGTCAGCCACGCCCACAACGTGAGCAAGACGCGCCGGATGCCCAACCTCAAAACGGTGAAGGCCGATGTGCCCGGCCGTTCCAAGCGGGTCAAGCTCTGCACCCGCTGTCTGCGTTCCGGGAAGATCACCAAGACCGCCTAGGCCAGCGCCACCGCCTCGATTTCAATCCCCACGCCTCGCGGCAGGGCCGCGACCTGCACGGTGGCCCTGGCCGGGGGCGCGTGCGGGAAAAATCGGGCGTAGACCTCATTGACCTCGGCGAACGTGCCGAGGTCGGTGAGAAAGATGGTTGTTTTCACGACACGTTCGAGCCCGCTCCCGGAAGCGTCGAGGATCGCCCGCAGCGAAGCGAGAACCCGCTCGGCCTGCGCCGCGATGCCGCCCTCGACCACCTGCCCCGTCCCGGGATCGAGCGGGATCTGACCCGAGACGAAGATCAACCCGCCCGCCCGGATCGCCTGAGAGTACGGCCCGATGGCGGCCGGGGCTCCGGCGCTGACGATCACCTCGCGCTCCGTCACGCGCTCCTCCCCTTCCCTGCCGGTCCCATTGCCCCCCACCATAATCGACACCGTGTCGTTGCGCAAGACAAGCTGCGCCCGCAGCGCCGGATTCTCGTGATCCGCCGGGTGATCCTCCTGTTCTCCTTGACAAATGACGCCGCATCACGGAGAATTGTTGCATCTTTCACATGGCCGCCGTGCGGCATAAAGGAGTGAGTGACGTGGAGAAGAAAATTGCGGTCCTCAAGCAGGTTTCGCTCTTTGCCGGACTCGACGACCCGACGATCGAGCAGCTCGCCCTGATATCGGAGCGCCGATCCTTCAAGAGCGGGCAGCCCGTTTTCACCGAAGGCGAGGCCGACGCGTCCCTTTTCATCGTCATCAGCGGTGTCATCAAGATCGACAAGCAGGTCAACTCCGAGCAGCAGCAGACGTTGCAGCAGCTCAAGGAGGGCGAGTTTTTCGGCGAGATTTCCTTCGTCCGCGGCGGCGAACACATCGCCTCGGCGCAGGCCGTCCACGACGCGGAGATCCTGCTGATCCGCCGCACCGAGTTCGACAAGCTCGCGGTCCGCAACCCCACGGTCGGCTACCGGATCATGCTCCGCATGGCGGGGCAGATGGCCACGCTGCTGCGCAACATGGACGAGAAATTCGTGGAGCTGGTCAGCTACATCTACGGTCGATCGAAGAAATAGCACCCTTCTTTTCATTGTACCGCCCCTGCATTTGAAGTAAAGTATTCCCGTAGGGATTGATGGCGACCACGGGAACGGCACGAGGGGGTGTTGCATGCGCTGGTGGCAGCGGCTGGAGGTTAGAGTCCTCCTCCTCTCCACGCTGCTGCCTCTCTTCGGCATTGTCTCCGTCAGCTTCGGCGTCCTGAACCTGATGCGCCAGGGCCTCCTCACGGTGGCCAGACAGCAGTCCGAATCGACGGCTGAGATCATCACCCGGAGCGTCGAGCGGGTGATGAAGGAAGGCCGCGCCGACATCACCCGCGCCCTCGTCGAGGACCTGCGCAGCCACTCGGGTGTCGCGGGAGTCGACGTGCTCAATGACGCCGGCCGCGAGGCTTTCACCAAGGACACGGCCGCCATCGAGAGCGAAGCCCTCGACAGATTGCGGGCGAACCCCGTGCCCTTCTCCGTTCAGCGCGGGGAGAGGCTGCTCTTCTACCGGCCGCTGCTCAACGGCCCGGACTGCCGCTCGTGTCACGGGGGTGAAAAGAGCCTGCTCGGTGCCACCAAGGTCTCCATCCCCCTGCGCGAGGTTTTTCAGAGGGGATCGTCGCTGGTCGCCGTGGCCCTGGCCTGGTCGCTCGCGGGCGTGCTGACCATGGGGCTGATGCTCTGGTGGCTGATCCGCATGCTTGTCGTCCGCCCGGTGGCGCGGATGCGCGAGGCCACCCTGGCGCTGGCGGTCGGGGACCTGACCGTCGACCTGCGGGGACACACCAGCGGCGACCTCGGCCTGCTCTGGGAAAGCCTGCGCGACTCGATCAGGTCGCTGGGGGCCGTCATCCTGCGCATCCACGAGGTTTCCCGCCGCGTCGCCGCGATTGCCGCGAAGACCGAGAAGGAGTCCGCCGCGGTCGTGGACGCCACGACCGTCGAGGCCGACTCCTTCGCCGCCATCGCCTCTTCCATAGAGGAACTGGGCGCCTCCATCGGGCAGATCGCCGAGGACATCGAAGGGCTTTCGGCCGCGGCCGACACGGTGCACGCCGCGGCGAGGGAGATGGCGGTCAACACCGGCGAGGTGCACCGGCGCTCCGAGGAGCTCAACGCCACCGTGGGCGAGGTCGCGGGGACGATCGGTGAGATGACGCACACCATTCGGGAGCTGACCTGGGGCACCGAGCACCTCTCGGGAGTCTCCACCGAGACGCTGGCCGCGGTGCACGAGGTGGACGAAGTGATCCGCGCCGTGGAGGAAGGGGCGCGCGAATCGGCGGCCAGCTCCGCCCGGGTGCGCCAGGAGGCGGAGGAACTCGGTCTGCGCGCGGTACGGCGCACCCTCGACGGGATGGAGGCGATCCGCCGCGCGGTCGAACGCGGGGCTGGAGCCGTGCAGGCCCTCGGCGAGCGCTCGGTTAAAATCGGCGAGATCCTCGACGTCATCGACGAGGTCAACGACCGCACCGGCCTGCTTTCGCTCAACGCCGCCATCCTCGCGGCGCAGGCGGGGGAGCACGGCCGGGGCTTCCAGATCGTCGCCAGCGAGATCCGCAGCCTCGCCGTCAAGACCGCCCGCTCGACGGTGGCAATCGCCGATCTGATCCACTCCGTGCGCACCGAGGTCGCCCTCGCGGTCGAGGCGATGCGCGACGGCAGGACCGAGGTCGATGCCGGTTTCGGCTTCGCGCGCGAGGCCGGCGCGGCGCTCGAGAAGATCGTCGAGAGCTCCGGCATCTCGCTCGAAAAGGCGACCGCGATCCAGGAGGCGGCGCAGACGCAGTCCCGGGGGTTGACCCGGGTGCGGGAGACCATGGGCCGGCTCGACCAGATGGCCCAGTTCCTGGCGCAGGGCACGACCGAGCAGAAGCGCGAGGCCGAGAAAATCCGGAGCGCGATGGAGCTTCTGGCCGCGGCCGCCCAGCGCATCAGCGTCGCCAACGGCGAGCAGGCCCTCGCGGGGGGCCACGTCGCGACTGCCGCCGAGCGCGTCTCGGAGGGGATCGGGCGCATGTCGCAAGCTTTGAACGAGCAGCGCGAGGGCTGCAGGCAGATCCGCCTGGCCCTCGTGCCGGTGATCGATCTGCCGCGCAGCAACCGGGCCCTCGCGCTGCGCATCAACCAGGGGCTGCGCGACGTCAACTCCGACACCGGGCTGCTGGAGGCCGAGGTTTCCCGTTTCAAGGTGCTCCCGGAGGAATCGCGGGGCGCGCTGCGCTTCGGGGTGGTGCCGCTCGAGTCGCCGGCGCGGATGCACCGTCGCTTCACGCCGCTTGCCGAGTACCTCGGGCGGGCCCTGGGGCGCCCCGTGGAGCTCAAGGTCGCCCACGATTTCAGCGAGGCGGTCCGCGACCTCGGGGATGGCCGGACACAGTTCGCCTATCTGACCCCCTCGACCTACGTCCTGGCACACGGGCGTTTCGGGGCCATCCTGCTTGCGACGGCGCTCCGCCGCGGCAAGCCCTTCCAGCACGCGGCGATCATCTGCCGGCGCGACGCCAGAATCCGCTCGATCGCCGACCTTCAGGGCCGCTCCTTCGCGTTCGGCGACGTCAACTCGACCTCGAGTCACATCGTGCCGCGCGCGATGCTCCTCGAAGCGGGGGTCGGCGTCGAGCGGCTGGGGTCCTTCGAGCATCTGGGACACCACGACGCCGTCGCCGCAGCCGTGCTGCGCGGCGACTACGAAGCCGGCGCGGTCATGGAGTCGGTGGCGGAGCAGTACAAGGCCGAAGGGCTCATGACCTTGGCGCAGTCCCCCCCCATACCGGAGTTCAACATCTGCGCCGCGCGCGAGCTTCCCAAAGCGGTCCAGGACGCCCTGCGGCGCGCGCTGCTGGAGCTCACCTGCGACGAGGCCGTGGGATCTGCGGTGCTCGGAACACTGTACGCCGACTACACGGGATTCGCCCAGGCGACGGACGCCGACTACGCCAGTGTCCGGGAAATGATGCGGAAGCTCGGACTGCTGGAGGAAACAGTCCGCTGAAGAAGAACTGCTGAGGGGGAGGCTCCGGAGACCTTCGCCGTGAAGTTCGGTGCCTGCGAATCCTGCTGAACAAAATCCGGGATTAAGCTCTCCTACGCAACGTCGCCCATGGTCACGCGGAGGACCTCCTCGAGCGTCGTGCTGCCGAGGAGTACGCTCTGGACCCCCGACTCCCGCAGCGTGCGCATCCCCTCCAGGCGCGCCGCGGCCAGGATCGCACCCTGGTCGCCGCCGCCGTGAATCAGGGTCCGCAGCCCCGGGGTGACGGGCATCATCTCGAAAAGCCCGGTCCGCCCGTGGTACCCGCTGAAGCGGCACTGAGCGCAGCCCGCCCCCCGCTTCAGGCGCACCGGTCGGCCGCCCGGCGGCAGCCCGAGCGAAGCCAGCTCCTCGGGCGACGGTGCGTACTCCTCGTCGCAGTGCGGGCAGATGCGACGGACGAGCCGCTGGGCGACCACGAGCAGGATCGTCGAGCCGATCAGGTAACGGGGAATCCCCATGTCCGCGAGCCGGGTGATCGCGGTCGGCGCGTCGTTGGTGTG
>Ga0315271_10002177_pt1 | contig 12227 bp, 7 predicted proteins | sample C3_top_MG_FD_204664 | JGI IMG/M metagenome (GOLD analysis project Ga0315271, IMG submission 204664) | Sediment microbial communities from Yellowstone Lake, YNP, Wyoming, USA - C3_top | ecosystem: Environmental > Aquatic > Freshwater > Lake > Sediment | place: USA: Wyoming | collected 2017-08-01
TCGCCGGTGTTCAGCCCCGACGGCAAGCAGCTGGCGTTCAGCGGGCAGAACGGCGGCATCTCGGACCTGTTCGTGGTCAACGCGGACGGCACCGGCCTCCGCCAGCTGACCAACGACAAGTACGCCCAGCTCATGCCGGCGTGGTCGCCCGACGGGCACACCATCGCCTACGTGACCGACGAGGGCCCCAAGACGAACTTCACCGACCTCAGTTTCGGCAACCTGCGCGTGGCGCTCTTCGACCTCGATACCGACCAGCGCGAGCTCCTGCCGCACATGGAGGCGGGCCGCAACATCAGCCCGCAATGGGCACCTGACGGCAAGTCGTTCGCGTTCGTCTCGGACCGGACTGGCATCGCCAACATCTACCTGTACGAGCTGGGCGGCGACATCTACCAGCTGACCAACCTCTTCACCGGGGCGCAGTCCGCGACGCCGCTCTCCCCCGCCCTCAGCTGGGCCCGGGACGTCGACCGCCTGGCGTTCGTGTACTTCGAGAAGCAGAACAACGACGTCTACACGATCCAGAACCCCCGCTCGCTCAAGCGGGAGCCGTACCAGCCGCCGCCGGCCGTGGCCGCCCGGCCGGACTCCACGCCAGCGCCCGCCCCGAAGCCGCGCCCGGATTCCGGGGCGGTGCCGGTGGCCAAGGCGCCTGCGAAGCCACCCGCGGACACGGCGGCGCCACCACCGGGCGTACCCCAGGTGCGCGAGGGTGGCTCCATCTACCGGACGCCCACCGGATTCCGCGCCGCGGCCCAGGCCCCGGTGGCGACCGACACGGCGGGCAAGCGCACCGGCGAGGTGACGGTCGTGGCGTTGCTGGACTCGGCCACCCTCGACCTGCCGGACACCAGCGCTTTCACGATCGGCCCCTACGAGCGGCGGTTCACGCCCGAGACCTCGGCCCGACCGTCGGTGGGCTATACCCGCGACAATTTCGGGAACGGCATCTACGGTGGCGGCGCGATCTCGTTCGGCGACATCCTCGGCGACGAGCAGATCATCCTCTCCGCCTACATCAACGGTTCGCTCAACCAAGGCGACTTCCTGGCGGCGTACGCCAACATGGCCAACCGGCTGAACTGGGCGGTCGGATTCCAGCAGACGCCGAGCTACTATGTCCTGCCGGCGTACGTCTTCCCGAACACGCCCACGCCAGGCGAGAACGCATACGTGCAGAGCACGCGCCTGATCACGTACCGCTCGCTCTTCGGACGCGCGTATTGGAACATGACCCGGTTCCAGCGCATCGAGATGGGACTCGGCCTCGGTCAGGTCGACGACGCCATCCTGAGCTACATCCAGTACTACTACCGGGACACCGGGGCCCAGAGCCGGAACCCCACGTCGGTCACGACCTACGCCCCGGGCGAGAAGGTGATGGTGCCGTCGGTGGCGCTGGTCTACGACGCCACCTTCATGGGCTGGATCGGCCCGCTCTTCGGTACGCGGTATCGCTTCGAGGTGGCGCGCACCATGGGCGGGTGGAACGTCTCCCAGCTGCTGGCCGACTACCGGAAGTACATCCCGCTCAAGGGACCGATCATCCTTGCGGCGCGCGCGCTCTACTCCGGCCGCCGCGGACCCGAGGCCGACCAGGTGCTGTTCTTCCTCGGAAGCACGGATCTCGTCCGTGGACGCACGTCGGGGTCCTACTATCGCTACGAATGCACCACGACCAGCGGCGGGCTCAATTCGGCCACCGGATGCCGGGCGCTGGACCAGATGGTCGGCACCGAGATCGCGGTCGGCAACCTCGAGCTCCGCTTTCCCGTGGTGAACTCGTACCTCGGCATCGGCCCCCGCGGGATGCCGTACGTGGACGGCGTGGCGTGGGTCGACTACGGCGTCGCGTGGAACTCGTTCAACACCGTCGCCTTCCGGGTCAATCCGTCGGATACACCCGAGCAGCAGTTGCTGACCCGGACACCGGTCACCAGCTTCGGCTTCGGGCTCCGGATGAACCTCTTCGGATACATGATCCTCCGGGCCGACTTCGCCTACCCGCAGGGGCGCGGCATCCCGCCGTACTGGACGATCAGCATCGGACCGCCCTTCTGATCCCAGCCGGAACTCCGGCACCCCGCGGTCTGGCCCCCACCCCGCAAGCCGCCTATTTTTGGCGCGTGACATCCCCCCATGTACACGGCCTTGCCCTCCTGACGCTGAGCCTCGCGGCCTGCCAGAGGGCGGCCGACGCGCCAGCCGGCGTCCTGCCGCCCGCGGCCCAGGTCGTCCCGAGCACCAGCCTCCTCCGCCTGCCCCGCGCAGGCGGCAGTCCGCGCTTCTACTCGGCGCCGGCGCTCGCCGACCTCGGGTGGCGGGCGCGCGGCCGGCTGCCAGCCATGCAACTCGCCGTCGGGTTCGATCTCGACCAGGAGCTGGCGTACGCGGTGGACTCGTCCCGGGGTCTCCAGGGGCTCGACGTCACCACCGGGACGGCCCGGGTCCTGACCAAGGACGTGCGCGGCGTGGTCCTCGGTCCCGAGGGCACGCTCTGGGTGGTGGACGACCAGAACGGCATTGTGCGGGTGCGGCGCCGGTTCGCCGAGCGCCTCGATGCGGCCCTGCCCGGCCGACCGGTGGCGCTCTATGGAACCGGGGACCGCCAGCTGCTCGCCATCGAGGGCGGGGACTCGGCCGCGGCGTACCTGGTGGCGGGACTGCAGGCCGGCGCGCGCAAGGCGCTTCCCAGCGTGCACACGGCGGCATCGCCCTGGGGCGATCTCCTGGCCGTGGCGGCGGAGACGGGGGTGTACCTCTGGGCACCGCACGGCGAGACCGAGCTGCGGCGGGTCCGGATCGGCGGCACGCCGCGGACGGTCCGGTTCTCCGCCTCCGGCCACCGGATCTACGTGGGGCGGGAATCCGAGGACCTGGCGGTCATTGACCGGTACAGCGGCGACCGGCTGGACGACATCGCCATTCCTGGAGCGGCCGCCGGGCTTCGCGTGGCCCCCTACGGCGCCTGGCTGCTGGCGCGACCGGACAAGGGCGACACGGTCTGGGTCGTCAACCTCGCGACCGGGAAATATGCCGGGATGGTCGCGGCGCCCTGGAGCGCCGACCTGCCCACCGTGCTCGGCGACGCCACCCTCCTTGTGCGGCGAGGTGCCGACGTCGTCGCCCTCGACCTCAATACCGAGGCGTTTCCCGAGGTCGGGCGCATCAAGGGCGGCGCCAACGACCTCTACCTCCCGGTGCCGTGGCTCCCGGCGGCCAACCGGCCCGCCGAGGCGGCCGTCGCCAGCGCCACGCCGGATTCACTCGCCGCGGCCGCCGCGACTCCGTCGGCGCCCGACACCGGCGGCGCCGCGCCGGTCAATGCCGTCATGTACCTCCAGGTGAGCCGGTCCCAGAACCCGACATGGGCGCAGGCGCTGGCGGAGGAAATCCGGAAGGATGGCTTCCCCGCGCTCGTCCTCGATCCGAAAGCCGGCGAAGAAGCCTTCCGCGTCGTGGTCGGCCCCTATCCCTCCCGCGAGGCGGCTGAATCGGCCGGCCGGCGGCTGGGGCGCCCGTCGTTCATCTATCAACCGTAGCCGCACCCCGGGAAGCACTCCATGAAGCTCTCCAAGCTCGAATTGTCCGGCTTCAAGTCGTTCGCCGATACGGTGACACTGACGTTCGAAGAGGGCGTCACCGCCATCGTCGGTCCGAACGGCTGCGGCAAGTCGAACGTGAGTGACGCGGTGCGCTGGGTGCTCGGCGAACAGTCGGCCCGCCTGCTCCGCGGCGGCAAGATGGAGGACGTCATTTTCCAGGGCGCCGCGGGTCGCCGCCCCGTGAACGTGACGGAAGTGTCCCTGTACCTCGACAACAGCGACGGCACCCTTCCCATCGCCTACCAGGAAGTCCAGATCACGCGGCGGCTCTCCCGCTCGGGACACAGCGAGTATCTCCTCAACCGCGCCCCCGTCCGGCTGCGCGACATCCAGGACCTCCTGCGCGGCACCGGACTCGGCGGCGACGCCGGCGTCGTGATCGAAGCCAAGATGATCGACCTGCTCCTCTCCGACCGGGCCGACGAGCGCCGGTCGCTCTTCGAGGAGGCGGCGGGGATCGGGCTGTACCGCGACCGCAAGCACAGCACCGAGCGACGCCTCGAGGAGACGGCGCTCGACCTGCAGCGGGTCGAGGACCTCGTGGCCGAGGTGCAGTCGCAGCTCAGGAGCCTGGCCCGGCAGCGCGGCCGCGCCGAGCGGCACGCCAAGCTGACCGAGGAGAAGTTCGCCGTGCAGCTCACCCTTGCCCGCCGCCACCTCGACCGGCTGAGCGGCGAGGTCCGCGACAAGGAGGCCCGGCACGCCGAGCTGTCCGCCACCCTCCCCGGGCGGCGCGAGTCCCTCGCCGCCGTCGAACTCGAGCGCGAGGAGGCGGCGCGGCGCCGCGCCGCGGCGGAAGCCGCGCGCACCGACATCGCCCGCCGCCTGGGCGAGGTACGGGTCAACCTCGGGCGTCTTGAGGGCGACCTGAACCTCGCCGCGGAGCGGCTGGCGAATGCGTCGCACCGGCGGGTCCGCGCCAACGAGGAACGTTCCCTGATGGAGCAGCGCGCCCAGCAGGCGGCCCGCGAGCGTGACGTGGCGCTCCAGGAGCGCGACGCCGCGCAGGCCGACTACGACCGGATCCAGGGGGAGTTGCAGGGCCGCGCGAGCGTCGAGGAGGCGGTGCGGACCCGACTGACCGACCAGCGCACCCAGGTGCGCCAGCTGGAGGAGGAGCTGCAGCGGCGGGCGCAGACCCTGCGCTCCCTCGAAGGTGAGCGCGCCGCGCTCGAGACCGACCTCGGCGCCCTCCGGGACCGGGCCGCGCAGGCGGCGACCCTCCGGGACAGCCTCCGCCAGGAACTCGACGCCGCCACGAACCGGCGCGATGCCCACTCGGCCGAGTCCCAGCGCCTGGTCGCGGCCCACCGCACCGCGGCGGCCGAAGCGGAGCGGGCGCGGCACCTCCTGGCCGAGACGCGCGAGCACGAGGCGCTGTCGCGGGCCGACCGGCGGCGCGCCGAGGAGACGGTGGCGCAGCACGCCGCGCGGCACGAGGCGCTGGCCGAGCTCGAGCGGGACCGGGTCGGCCTGGCGCCGGGCGCCGCTGCCCTGCTGGCGGAGCGCGACCGGTTCGGCGGCGGCATCCTCGGGCCGTTGAGCGACTTCCTCCGCACCAGCGCGGACGACGCGGACCTCGCGGAGAAGCTCCTCGGCGAATGGGTGCACGCCGTCCTGGTCCGCGACGAGGCCACCGTCCGCGAGGTGCAGCGCTGGCACTTGGAGAACGACCCCGGGGCCATCGTCCTGCTCTCGGCGGAGCGCGGCCCCGCCCGCGACGGAGGGACCCACCCGCTGGAGCAGGGGCTCCGGGTCGAGGATCCCTCCGCCGCCCGCTGGGTCCGGGCCCTGCTCGGCGGCTCCGAGGTGCTTGACCCAAGCGGCCGCGCGCTCCGCCGGAGCAACGGCGCCGTGCTGCTCTCCGGGGTCGGTGCGCCCTCGGGTCCGCTCCGGCGCCGGGCCGAGCTCGAGTCGCTGGGGAGCGACCTCGTCGCCGCGCGGGAGACGCTGGCCGCCGCGGAGGCCGCCGTCGCCGCCACCGTGGCACGGCTCGGCGAACTCGAGCGCGCGCTGGCCACGGCGACGGAGCTGGCCGACCGCGCCCGCGAGGCGGAACGGATCGGCGCGGCCGCGCGGGAGGACGCCGAGCGACTGGTCGCGACCCGCACCCGCGAACTGCAGGAGTCCGACGCCCAGGTCGCACGGGTGTCGGAGCGGCTCCACGCGTCGGAGGCCCGTCTCCGCGAGGTGGACGCCGCCCTCACCGAAGGAGAACTCGCCCGCGTCCGGCTCGACGAGTCGCTCGGCGAGGGCCGGGCCCGGCTCGCGGAGCTCGACGCCGAGCAGGAATCAGCGCGTGAGCAGCGGGTGCACTGGCAGGTCCAGCTGGCCCACGTCGAGGCACGGCTGCTCGGCGCCCGGGAGCGGCTCTCGCGCGCCGAGCAGCTGGGCGTCGAGGCGGCGGGATCGGCGGCCTCCCTCGCCGGCGAGCTGGCGCAGCTCGAGGGCGACGCTACCCTCCTCGAGGCCCAGCAGGCCGGATGGCACGAGGAACGCGCGGAGCGCCGGGTGACTCTGATGGAGCTCGAAGCAGCCGCGGCGGATGCGGAAGCCGCGCTCTCCGTGGCGGACGAGGCGCTTCGCACCAGGGAGCGGCAGCTGCACGACGACCGCGAGGGTCTCGAGCGATCGACCGAGGAGCACCACCGCCTCGAGCTGGAGCTGTCCGAGGCCGGCGCGGAGCGGAGGCGGATCGTCGAGCGGGTGGAAACCGAGTGGAAGCGCCCCATCGACCAGCTCTTCGACGGCGCGCCCTTCCTCGACCTCGACCTCGACACACTGGAGGCCGAATCGGGCCGGATCGCGGCCGCGCTCGAGAGCATCGGCGTGGTGAACCCGCTGGCGGTCGAGGAATACGTGGAGGAGAGCAAGCGCCTGGAGTTCCTGGCGGCGCAGCGCGACGACCTGGTGGCGGCGCGGCAGTCGCTCCAACAGGCCATCCGCGAGATCGACGGCACCGCCGAGGCGATGTTCCTGACGACCTTCACGGCGGTCCGCGCCAACTTCCTCACGGTGTTCCAGACGCTCTTCGGCGGGGGCGAGTGCGACCTCCGCCTGGCCGACGAGGCCGACCCGCTGGAAAGCGAAATCGAGATTCACGCCGCGCCCCGGGGCAAGCGCACGCAGCGGATCCACCTGCTGTCCAGCGGCGAGCGCACCCTCGTGGCGGTGTCGCTGCTGTTCAGCATCTACCTGACCAAGCCGAGCCCGTTCTGCCTCATGGACGAGGTGGACGCCCCGCTCGACGACTCCAACGTCGGGCGCTTCACCAGGCTCCTGGACGAATTCAAGCACAGCAGCCAGTTCCTGGTCATCACCCACAATCCGCGGACGATGCAGTCGGCAGACGCGGTCTACGGGGTGACGATGCAGGAGCCCGGCGTCTCCACGATCGTCGGCGTCCGCCTCGGCGAGGCGGCCGTCTGATCGGGAGCGGATTCGACCGGTCGGGGGTAGTATTGGAGTGAAGGTCGTGGTTTCCAACAGACGTCTCGCCACCTGCGAGTGACATCGGATGCTTGTCGTCATGCGCCGCGACGCCCGGGAAGAGGACATCCGGGCCGTCGTCAAGGCAATCGAGGGAATGGGGTTGCAGGCGTGCCCGATGCCGGGGCGCCAGCGCACGGCGGTGGGCATCGTCGGGAACGACGGCCGCGTGGACGGGTCCCGCCTCACCGCGCTGGAAGGGGTCGAGGAGGTGCTCCATGTCTCCCAGCCTTACAAGCGCGTTTCGCGGGAGTGGAAGGCCGACGCCACCGTCGTGCAGCTCCCCGGCGGGCTGACCATCGGCGGCGACGAGGTGCCCGTCATGGCCGGCCCCTGCTCCGTCGAGAGCGAGGCGCAGATCCTCGCGGCGGCCCACGCCGTCAAGGAATCCGGGGCCACCATCCTTCGGGCCGGCGCCTTCAAGCCGCGCAGTTCGCCGTATTCGTTCCAGGGCCTGGGCCTGGAGGGCCTGAAGCTCCTCGAGCGGGCCCGGCGGGAAACGGGCCTCCTCATCGTGACCGAGGCGGTGGACCCCGAGGGCGTGGACCGGGTGGCGGAAGTCGCCGACATCGTCCAGATCGGCGCGCGGAACATGCAGAACTATTCCCTGCTCCGCCGCGCCGGGCGGGCCGGCAAGCCGGTGCTGCTCAAGCGGGGCATCGCGGCCACGATCCAGGAATTGCTCCTCGCCGCCGAGTACATCCTGGCCGAGGGGAACCCCGACGTCATCCTCTGTGAGCGCGGGATCCGGAGCTACGACACCCAGACCCGGAACCTGCTCGACCTGAGCGCCATCCCGATCGTGCACGGGCTCTCGCACCTGCCGATCATCGCCGACCCGAGCCACGGCACCGGCCGCCGCGACATGGTGCCGCCTATGGCGCGAGCGGCCGTGGCAGCCGGGGCGGACGGACTGCTGGTCGAAGTCCACCCGAACCCCGACCGCGCGCTGTCGGACGGGGCGCAAAGCCTCCGCCCGGAGCAGTTCGAGCGAATGATGGTCGAACTCCGGCTCATCGCCGAGGCCATCGGCCGCCGCATCGCCGAGCCGGCGGGGTCGCGCGCGTGAGGATGCGCGCGGCCGCGCTGCTCTCCCTCCTCATCGTCCTCCCCGGCCCCGCCCTCCATGCCCAGAGCGCCGCGTCGCTGCTCCAGCGCGCCGCCGACGATTTCCGGCGGTTGCGCTCGCTCAGCGCCGATTTCGACCAGGTCGTGAAGAACGAGATGGTCGGAACGTTCACGAGCCGGGGCGCCCTCGTGCAATCGGGGGCATCCCGGCTCGCCATGCGCTTCGGCGACCCGAAGGGCGAGGCCATCGTCATCGACGGCACCTACATCTGGATCTACACGCCCAGCACGGCACCGGGCCAGGTCCTGCGCGTCCCAATCGCGAGCGCGTCTGGGTATGGCGTCAACCTGCTGGGGTGGCTCCTCGACCGGCCGGCGGAGCGCTACCACGCAAGCTACGTGCGCCAGGACACCGTGGACGGCGCGACCGTCGACGTCATCACGCTGGAGCCCGCCGTCGCAGGCCTGCCGTTCACGGGGGCCACGCTCTGGCTCGCCCGAAGCGACGGCCTCCCCAGGCGGATCGAGGTCACCGAGCCATCAGGCAATCACCGCACCGTGACCCTCTCCCACCTCAAGCCGAACCCCGAGCTCCCGCCCAACGCGTTCGTCTTCACGCCCCCGAAGGGCGTCAAGATCGTCGATCGCTGATTTCCCCCGACAGCACGCGCTCCACGTCCATGGCCGCGTCCTCGGCCAGACCGGCCGCGCGTGCCAGCGCCAGGGCTTCACGCCCGAGTGCGGCGTAGAGGGCGCGATCTCCTGGCGCCAGCGCCACAAGATGCGCCCTGATGGTTCCGATATCGCCCCTCCGGATGGCCCCGGTCAGCGCAGCGGCCGGCCCCAGTCGGTCGAGGTTGTCCGCCGCGCCATGGAGGAGCGGCAGGTAGAGCCGACCGGCCGCCTCCGCGGGAATTCCCGCCTCTTCCGCCAGCCGGGCCGCCATGGCGACCAGGGCCACGCTGTAGTTCGCGACGAGAGTGGCGCCGACGTGGTACGCCGCCTTGGCGCCGGGAGGAATCTCCACCGCCCTCATCCCGAGCATCCCGGCCAGTCGCTCTCCCGCCCGAAGCGCCTCCGGTTCGCCTTCCACGCCGGCGTAGGCGCCCCGGAGGCGCTCCGCCGCGGTCTCTGGCTCGGCGACCGTCTGGAGCGGGTGGAAGGAGCCCAGACCGGCACCGGTGGACGCCAGCGCCCGGAGGGCCGTCCGGTCGAGGAGGCCGGAGAGGTGCAGAACCGCCTGCCCGCGATGGACGGCCTGCTCGTGGAGGAGCCGGTCGGCGACCGCCCCGATGGCGGCATCCGGGACGGCGATCAGGACGACGTCCGCCGGCGCGCACCACTCGGCCCATCGATCGGTCCGCAGGGTGAGCGGCGGGACCACCGGTTTCCCGACCCTTCCCAGCAGCGACACCGACGCCCCGGCACGCGAAAGGGCCAGGGCGATGCCCTGGCCCATCCGGCCCGCGCCGACGACGGCGACGCGAAGCGTCACGACGCTAGTGCTTGACCGGCGCGGGGTGCTCGGCGGCCGCCAGCGCGATGAGCGCCTGCGTCGTCGAGGCCTTCCCGAGCAGTCGGATCGCGGTCTGCAGCTGCTCGTCGTCGGCTGCGCGGCGGCGGAACTCGGCGGGACGCCCGAAGACGTACCGGGCGACCGCGTACCCGAGCTGATCGTTCACCAGCGAGCTCGCCCCATCATAGACGGATTGTGACACCGTCACGCCCTTGGCCTCCAGGCGGCGGTACACCTCCGCGCGCATGGCCGGGGTCACGGCGAACGACGGCGAGGACACCGTCCCGGCGTTCTTCAGTTCCAGTGCGTACGTGGTCAGGACGTCGTAGTAGGCCGGCACCTTGTTGCCGAGCGCCTTGGCGAACTCCCGCTCCGAGGTGGTAAGCGTGTCCTGCCGGACGATGAGGTCGGGCACGATGCCGCCACCGCCGAAGACCGTGCGGCCGTCGTCGGTCTTGAATTGCGGGAGCTTGTTGGAGTCCCCGCGCGCCTTCATCACCGAGTCCGGCACGACACCCCCGTTGTCGGCGGCCAGCATGGCCTGCATGACCTGGTCGCGCTCGTCGGTGGCCATCCGCTGGATGGTCCGGCCGCTCGGCGTGTACCACCGCGCGGTCGTGAGCTTGAGCGCGGTGCCCGGCTCGATCCGGAAGACCGACTGCACCAGGCCCTTCCCGAAGGTCGGCACGCCGACCACCAGGGCGCGGTCGTGGTCCTGCAGCGCGCCCGCGATGATCTCCGCCGCGCTCGCCGATCCCACGTCCACCAGCACCACCATCGGCATCCCGGGCCACGATTGCGGCTTGGAGTCGAAGTACTGCTCCGAGGAGCCGGGGGCGCGGCCGCGGGTCGACACCACTTCCTGGCCGGGATCGAGGAAGAGGTCGGACACGTCCACCCCTTCGTCGAGCAGGCCCCCCGGATTGCCCCGAAGGTCGAGGATCATCGAGGTGGCGCCCGACGTCCGCAGGCTGTCGATCGCCTGCTTGAGCTCGACCGTGGAGGCCTGGCTCACCGTCGTCAGCGCGACGTAGCCGACGGTCTTGGGGAAGATCAGCGGCGAGATGACCGAGCGGTTATGGATTTGCGCGCGCGTCAGCTTGAACTCCATCGGGCTCGTGACGCCGGCGCGACGCACCGTCAGCGTCACCGAGCTGCCGGCGGGGCCGCGGAGCGTGCTCACGGCCTTGTCGGACGCCCAGCCCTCGGTGCTCTTGCCGTCGATCGCCGTGATCTGGTCGCCGGTCTGGATGCCGGCCACCTCGGCGGGCGTGTCCGGCAGGGGCGCGACCACGGTGATCCACCCGTCGCGCACGTCGATCTGGATGCCGAGCCCGCCGTAGTTGCCGGTGGTGGTCTCGGTGAGGGCCTTGTAGTTGTCGCCCTGCAGCAGCACCGAATACGGGTCGTGGAGCTCCTCCAGCATCCCCTCGGTGGCCTTCTGGTAGAGATTGGCCTCGCCGATGCTGTCCACGTAGAAGTTCTGCACCCGGGACAGCACGTCGTCGAAGAGCCGCGCGCCCTGGTACACCCCGCCGTCGTTGTTGACGCTGCGCTGCAGCAGCCAGCCTCCCGAGAAGAAGGAGATGACCGCCACCGCGAGCATGAGCCACCAGCGCTGCTTCATGACTTCCTCCAAAGGTCAGGCCGGACGTCCGTCACGGCCGTCCATGCCGCGTCGAGCAGGCGTTCGCTCGGCCAGGTGCCATCGAGATGCCGAAGTCCCGCGCCCGTCCGAGCCGCGTAGGCCTGGCAGATTCGTTCGTGAAATCCCGCGGACTCGCGCTCGAGTCGGTCGGGCGCCTTGCCCGCGGCTTCCTGCCGTTCTCGCCCGAGTCCCGGTGGCAGGTCCAGGACAAGGGTAAGATCGGGAGACAATCCCCCCGTCGCTGCCTCATTGCCGGCGGCCACCAGACCGGCGTCCAGGCCGCGCCCGACGACCTGGTACACCTCGGTCGAGAGCGTGAATCGGTCGGCCAGCACCACCCGCCCCGCCTCCAGCGCCGGCCGCAGCACCTGCGCCGTCAGGTCCGCCCGCGCGGCCAGAAACAGAAACAATTCCGCCACCGGCGTCACCGCATGGTCCGATTCGAGCAGCGCCTGCCGGACCGCCTCGGCGACCGAGGTTCCGCCCGGCTCGCGGACAACCACCGGGTCGCTTCCCGCGGAACGCATCCGCGCGGCGAGCGCCCTGACCAGGGTGGACTTGCCCGAGCCCTCGGGACCTTCGACCACCACGAACAGTCCGAGTCGGGGCATCAGAGCGTGATGATGCTGCTCGTGGCGCCCTGTTCCATCCCCTCGCTGATTTCCTGGTTCACCTTGGTCATCAGCTTCTCGAAGTTGGCCCGGGCCACGGCATACGCCTGGCCGGTCGGGCTCACCTCGAGCTCCCTCACGGCGGTCTCGTAGGCGGTCGTGGTCTCCTGGTCGGGCATCTGCCCGGCCGCCATCATCTGGTCCACCTTGGTGGCGAGCAGCTGGATGGCTTCCAGCTTGGCCACGGTCGGGGCGTCCTCGCGGAGCGCCTGTTCCGTCCGGCGGAG
>Ga0315271_10002178_pt1 | contig 12218 bp, 11 predicted proteins | sample C3_top_MG_FD_204664 | JGI IMG/M metagenome (GOLD analysis project Ga0315271, IMG submission 204664) | Sediment microbial communities from Yellowstone Lake, YNP, Wyoming, USA - C3_top | ecosystem: Environmental > Aquatic > Freshwater > Lake > Sediment | place: USA: Wyoming | collected 2017-08-01
GCTGTCTGCCAATTTCGACCCGGTGTGGGGCGGGTTTTCGCGCGCGCCCAAATTTCCGCGTCCCGGCGAGCTGCATTTTTTGCTGCGCGAATACGCGCGCAACGGTCAGGACGTGGTGCGCGACATGGCGCTGTTCAGCCTCGACAAGATGGCCTCGGGCGGGGTGCGCGACCAGTTGGGCGGCGGTTTCTGCCGTTACTCGGTCGATGAGCAGTGGGCGATTCCGCACTTCGAAAAAATGCTTTACGACAACGGCCCGCTGCTGCATCTGTACGCTAGAGCCTGGGCGCTGACTGGCGACGCGCTGTTCAAGGACGCCGCCGAAGACATCGTCGCCTGGCTGCTGCGCGAAATGCGCGCGCCCGACGGCGGCTTTTATTCCGCGCTCGACGCCGACAGCGAAGGTCATGAAGGCAGGTTCTACGTGTGGACGCCGGACGAAGTACGCGCGCTATTGAGCGCCGAGGAGGTCGCGGTGGCCGCGCCGCTGTATGGCTTCGACCGTCCGCCGAATTTTGAAAATAGCCATTGGAATCCGATCCTCGCGCGCCCGTTGAGCGAAGTCGCTGCCGAACTGGGCTTGACTGAACAAGACGCCACGGCGCGACTGGCGAGCGCACGCGCCAAGCTGTTTGCCGCGCGCGCAACCCGGGTGCGGCCGGGGCGCGACGACAAGCAACTCACCAGTTGGAATGCGCTGATGATCGGCGGGCTGGCGCACGCCGGACGGGTGATGAACCGGCCAGACTGGATCGCCGAGGCGCACGCGGCGCTGGATTTCCTGCACAACAATCTGTGGCGCGATGGCCGTCTGCTCGCCAGCTACCAGCACGGCAAGGCGCGCCTCAACGCCTACCTCGACGACTACGCCTTCCTGCTCGATGCGCTGCTGGAAACGATGCAGGCCGGCTACCGCGAGGCCGATATGGCGTGGGCGCGCGAACTCGCCGACGCGCTGCTGGCGCATTTCGAGGATGCCGAAGCAGGCGGATTTTTCTTCACCAGTCACGACCACGAAGCGCTCATCACCCGCCCCAAACCGGGCTATGACAACGCCACCCCGTCCGGTAACGGCGTCACTGCGTTTGCCCTGCAACGGCTGGGACATCTGCTGGGCGAGACGCGCTATCTCGACGCCAGCATGCGTTGCCTGCGCCTGTTTCAGCCACAACTCGCCCAGCAGCCGATCGCCTATCCCACTCTGCTGGCCGTGCTCGACGAAGCGCTGGCGCCGCCGCGCATCATCCTGCTGCGCGGCTCGGCGGCGGCGCTGCGCGAGTGGACAAGCACGCTAACGCCCCAACTCGGCGCGCGCGACCTGATGCTGACGCTGGCCAATGGCTTGAACCTGCCCGCCGCGCTGGCCAAAGCCGAATCCGCCCAGCCCGCCGCCTGGGTGTGCAGCGGCATAGCCTGCCTACCGCCGGTTACCTTGCTTTCAGCCGTGCTGGCCTGATGAGCAGATCAAGCTTGGCATGGCAACCGGGTTGAGTCGCTATAACAACGTTTTATAGACTTTGGCCGCAAATAATCCCGTCCCCGGCTTGCGCGGAGAGCCAATTTCCTTAATAGTGCAGGGGCGATGACCACCACGCACTAACCTGATTTCCACGGAGACTGTAAATGATGAAAGCACTCATGATGACCGCAGCATCGGCTGCCCTGTTGCTGATGTCCGGCGTGGCGACTGCCGCTGCTGCCGACGGCGCGGCGCTGGCGCAAAAAAACGCCTGCTTGTCCTGCCATAGCGTCGATAAAAAAATTGTCGGCCCGGCTTACAAGGATGTCGCCAAGAAATACGCCGGCGACAAGGGTGCACAAGCCAAACTGGTTGCCAAGGTGAAAGCGGGCGGCAAAGGCGTGTGGGGCGACATTCCGATGCCGCCGAACCCGCAGGTCAGCCCGGCAGACACGAACACGATCGTCGCTTGGATTCTGACCCTGAAGTAATTCGATCCTGCTGCAAGCACACAAGGCCGACTTTATGTCGGCTTTGTTGTTTCTGGCACGACGCTTTCCGGGCGAGCCTTGTGGTTAAATACCGCGTTCTAGTGATTGCGGAAAGACCGATATGACACGCCACACTTTAGGTTTAGCAGCCTTGGCCGTTGCAGCGCTGGTTGCGGGATGTGGCGACAAGCCGCAGCAAAATGGCGATCAAGTGGTGCTGATCGGCCAGGTGTCTCCGCTCACCGGGCCGCAGGCGCATCTGGGCAAGGACAACGAAAACGGCGCGCGCCTGGCGCTGGACGAAATCAACGCCGCCGGGCTCACCCTGGGCGGCAAAAAAGTCACGCTCGAACTGAAAAGCGAAGACGACGCCGCCGACCCAAAAACCGCCACCACCGTGGCGCAAAAGCTGGTGGACGAAGGCGTGGCGGGCGTCATCGGCCATCTCAATTCGGGCGCCACCATCCCGGCTTCCAAGATTTATTCCGATAGCGGCATTCCGCAGATTTCACCCTCGGCCACTGCGGTGGCCTACACCGCGTCCGGCTTCAAAACGGCGTATCGGGTGATGACCAACGACGCGCAGCAAGGCAGCGTGCTGGGTAATTTCGTGGTGACCAAACTGGGCGCGAAAAAAATCGCCATCATCGACGACCGCACCGCCTACGGCCAGGGGCTGGCCGACGAAGTCGAGAAGGCCGCCAAGGCGGCAGGCGGCGAAGTGGTGGCACGCGAATACACTTCCGACCGCGCAACCGACTTCATGGCGATTCTCACCTCCATCAAGGGCAAGGCGCCCGATCTGGTGTTCTTCGGTGGCATGGATCCGCAGGCCGCACCGATGATCAAGCAGATGAAACAGCTTGGCTTGCAGGCCAAATTCCTCGGCGGTGACGGCGCACAGACCCCCATGTTCATTACGCTGGCCGGTGCCGACGCCGAAGGCGCGCTGGCATCCAACCCCGGCCTGCCGCTCGACGCGATGCCCGGCGGCGCGGCGTTCAAAGCCAAGTTCGAAGCCAAATACGGCAAGATCCAGAATTACTCGCCCTACGCTTACGACGCCATGCATGTGCTGATCGACGCGATGAAGCGCGCCGATTCCAGCGACCCGGCCAAATATCTGGCCGAACTCCCCAAGACCGACTATCAGGGCGTGACCGGGCGGGTGCGGTTTGATGCCAAAGGCGACATCACCGGCGGCGCGGTGACGCTGTATCAGGTGAAGGATGGCAAGTGGGTGACGCTGGAGACGGTATTGAGCGGGGCGAAGTAGTCTGTGGCGAACAGTGGAAAGCCAAGCCTTCTCAATGAGTTTCAACCCTCGCTAGGTGCTACATGGTCGAGCTACCGAATCCAAGAACTGCTCGTGCTCAAGCGCTGCTAGGCGCATTTGCCTCGTGGTTCTTTGTTATTTGGCTTATGGGCGTACCTTTTCTTGCAAGTCGGCCTTATTTTTTCGGCGGCTTATTTGCTTCAGTGGTTTTCTGGCTCGCGGTTATTACTATTTCATTCGCATTGAAGTGTCCTCATTGTGGAAAGAGCATCGCAATCGCAAACAAGCCTTCGTACCTCGGCCCAGACTGGGAGACCGCTCGTAAACAATTCTTTCCAATCGAAGCAGTCATGGGTAAACCGAGCCTTGTCATTTGCCCACACTGTGGCACCAAATTGTCAATCGCCATGGGGGCAAATAGCTCGCGTAGGGTGTAATAACTGAATATTCTAAAGCGCATTGCGCCGTATGGATTTGGATGACGTGGCTCGCATGTAGCACCTGTGTGCTACATTAACGCCTCAGCACAGGAGTACCCCATGTCTACCACCACCATCCGTCTGCCGGAAGATTTGAAAGCCCGCGTGACCGTCGCAGCGAAACGCGCAGGCACGACGGCGCACAATTTCATACTGGAAGCCATCGCGGAGAAGGCGGATCAGGCGGCGCGGCGTGGCGACTTTAATGACTTGGCGGACGCGCGTTATGCCAACATCGCCGCCACCGGCAAAACGATCTCCTGGAATGAAATGCGCGGCTATCTTGAAGCTCGTCTTGCTGGCAAGACCGCAATGCGCCCGGTTGCCAAGAAGCTCGTTCGCTGAGGATGTCGCGTATCGAATTAGCACCGGAGGTTGGGGAAGATTTCGAGCGCATTTTTGCCCACCTTGCCGAATTTGACGTTGCAGATATCCCCTTGCGAATTCGTGAAATCATTCAGGCCATCGCCGTACTTGAACACAACCCTCTTATCGGAAGGCCGGTTGATGACGGCAAGCGGGAATTGGTGATCGGCCGCGACGCACGCGGTTATGTCGCCTTGTACCGCTACATCGCTGAAATTGACACGGTCTTCATCCTCGCGCTACGCGGGCAACGCGAAGCGGGCTACACAAAACATTAATGGATATTTTCCTGCAACAACTCATCAATGGCCTGGTGCTGGGCAGCGTCTATGCGCTGGTCGCGCTGGGTTACACCATGGTGTACGGCATTCTCGAACTCATCAATTTCGCCCACGGCGAAATCACCATGATGGGGGCGATGGTGGCGTTGTCGGTGATAGCCGCGCTGGCGCTGGCCGCACCCGGTTTGCCGGGTGGGGTGATCCTGCTGGCGGGGCTGTCCGTCGCCATTCCGGTGTGCATGGCGTTAGGGATGCTGATCGAGCGTGTCGCCTATCGCCCGCTGCGCAACGCGCCGCGCCTGGCGCCGCTGATCACCGCCATCGGCGTGTCGATCATCCTGCAGAACATCGCCATGCTGATCTGGGGCAAACAGTACATTCCGTTTCCCGCGATTCTGCCGCAGGGTCGGCACAATGTTTTGGGCGCAACCATCAGCGACACGCAGATCGCCATCCTTGTGCTGGCGGTGCTCATCATGCTGGTGCTGATCCTGGTGGTGCAGAAAACCCGCCTCGGCCGCGCCATGCGCGCCACCGCGCAATCGCGGCAGGTGGCGAGCCTGATGGGGGTGGATGTGAACCGGGTGATCGCGTCCACTTTCGTGATTGGCTCCGCGCTGGCTGCGATCGCGGGCGTGATGGTAAGCGCCTATTACGGCCTGGCGCACTATTACATGGGCTTCCTGCTCGGCCTCAAAGCCTTCTCGGCGGCGGTGCTGGGCGGCATCGGCAATCTCGCCGGGGCGATGCTGGGCGGCCTGCTGCTGGGGCTGATCGAGTCGTTCGGCGCGGGTTACATCGGCGACCTCACCGGCGGCTTCCTCGGCAGCCATTACCAGGATGTGTTCGCGTTTTTCGTGCTGATTGCGGTGCTGGTGTTCCGCCCGTCCGGGCTGCTGGGTGCGCGGGTGGTCGAGCGTGCTTAATTACTTACACGCTGTCATTGCGAGCAACGCGAAGCAATCCAACACGCCTGCGGAGTCAACAAGCTCTGGATTGCCACAAATATACGAGCCTCGCGATGACCTGATAACCAAAAATTGGGCATGGCCATGATTATTGCCAAACTTGAAGAGCAGGATTATTTAGGCGCGCAACGTCTCCATCATCGGTGGTCGAGGCAAAAAGCCATGGTTGCCATTTTGCTAATCATTCTTGCAGGTGTGCTTTGTTGTCTTCTGTGGTGGCAAGGTATTCGATCTGTCGCTGGTGGAATCGTAGGTGGGTTAATCGGCGGCATCATTGCTGGTTCAATTACCCGGTACGTTTACGTTCCATGGAAAGCAAGGCGCGTCTTTCGGCAACAAAAGTCATTTCAACGCGAGTTCACCTTATCGTGGGACGCTGATGGCGTGCATTCAAAAGATGCGAACGGCGAATATTCTTCTGGCTGGTCTGATTTCATTCGTTGGAGAGAAAACGAGCGCCTATTCCTGCTCTACCTTTCTGATATTCAGTTTTATATGATTCCGAAGCGCGCGTTCAGCGGCGAGATGGAATTCAAGGATTTCCGTGCCCATCTCGTCAGGAGAGTCCATGCCTAACGTTGCGTTCAAACTGGGCGGCGCAAAAGCCCGCTGGGTTAGTTTTGCCCTGCTGGGAATCGGGCTAGCGTTGCTGCCGTTTTTGATTGATGCCGGACTTGGCCGCTCGTGGGTGCGGCTGCTCGATCTGGCGCTGCTGTATGTGATGCTGGCACTTGGCCTGAATATCGTCGTCGGCTATGCCGGGCTGCTCGACCTCGGCTACGTCGCGTTTTATGCGCTCGGCGCCTACGTTTACGCCTGGCTCGCCAGCCCGCATTTTGGTCTGCACCTGCCATTCTGGGCGGTGCTGCCGTTAGGCGCGGCGCTGGCCGGGATGTTCGGCGTGTTGCTGGGCACGCCGACCTTGCGATTGCGCGGCGATTACCTCGCCATCGTCACGCTGGGCTTTGGCGAAATCATCCGCATTTTCCTCAACAATCTGGATAAACCGTTCAACCTCACCAACGGCCCGCAAGGCATCAACCTGATCGACCCGATCCGCTTCGGCAGCACCAGCCTCAGCCAGCCGCTCACGGTGTTTGGTTACACTTTCAGCGGCGTTCATCTGACCTATTATTTTTTCCTGCTGCTGGTGCTGGCGGTGATTTTCATCTCGATGCGGCTGGAAAATTCGCGCATCGGGCGCGCCTGGGTGGCGATCCGCGAAGACGAAATCGCCGCCGCCGCAACCGGCATCAACACCCGTAATCTCAAGCTCTTGGCGTTTGCCATGGGCGCGACGTTTGGCGGACTGGCGGGTGGCCTGTTCGCCAGTTTTCAGGGCTTCATCAGCCCCGAATCGTTCAACCTGATGGAATCGATCATGATCCTGTGCATGATCGTGCTGGGCGGCATGGGGCATATTCCCGGGGTGATTTTCGGCGCGCTGCTGTTAACGCTGCTGCCCGAGGCGCTGCGCTACACCGGCGACTGGCAGCGTAATGTGCTTGGTCAGATTGTGATCGACCCGGCGGATTTGCGCATGTTGCTGTTCGGCATCGCGCTGGTGGCGGTGATGCTGTATCGCCCAGCCGGCCTCATCCCCTCGGCGCGCCGTCGCCTGGAATTCGCCGACGCCAGAGGTGGCGGTGATGATGTACCGCCCCGCCGGTCGCATCACCTCGGCGCGTCGTCGCCAGGAATCAGCCAACGCCAAAGGACGAGCGCGCTGCTGACGGTTTCTGGCGTGAGCAAGGCGTTTGGCGGCTTGCATGCCTTGTCCGATATTTCCTTACAGGTCAACGCGGGCGAGATTTTCGGCCTGATCGGACCCAACGGCGCGGGTAAAACCACGCTGTTCAATACGCTTACCGGGCTGTATTCAACCGATAGCGGTGAGATTCGACTGAATGGCGCCCGCCTCGACAACCGCCCGCCGCACCAGGTGTTGAAAGCGGGCTTGGCGCGCACCTTCCAGAACATCCGCTTGTTTGCCGAGATGACCGCGCTCGAAAACGTGCTGGTCGGGCGTCACGCGCGTACCGCCAGCGGCGTTATCGGCGCCTGGCTGCGGCTGCCCGCCACCCGCCGCGAAGAGGCCGACTCGCGCGCGCGCGCCCATGCGCTGCTGGCGCGCGTCGGCATCGCGCAACACGCCCATCGGTTGGCCAAAAACCTGCCCTACGGCGACCAGCGGCGACTCGAAATCGCCCGCGCGCTGGCGACCGAGCCGAGCCTGCTGGCGCTCGACGAACCCGCCGCCGGGATGAATCCCGCCGAGCGCAGCGCGCTGCGCGAACTGCTGCTGCAATTGCAAGCCGATGGTCTGACCCTGCTGTTGATCGAACACGATGTGAAACTGGTGATGGGGCTATGCACCCGGCTGGCAGTGCTCGACTACGGGGTGAAAATCGCCGAAGGCACGCCCGACGTGGTGAGCCGCGACCCCAAGGTCATCGCCGCGTATCTGGGGGACGAGGCGATATGAGTTCGCTGCTAAGCGTCAACCAGTTATCCGTTGCCTACGGCGGCATCCAGGCCGTGCGCGGTCTCAGTCTGGAGGTTGCGCCGGGCGAAATGGTCTGCCTCATCGGCGCCAACGGCGCGGGCAAAACCACCACGCTCAAGGCCATCAGCGGGCTGATTGCGCCGCGTTCCGGCAGCGTGACTTTCGACGGCCAGCCGCTCGCCGGTTGCGCGGCGCATGAAATCGCGCGGCGCGGCATGGCGCTGGTGCCGGAAGGGCGCGGCGTCTTCCCGCGCATGTCGGTGGTCGAAAACCTGATGATGGGCGCCTACACCCGCAACGATCGCGCCGACATCGTGCGCGACCTCGATCAGGTCTACGGCTTACTGCCGCGCCTGACCGAGCGCCGCGCGCAAATGGCCGGCTTGTTGTCCGGCGGCGAACAGCAAATGCTGGCCTTGGGGCGCGCGATGATGGCGCGTCCACGCCTGCTGTTGCTGGACGAACCGAGCATGGGACTGGCGCCGCTGATGGTGCGGGCGGTGTTCGACATCATTCATCAAATTGCTGCGGGCGGCGTGGCGGTGCTGCTGATCGAGCAGAACGCGCATCTGGCGCTGAAAACCTGCGCGCGCGGCTACGTGCTGGAAACCGGGGCGATTACCCTGTCCGGCGCCGCGGCGGAACTGGCCGCCAACCCGGCGGTGCGTCACGCCTATTTGGGCGAGTAAAGTTATCAACCGCAATTCATCTGTAGTCAGGTACCTGGAGAAGCGAATTGAAACAACACCCAATAGCGCTACTTATCGAGAAGGCAGATAAAGCGATCAATCGGGGGATTTCGATACTGTGGTCGATATCTATGCCGAGGACGCTGTTTTGGTGATCAAGCCTGGCAAAAATGCGGTGGGCAAGGTTCAAATCCGGCAGGCGATGGAAGCTATAGCCGCGCACTTCGACCGGAGCCTGGATGTGCGGCAAGCTGGAATGAGGATTCTCGAAACAGGTGATACCGCGCTGGTATTGGCAAGGACGCTAGTGTCCGCTAAGAACGCGCCAGTGGTGGAGAGGAAGGCTACGTAAGTGTTCAAGAAAGACGCGGCGAATCGCTGGGTATGCGCCATCGACAACTCCTACGGGCATGAGGTGCTTGACGTGAGCGCCTGACTTAAATCAGGGCCGGACAACACCGCTCGTATAGGTTGACTACACGGACTCTTCAAGCGGCAAAAAGCAAGGAGCGACTGTGCATAGCCACGAAAAAATGAATTACGTCGAGTTTCCGGCCAAAAACCTGGAAGCAACGAAAGCCTTCTTCCAGTCGGCCTTTGGCTGGACGCTTGCGGATTACGGCCCGGAATACATGGCATTCGCCAACCAGGGGCTGGATGGCGGCTTTTACAAATCCGACCTTGCCGCCCGAACTGAAACCGGCAGCGCGCTGATCGTTTTTTACAGCGATGCACTGGAAGAAACCCAAGCCAAAATCGAGCGTGCCGGGGGCAACATCGTGAAGGCCATCTTCCCGTTTCCAGGAGGCCGCCGTTTTCATTTCACAGAGCCAAGCGGAAATGAATTTGCGGTTTGGAGCGTAGCGAGCGTGGGGCAATAAGCGAATACCCGGAGGGCATAAAGCGCATTGCGCCCGCACAGGTTGATATCTGCCATCGTGCTGGCCGCCAACTCGGCGGTGCGCCATGCTTATTTGGCGAGTGACAACGTCCGGTGCAATGCGCGTAGCTTTTGACACCCTGCGTTGCCTTACGCGAGTTCACGCAGCGCTGCGCGATACGCAGTGGGGGTCGCGCCACTCCAGCGTTTGAAGGCGCGGGTAAACGCGCTTTGTTCGGAAAATCCCAACTGAAACGTGATGTCGATGATCGATCGTTCCGGGTCGTCCAGATAACGCAGCGCCAGATCGTGGCGCGTCGCGTCGAGTACGCTTTTATAGCTGAGTCCGAGCGCGCTCAGTTTGCGCTGGAGCGTCCGTCGGCTCATGCCCAGCGCTTGCGCCAGCGCCTGCGCAGAAGGTTCGCCCGAGGTTAGTTTCTGCAACAGATACAGCTTGCAGCGCGACAGGATATCGGTGTCGATCAGCGCCGCCAGTTGCCGGGTCAGGATGGCATCGAAGGTGGCGGCGATTTCGTGGTTGGCTGACGTCAACGGCGCTTCCGCCATCTTGTGCGACAGGACCAGGCTGTCTTCGCCCGCGCCAAAGCGGAGCGGGCAGCGGTAGTAATCCAGATAGGGTTGCGGGTCGTCCGGCGGCGGGCGGCGCAGATTAACGGTCAGCGGGTTGAGCGACGCGCCGAAGTTTTTGCGGCACATATCCACGATGATGGACATGCCGCAATCGGCGAGGGCGTGCGCATACGGCGCATCGCCGCGCCGGTGGTCGTAGATGAAGCGCAGACCTTCCGGCGCGTCCACACATTGATACGTCACCTTGCCGAGAATGCGGGAGAACCGTTCGATCCGTTTCAGCCCGGTCAGCAGGGTTTCGCTGGAGAGCCAGGCATAGCCCAGGCTGCCGAGGTTGGACGGATGCCAGCACTGCGCCGCGCGCAAGCCAAACGCCGGATCGGGAATCAGCGCGCTCGCACGGGCAAAGGCAAGATCGCTCACCCGGATGGGAATGCGCGCCTTGGGATCGCGGAACACGGCCGCATCAATGCCGGCTTGTTGCATGAATCCTTGCGGGTCGATTCCATACAACTCGACGAGACGGATCAGCACCAGCCCGCTGGTGGCGAGAAAGCTTTCCTGGATCATGGTCGGGAGCCTGCCTTCGGGTAGACAGACTTGATTATGGCGTAAATGGTCAAGCGATTGGCACGCAGGGTCAAGCGGTTGCCGGGCGGGATGGGTAGTCTGCTTCCGGTGCCCAGCGTGCGCATCAGCGTGAGGAGACAACGTGCGGAGAAAGGTAATTCATTGGGTTTGAAATTATCGCCGTAAGCACCGACCAGTTGCGTTCGCGCGCATCCTTGACCCGTCGCCATGGCGGGTTTTCTTTTTTTGGTACATTGTTGAACTCGCGTAATCAGTCAAAGCGTCTTGCGTGAACTGAAGCGATATACCTGCCGTTCGGTCAGCACCGCATCCAGCGGCATATCCCACGGGTCGTGCGGCAGCGTGTCCACCCGCTGGCATTCGTAGGCAATCCCCACCAGGCGCGGTTTGCGCCACAGACGCCGATGCCGCATGAACGCCAGCGTGGCGTCGTAATATCCGCCGCCCATTCCCAGCCGGTAGCCCTGGTTGTCAAACCCCACCAGCGGCATCAATAGCAGATCGAGCTGACGCGCGCGCAAGGGGCGTGCATCCAGCGGTTCGGCGATGCCGTAGCGATTGTGGGTCATGCGCGTGTTGTCGCGCACCCGCGCGAACCGCATCACCCGTCCACGCGGCGGCAGCACCGGCAGATAGCATTCGCGCCGCATCCACAGCACCTGATTGAGCAGCAAGTGCGCGTCGAATTCGCCGCCATGCGGCAAATACAGGCCGATGCGCTTGGCGCGCAGCAACAGTCCATGGCGCAGCGCCAGCCGCAGCGATGCGCGCGCGGCCTGGCGGCGGGCGGCGGGGTTAAGCGCGTTGCGCGCGGCTTTGAGTTGGCGGCGGAGGGCGGGTTTATTCATTAGAGGGGTGTGCTCCCCGCCTGTGCCGTGACTGGCCGCAGACTCTTGAACCGGGGTCCAAGACGGCCGCAATCAAAGGCGCTTTGGGCACATGAAACGTGTCACGCGCACACCCGCACCGGAATAGACCGCAGCCTTGCACGTATGCATTGGTTCAGAGAAATTGCAGCCCATCTCGAACACCGCAGGGAGCAGCACCAGTTTAGAAGAGTTTGTCCTGATCTTCCAGCACTGAGTCGAGCAGGGTGTTGCAATGTTGCACCCGTGTCCGCGCTTCTTCGATCAGGCCGCCGCCGCCGTGGGTGAGCAGGTCATGCGCCAGGTTGAGTCCCGCCATGATGGCGATGCGTTCGGCGCCGATTATCTTGCTGTTGTCGCGGATTACGCGCATTTTTTCGTCCAGATAGTCGGCTGCTGCAATGAGCGCCGATTCCTCCTCGCGCGAACACGCCACCTTGAACGAGCGGCCGAGGATGTGGATATCAATCGAGCGGGGGCCAGCCATCAGTCGTCCTCCGGCAAGGTTTCGAGCAGCGCCTGCAGTCGTGTTTTGGCGGCGTCCAGACGGGTGGTCAGTTGTTTGTTGTCCTGCTGCGAGACCAGCAATTGCTGGCGCAGCGCGATGTTGTCGCGGCGCAGTGTGTGGCACAACTCGGCCACCTGGCGGATTTTGGCTTCGAGGGTTTCGAGTTCAGCATGCATGGCAGCGACTATAGGGGGCGGCGTGCGGACGGTCAATCGCAGCATAGAGCGTGGTTGTTGACGCTTCAGCGGCTTTATAACCACGGCCTGC